>JAEEGI010029854.1_pt1 | contig 10281 bp, 7 predicted proteins | sample 8958751 | NCBI WGS metagenome assembly JAEEGI01 (sample SAMN16246545, study PRJNA631951) | gut metagenome | biome: gut microbiome; feature: rumen; material: KS-attached | host: Bos | place: Iran: Karaj | collected 2018-10 | reverse complement strand
AATAGGAATAATACAACTTTCTCGCATCGATTTCCTTTCTGCGGAAATATCTCTCATGCTCGGGGAGATACATCGGTTCGAGGGCTTCGCGTACTTCTTGTTCCTTGCTGTTCCAGTCGAGTTTTTCCTTCCAGTTCAAAATCGGTGGGTCGTACACCTCGCCCGTTTTGCTCTCCGTGATGGCAAAACGATCCGGGAAGCTTTCGGCAAGAAGTTTTCTTGCGATGGAGTCTCTGACCCAATATACAAATTGGCGGTACTCATTGTTTGTGATTTCGGTTTCATCCATAAAGAACGAAGAAACGGAAACCGTCTTGGGCTCGTTGAGGTAGGAGCCGGTGATGTCTTCACCACCTACACCCATTGTATAACTGCCTTGTGGGACAAACACCATCCCGTAAGGGTCTGGCTGATTGAAAGTCTTGTTGGCCTTTCTCACTCCAACCAACTCGCCTTGATTTGAATTGCCGCAGGCTGCGAGCAACAACGCTACGGAAAATACGAACAGTAGTCTTTTCATCTTCTTGACAATGATATAATTACTATTTTATTCCTTTTATTTCTTGTTCAAAAACTGCCTGTTTTTTTCAGACAACCTTACCATTTAAAAACCGACAAAATTAGAAATTATTATTATCCGCCCCTCATTTTTTTCCACTTTTTTCAAAAACTACCCCCCAAATCAACCATAATTGAATCCAAAATGCCTACATCGTCACCCCAAAAGTTACAAGTAACGCACGCTGCGATAGTCGCGCGGCGTCCGGTCAAGGTCAAGCTTGAAACAATAACTCAAGCCTATTTCGTGAGAGCCTGGCAATCCCAAGCCCATCATATTAATATCGTATGAATATGCGATGGTAAAATCCTTGATGGTAACACCTGCCATCAGGCCAATGGATTCCTGAAAACGATAGTTGACCCCCAAGGAGAACAGATTATTGTATATCACGCGCGCGCTGGCATTGAACTGCGTCGAAGAGATGTTGCTCATCACACTGACCGACGGCACGAAAGACAGCATGGGAAGATTCTCAAACTGGAACGGATAACCGACCACAGCATAAAACGTGCGGTCGGTGGTGAAGCTCGCGCTGGTTTCCGAATTGTCGCTGAGCGCCTTGCTCATGCTTTGGAGCACATTGACGACTGAGAATCCCACATAGAACGACTCCGGAATCTGCCAGAACAGGCCCACATTGAAGTCAAACAACATCGCGCTTTCCTCGCCCAAACCTTGCAAAATCGGGTCGCTCTCTTGATTAGGGTGAAGCTGCGAGAAATCGACAGTACGGTTGAGCAGTGTGCCCGCCAAACCGATACCGAGCGTGGAGCCGCCCAAATCGACGTGGAATGAATAACCCAAGCCCACATTGACATTATTCTCGAAGCCCAACTTGTCCTGCATGATGGAGAATCCCAAACCGCCGTGCAATGCACGGAGAGGCATATCGCCCGACAAGAGGAAAGTCTTGGGAGCAATCTCATTGCCGTCGTTGTCAACGAATCCCGCCCATTGCATTCTATACAGTCCCAATACATTAATGCCTTCACTCATACCGAAAAAGCCAGCATTGGAGTAGGCATACGAATTGCTGTAATTGGTGAAGATGGGAGCCTGTTGCGCTTTCAGTCCCAATGCCGCCATCGTCATGACGAGCAAGAGGGCAATATGTGTGAGTTTTGTCTTCACTGTAGCGACGGAATTGTGTCTTTTTGAAACTGCGAATTTACGGAAAAAGTATTTACGCGGACAAATTAATTTTGAAAACTTACCTAAACAGCCTGATGATGTCGTTGCCATTGGCCAGAATAATCAGTCCCATCACGATGATGAGTCCCACTGTTTCAGCCACTTCCATGAACTTGTCGGAAGGCTTGCGCCTCGTGATGATTTCGACCAACAGGAACAGGATATGGCCACCATCCAGGGCCGGAATGGGCAAAATGTTCATCACGGCGAGGGCGATGGAGAGGAAAGCGGTCATGCGCCAGAAAAGGTTCCAAATCCAAGTTTCAGGGAAAATCTTGCCTATGCTAATGAAGCCGCCCACGCTTTCGTAAGCCTTAGTCTTGGGGCTGAAAATGAGTTTCACCTGTTTCCAATAGTCGCCAAGTTCCTTGAAGGTCTTGGAGAATCCTGCGGGAATGGCTTCCAAGAAGGTATAATCCTTGGTTTCAATCTCATAATAATCAGGTAGATAGGTTCTAGTATAAGCACCTATCACACCTTCATCGGGCAGGTGCATGGCCAAAGCCAACGTATCGGTGTTGCGAAGCACTTTGACTTCGATGTCCTGATTCCTGAACTGCTTGATGTTTTTCACAAAGTCTTGATAATACGGCGTTTCGATGTCATTAATGCCGATGATGACATCGCCGGCCTGCAATCCGCCCGCTTTGGCGGCAGAATTGTCCATCACCTGATCGACGACAAAGGGGAAACGATAGGTGATGAAGTTGGCATCCTGCTTGCCAAGAAGTTTAGTCAAGGCATCGTCAGGCAGAACAATCAACGTGTCCTTTCCATTGCGTTCCACCTCGATGGTCTTGGCCTTTTCGAGAATGATTTGCATTGGGATGTCGGTGAACTTTTCAATGTATTGGCCATCGACTGCCAAAATCTTGTCGCCGTCGCGGAGGCCGAACTCGTATGCCAGACTGTCGACGCTGATACCATATTTGTTGACCTCGGCAGTGGGCAAGTATTGCTCGCCTTCCTTGGTAAGCAGGCCGATATAGATGGCGACGGCCAACACCACATTCATGAACACGCCCGCCACCATGATGATGAAACGTTGCCAGGCGGGTTTGGAGCGGAATTCCCACGGCTGCGGAGGCTGCTGCATCTGCGACTTGTCCATCGATTCGTCGATCATCCCGGCGATTTTGTTGTAGCCACCCAGCGGGAACCAGCCGATGCCATATTCCGTGCTGTCGCTGCGGCGCCAGTCGTCCTCGGGCAGGGTGTTCAGGTCGATGGGGTCATAGTTTTTCTGTTTTTTTCCGGCGGCATCCCTGTATTCCGTCACGGTATATTTTTCGGGAACATTCGGCGAGAAAAACTTGAAACGCCACTTGCCGTTCACCTTCTTGCAACGGAAAAGCGAAAAGCCCCAGTCGAAGAAAAGATAGAACTTGTCGACGCGGGTCTTGAAAGCTTTGGCAGCAAGGAAATGACCCAGTTCATGGACGAAAATCAGGATGGACAGGGAAAGGAAAAACTGCAATACCTTTATTAATATAGTCATGTTGCGATTTTATTTTTAGGTGAAAAAGCGTGCAAAGATAGTGATTTTTAGTTTCCGTTGGGATTATTAATGGTCATATATTCGGCGGGATTGACTGCAATGCCGTTATGCCATAGCTCGAAATGCAGGTGCTCAGCGTGTCCCGACTCGCCCGATTCGCCAAGGATGGCGATGGCCTCCCCTGCCTTGACATAGTCGCCTTCTTTTTTCAGCAAGGTAGCATTGTGCTTATAGACAGAGAAATAGCTGTCGGCATGTTGGATACCGATACAATACCCGTTGTTGATGCTCCAGGTGGAGAACACCACAGCACCATCGTAAGTCGCATTGATGATTTGGTCGCCGTCGGATGCGATGTCGACACCAAAATGCCCGTTATCGGCATTGAAAGCATTAATGATGTTGCCGTTGAGCGGAACGAAGAAGTTTTTCACCAAGGAACTCGGCTTGGTGGGTGGCAAGTAGTCAGGACCGATGAGGTTGTATTGGTTTTGGGTCTCATATTCGACGCGGAGCAGGCTGTCCTGTATCGACTTCTTCAGTGTGATGGTGTCCGTCATGCCCGAAGGCAGCGGCTCATAGATGTTCAAGGAAACCTGTGCGCTGTCGGCGGCAAAGTCGTAACCTTCAACGATTTTCTTCAAGTTGTCGAAGTAGACATCCTTTTTCCGCATCTCCCTTTCGAGCGAGTCGGCACGGAGGTTAAGCTGATAGACATCACGGTTGAGATTGGTGTCGGTGTAGCCCGGGATGTATTCCCTGAGGGGTGAGAAAGCGATGATAAAAACCGTTATGACGATGAGTAGCAAGGCTAACCCAATGATGACCAGCACCAGATTAAGCAGATTCAGCTTGAAGTTGAGCATGGGTCTACCCGTCTCATCGTGCGACATGAGAAAGTCGTATTTTCGGTTCAGCTTTTTCAGCGAGACATGGCGTAATCTCAATTTCTTGCGCATTTTATCTTGTGTTTCTGACATTTTGCAATTTTATAAGGTATTAATAACCTGCAAAAATACAATTTATTGCGGGATGGGTGGAAAATAGTTAGAACAGGGCTTCGGTAGGACGATAATTTCAAGATTGCGCCAGAAAACTGCACAAATTTTTGGCGCAATCTGACTAAAAATGCGAGATTGCGCCAAAACTATATTTGTTTTTATTGATAATCAGATTGTTATGATATTCTGATTTTTATCTGATTCAATTTACCGCAAAAAAGGAAAATGAAATGCCATAAAAAAGGAAAATGAAAGTTGTAAATAATTGAAAAACAAAGGAAAAGAAATCCCTAATCTTTCACCGCCACCCGCGCCGTATGGTTTCTCCCTTCCGCATCCGTAATGCGCAACAGATAAACGCCTTCGGGCAAACCTTCAACATCAATCTCATTCGTCCGCCGCACTATTTCCACCATCTGCCCAAGTGCATTATAAACCCGCACCTCATCAGCCTCAACCCCCTCAATGCGAACAACCCCATTGGTAGGATTGGGATAAACAAAAGCCTCAACTCGATTCTCTTCAACAGCTGTTGTCGTCTTCTCCAAGCAATCAGACCACGAAATCGCTGATTCTGTGCCGTTAATCACATGGCTGACACCCCATTTGTAAAACCCTGCATCCAATTCCGTCCATTGTTCGTCAAGAAAAGAATTGACCGTCAGTTTCCTCGCTAACAACTCGGTGTCCTGACCGTCACATAGGGCACGATACACCTTGAAATGGGGGAAACCGCTATCATAATACATAAGCATTTTCATCATCCACGCGCCTCCGCCCAGGTCGGTTTGCTGCCATCCGTCTCCGGCTTTCCACCAGGTGCCGTCGTCGTATGAACTGCCATTGCTATAAGGAGCGGGAGAACTGTGGCCTTCGGCAGTGCTCCAAACTATCCACACGCTCCCAGCCCCTGCATCAGGCTCAACCCAGTCATCCAACTCAAAATACTGATAGTCGCCCAGCCCTGGCGTTACTTCTACGGTAATCGATGACACTGCATTTTCAGGCTCGTCATCACCACCCAAATAGATGGTACATGTGTATGAGCCGCCTGTATTTCCATCCGCATCGCTATAAATGGCTACATCCGTAATGACTCCGTCCAACCAATCCGTCCATTTCATGCCCCATTCGCAGGCATCGCCTCCAGCACCCATGCTGCTGCAATAACCGTCATACTCGTAACTCAACCAACTTTGTGACGGATTCCAACTGCCATCGTACACAAAATGGATGCAGTCCACATACCAAGTGTCGTCCAGAGCACTCTCTTCACCGTCTTTGGCATACTCCCACCTGAATGTGTGTTCGCCTTCTGTGACTTCATACCGAAATTCATGCCAGAAGCCTTGCCCCGACTGGCTCGTCATGCACTCGCCATCGATATAAAACTTGCCAAAATCCCAATTGTTTTCCGAGGAGATTTTGCCATAAAACCACAATTCGCAATCGCGGGGGATGGACATCGTAATCTGGATGGCAGATGTCGAAATGTCAACACCGGCATTCGAGGCCTGCATGGAAAAAGCCCCGTCATAAGACTGGCTGTCGGTGATTACCCAAGGATAATCCGAAACGGCATTGTCCCAATCGAAAAGGCTGAAATCACCTGTTTCAAAATGCTCAACGAATAGGCTTTCCCAATGAATCCTAACCGTTTGGCTGTCAATTTCAGTAGCTTCCACCTTCATCGGGTCATCCCATCTTTCGGGAACTTGCGCAAAAAGCCTGTTCGCCACAAGGCCAAGCGCAATCAAAGCAATAAGTCTAATGTTTTTCATCGTACCGTGATTTTATTTGTGTAAACTTTTCCATCTGCATCCATGATGCGCATCAAATAAACCCCTTCCGCCAATCCGCTCAAATCAATCTCATTCGTTCCCCGCACCGTCTTCACCATCTGCCAAAGTGCATTATAAACCCGCAACTCATCAGCCTCAACCCCCTCAATGCGAACAACCCCGCCGGCAGGATTGGGATAAACTTTGACAGCACCAGTCAATTCGCTAACACTCAGAAGGTCGCCATTGATAGCGACATCGAATTGTTTCTGCCCGGCACTTGATTCAACGATAACCGTAGTCGAGGCATAACCCTTCGCTAGTATGTGTGCCGTCATGTCTATCCAGAAATACTCGGCAGCGGCCAAGTCGTAAGGCAATGTATGCTGAGGCTCAATTTCCAAATAATCCGTGCCGTCTTCACTAATGGAAGTAATGGTGATGGGCGTATGCGTCCCGTAGTTTCTGTTCATAAGCATTCCTCTTTGTGGGTTGTCTTCAGGAACCTCAAACACAATTGACGGCATTCCCACAATGGTAAGCCCGTGGTCGGTAATGGCAGAATTGGCCACCATGGCAACCACATTTCTTTCCCCTAAAGAAGTCAGAATTCGGATGTTGAAAGGTGTGTAATCGTCCTTGGCTGGAAGCACTTGGAACCAAACTGTCATTTGTACAGACCCTCCGACAGGTAGTGTAAATGGGAAGTTTTGAGGAGATTGCACATCAAGATATGAATTCTCAGCGGGGATGATGTCTTGGATAGTTACCGTTTCGGTCCTTTGGTTATCAATGGTAAAATGCTGTGATGTTCCGATGTTTTCAAACCACAGCGTATCAGGAGTAACTACCAATTCTCCCAACGACTGGAACTGTGCCGTAATCTGTCCGCCTCGTGCTATCATGTGGTAATAATCCTCATCGGTGGAGATGATTTCGCCATCTTGGTTAATCCAACCGACAAACTGGTAGTTTTCGTTTGCCGAAGCAACCAGATGTGCATACTCGCCAAAACGGTAAGTTCCCGAGCCACTTGTCGTGCCGCCATTTTCGGGACACGACACAACCTCAACTTCAAATTCCTCATACACCGACTTGCGACTACGATAGATACAAGTGTTGTAGGAGCCATAGCCATACAGATAGCCATCGTCAGAAAGATATAACCAATCCACTTCGCTGTCCTTCCCAGAAACAATATACTCCCATGTCTCTCCATAGTCCGCAGAACGAATAACACCCAACCCACGAGATCTGCAAAACAAATTGACATAAATGACATCGGTGTCGTCAATGGCTATTGACCAAGCACAGTCATAGAAAAGCATCTGCCATGTTGCCCCGTAATCACTTGACCGAAATAGCCCATTTCCGCCCCAATATATGTTACCTTGTGAGTCTTGTGCTAGACAGAAAGGGGAATCATGGATAAATCCTATGTTTTCCCAAGTATCGCCGTTATCAGTCGATTGGAACAGGCCTCCCAAGCCATTACCCATATAGTCAACAATAGAGGCCATCATTGTGCCGTTGTCAAGTCGCAACAGGTCTGTCACACAACAACAACCAGTACTGTCAACATGGACATTGGTCCAACTGGCATCCCAGTCCCTTGATTTGTAGATACCATGCCATGTGCCCAATATCAGAGCGTTATCAGCCGTGACCCCAATCGAAATGCCATTAGAAATTATAGGCACAGGCAGTGTCCTCCATTCCGTACTTCCCGCTTCTCTTTTGCGCAGTGGACAACCCATATTCGTACCTGCCAGCAAAGTACCGTCAGTATGCTCATATAGTCGCAATACCCCGATGTTATTTAATCCTATGAACTCCCATGTCACACCTTCGTCGGAAGAACTGTACACTCCGCCATCGATACTACCTGCAATAATGTTTCCCTCGGCATCCTTAATAAGCGAGTGAACGCCTGTCGTAGGCTGGTTAATCGCCATCCAAAAATTGTCTTCTACATTTTGCGCTTGCATCGTCACCCCTAGCATCATAAAGGCGGCCAAAGCAATAAGTCTTATGTTTTTCATCGTACCGTGATTTTGTTCGTGTAAACTTTTCCTTCTGCATCCGCAATCCTCACCAAATAAACCCCTTCCGCCAATCCCTCAACATCAATCTCATTCGTCCCACGCACACACTTCACCATCTGCCCAAAAGTATTGTAAACCATTACCTCAACAGCCTCCATGCCTTCAATAACAACCCTGTCCCTTGCCGGATTGGGATAAACCTGCAAACCAGATGCCTCTGTATTATCTTGAATAATCAAAGGATCAATCAGGCAGGTATTATAAGTGGAATTCTGCCAAACGAGTTCTCCATCTTCATGATAGCATAAGAGTTCGTGAAGGGTGATGCCTCCAGCGTTGACAATGTGACAACTGTATAGCAACCCTTCCATCGCGCCAATACCCTCCACCCATGTATTGAGCCAATGCCATTCATCACCAAACATGTCTTTTGAACTTACATAGAAAACCCTTCTTTCAGCACCCGCAATGTGTTGTGTAGCAATTGAATCGATACGGACATGAACTTCCCAATTTGGATTTTGGCACCAATACATTACCGCCGTGTCATTGACATTCATGCCAAAATCATACAACAAATACTCAATTTCCTGTTCTATAGGCTTATAAAACACCTTCCCCGATTCCTCTTCTTTAATTATGCCATATAAATCATACTCCAAACTACCATGCCAATGTTGGGTCTCGGATGAAAGTTTCCGCAACACTTTTTTGTAGAATACACCATCTACCAACGTATCACCTGATACCATCAAACTTTCCGTCACTAATTCAGGTATCGGAACGCCAGTGGACTGCCAAAGAATGTTCCATTCGGAATTGTCTTTCAGAATGCTCGTTGTTTCTTGCGCTTTCATCCCGCACGCCATCAGCAGGAGCACAAGCAGGGTGTATAGTCTATTGTTTCTCATCGTTTCATGATTTTGTTCGTGTAAACTTTTCCATCTGCATCAATAATGCGTAACAGATAAACCCCTTCCACCAATCCCTCAACATTAATCTCGTTCGTCCCCCGCACACATTTCACCATCTGCCCTGAAGTATTGCAAACCTTTACCTCAACAGCCTCCATGCCTCCAACAACAACCCTGTCCCTTGCCGGATTGGGATAAACCACGACATCCTTTTCTCCTAATTCATTAACCCCAGTCACATAAATATGGACATAATCGTTTTCAGGATTGTCCATGTCTAAGGCGTATGCCGATTCGCAGCCGTCTTCATAAGAAGCCGTGAGGCGATAATAGTAGTGGCCTGGTGTTTCGGTTAGAGTGTCGTAATAGAACCATGAATACTTCCCCGATTCAGCAATCTGTTCCATTTCGTCCAAACTCTCACCGCGATAGATGTTGAAATGATCTATTTCCGTATCGTTTTTTCCATCATTAGTGAAACAAGCCCTTACCATCCAGTCCCCACCTGTACCGTTTACGGCGAAGTAGTCGTGCAAGCCGTTCTCAGCCGACCAAGCCCAACGTCCATCGGGATTGCCCGCAGTTGGACAGTAAGCAGCAGCATTTGAAATGTTTGAAGTCTCCAACATTATCCAAATTGGGCTTTCATAGTAAGTAATCCAAGACATCAGCTCGATTTCAACCCATTCATCAGGACCTTGTTCAATGTCTACGGTGGAACTATATGCCATCATACCGGGCGTGGTTTCACCTCCCAAATAAATCTTCAAATTGACAGTCCCTCCATGTTCTGTGCATCCAGTTTTGAAAAACATCACCTTAGTCAAGAACAAAACATTTTTATTGATATTATAGGGAATTCTTATACCCCAACAGGACACATCGACAGAACCTGACATCGGCTCTTGGTCGTAATGGAACCAAAAGTTATTATAAGGGTGTTGCCATGAAAGCATTGTGCCATAACACAATTCCTTTGCGTTATCAGTGTAGCGATACTCACCTCGAAAGTTTTCAGGTGCGTTGCAGTCAAGAGTAGCTTTTAAAGCTTCTTGGCCAAACATCGCTCCGCATACCAGCAATGCGGCAAGGATAAATGACAGTTTCTTCATAGTTTATTCTGTTTTAATGATTTGTCGTTTGCAAAGTTACACATTAGTTCATTCCCTCAGCACTTTCCGTGTGAGGCACACTTCCGCATTGCGGATCCTCAGCATGTATATCCCTTTGGGCAAGTCGCCCATCTCCATCCAACCACCCTTGCCGCTAAAGGTCTTTGTGGCCACCAC
>JAEEGI010029852.1_pt1 | contig 10282 bp, 8 predicted proteins | sample 8958751 | NCBI WGS metagenome assembly JAEEGI01 (sample SAMN16246545, study PRJNA631951) | gut metagenome | biome: gut microbiome; feature: rumen; material: KS-attached | host: Bos | place: Iran: Karaj | collected 2018-10 | reverse complement strand
GTTCTCGAATTCCTTCATTATAGCCAAAAACTTGGAGTGGTCATACAAGGGCCAGAAGCGTCCATGTTCTATGGCGTAATCCTCTGCCTTCATGTTCACCGGTGCCACCTCGTCTGGGAGATAGTACTGCTTCTCAAGCAGGGTAGGGGTCCTGTCGAAAGGATCCTCACCATCAGTACGGATGGATCCGGATTCGACTTTCTTAAGACCACACAGAAGAGTAAGAAGGGTAGTCTTGCCGACTCCGTTCTCTCCAAGAAGGCCGTAGATCCTGCCTTCTTCCAATTTTGTGGTTATGCTTTTCAGTACAGGTGTCTTTCCGTAGCTGAAAGCCAGATCTTGGATTTCAATCATATTATGAGTGTCTTAGTTTATTAGTACACCGCAAATATACGAATGAAATCGGAATCTCCAAAAAAAATGTAAATTATTTCAAGAATTTTTTACGCCATTCTGAAGGTGTGTAGCCTGTATGTGCTTTGAATTGATGCCTGAAATCTGCCTTGTCTGTTATTCCCAGGCTCTTACCTATCTTGCAGGCGGGGATTTCCGGGGCTTCCAGAAGCATTTTTTTCGCCTCTTCCATCCGGAGTTCCTTCCTCCAGCTGAGGAAAGTCTTTTTCAGTTTGGTGGAACAATAGAGACTAAGTTCGACAGATGTGAGCCCCAGATCTTCTATGATGTCGTCCAGGCAACCGTACTTGATCCGGTGTTTTCCTTCGGCAACCCATTGTTTCAAGCTGGTTTCAACCATCGACATGGCCTTCCTGGTCCTGGCCAGTTCCTCGGCGCGCCTTTTCCTTTTCCTATAGATCCTTTTGAGTAATTTCGCGATTTGCAATAGTGGAAGTTTTTCCTTGTTCAGATTATTGTTCATAGCTCCAGTTGGGTATTAGGTTCTCGAAATTAGAAAAAATAACTTACATTTGCAATGTTGTATCAGTCGACGAACATGTTGAAAATCGAAGATTTCGCTTCATTCAGGAGAGTCGCGACTCCTTTTTATTATTATGACATCGACCTGTTCAGGCAAACTGCCGAGAAGGTCGCCGAATTGTCAGAGCGTACAGGAATACATGTACATTATTCATTGAAAGCCAACTCCGACAGGAGACTTAATGATATCCTAAGTTCAAAAGGACTCGGGGCAGATTGCGTAAGCGGTGACGAGATCGATTATGCAGTCAGCTGCGGTTACAATCCCAAGAAGATATTCTTCGCAGGTGTCGCCAAGTCAGACAAAGAGATCTGTCAGGCCTTCCAAGTGGGAATAGGAGCATTTGTGGTGGAATCCCTTGAAGAGATAGAGATCGTCAGCGACATTGCCAGAAGGCTTGGCCGCAGGGCTCCGATGAGCCTCAGGATCAACCCTAACATAGATCCTCACACCCATCATTATATAACTACCGGCCTTTATGAGGACAAGTTCGGTATCTCAGATCGCAGTTTCGACGAAGCCGTGGCCATGGTTAAAGACAACCCTTACATCGATTTCTTCGGATTGCAGTTCCACATAGGCTCCCAGATTATGGAGGTCAAAGATGTCATCCGTCTTGAGTGCGAGAAGGTCAATGATATAGTGAAGAGGTTCGAGAGTACAGGGCTGGTCGTGCGTAACATCGACCTGGGCGGTGGCCTGGGAGTTGACTATGACGACCCTGACGGTCATCCGATCCCGGATTTCGAAACCTGGTTCAGGACTATTTCCGACAATTTGGAACGCAGGCCTGACCAGACCCTTCACATCGAGCCCGGCCGTTCCCTGGTTGCGCAATCCGGTTCTCTGATCACGGAGGTTCTATATGTAAAAAAAGGTGAGAACAAGCGCTTCCTCATGGTGGATGCGGGGATGAATGACTTGATCCGTCCGGCACTTTATGGTGCGTACCACAAGATTGAGAATGTCACCGCATTCTATGAGGACAACAACTCCCGGGACACCAGGGTTTATGATGTTGTTGGACCTGTGTGCGAGTCTTCTGACTGTTTCGGCAAGGAACGGTCCCTGGCAAAGAGCCGCAGGGGAGACAGGATAGCTATCCGGAGCGCCGGAGCATACGGTCAGGTGATGGCTTCCCGATACAACATGCGTCCATTCGCTCCGTCAGTCTATTCGGACAGGATAGCGGAGGCACCTAAGAGGAAGGATTATTTTGCGGAAGTGGACTAGCGTCTGAACGCTTTCATCCTTTGAGCCAGATTGCCTGTCAGGGCATTCTTCATCATCTTACGGGTGGTCTCGAACTGCTTCAGCAGTTTGTTGACCTCGGGAACATCGGTACCGCTGCCGTTGGCAATTCTCTTGCGGCGGCTACCGTTGATGATATCAGGATTGTCCCTTTCTTCAGGTGTCATCGACATGATAATTGCCTCTATGTTCTTGAAGGCGGCATCATTATCTATGTCAATGTCTTTCATCATCTTTCCGACACCAGGAATCATCCCTGCCAGGTCCTTGATGTTTCCCATCTTCTTAACCTGCTGGATCTGGTTGTAGAAGTCCATCAGACCGAACTTGTCCTTGGCCAGTTTCTTCCTGGTCTCGCGAGCCTGCTTCTCATCGAACTGCTCCTGGGCTTTCTCAACGAGGGAGACCACGTCTCCCATTCCCAGTATCCTGTCCGCGATTCGTTCAGGATGGAATACGTCCAGGGCCTCCATCTTCTCTCCCGAGGAGATGAACTTGATGGGCTTTCCTGTGACATATTTGATTGATAGGGCGGCACCACCCCTGGTGTCACCATCCATCTTTGTCAGGACTACACCGTCGAAGTCGAGCCTTTCATTGAACACCTTTGCTGTCTCGACAGCATCCTGTCCGGTCATGGCATCGACCACGAAGAGGGACTCAGTAGGTTGGACAGCCTTGTGGAGGGCAGATATCTCATCCATCAACTCCTCATCGACTGCAAGACGGCCGGCGGTGTCTATGATTACTACAGGATAACCCTCGGATTTGGCCTTTGAGATAGCGTTCTTCGCAATACGGATTGGATCCTTGACACCTTCTTCAGTATAGACCTCAACACCGATCTGATCGCCAAGGACTTTCAACTGTTCGATAGCTGCCGGGCGGAAGGTGTCGCAGGCTGCAAGGAGGACTTTCATCCCTCGCTTGCTCTTGATGTTCGCTGCCAGCTTGGCTGAGAATGTGGTCTTACCTGAGCCGTTGAGACCTGCAACGAGAACTATTCCTGGATTACCTTTGATGTTGATGTCCATGGACTGGCTGCCCATGAATTCGGCAAGCTCGTCATGGACGATCTTGACCATCATTTGCTGCGGTTTGACAGCAGTGAGGACATTCTGGCCCATGGCCTTGACTTTCACCCTGTCACAGAATTCCTTCGCCACCTTGTAGCTGACATCGGCATCCAACAGCGCCCTGCGTATGTCCTTCAGCGTCTCGGCGACGTTGATTTCGGTAATCCTGCCTTCTCCCTTCAGAATCTTGAAGGATCTCTCAAGTCTTTCCTGTAAGTTCTCGAACATGTATTATCGTGATAAGAAAGTGCAAATATACAAAATGTCCCCGACATCCTTACGGCCGGTCTGAATTCGGTCTGTGGAGTGACCTGAGAAGAGCTTTGCGGCGTTCCTCGAGGATGGGAAGCTCCGATTCCGGGAAAGCCCATTCCTCGAAACGGTCCCAGATATATGATTCAGTCTGCGATGATGGATGGACCATGTCCGGGGCATAGAAGCGGTAGTCCCTGAGTTCATCCATGACGATCTCGTAGGCCGGGAAATACTCCGTCCTTTCCGGAAATGCTGTGCAAACTTCTTCCAACGCAAGAAGAAGGGTGCTTTTGCTTATCTGGTTGCCATGTGCTCCGTCTGCCATGTGACGTATAGGAGACACAGTGAATATGAAATCTTTCTCCGGGAAGCGCGAAACCATCTTCTCAAGGAGGACAGAGACTTCCTTTACCCCCAGACGCTTCCTGGTAAACTCCTTGCCGTCTATCTTGAGGCAGTTGGAGACTATCTCTCCGGTAGCATTGTACTGGAAGCACCAGGCAGTGCCTAATGTAATGATTACTTTGTTAGCTTTCTCCCATGCATCCGAAGCCTGAGCAAGACAGGTGTTTGCATTGGCCAGGAATTCTTCCTTGGTTTTCCTTGCGAAAGAAGTATGGTGGCTGAAAGAACAGATAAGGTCTGAACCAGAGCCCATCATCATGCACTCAGCTTCCGTGAAGGGAATCCGGGATGAAAGCCTGGCGACCGAGTTGCAGACAGAAACCGGATTGTACAACGTCCCGAACGGATTGACACAGGCTTCCAGCCCAAGGTCAATCATCCTCTTTCCCATACTGTCGGAGAAACAGCTTCCCAGAACCATGATCCTGTCTCCTGATGACAGTCCTTTGTGGCTGTGTCCGAAGATTACAGGTGTTTGAAGTTTGAGTTGTCCCATGCCGCTAAATTACGAAAAAATAGTATTTTTGCCTTTATGAAAACAAGACATCTCACACTCATCCTGGCAGCTGTCCTCGTTGCTGCGTCGTGTTCCCGCCCCAAGGACGGATCATATTCATTCAGGATCCTTACCACAAATGACATCCATGGTACTTTCTTCGATTCAACCTACGTCGGAGGAAACGTCAAGAAGTCCCTGTATTCAGTCAAGTGGACGGTGGACAGTGTCCGTTCCTCGGCGGGGGAGGAGAATGTGATCCTCATCGATGCCGGTGATATCCTTCAGGGTGACAATGCCGCTTATTATTTCAATTATGTTGACACCATCACCCCGCACGTCTATCCCCGTATGGCAAAATACATGGGCTATGACGCCGTGGTGCTTGGCAACCATGACATTGAAACCGGCCATGCAGTTTATGACAGGGTAGCAAGGGACATGAAGGCCCAGAAGATACCCTTCCTTTCCGGTAATGCAATCCGCAATGACAACGGAACTCCATATTTTCAGACTTATACGATCCTAAAGCGTCATGGACTCAAGATAGCCGTCCTTGGTTATGACAATGCGAACATAGCGGGCTGGCTCTCGGAGAGGCTCTGGTCCGGGATGAAGTTCGTCAACCTTATCCCTATCGTCCAGCAGGACGTCGACAAGGTCATCGCCAAGGAGAAACCCCATGTGGTCATAGTAGCTGTTCATTCCGCTACTGGTGATGGGGACGGAAAACAGCTGGAAAGCCAGGGGCTAGACCTTATGAAAACCCTTCACGGGGTTGATTTCCTGATTTGTTCCCATGATCATCGTCCGAAGGTGATCGAGAGTGACACCTTATGCCTTATAAATTCGGGAAGCCATTGCCGTTATGTTGGAGAAGGCAAGCTGGATCTTACAGTTTCCAAACACAAGGTGTCCTCAAAGAATCTGTCCGCAAAACTGCTTCTGGTTGACAGATACAACATCGACTCCAAGATGTCGGCAGAATTCCATGACGACTATTTGGCAGTAAAGGAATTCACCACTAGGGATGTGGGTGAACTGAAGGTCGACCTTGCCACCAGGGATGCCTACCGCGGTCAGTGCGACTACCTTAACCTGGTACACACCCTTTCGATAACCTGTTCTCCGGCCCAGATTTCATTCGCCGCACCCCTTACCTACAATGGTTTTGTCAAGGCGGGAAAGCTTATTTATAATGACCTGTTCACTATCTATCCCTTCGAGAACCAGCTCTATGTCATAAAGATGACGGGGAAAGAGATAAAGGATTACCTTGAAGCATCGTACGACAATTGGATCAACACCGTTTCTTCTCCTGCGGACCATGTTCTTAAGATCGTGGACAGGGATGATCCCAGGACAGGACAGAAATCTTGGTCATTCGTCGGCAGGTCATATAATTTCGATTCTGCCGCCGGTCTGTTCTACACTGTCGACGTGACTAAGCCCAAAGGTGAAAGGGTTGTTGTCGAATCCCTGGTCGGAGGAGCTCCCCTCGACCCTGGTCAGACCTACAACGTGGCTCTCACTTCCTATAGGGCAAGCGGTGGCGGAGGCTTGATGAAGGAGGCCGGAATCGACACTGGCAAGATAGAGGAGAGGATCGTTGAGACCTATCCCGAGATCCGTGACATCCTGTACAGTTACCTGAAAGACAACAATTCCATAGATCCTTCCGTGATAGGTGATCCCCAGCGGATAGGTAGTTGGAAGTTTGTTCCTGAAAAGATCGTCCTCCCTGCGATGGAAAGGGACATGAACCTGTTGTTCGGCCGCAGGTAACTATTCCCTCACGCCCTGGGTCATGTTACGGTACTCGGCCGGAGTATGACCTGTCATGTGGCGGAAAGCTGTGAAGAAATAGTCGTGGTTGTTATAGCCTACATGGTAGGCGACTTCCTTTATGCTCATGGAAGTGTTCGTGAGCAACTCCTTTGCCTTGCTCATCCGGACCTCATTGATGAATCGGGCTGGGGAGAATCCGGTGTATTCCTTGAAAGTTTTCCTGAAAGACGAATAGCTGAGGCAGAGCCTTGAAGCTATCTCTTCGGGGGTAATGTTCATGTAGTTGTCGTGAACCATCACCTTGGCCAGTCCCATCTTCCTTGCTGTATCTGATTCCTGGAACTGGGAATTCCTGTCGTAGAAATAGGCAAGGCTCAGAAGCCTTCCGACAATCCCGGCCAGGACCTGCTGGAATCCCGATTCCTGTGCGACAGCTGCAGAAATCGCCTCTTTGTAAAGGTCCACGATGTCCTCGTGGATGTTGACCTTGAACACGGGTCTGTCCTTTGAGAAGAAATCCTGCTTGATGAGGTTGTCCACGAAATGTCCGTTGAAACCGATCCAATACTCTTTCCAACCTGTCTGCCTGTCAGGATGGTAGGAGTGCCATTCTCCAGGGAAGAGGAGGAACATCATCCCGCTCTCGACATTGATGGCCTTATTCCTTCCAAGAGTCTCGCAATAGAACTTACCCCGTCCCTGAGTAATGTAGAGGAGTTGGTACTCCTGAAGTACCCTTCCGCTGTCAGTAGTGAAAATGTATCTGGATGGGTGGTTCCTGGGGGGATAATCCATTCCGGCGCCTATTTCCTGGAAACCGGCTGAATTTACGGCAGTGCCCCATTTGAGATCGACCGGATTTACTGCCAAATATTTGAGGTGTACGGAATCCATTCCCGGGAAATAATAGTGATTCTGGCACAAAGATATGAAAAAATCTTAATCAAAAATCCAAGTCGTAATATCAGAATCTTCAGCTCTACACAAATTAAAAATGGAGAAATTTGTAAAAGACCAATCAGCCACATCTATGAATTTTCTAGCATTCGATCTGGGAGCGACAAGCGGAAGGGCCATCCTTGGCCGTATCGACGGAGGCAGGCTTGATTCCGAAGAGATTTATCGTTTCCCCAATGCCGTAAAGGAAGACGGCGGAAAGTATTATTGGGACATATATTCCTTGTTCGGACACTTCAAGGCTGCCTTGAAAGAAGTCGCTTCCAGGGGAGTGAAAATCGAGTCGATAGGAATTGACACCTGGGGAGTGGACTTCGGGTGCATCGGCCCTGACGGATCAATCCTGGGTCTTCCGCGTGCCTATCGCGATCCCTATACGGACGGTATTCCGGATGAGGTGTTCCGGATCATTCCAAAGAAAGAGCTTTACGGAGTGACCGGCACCCAGATTATGAATTTCAACTCGATATTCCAGATCTATGCCCAGCATAAGGATCCTGATGCCCCTATTCACAAAGCTGAAGAGATCCTTTTCATGCCGGACCTTCTGGCCTATATGCTCACCGGTGAAAGGGTCTGCGAGTACACCGATGCCTCCACTTCCGGCCTGATCGACCCGAGGACAAGGGATTTCGACCGCAGCCTGCTTGTGCGTCTCGGCATAGATCCCAAGATACTGAAGCCGATTGTACAGCCTGGCACAAGAGTAGGGATGCTCAAGAAGGAAATCTGTGAAGAGACAGGGATGGAACCCGTTCCCGTAATAGCTGTCGCAGGGCATGACACAGCTTCCGCGATTGCAGCCGTTCCCGCTGAAGACGAGCATTTCGCCTATCTCAGCAGTGGAACATGGAGCCTCATGGGCATCGAATCTCCTGTACCGGTCATCGATGACAAGTCCTATGAATATAATGTCACCAACGAGGGCGGTATCGAGGGCACTACTAGGTTCCTGAAGAACATTACCGGAATGTGGCTTCTCGAGCAGAGCCGCAAGACCTGGGCCTCGGAAGGACGTGAATATAATTACGCCCAGATTGAAGGCCTAGGCAGGGAGGCGATTGACTTCCCGTCCACCATAAATCCGGACGATCTCCGTTTTGCCGCCCCCAAGGACATGGATGCCGAGATCAAGGCAGCCCTTGCCGAATCCGGACAGAAAGTACCTGAGAATGATGCCCAGATGATAAGCTGCATCTACCACAGCCTTACCAAGAAGTATAAGGAAGTGATAACGATGCTCCAGGGATTTGCTTCATTCACGATAGACAAGCTTCATGTGATAGGTGGAGGTTCGGCGAACAAACTTATGAGCCAGTTGACAGCAGACACTCTTGGAATACCGGTCGTTGCAGGACCGGTCGAAGGTACAGCCATCGGTAACATAATGATGCAGGCAAAGGTTGCCGGACTTGTGAAGGACCGCTGGGAAATGCGCCGCATAATCTCCAAATCCATAGAAACCAAGACATATTATCCAAACAATCAATAAATTATCCAATATGAACGAGAATCAGATTTTGAAGGCCTATGAGTTGGCCAAAGAGCGCTATGCTGCAATTGGCGTCGATACCGACAAGGCTGTCGAGCAGCTGGAAAAGCAGCAGATTTCACTCCATTGCTGGCAGACTGACGATGTGATGGGATTTGAGAGCGCTGCCGGTCTCTCCGGCGGTATCCAGACCACAGGCAACTATCCTGGTCGTGCCCGCAACATCGATGAGGTCCGCGCTGACCTTGAGTTTGTGAAGACCCTGCTTGCCGGTAATCACCGTGTAAACCTCCATGAGATCTATGGTGACTTTGGAGGAAAGTTCATCGACCGCGACCAGGTGGGCGTAGAGCAGTTCCAGAGCTGGATCGAGTGGGCTAAGGAGAACAATTTCAAGCTTGATTTCAACTCCACCTCTTTCGGCCATCCCAAGAGCGGTGACCTCAGCCTCGCAAATCCGGATTCTGCCATCCGTGAGTTCTGGATCGAGCATACCAAGCGTTGCCGCCGCATAGCCGACGCAATGGGAAAGGCCCAGAATGATCCCTGCATCATGAACATCTGGGTCCATGACGGGCAGAAGGACTACACAGTCAACCGCAAGAAATACCGTGAGATCCTGGCAGACTCCCTGGATGAGATCCTCAAGGAAGACCTTCCTGGAATGAAGAGCTGCGTCGAGGCAAAACTGTTCGGTATCGGACTCGAGAGCTACACTGTCGGCTCAATGGATTTCTTCGAGGGCTACTGTGCTTCCCGCAAGGTGATCTACACCCTGGACACAGGTCACTACGAACCTACCGAGAACGTAGCTGACAAGGTCTCATCCCTGCTTCTCTATGTCCCCGAACTCATGCTTCATGTCAGCCGTCCTGTCCGCTGGGACTCCGACCATGTGACCATCATGAACGATATGACCCTTGATTTCTTCAAGGAGCTTGTACGCAGCGATGCACTGCACCGCGCCCATGTCGGATTGGATTATTTCGATGCTTCCATAAACAGGATCGGTGCCTACATCATCGGTACCAGGGCCACACAGAAGTGCATCCTGAGTGCACTGCTTGAGCCTCTCGCAAAACTTCGCGAGTACGAGGCAGAGGGCAAGGGCTTCCAGAAGCTCGCCCTTCTTGAGGAGGCAAAGACCCTTCCGTTCGGAGCCGTGTTCGATTACTTCAACTTCAAGAACGGTGTTCCCGTTGGCGAGGAGTTCATTCCTTGCATCGAGAAGTACGAGAAGGAAGTCACATCCAAGAGGTAGTACTTCCGAAGGAGATACTCTTATTCGGAAAGCAAGGATTCGATGGATTCGATGAGGATGTGAATGACCTTGATGTGGATTTCCTGGATACGGTCGGAATGAGGTGCATCCGGAGCCATTACAGCAACATCGGAAAGGGCTGACAATGTCTGCCCTTTCTTTGATGTCAGGGCAACGACCTTCATGCCTCGTTCATGGGCTGCCTGAACAGCATTCAGGATGTTTGGGGATGTGCCGCTGGTGCTGATTGCGAGCAGTACATCGCCAGGTTTTCCGAATGCTTCCACCCAACGGCTGAAGACCACATCGAAACCGAAGTCATTCCCTACACATGTGAGATAGGCAGGGTCGTTTATGGCCATTG
>JAEEGI010029844.1_pt1 | contig 10283 bp, 8 predicted proteins | sample 8958751 | NCBI WGS metagenome assembly JAEEGI01 (sample SAMN16246545, study PRJNA631951) | gut metagenome | biome: gut microbiome; feature: rumen; material: KS-attached | host: Bos | place: Iran: Karaj | collected 2018-10 | reverse complement strand
CTTCACGCCGGCGATGGCGTCGACGACGGCCATGCCGTCCGTGACCTTGCCGAAGACGGCGTAGCCGAATCCCTGCATGGACTCGTCGCGGTGGTCGAGGAAGGCGTTGTCGACGGTGTTGATGAAGAACTGGGCCGTGGCGCTGTCGATGACGGACGTGCGGGCCATCGCGATGGTGCCGCGCGTGTTCTTGAGGCCGTTGCCCGCCTCGTTCTTGATCGGGGCGTTGGTCTGCTTCTGCCGCATGTTCGGGTCGAAGCCGCCGCCCTGGATCATGAAGTTCTTGATTACGCGGTGGAAGATCGTGCCGTCGTAGAACTTGGCGTCGACGTAGGCCAGGAAGTTCTTGACCGTGATCGGCGCCTTGGCGGCGTCGAGCTCGACGGTGATGTCACCGTAGTTGGTCGAGATCACAACGACGACGTTCGTGGCGGTTTCGGTCGCGTTTGTCTTGGCCGGCGCGTCGGCACCGAGCGCGATGCCAACGCCAAGTGCGAGGGCGGTGGCGAGTGGAATGGTGTAGTTCATAGTTGGTTAGTTCTCCTGTTGGTCAGTTGGTTGGTTGGTCAGTTAGTCGGTTGGTCGGTTCGGGAGAGCCGCGCGAAGTGCGGCGAGGGCGCGGCCGCGGTGCGAGATGGCGTTCTTATCGGCTGGCGCGAGTTCGGCGAAGGAGCGGTCGTGGCCGTCGGGAATGAAGAGGGGGTCGTAGCCGAAGCCGCCTACGCCTGAGGGTGACTCGGCGATGTGGCCGTCGCAGCGTCCCTCGAAGTGGCGCACGGTCCCGTCGGGCGCGATGAGCGCGATGGCGCATGCGAAATGCGCGCTGCGGTCCGCGACGCCGGCGAGGTTCTTCAGCAGCAGGGCGTTGTTGGCCGGGGTGTCGCCGTCACGGCCGGCGAAGCGCGCGGAGCGGACACCCGGGGCACCGCCGAGGGCGTCGACCGCGAGGCCGGAGTCATCGGCCAGCACCCAGGCGCCGGGATGGCGCGCGGCGACGGCGCGCGCCTTGATGAGCGCGTTCTCCGCGAAAGTGACGCCCGTCTCCTCGACGCCGGCGTCTTCGCCGGAGATATCCCAGCCAGGGAGAATCTGGCCGATTTCGCGAAGTTTGTTCTTGTTGTGCGTGGCGACGATTAGAATGGTCATTTGCCATCACCCTTCATGCGCAGGGTTGCCTGCCTAATGCATTCCATGGTCTCCTCGCTCAGGATGTGCTCCATGGCGCAGGCGTCGTTTTCCGCGTTTTCCTCGGAGACGCCAAGCGAAATGAGGTAGTTCTTGAGGAGCAGATGGTGCTCGTACACCTTCTTGGCCACGGCCACGCCCTCCTCGGTGAGGATGAGCTCGCGGTATTTCTCGTACTTGACGAGCTTGAGGCGCGCGAGCTCCTTGACGGCGTTGTTCACGCTCGGCATTTTGACACGGAGCATGGATGCGACGTCCACCACGCGGGCGCGGCCGCCTTCCTGCGAGAGCCGATATATTGCCTCCACGTAGTCTTCGAGGCTTTTCGTCATGGCTAACCTCCCTTCCTGCTATGGGGACGCTACCGCGCAATCTTCGGACGAAGCGCGATATTGAGTTGCGAGGCCCAGTCGAAGGCCGTTTCATAGAAGTTGCAGGTGAAGGCCGCCGCGCCGAATTCGGCGGCAAGGGCCAGTGATTCAGGGGAGTTCACGCCCCAGACGCGGAAATCGAAGCCGGCGGCGCGGATCTTTTCGGCGTCTTCGGGCCTCCACTTGCAGCGAAGTGTCTCGCATCCGGGGCAGAGCGACCAGAAGTTCTCCCTGCGGGCCAGGTCAATGAGGTTGTCCGGCCCTTCCGTTCCAGCGCAGAAGAGCAGAATCGCCTTGTAGTCGGGGTAGCGCCTGTGGTAATCGGCCAGGGCTTCCGCGTTGAACGAGGAAACGGTGATGTTTTCAGGACTGAGGCCGGCGTCACGGACGGCGGCGTCGAATTTCGCCGCGTATGTCGGGCCATACTTCTTGATTTCGCATTGAAGGCCTCCGTCAGGCGGCACGAGGGCCATGACTTCCGCAAGCGTCGGCACTTTGAACGGCGGCTTTATTTTCGCGCGGACGCCATCGTCGTGGTAGCAGAGGATGGCGCCATCGGGCTCCTCGTTGAAATCGGTCTCGACCCATTCGGCACCTGCGGCGTAGGCTTTCGCAATCGCCTCGACGGTGTTTTGCGGCGTTTTGTCGTCCCAGATGCCGCGGTGGGCTGTGCAAAGGATAGGCTTGTTGTTCATGCTAGCATTCTACCACAGTAAAGGTTCTTGTGCCATCTTTTTGCCAGACAACCGACATTGTTCGTTCCGAGTTCTTGCCGAGATTGAGGGAATATGGTAGAGTGTTAGCAAGTCAATAAGAGGAAGGAATCCCTTTCCGATTTCCATAAGGAGCACCCATGATACGGGAACTTGAAGACATCCGCTCGCGATTTCTCTACGTCGACCGGGATTTCACCGGCCGCAGGAGGCTCTTTTTCGACAACGCCGGAGGCTCGCTCCGGCTGAAGGCTGCCGAGGAGGCTTTCTCCCGCATCGACTCCATGCCGGATTGCTCGGAGCATTCCAACAAAGTCGCCAAGTATCTCGACAATTTCGAGAGACGCGGTCGGCAGGACCTGCTGGAGTGCGTTTTCAACGCACCTGGCGGCGTACTCTACCCGAGTTACTCCGCCTCGCAAATCATGATGGAGCTCTGCCGCGTCTTCGCCGGAGGCGCCAGGGGGACGAACGTCGTCGTCACAGCCCTTGAGCATCCGTCGGCGTTCGACGGGATGAAGCATTTCGCGGATGTCTACGGACGCGAATTCCGAGTCGCGCCGGTAAACCCCGCGACAAGCGGCGTCGACGCCGAAAGCGTCATCTCGCTCATCGACAAGGACACCGCCATTCTGAGCTGCATGTTCGCCTCGAATATCTCCGGCTTCATCTTCGACGTCGAAAAGATCTTTAGCGCCGCCAGGAAAATCAATCCCGGCATTCTCATATTGTGCGACTCGGTGCAGCACGCCCCGCATGCCGCGCTGGACTTCCGCGCCATCGGCGCCGACGCGCTGGTGTTCGCCCCGTACAAGTTCTTCGGTGTGCGCGGGTTCGGCATCGCCTGCTTGTCGGAACGGGCCGCATCACTGCCGCACCTGCGCCTGTTGGCAAAGCCGGAGGATGAGTGGGGCCTTGGCAGTCCGGCGCCTGGCCAATACGCCGCGATTTCGGAAATTGTCTCGTACGTCATCGGGCTCGGCGAAGCGGATCCGGGAGGGGTTTCGGGCAGGCGCGCCCTCTTTGAACGCGGAATGGCGCGCATCGCGAACCACGAACGCGAGATGCTGGCGCTCGCATTGGATGGGTGTGGCGGTGAGCCGGGACTTCGCTCCATTCCGGGAGTGACCGTGAAAATGGACGGCTCCCCGCTGGAGCGTCGCGACTTCATCATCGGGCTTGAATTCGCGAACATGGGATGCGAAGAAGCCGTCGCAGAATACGAAAAGCGCGACGTGATTGTCTTCGAGCGCGCGGCCACGAGCCTCTACTCGCGGCGCATGGTCGAGGCGTTTGGCTCGACCGGCGTTGTCCGCGTCTCCCCGCTCCACGCCCATGGTCCGGACGACATTGCGGAATTCCTTCGCGCAACACGCGAGGTCAGCGCTCTTTAGCGCTTGAACCACGCCGCCGGCGCCTACTTTTGGACCATGCCGTTGTCGGAGGCGTCGATGACGCGCTTGTCGAGGTCCTTGAAGAGCTGGATGCCGTCACGGATGCCGCCCCAGAGGAACCAGACCGTGGAGACGCACCCGACGATAATCGGGATTATCAGGCTGCACACGTAGTAGTAGTTGCCCCACCAGGCGCTGGGCCATGGCGAGAAGATGTTCCAGATGAGGACGCCGAAGAAGACGAGGAAGAGGCGGTAGACAATCGAGTAGCAGAAGACCGACCAGGCGATGATCTTGTCGCCGCGGGTGTACTCGTTGTCGATGCCGACGATACGCGCGAGGATGGAGATCTTCTTGCCCTGGAGTTTGGCGAGGCGGGCCTTTTCGGCCTCGTCCGCGTATTCGCCGCGGTGGAGGAGCTTGTCGAGGTTGTACGGCTTGCACCAGCCGGCTTTGAGGGCGATCCAGCTGCCGAGGCAGTAGGCGATTACGGAGAGGACCATCGAGATGCCGTAGATTTCCGTGGAGTTCATGAAGAACTTCTCGCGGAAGAGCTGCAGCGCCTGCTCAAGCGTGCTTTCACCCGAGTTGAATCCAAAGGACCAGTCCACGATGGGGTTGAACGGGGCCGCGAGCTTCGCGAAGAAATGGAAGACCCGCTCGGTCCAGCCGTGGCTGGCGAGGACCGGGATGACATGCGCCGACCATGTGCGCTGGAGGATGAGGCCGACGAGCGAGAAGCCGCATCCGAAGAAGATTGAACTCCATGCGCCGACAACATTGCCGAAGTGACTGTAGAGTCCGAAGACCATCACGGTGCCGCCGCCGCCGAGCCAGACGGCGCACATGATCTGGGTGAACATGTTGATGTAGTCGAGCTGGCTGAAGAAGACGGCCACCACGAAGAAGAAGACAGCCACCACGACGGAGGCCCAGCGTAGAAGGGCTATGTGATGGCGGCTGGACGGCGCCTTCTTGTAGAACGGGAGGACCACGTCCTGCACCCATGTCGAGGAGGCGTTGAAGATGCGGGAGTCGTCCGTCGAGATGAGCAGCATGAGCATCAGCAGCGCGAAGAGGCCGATGACGCCGGGTGGGAGGATCTGGCGGAGCGTCATGGGGAGCATCATCTGCCCGTAGAGGGTGCGCACCTTCTGGGCCTGCTTGGCGTTCGCCCCCTGGATGGCCGCGAGTTCGGGCGAGGGGTTCTTCGTCCCGGCCTTGACGGCGTCGGCCTCGGCACGCAGGTTTTCGGGAATATTGCCGTTGATGACGTCGCGCGCAGCATCGATGTAGGGGGTGTCGTTGTTCTTGAGGTGCGAAAGCGGCATGTTCACCTCAAGGTACTTTGCGAGTTCGGGACTCGGTGCGGCTGGAGCGGGCGCGCGCGGGTTGGTGGCCTGGGTTTTCAGGGCGGCGAAGTAGGCGTCGTGTTCGGCGCGGATGGCGTCTGGCACGGGCTCCTTGATGGCCTTGTGCACGGGCGGGGGGACTTCGTCGAGCGCCGCGGCGATCTTGGCCCGGACCTCCTGGTCCTCCACCGCCTCGGCGGCGACCTTGTTGAGAATGGCGATGCGCGTCTGGTGCGACGAGAAGTTCGCTATGCGCGAATTTTGCGAGGAGTGTTGTCCGTCGACGCCCGGCAGGACGAAGGCCTCGTGGTTCATCACTGTGATGACGAGGAGCGTCGTGAGGCCGATCATCGTGTAGGCGAAGCCGTTGCGCCATGTGCCGAGAACGCCGGCCATCTTCTGCTCGTGCGGGGTGCGGCCGGAGTTGGTCGTGTCGTTGCCGAACCAGGAGGCGCGCTGGAGGATTGTCGCCATGACGCCGACGCCAAGTGCGAAGAGGTTGAAGTCGCGCAGCTTGGAGACGTCGAACGGGTTGAGGAAGCTTTCGCCGGGGACGCGGTCGAGCATCACGGGTTCCATGGCGGTGCCCCAGTTGAAGTTGAAGAAGATGTAGCCGGCGACGATGACGAAGATCGGGTATGACATGAGCGCCTGCGCGGTGTCCGTGATGAGAAGGGAGATGCGGCCCGCGGGCCAGATGGCGATTGTCGCGAGCGTGAGGCAGATCGCGACGATGATGGCGAAGCACGGCAGGTTCACGCCGAAGACGTGGACTTTGTGCGGCAGGCCGAGGAAGTAGATGAAGAAATTGGCCGCGATTGCCGGGCCGATTGCGTTGGTTATCATCTCCGCGATGTTGCGGAGGGCGGCGCAGAAGATGCGAAGAGACTTGCTGTAGCGCATTTCGACGAACTGGCCAAATGACAACGCCCGCGAGGCCCGCCAGCGGTAGGTGCAGTAGCCCGCAAGGGAGAGGAACATGCCTAGCGGCATCGTGATGATGCCCCAGAACCCCATCGCGGACCCGGCGCGGTAAGTGGATTCGCAACTGGCGACCAGTGTGATGACGCTGAGGCCGGCGGCGACGTCGCCAACGGAGATGACGTAGCGTCCTGCCACGCGGCCTGCGGCAAGGAAGTCTACAACGTCGCGCGCGTACTTCTTGGCGTAGATTGCCAAGGCCATTACCGCCGCGAACGGCACGAACATGATGATCCAGTCGATAATATGCACGGTAGTTCTCCTAGTCAGTCTTGAAATCGTATTCTGCGGCAATGCGCATTTCCTCGTCGCGGGCGTCGAGGAGGGTGAGCGTGTATGTTTCGCCTCCGGGCGGAACTGTGACGACGGCGTGGCAGCCTGTGCGGCAGGCATCGGGAACGAAGCGCCACCATGGACGTTCGCCTTCGTCGCGGACGGGCAGAACCGTCGGCACGATCATCGGCTGCGCCTCGTCCGGCGCGTCGGGGACGAGCAGGAATCCGGCGGTGTCGTCCGTGACGTGCAGTTGGTCCCAGACGCACGCGATCCAGACTTTCGGACTCAGCGCGTAGGCGAGTTTGCGGCCCGTCGAATGATGTCCGTGATGGTTGATCTTGGCGACGTCGCAATGCCCAACGGCGTCGGCGAGGGTGTCTTCGATGAAAACGCCCTCGCCATCTGGGCCGTGGAACCAGTCGGAGAAGTCGCCGCCCGAAAAGAAGCGGAACTTGCCATATTGGAAGACCATGCCGAGGCTCATCGCGTTTTCGTTGATGGAGCTGGGATGCCTGGTGGCAATGCGCTCGGCGTAGAGGTCGCGGACAGTGCCGTCCGGCATCGCGATGCGGCCGTTGGCGCAGATGTTGCGGACCGTGAAATCCTGCGCGCCTTTTCGCTCCGCGACGAACTGGTCCGTCACGCCTAGGCGGAATTGCTCGACCTCAAGTCCGTCGCGCTTTTCGAGGGCCTTCCATACGTCGCGGACAAGGTCGGCGACGACGGCCGTCTCTCCGGCCACAAGCGGAAGCGGGTCGGCATAGCCGGGCCAGCCACGGTCTGCCGCGTGGTGGAAGTGAAGTGTCTCGGCTGCAAGGCCGATGCCGCTGCGGACGCATCCTTCGAGGCGGGCGGGCTCGTCGGGGTCCGGAATGCTCGAAAACTTCTGCCAGTACGGAGTGCCCGTGTGGTCGGAATGGAAGTGAGAGATGACCGCCCAGTCGACATCGCCTCCGTTGGGATTCACGCGGCGGACGTAGCGGGCGACCCAGTCGCCTGCAAGGCGTTCGGGGCCGGGCAGAACGGGGACGGCGAACTTTCCGCGTGTGACCGACGCCTGGTCTCCGCAGTCCAGAAGCATCGTCGTGGAGTCTGGGAAAATGAGAAAAAGCGATTCGGCGACACCGGTGTGGATGAAATGTATCTGCAACTCACCGGGCCGCCACCCAGACCAGACTTTAGTGGAGGATTGCATGCCAGAATAATTAAGTATAATATATTACCACAACCTGCCCCAAAAGTGCATCGCCTACGGTTTCTTTTCCCCATTGGCGGGGCGCGGCGGAAGACCGCGGAGGCGGCGCGCCTCCATTTCCGCGCGGGCGGCCGCGGCGTGGTTGAGGCGTCGTGAGGCGAGTTCGGCTATCTTGGCCAGCAACCCCGGTTTGCGCTCCGGGGGTTTTGGCGGACGCCATGTCTTGCCGCGTGGCTGCTGCAGGCGCTCCTTGAGCGCCGTCTGGCTGTCGATGTGCAGGAGCATGTCGACCATCGTCCCGGCCTTGTGTCCGCGCAGTTCCTTGAAATCCGTAGCGGGGAAGAGCACTCCCGAATTGAAGTGGTAGATGTGCCGCTTCACATGCGGGAGGAGCCGCTTCAGGTCCATGCCGAAGCCGAACTTGTAGGTCTTCGGCTTGACGCTGCAGACCGACGGGTTGCGGAAACGCGGGTCGTCTGGAAGCGCGGCGTCGTCGGAGATGAAGAGGGCCAGGTCGTCGAGGGCGACCGTCCCGCGGTTGACGGTGAGGTGCCAGGTCTCGCCCCTCGGTCCCTCGACTCGCACAAGGGCGTAGGCCTCCTTGGCCTTGGGGATGTCGAAGTATTCGAGAACGCGGACGAGGCAGGCGAGCGGCGCCTTTTCGGGATGCTCGTAGCCCGTTCCGTCGCGAAGGGCGTCGAGCAGCGCGATGGCGACGAGGTCCTCCTCGGTCTTCGGCGGCTTCTTGGGCCACTTGCGCTTGCGGGACTCTTCTCCGGGCGAGCCCTCTTCCTTGACGTTCTCTTCTTCGCTCATGGCGCTAGACCTCGTAGTCGAGGCAGAGCCGGGTCTGGACGAATGGACGTACCTTGCCGTTCGCGACCGCAACGTGCGCCGGATGCACGGCATAGCCCTTCAGCGCCGCCTCGGACTCAAAGGATGAGTCGAGCATCAGGTCGGCGTTCGAGCTGGCAAATCCTTCGGTGCGGACCACGATGTCCAGCAGCCCGGGCACAACGCCCCTGAGACCTTCCAGCCCCGCCTTAATTGCCGCCTTCACGGCGGCCTGGTTGTCAAGGCCGTCCTTCAACTTCCATAGAATCACATGCTTAACCATACTATTCTCACTCCTTAACCTAAGCGGTGAAATTGTATCACAATTCGCCTTGGACGCGCTGAATAAGCGCACCAAAGGCGAATTGTGATATATTGTACAGTCTACCTGAAGAAGGACAAGCTATGGAACTCTACTTCACCTTTCCCGGCTGGAAGCGCAAGGCCGTGTCATTCTCGTACGACGACGCGCATGTCGATGACCGCCGCCTCGTCGCCACGCTCAACGCCCACGGACTCAAAGGGACCTTCAACATTTCGGCGGGGAGGCTTGGGCAGCCGACCTACATTTCGCGAGACGACGTGCGCACGCTCTACGCCGGCCATGAGGTCGCCTCCCACGGATACGCCCACCTCCATCTGGCGCAGCTTCAGCCGGAAGAGATGCGCGCCGAACTCCTCGACGGCCGCCATGCGCTGGAGGACATTCTCGGAGGGCCGGTCACAGGCTATGCCTCGGCATACGGCGAGCACACGCCGGAGACGATGGCGGCCATGCGCGAGGTGGGCTTCGCATACGCGCGCCCCACTGCGGTTACACGCGGTTTTGAGATTCCCGAGAATCCGCTCTTCTGGCGGGCGAGCACCCACCACAAGCATGACTCGCTTGCGCTCGCCCGCGCCTTTCTTGAAAATTCGGGCTGGGGCGGTCGGCTCCTTTTCCTTAATGTCTGGGGCCACAGCTACGAGTTCGAACGCAACGGCAACTGGAACCTTCTGGAGGAACTCTGCTCCCTCTTCGACGGGCGCGACGACATCTGGGCGGCTACGAACATGGATGTGTACGCCTACAGGGAGGCCTGCCGCAACGTCAGGATCACCCTCGACGGCCGCCTTGTCCGCAACCTCTCGTCCGTGACGCTCTACGCGCGCTGGGGCGACAGCCACGGCACCGAGAACGCCGTCAACGTCATTCTCCCGCCCGGCCGCGAAGTCCGCTTTTGCGACAACGGGGTCGAAACTGAGGAGCCTCCCACTCAAAGCCGAACGTGTTCCGCAGAGGTTCTTGCAACGCCTGGGGGAACGGGCGGCCCGCCCGTTCTGAACGGGCAAGATGCCCGTTCCCCCATTCCCGCAGTGCCCTTCGCGGGCGACGTCCCGTTCGTCCTTGCCTTCCCTGGCTGGAGGCGCAAGGCGCTCACCTTCAGCTACGACGACGCCCCGGCAGCGGACCGCCGCCTTGTCGCCATCCTGAACCGCCACGGACTTAAGGGCACGTTCAACCTCAATACCCACGGGCGGCCGGAGACAGTGCCGGCGGACGTCAAACGCGACGAGGCCGGATTCCCGCGCTGCGCCGTGGCAAAGGACGAATGGCAGACCCTCTACGCCGGCCATGAAGTCGCCCTGCACGGCGCTCGGCACGAGACCTTCTCCAGCGTCCCCTGGCCAGTGATACTCGAAGACATCTACCGCAACAAGCAAGTCCTTGAGGCCGAACTGCGCAAGCCCATCCGCGGTTTCGCCTATCCCTGCGGCACATCATCGAAGACGGAAATTGGCGACCGCATCCTTCTGGCGCTCGACGTTGCCTACGGACGCGTCACCGCGCCCTCAGCCAAGCGCTTCTCGCTGCCGGACGACTTTCTCGACTGGCATCCCACTTCGCACCACAACGGCCCAATCGATGAAATCGGCCGCGAATTCCTTGCCGCCACGCCGGAGGCCGATCCGCTCCTATGCTACATCTGGGGCCATTCCTT
>JAEEGI010029839.1_pt1 | contig 10283 bp, 7 predicted proteins | sample 8958751 | NCBI WGS metagenome assembly JAEEGI01 (sample SAMN16246545, study PRJNA631951) | gut metagenome | biome: gut microbiome; feature: rumen; material: KS-attached | host: Bos | place: Iran: Karaj | collected 2018-10 | reverse complement strand
GCCGATTCTTTTTTATACTTGCGCTAATGATTAGTCAGCTACGAGTGTGAAGCGCTTGAAGGCAACGATCTTCAGATCCTTGTCCTGCTTGGCGAGCCACTGAGCAACAGTAGCCTTGTCGCCGTCGCCGAACTGGAACTCCTGGTCGACCAGGCAGCTCTCCTTCAGGAACTTCTGAACACGGCCCTTGGCGATGTTCTCAATCATAGGCATCTTCAGCTGAGCCTCGCCCTCGACCTTTGCGTCAGCAATGATCTTACGGGCCTCGTCGGCCTGCTCCTTGGTGAGCCAACCCTTAGCGGTGTTGCTCTCGATGTGATCCTCAGAGTCAACGAGGTTGGGGTTGATGCCAGCCTTCTTGAGCTTCATCTCCACGAACTTCTCAACCTGCTCGAGCTTGGTCTTCTCGAAAGAGGTCTTGTACTCCTCGTCGAGGATCTTCTGATCAACGCTCTGAGCGTCGAGTGCTACGGGCTTCATGGCAGCCACCTGCATGGCCACGAGGTGACCCTGCTCAGCAGCGGGCTTGTTGGTCTGAACCATGGTGCAAAGGGTGTGCTTACCCATGTGGTCGTAAACCTCCACATTGTCACCCTCGAGTGTCAGGTAGCCGTCGAGCTCCATCTTCTCACCAGTGATACCACTGCGCTGTGTGACAGCCTCCTGAGCGGTCTGACCGTTGATGTCGAGGGCCTTCACAGCCTCGATGTCGGCAGCCTTAGCGGCGATGGCAGCGTCGAGGATGCTCTGTGTGAGAGCGATGAAGTCGGCACCATTGGCCACGAAGTCGGTCTCGCACTTCAAGGCGAGCATAGCAGCGAAGCCGTCCACCTTCTTTACGAGTACACAACCATTAGATGTCTCACGGTCGCTACGCTTGGCAGCGATAGCCAGGCCACGCTCACGGAGCAGTTCCTTGGCCTTGTCGAAGTCGCCATCAGCCTCGGTCAGAGCCTTCTTTACGTCAGCCAGACCAGCGCCGGTCATTGCGCGAAGCTTCTTGATATCGTCAATTGAAATTGCCATTGTTATTTACAATTTTAAAAATTACCTTTTTACAATTTATTACTCAGCGGCGGGAGCCTCTTCCTCAGCAGCGGGTGCAGCCTCCTCAGCAGGAGCCTCATCCTTGCGGGCCTTGCGGGCCTGACGACGGGGCTTTGCCTCCTCCTCGTCACCCTCAGCCTGAGCGTCAGCGGCCTTCTCGTCGGCCTTCTCAACCTTACGCTCCTCGATACCCTCGGCCATAGCAGCGCAGCAAGCATTGAGGATGACCTCAACACTGTCCTTAGCGTCGTCGTTAGCAGGAATCACGAAGTCGATGTTGTTGGGGTCAGAGTTGGTATCAACGATACCGAACACGGGGATACCCAGACGGTTAGCCTCGCGCACGGCAATCTGCTCCTTCAGTACGTCGACAACGAACAGGGCGCTGGGCAGACGGGTCAGGTCGGCGATAGAACCAAGGTTCTTTTCCAGCTTTGCGCGCTGACGGGTAATCTGCAGCAGCTCGCGCTTTGACAGGTTACCAAATGTACCATCATTCATCAACTTGTCGATGTTCGCCATTTTCTTCACGGCCTTGCGAATCGTGGGGAAGTTGGTGAGCATACCACCGGGCCAGCGCTCGATGACGTAAGGCATATTGATGCTTGCAGCCTTCTCAGCAACCACTTCCTTGGTCTGTTTTTTAGTAGCGACGAACAGCACTTTCTTGCCACTCTTGGCAATCTGCTTGAGAGCCTCGGCAGCCTCGTCGATCTTAGCGGCTGTCTTGTGCAGGTCGATGATATGAATACCGTTACGCTCGGTATAGATGTAGGGAGCCATTGCGGGGTTCCACTTACGCTTCAGGTGGCCGAAGTGACAGCCTGCCTGCAGCAACTGGTCAAAATTTGTTCTTGCCATTTTGTTGTCTTGCTTTTTAAATTGTTTACTTTCTTTTTAATTCTTCTTAGAATCAGCCCGATGGTAGTCCAAAAGAATCCAAAGGGTTTAGATACTAAACTGTTCAGTTTCCCAAAGGGATTAACGCTTACTGAACTGGAAGCGACGACGAGCCTTGGGCTGACCTGGCTTCTTACGCTCTACCTCACGGCTGTCGCGTGTCAGGAAACCTTCGTCCTTCAGCTTCTTCTTATCCTCTTCGTTGATCTTCACCAAAGCGCGGGCGATAGCGAGACGCAGAGCCTGGCTCTGACCAGTGAAACCACCACCGTCGAGGTTGGCCTTGATGTCATACTTCTCAGCGACTTCCAGCAGGTTCAGCGGCTGCTTCACCACATACTGCAGGATGGCTGACGGGAAATAAACTTCTAAATCCTTCTTGTTGATCGTGATCTTGCCTGTACCCTCAGTAACATAAACGCGGGCAATTGAGCTCTTACGACGACCTATTGCGTTAATTACTTCCATCTTTCCTTATTATTTATACTGGTTAATATCAATTGCCTTTGGCTTCTGAGCCTCGTGCGGATGTTCTGTACCCTCATAAATATAGAGGTTGTTCAGCAGGCTGCGTCCGAGGGGCCCCTTTGGCAGCATACCCTTTACGGCGTGACGGAGGAACTTCTCCACACCACCATTGCGCTTGCGAAGCTCAGCAGGCGTCTGGAAGCGCTGACCACCAGGATAACCTGTGTAGCGGGTATAGACCTTGTCGGTCTCTTTCTTACCAGTGAATACCACCTTATCGGCATTGATAAGGATGACGTTGTCACCGCAATCAACATGCGGGGTGAAAGTTGGCTTGTACTTTCCGCGAATCAGCTTTGCTACCTTAGAAGCGAGGCGACCAACAACCTGGTCTGTGGCATCGATTACCACCCACTCCTTCTTCGCTGTTTCCTTGTTCACGGAAATAGTCTTGTAACTTAAAGTGTTCATTTTTAAATTTTACTACTAAAAAACAGTTTAACTTATTATTTAATGTACGCGCATAAACCCACATCCGAGGTCTAACTCCCGGCTGCAAGTCTAACGAACGCAAGAAACGCTGATTCACGAACCGCTACGCCCGGCCAAAGACGCCGCTATTCACACAACATTTCACGGGGATTCTAAGTCTCTCCCCTAAATCGGACTGCAAAGGTACAAACAATATGTGGAATGTGAGTCGGCTGAAGTCGAAAGTAGCCGGTATTTGTGATTATTTAACAGAATTAAGAAACTTTAAAGGTTGATTTTGCAACGAAATAGTGATTGAGCCCCTAAAGATGCTTAAAATGATTGTACCAGATGGTCTGCAGTATGCCTCGCATGGCCAGGTAGACAACCTGCGCCAGCCATAAGCCATGATTGCCTATCGCCCCGACCGTTGACAGATAGGCAGCGAAGAAGACAATGGCAGAACAAAACGAGGAGACGAGCATGCCACGCGTAGCTGTGATGCCGATGAAGATGCCATCCCAGATAAAGGCGACACAGCCCGCTGCCGGTATCAGCCAAGCCCACCAGAGGTATTCACGGGAGGCATCGAGTACCTGAGGATCATCTGTCAACAGGGCAATGATTCCCTGTCCGCCAACGACATATAATAAAGTATAGGCAGTGGTGACGACAAGCATCCACATCCAAAGTCTGCGCAGGATCTCGCGGAAAGCAGTGGTGTTGTGAGCACCGTAAGCTTTGCCGCCCAACGCCTCGCCAGCATAGGCAAAGCCATCCATGAAGTAGGAGAAGAAGAGATACAACTGTATCAGCACTGTATTGACAGACAGAATGACGGCACCTTGACGGGCACCTGCAGAAGTGAAGAAGAGGTTGACAGCCACGAGACAGAGGGTGCGAAGGAAGATGTCGCGGTTGACATTGAAGAACCGCCCCATGGCCTGGCGGACAAAGGTACCTTTGAGGACAAGATATCTGCGCAGTCGGCCATAACGATGCACCAATAATCCCAAAGCCATCAGCAATCCGGCATATTGCGCAATGACCGTTCCCAAGGCCACACCCTCAATCTTCATGCCCAAGCCATAGACAAGTGTCAGCGAAGCGAGGATATTCACCACATTCTGCATGATACTGATGAGCATCGGGATGCGAGTGTTCTGCATGCCGATATACCAGCCCATCAGACTGAACAGGGCGAGTGAGGCCGGTGCGCCCCAGATGACAATATTAAAATATGTGGAGGCGAAGGGAGCGACATCGGTTGTCGGACTGATCAGCCAGAACATCAACCACTTGAGTGGCCCTTGAAAAACGATCATCAGCAAAGCGATGCCAAAGGCTATCGACACCGAACGAACCAATAATCTTGTGATTTCTGTAAAATCCCTGCGCCCTAAAGCCTGGGCAGTCAGACCACTGGAGCCCATGCGGAGGAAACCGAAGAGCCAATAGACAAGATTGAAGATCATCGAGCCCACGGCTACAGCTCCGATATAGACGGGACTGCCCATGTGACCCACAATGGCCACATCGATCATCCCAAGTAAGGGTACAGTGATGTTCGACACAATTGAGGGCAGGGCAATTTGCAGTATCTGACGGTCTCGCTGGTTCATATCGGCTGCAAAGTTAAGCATTTTTTTGGCGCGTGCAAAAATTTTGATTAACTTTGCACGCTGTTATGACGATACTGCTGATAGTCCTGGCTTATTTTATCGTGCTTTTCGGCATCAGTCACCTGACGAGTCGCAAGGCCAACAATGATATGTTCTATCGTGCCAACCGTCGGGCACCTTGGTATATGGTGGCCTTCGGTATGATCGGCGCCTCGATTTCAGGTGTCACCTTCGTATCAGTACCTGGTATGGTGCTGACGTCGCAGATGACCTATCTGCAGATGTGCCTCGGCTTTATCGTGGGCTACTTTGTTATCGCCTTTGTGCTGCTACCACTCTATTATCGATTACAACTGACGAGTATCTACACCTATCTGGGCCAACGGTTGGGCAACCGTTCTTATCAGACGGGCGCTTGGTTCTTTCTGTTGTCGAAAATGGTGGGTGCATCTGTGAGGTTTTATGTGGTTTGTATTATTCTCCAGCAGTTTGTGTTTGAGCCTGCAGGTATTCCTTTTATCGTGAATGTGGTGGGTATGGTGCTGCTAATCTGGCTCTACACCCGTCGCGGTGGCATCGGGACATTGGTGTTTACGGATTCTTTCCAGACTATCTGTTTGTTCACGGCGCTGGTGCTCATCATCCTGGAAGTAATCGGACATCTGAACCTTGCTATAGGCGAGACTGTCAGTAGCATTGCCAACAGCGCAATGAGCCGCATTTTTGTATTTGACGACTGGGTGTCGCCGCATAATTTCTGGAAACAGTTTCTGAGCGGTGCCTTCATCGCCATCGTAATGACAGGCCTTGATCAGGATATGATGCAGAAAAACCTGACCTGTAAGACCCTGAAAGATGCGCAGAAAGATATGTGTACCTATGGCGTTGCCTTCGTGCCGGCCAATCTGCTCTTCCTCTCTTTAGGTGTGTTGCTGACGATGGCACTGGGTACGGATATGAAAGGCGATGAATTGCTCCCCACTTTCGTCCAAGGCACCAGTGCGGTTTACTTGTTTGTTTTAGGTATTGTGGCTGCTTCGTTCTCGAGTGCCGACTCCGCTCTGACATCGCTGACTACCTGCTATTGCGTCGATATACGTCGTCAGCCTGATAATGAGCTTCTTCGCAAACGTATGCATGTCGTGATGTGTTTTATCTTTATTCTGTTTATCCTTTTATTCAGGGCTGTCAACTCCACTTCGCTTATCGATGCCGTATATATCCTCGCTTCATACACTTATGGTCCGTTGCTCGGATTGTTTACTTTTGGGCTCTTCACCAAACAGCAGCCTGACGACCGTTTTGTGCCTTATATCTGCGTCGCTTCTCCCTTGATTTGCTATGCACTCGACTCGGCCACACAGTATTTTTGGGACTATCGCTTTGGGTATGAACTGCTGATGCTCAATGGCCTGCTAACCTTTGTTGGACTATGGTTGACACATTTCCTAAATTATTTGAAACATGATACAATAAAGTAATAACAATAAATCACTAACTTTGCAGCGAAATAAAAACTTATTATCAAACAACAATGAACCATTATCTGAAAAAAACTATTTTAGCAAGTGTTGCTGGTCTTTTTACCATAACTTCCAGCGCTCAATTATCAACCAATCCTGACAAGTTCTTGGGAAATATCACAACAGGGTATGGTAGCGACATGGACACGAATGGTCGCATTTTTCATGACTTCTGGAATCAAGTTACACCAGAGAATGCTTCAAAATGGGGCTCTGTTGAGGGTACTCGGAATAACTATAACTGGGGAGGAGCCGACAAAGCTTTTAACTATGCCAAGAAATGGGATTTTACATATAAGTTCCATGCACTGATCTGGGGATCTCAGTATCCCGACTGGCTGCCGAATCTATCGCCAAAAGATCGTTTTGCTGCCATGGTGAAATGGTTTGATGCCGTGAAGAAAAAGTATAACCACTTGCCCATGATTGATGTGGTGAACGAAGCTGTGGGTACACACCAGCCAGGTAATCCAATGATTAAAGAATCGTTGGGTGGCGGCGGCAAAACGGGCTATGACTGGCTCATCAAGGCTTATGAAATGGCCTTTGAACGTTTCCCGAATTCTATCCTTATTTACAACGACTTTAACACATTCCAATGGAATACCGATGAGTATATTGACCTAGTGAGAACCCTACGCGATGCAGGAGCACCTATTGACGCTTATGGTTGTCAGTCACATGATGTGGGCGACATTAGTGAGACAAATTTAAAAAATGTGTTGAAAAAACTGCAAGACGGGTTGAAAATGCCTATGTATATCACGGAATTGGATATTAGCAAAGAAAACGACGCGCAACAAAAAGCACAATATCAAAAGGTTTTTCCGTTAATGTGGGAATCTCCTTATTGTGCAGGTGTTACCCTGTGGGGATGGATTTACGGACAAACATGGGATCAAGCTAAATACTCTGGTCTTATCAAGAACGGCAAAGAGCGTTCAGCTTTGACTTGGATTAAAGACTATATGGCTAGCGATGTCGCCAAAAACGCCAAGAGTCCTTATCCTGGCATGAAGAAGCGTCTTTCTGTGTTTGTGAAGCCACTTGCACTGAAGGTGGCCAAAGGCGATGTACTACCTATCAAGGTTCGCACTTATATCACCGATGCAGCAAAAGAAGAAAAGGCAGATTATGCCATTGATAAGGTTGAGTTGTACGACGGCAATGATTTAATTGCCACCATGACGGAGGAACCTTATATCGCAGAATATACTGCTTCCACCGCAGGCACAAAGACTCTGAAAGCCATTGTCTATACCAACGACGGTAATACACATGAACGTTATTCTCGCGTAACAGTACTCTCCTCTACTACGAAACGTGAACCTTACAATGAAACCATACCTGAACTCCCTGGTACTATTAATATGATAGAATATGATAAGGGTGAATCAGGTGTATCATATAATAAATTCTCTCGTTCTGCCACTGCAGTAACTCAGAATGACGGATGGGCGGAATATACTGTTGATGTGAAAGAAGATGGAATATACTCGTTTGATGCTGAAGTGGCTTCTACAAAAACCGGCGGTGCATTCCACATTTCAGAATACACTCTCGACAACTTGAATTTCCTTTCAGAGTTTATCGAGGTTCCCAAAACAGGTAGTGCCTCTGATTTCCAGACTATACATGGTTTACTCCAAGCTCCTCTGACAGCAGGTCGTCATGTGCTCTGCCTGAATATTGAAAAGGGTGGTTTCTATATTAAGAATCTGACTTTCAGCCGCTATGAGGAAGACAAAACGATGACCTGTACTGTGAGCAGGACTCCGACAACAATAACAATTGGCGATAAAGCCACCATTACTGTCACAGCAAAGTCAAATACAAGCACAATTGCTAATGTGAAGATTTATGCAAACAACCTGTTGATATCCACGTTGACTGAACCGACATCTGACTCAAATTACGTATTTGAATATGAGCCGACAACAGCAGGATCGCAGGTTATCAAGGCTATTATTACTGATGCCGAAGGCAAGTCGAAGACATCATCAAATGTTACTCTGACAGTCAATACCAAGCGTGAGCCATATAGTAGTATGACCATTCCCGGTACTATTCAGGCTGAGAACTATGATAAGGGTGGCGCAAACAAGGCTTATAAAGATAACGAAACGGAAAATCGAGGTGATGCAAATTTCCGTACTGACGAGGGTGTAGATATCGTCAAGGGTAACGGTGGCAGAGCTCTAGGTTATACGGCTAAAGGTGAATGGGTGGAGTACACGATTGATGTCAAGCAAGCAGGAACCTACGATTATACAGCTACAGTTTCTTCAGGCACTACTGGCTCAGGATTCTCTATCAATGTGAATAAGAATGGCAGCATAACGAAGTTGGCTGATATTAGTGTGCCCCAGACAGGCAATAACAGCTGGGATACTTATAAGACAATGAAAGGAACCTTGAGTAAATCATTGGAAGCCGGTCAGCAAATCATTCGCATCGTCATTACAGGTGACAACTGCAACATTGATATGATACAGTTCACTGCAAATGAAACTGGCATCAATAGTGTGACTATCGATGAGTCATCAGAAGAAGCACTTTACAACCTCTCTGGTCAGAAGGTGGATGCCAACTATCGAGGCATTATCATCCAGAATGGTAAGAAGAGATTAAACAAATAAGTTTGCCTTAGGTACTTCATATAAGCGAAATGCAAAATAAGTCTTGATTTGTTTTGCATTTCGCTTGTTTATTTGTACCTTTGCAGACGAAAAAGTAAATACGTATTTAGGAATGGAGAACAAGACTTATAAGCGTACGACGGTGACGTCGGCGCTGCCCTATGCTAATGGCGGTGTACATATCGGACATCTGGCTGGTGTGTATGTGCCCGCTGATATCTATGTGCGCTATCTCAGACTGAAGAAGCGCGAAGTGTTGTTTATTGGAGGATCCGATGAGCATGGTGTGCCCATCACGGTTCGTGCCCGCAAGGAGGGCATCACCCCTCAGGATGTGGTCGACCGCTATCATAAGATGATCAAGGACTCATTTGAGGAGTTCGGCATCTCATTCGACATCTATAGCCGTACCACCAGCGAGACGCATCACAAGTTTGCTGCTGATTGGTTTAAGAAACTCTACGACGAGGGCAAACTGACTGAGGAGACCACAGAGCAGCTGTACGACGAGGAGGCGAAGCAGTTCTTAGCTGACCGTTATGTCACTGGTGAGTGTCCCCATTGTCACAATGAAGGAGCCTATGGTGACCAGTGTGAGAAGTGCGGACGCGACCTCTCGCCCACAGAGCTGATTAATCCAAAGTCAACCATCAGTGGCTCTACGCCTGTACTGAAGAAGACCAAGAACTGGTATCTGCCTCTGAATGAATATCAGGATTGGCTGAAACAGTGGATCCTTGAGGAGCATAAAGAATGGCGTCCGAATGTATACGGACAGTGTAAGAGCTGGCTCGATATGGATCTGCAGCCTCGTGCCATGACCCGCGACTTGGATTGGGGTATCCCCGTGCCTGTGAAGGATGCTGAGGGTAAAGTACTCTATGTATGGTTCGATGCACCTATCGGCTATGTGTCGAATACCGTTGAGTTGTGTCAGAAAGAGCCTGAGAAATGGGGTAACTGGGAAAAGTGGTGGCAGGATGAGGATACGCGTCTGGTACATTTTATTGGTAAGGACAACATCGTATTCCACTGCATTATCTTCCCAGTCATGATGAAGGCTCACGGCAAGTATATCATGCCTGATAATGTGCCTGCCAACGAGTTTTTGAACCTTGAAAACGATAAGATTTCTACCTCTCGCAACTGGGCTGTATGGCTCCATGAGTATCTGGTAGATATGCCCGGTAAGCAGGATGTCTTGCGTTATGTACTGACTGCCAATGCGCCTGAGACTAAGGACAACAACTTCACTTGGAAGGATTTCCAGGATCGAAATAACAATGAACTTGTGGCTGTTTATGGTAACTTTGTGAACCGTGCACTCCAATTGACCAAGAAGTACTGGAATGGTGTGGTTCCTGCTTGTGGTGAATTGCAGGATGCAGATAAGCAGGCTCTTGAGGAGTTCAAGGATGTGAAGGAGAAAGTTGAGGCACTGCTTGAGCAGTTCAAGTTCCGTGATGCTCAGTTCGAAGCTATGAATCTGGCTCGTATTGGCAATCGCTATATCACAGAGTGTGAACCCTGGAAGGTTTGGAAAACTGATCCTAAGCGTTGCGAGACCATTCTGAACATCTGCTTGCAGTTGACAGCTAACCTCGCTATTGCTT
>JAEEGI010029834.1_pt1 | contig 10284 bp, 7 predicted proteins | sample 8958751 | NCBI WGS metagenome assembly JAEEGI01 (sample SAMN16246545, study PRJNA631951) | gut metagenome | biome: gut microbiome; feature: rumen; material: KS-attached | host: Bos | place: Iran: Karaj | collected 2018-10 | reverse complement strand
TAGAGATGACCAAATTTCTATATTTATCATTTTTCTTTTTTTTCTCTTTATATATATAATAGGGAAAAATGAGAAATGAGAAAGTTACTTAACCACCTGTATAGGAGCAAAATAGAAGTGTTTGCCGTCTTTAGAGGCGATGACACCCTTGGCAACCGATTCATTAAAAAGCCGATAGCAATGTGATTGCGCTAATCCCAATTTCTCTTGTATCAACTTGATGATGTCGCTGCGCTTGAGTGCCACGGTGGCATCCTCAAAGCAGATGGATATCTGCTCTCTCAGTTTCGCCCGCTCGTCTTGTCGCTTGATTTCCAACTGCTGCTGTCGGTCGGCCATGCCGTCCTCGGGGACACCGTCGGCGGTGAGTTTGAAGACAAAGTCGCCCGAAGCCTTCATGAAGGCTTTAGATGAATATATAGACTACTACAACAATAAAAGAATCAAATCCCGATTAAAAGTAAAGAGCCTGGTGCAATACCGAACTCTTTACTCTTAAATCAATAATGTTTAACCCGTCCAACTTTTGGGGTCACTTCATGTATGGCCCCACGCCAAGCCGCTAAGTTGTGTTTAATTGCTCGCAAGTGCTCGCAAAAAATTAAACAAAACTTTATTAGCATCCGCCGCGCAGCAAATAATAATTTTGTTTAATTTTTCGGCCGCAAGGCCGATTAAAAAACTTAGCGGCTTGGCGGCTTAGCGTGGGGCCCAAGAGTGCGGATGCCCAACTAGAAACTAGAAACTAAGGACTAGAAACTAAAATCCGTGTGCTCGACTTGCACTACTGTTGCCTGCGGCGAAGGTAGGCGGCGTCTCGACATAAAAAAAGAATGAATTCTTTTTGTTATGTGCTCGACTTGCACTACCTTTGCCAAATAAACCATAAACATTAATAATTAACCTGTGAAGCCAACGGGCTTATGTGTTCTGCCGACGATAGGGAACAACCGACTGAGCACTGGCGGCTTCCATTAACATCAATTAAAAAGAAACAGTGGAAAACGAAATTCTGGCTCTTAATGCCAATCAGGTAGTGGCCTACCTGCAGAAAGAACCGCGCGAGTTCACCAAGGCCGACATCATCCGCTTTATCGAGGAGAACAACATCCGCATGGTCAACTTCATGTATCCTGGCGGTGACGGCAAGTTGAAAACCCTAAACTTTGTCATCAGCAGCAAGGAGTACCTGCGCACCATCCTGTCGTGCGGCGAGCGCGTGGACGGTTCCAGTCTGTTCAGCTTCATCGAGGCCAGCTCGAGCGACCTGTATGTGCTGCCCCGATTCAGCACCGCCTTCCTCGACCCGTTTGCCGACATTCCCACGCTGTGCCTGCTGTGCTCGTTCTTTGACAAGGACGGCAACCCGCTGGAGAGCTCTCCCGAGCAGACGCTGCGCAAGGCCGCCCAGGCCTTCCGCGAGGTGACCGGCATGGAATATGAGGCCATGGGCGAGCTGGAATACTACGTCATCCGCCCCTCGGTGGCCTACTACCCCGCCCGCGACCAGCACGGCTACCACGAATCGATGCCCTATGCCAAGACCAACGGATTCCGCCAGCAATGCATGGACTTCATCGCCAAGGCCGGCGGCAAGATCAAGTACGGTCACAGCGAGGTGGGCAACTTTGAGCAGGACGGCGTTGTGTATGAGCAAAACGAGATCGAGTTCCTGCCCGTTCCCGTGCTCGACGCTGCCGACCAGCTGATGGTGGCCAAGTGGGTCATCCGCAACCTGGCTTTCCGCGCCGACCTGAACGTTACCTTCGCCCCCAAGATCACCACCGGAAAGGCTGGCTCGGGCCTGCACATCCACATGCGCATGATGAAGGACGGCCGCAACATGATGATCAACGACAAGGGCGTGCTCAGCGACGAGGCCCGCAAGGCCATCGCCGGAATGATGGACCTGGCTCCCGCCATCACCGCCTTCGGTAACAAGAACCCGATGTCATACTTCCGCCTGGTGCCCCACCAGGAGGCGCCCACCAACGTGTGCTGGGGCGACCGCAACCGCTCGGTGCTCGTGCGTGTGCCGCTGGGATGGACCGCCGGTGCCGACATGTGCCGCATCGCCAACCCGCTGGAGCCCGCCAGCGAGTTTGACACGACACAGAAGCAGACCGTCGAGATGCGTTCGCCCGACGGCTCGGCCGACATCTACCAGCTGCTGGCCGGACTGTGCGTAGCCTGCCGCCACGGCTTCGAGATGGACAATGCCCTCGAACTGGCCGCCAAGACCTATGTTGACGTCAACATCCACGACGCCGCCAATGCCGACCGCCTCAACCAGCTCGACTGCCTGCCCGACAGCTGCGTGGCCAGCGCCGACTGCCTAGAGAAACTGCGTGCCGCATTCGAGGAGAAAGGCGTATTCAGTGCCCACATGATCGACGGTATCATCGCACAGCTGCGCTCGTTCAACGACCGCACCCTGCGCCACGACATCGAGCACGATCCCAAGCGCACCTCACAACTCGTTAACGAATACTTCCAGTGCGGCTAATCACGCCTCGCTAGACATACCCCAAAAAAAGACAATCCAGCGGTCCATAACCGCTGGATTTCTTGTTTAACTAAAATCGCTATGGAACATTGCACAAGATGGTGTAACACAAATGTGTGCCACACAACTCTGTGTAATGGACAATCAGCTATACTACAGGCTATTTCTCCTCTCCCGGCTCATCCATCAAGCCCGCACGGAAACCGCCCTGCTGAGCCACTTGCACTCCATACTGGTAGCCTAACTGATAGGCCTGCTGCACGAGCTGCTGCATCTGCTGCATAATAGCCTGATACTGCTGCTGATATTGCTGCTGGTTGGGTTGTTGCGGCTGCTGATAGCCAGGGGGATAGTTGGGAGCCTGCTGCTGTTGCTGCGGCTGCTGCGGAGTCTGGTCCCAAGGATTGGGAATTTCGCTACCGCCTACTGATCCACCACCGCCCTGTTGCTGCTGAGCCTGGCGCGCAGCCTCCTCAAGTTTTCTTTGAAGTTCGTCAAGTAATCCCATAATGATAATTCTTTAAAATGTTATTTAAAATATATTGCACCTTTTATAGGTTACAAATGTAATGACATTTCTTCAAAAGCCCAACTTTTGTAACATAGTTTTATCATTTTTTACCGTTCATTTTCATTTTTCGGGAGGATTTTATGCCCTAAATCCTGGGTTGAGCACCCTTTCCCCGCTTGAAATGATAAAAAATGCAACATTTTGCCCAAATTCCACATGAAATATTTTGTGGTTTTGGAAAAAATAACGACCTTTGCGCCAGCAAAAGTGGATATTGCACTTTTCTATACAGATTCTATTCATAAAATTTAAAGTCCCACTCGTGAGAGCCGGACTTTCTTGTTTTTTATGGCACTTTGCTCGCATCCCTCAAGAAAATGATATAACTTTGCGTGGCGGTTGGCATTATTCTTGCCTCTGCCACTACCATAATAGAGATGCAACGGCTTTTCAAGACATACTGCCTGACCATGATCTGCGCCCTGTGTGCTACAGGGTCGCTCAATGCTGCGCCACCTCTACCCCAGCCCGCAACGGCAACAGGCGAGCAGCAAGAGGAGGACTCCGTCAAGGTGAGCCTGGTCACGTTCTATCCCGGCAGCGAGCCGCACAACATCTGGGGACACAGCGAGATACGCGTCCAGCAGGGACCCGTCGACCTGTACTTCAACTACGGCGTGTTCGACTTCCAGGCACCCGCTTTCATGTGGCGATTCATGCTCGGCCAGACCGACTACCTGTGCCAGCCCGTTCCCCGGGCCTATGCCACCTTGGGCATGGAAAACCGACGCATGGTGGAGCAAGAACTCAACCTGCCGCAGGACAGAGCGCTCATGGTGAGAGATTTCCTGTGGAACAACGCCCAGCCCCAGAACCGCACCTATCGCTATAAATTCCTCAGTGACAACTGCTCTACACGCCCCCGCGACATCATCGAGATGGCGGCAGGCGAGAGCTTACAATACCCCGCGATGGGAGACACCACTGTCACCTATCGTGACATTTTGGCACACTATTGCCGCAACTACGCCTGGGAGAAATTCGGCATCGACCTGGTGCTGGGATGGGACGTGGACACCACACTCGACCAGCGCGCCACGATGTTTATTCCCATGTTGCTGATGGAGGCCGTGGCCGAGGCCACATTCACGGCGGACGGTCAGACCATGCCCCTGGTCAAAGCCACTACCGTGCCTATCGACAAGAGCCTCGACGGCAATGTCAGGCCCCCCACGCCATGGTACCTGTCGCCCATGACGGTCGCCCTGCTCGTGCTGGCCTTGACACTGCTCATCACCTGCCGTGACTGGCGTCGCCACAACTTGTCACACTGGTTCGACACCATCCTGTTCACCACAGGCGCGCTGGCAGGCTGCATCCTGTTCTTCCTCATTTTCTTCTCCACTCACGAGGCCACCTCGCCCAACATCAATGTCGTGTGGCTCAATCCATTGCTCATTCTGCTTGCCGTGCTGCCCTGGTTCAGCAAGACACGCAACGCAGCACGATGGTTGCATGGCCTCAACGCCCTGGTGGTAGCACTGCTCATGCTTGCATGGCCCTGGCAACCCCAGGTGGCTAATATCGCCTTCTTCCCCCTCATGGCCGCACTGATCACCCGATCACTGGCCAACGTCATGCTGGGCAGCCAGACAACCCGCGGCCCCACCTCCAATAAAGGCTAATCCACACTTTATTCAGACCACAACAAACCGCCATTTTTCATCATCGTGGTCGTTTTATACTTATATAATAGGTATAAATCAGTCAAATAATTGTATCTTTGCAGTTTGAAAAAAAACAAAACAAACATAACTTAACATCAAAAATGGGACTTAGTGACATTTTGAAATCCATGTTTGGCAATAAGTCAACGCGTGACCTCAAGAAAATCACGCCTATTGTCAACCAGATCAAAGAAATTTATCCCGAGATTGACGCACTCGACATCGACGCACTGCGACAGCGCACTGCCGACATCCGTCAGTTTCTCAATGACTCGGTACAGGACAAACGCGACGAGATCGACCGTATAAAGGCCGAAATCGAGACCCTCGATTATGAGGAGAGGGAACCGCTGTGGAAAAAGGTCGATGACATTCAGAAGGAAATTCTCGATGTCCTTGAGGAAAAACTCAACGAGGTGCTGCCCACAGTATTTGCCATCGTAAAATCAACGGCACGCCGCTTTGCCCAGAACGAGACAATTACCGTTACCGCAACTCAGCTCGACCGTGACCTCGCCGCACAGGGCAAGGACTTCGTCAGCATCGACGGTGACAAGGCCATCTATACCAATCACTGGATTGCCGGTGGCAACGAGATTACCTGGGACATGATCCACTACGACGTGCAGCTCATCGGCGGTATCGTTTTGCATCAAGGTAAGATTGCCGAGATGGCAACTGGTGAAGGTAAAACCCTCGTCGCCACCTTACCCGTCTTCCTCAACGGCCTTACTGGCAACGGTGTGCACGTGGTAACTGTCAACGACTACCTGGCCAAGCGCGATAGCGAATGGATGGGCCCGTTGTACATGTTCCACGGCATGACAGTGGCTTGTATCGACAAGACCGAGCCCAACTCGCCCGAACGCCGAGCAGCCTACAACTGCGATATCACCTTCGGTACCAACAGCGAGTTCGGTTTCGACTACCTGCGCGACAACATGGCGATGCGTCCCGAGGATATGGTGCAGCGCCCCCACAACTTTGCCATCGTCGATGAGGTCGATAGTGTGCTCATCGATGATGCTCGTACCCCACTGATTATCTCTGGTCCCGTGCCCAAGGGCGAAGACCAGATGTTCAACGACTTCAAGCCCAATGTAGAGCGCGTCTACAACGCTCAGCGACAACTGGTAACCAGCCTGCTCGCCGATGCCAAGAAGATGATGGCCAGCGAGGACCAGGAAACCGTTAAGGAAGGTACCCTCAGGCTCTATCGCGCCTTCAAGGGCCTGCCCAAGTACAAGCCCCTGATCAAGTACCTGAGCGAGGAGGGCGTCAAGAACGCCATGCTCAAGACCGAGGCCTTCTACATGCAGGACAACAACCGCGAGATGCCCACGGTGACCGATCCCCTGTTCTTCATCATCGACGAGAAAAACAACACTGTCGAGATGACCGACAAGGGTATCGACGTGCTCACCAAGGGAACCGACGACCCCGAATTTTTCATCCTGCCCGATATCGCCGCTCAGCTTTCGGCCGTCACCAACGAGCCTCTGACCGACGAGGAGAAGATGAACAAGAAGGACGAACTGCTCGCCAACTACTCGGTTAAAGCCGAACGTGTGCACACCGTCACACAGCTCTTGAAAGCCTACACCCTGTTCAACCGCGACGACGAGTACATCGTCGATGCCGAAGGCAAGGTAAAGATTGTCGATGAGCAAACAGGTCGTGTGATGGAAGGCCGCCGCTACAGCGATGGTCTGCACCAGGCTATCGAGGCCAAGGAGGGCGTGAATGTCGAGGCTGCTACCCAAACGTTCGCAACCATTACATTGCAGAACTACTTCCGCATGTACCACAAGTTGGCAGGTATGACCGGTACCGCCGAGACCGAGGCGGGTGAGTTCTGGGACATCTACAAACTGGATGTTGTGACCATCCCCACCAACAAGCCCGTTATCCGCAACGATATGGCCGACCGCGTTTACAAAACGCAAAAGGAGAAATTCAATGCCGTTATCGCCGAGATTGAGGCAATGCGCAACTCTGGACGCCCCACACTGGTGGGTACCACAAGCGTCGAAATCAGTGAGATGCTGAGCCGCATGCTCAACATGCGCCACATCCCCCACAACGTGCTCAACGCCAAGTTGCACCAAAAGGAGGCCGACATCGTTGCTCAGGCAGGTCAATCAATCGATGGCAAGGGCGTCGTGACCATTGCAACCAACATGGCAGGTCGTGGTACCGATATCAAGCTGTCGCCTGCGGTGAAGGCCGCCGGTGGTCTTGCCATCATCGGCACCGAGCGCCACGAGTCACGTCGTGTGGACCGCCAGTTGCGAGGCCGTGCCGGCCGTCAGGGAGACCCAGGTTCATCTGTGTTCTTCGTTTCGTTTGAGGATAAACTGATGCGTCTGTTTGCAAGCGAGAGTGTTGTCAAGACGCTCGACCGACTGGGACTCAAGGACGGTGAAGCCATCGAGAGCAATATGGTGACCAAGAGCATCGAGAACGCTCAGAAGCGTGTCGAGGAGAACAACTTCGGTGTTCGTAAACACCTGCTCGAGTATGACGACGTGATGAATGCCCAACGCAAGGTGATCTACACCCGCCGCCACCACGCTCTCATCGGTGAGCGCATCGGACTGGACCTGATCAACACCTTGTATGACAGCGTGGAGGATATGGTCGACAAGTATGGTGCCGACGACTTCGAGGACTTCCAGATGCAGACCCTCAAGACCTATGCCATCGAGACCCCCTTCAACGAGGAGGAATACCGTCGCATGGACGATGGCAAGAAGCAGGAAATCCTCTACGATGCCGTGCTCAAGGCCTTCAACCGCAAGATGGAACGCCTCAGCGAGGTCGCTGACCCCATTATCCAACAGATTGTTCAGCAGCAGATTGCCGACGGTGTAGAGCCCCAAGGCCTCATCCGCGTGCCCATCACCGATGGCAAGCGCACCTTCGGTATTGTCATCGACATCAAGGAGGCCGCTGACACCCACTGCAAGTCGCTTACCAAGGCTTGGCAGAAGGCCGTCATGCTGCTCACCATCGATGAGAACTGGAAAGAGCACCTGCGTGAGATGGACCAGTTGCGACAGAGCGTGCAGAACGCCAGCTACGAGCAGAAGGATCCTCTCGTAATCTACAAGACCGAGGCCTTCAACATGTTCAAGCAGATGGTCGGCATCATGAATGGCAAATCTATCGGCGTGCTCATGCGCGGACAGATTCCCGAGGCACCGCCCCAACAGAATGTTCAGGAGCGTCAGCCCCAGCGCCAGCCTCGCTACAGCGAGGGACGTGGCGGTGAACCCGATCCCAGCCGCCCCAACGCCGCTCCCGTCGGTCCTCGTCCCCAGGGTCCTGTAGGTCCCATCCGCAACGAGGGACCCAAGATCGGCCGCAACGATCCCTGCCCCTGTGGCAGCGGCAAGAAATACAAAAACTGCCACGGCCGCGGCCTGTAATTGAGAACCGACATTATTCTACTAACAACAGGTTCACGCTAACCACGTGAACCTGTATATTTTATAATAGCAGTATGTCGGTGCTCAAATCCATATTTTTTGGTAATTTTGCAGCACAAAATCACATATAGCTCAATTTCCGATGGTAAACAAATCCAGTAGATCATATAGTATTGACTTCATCAAGGGTATTGCCGCACTTTCAATAGTGTGCTTGCACTGTGCCAACAATGACGCTTTCGATAGTATTCTTCATCTTGTGGGGCGCTTGGCTGTCCCCATGTTCTTTATCATTACGGGATATTATTTACCATCGATGATTAAAACAGGACACATTCCCAAGCATATTGTCAAGATTTTGAAGATAATACTGGGAGGCTTGTTGTTCTATTTGCCGCTGATTTGTATTGAAGCTTACTTTAGAGGTAATCTCTTATGGCAATTAACACATGTGATAGAATGGGATATGCTGTTGGACAAATTGGTACGTGCTCAGTATCCTTTCAATGTTGAGGCAGGTCATCTTTGGTATCTGATAGCTATTCTGTATATCTTATGCTTCCTTTACTTCTATTCTAAAAAGCACAAAATCAGTAAATTATACTTTTTGATTCCGATTCTCTTCTTGATTGGTTACATCATCAGTTCAATAGTCGACCAATACGATTCAAGAATGAGATCGTATTATCAGAACTTTTTGTTTACTGGCATGCCATATGTACTCCTTGGACATCTCATCCATGAGAAAACAGAACATAAGCAATTTGATAACAAACTATTAGGTAAGCTAATAGTATTATGTGCTGTTCTATACATCGCTGAAATCGGTTTTTATGTCTTCATTGGCCTGCCTCCACACCGAGAACACTACCTATTCATTATCCCTCTAGTTTCTCTTATCTTGATTTGGGCCTCACAGAATTCTCAATTCGGGAAAAATAACATTATAACCACCATCGGTAGAGACTACTCGATCTGCATTTATGTCGTGCATCGTTACTTTGTGATAAATTCTTATGGTCTAACCGGTTCTCCAATTATTGATTCCAAACTGCAGATGCTGATTTCCTTAGGATTAAGCCTTCTTGTTGCATATCTCTTTGTTAGCATTAAAAAGAGGCTAAAAAAGCAGAAGGTCTAATCAGTATCCCTGTTTCAATCCTATCTGTCACGGCATTTGGTCGTCGACGATCAGCCGAAGCCATTGGGCTGTGGTCAAGGGGATGGGGCCAGCAGGCTCAGTAGACATGAGGCGCTCGTTGAGCTCGAGCAGCAAGGGGCGTGAATCACTCTCTCCAGCACGGGCAATGATGGCACGGGCTTGAGGCATGGCGCGCTCCATCACGGCTTGGGACGAGGGACGCAACAGAAAACTGCGCCAATAAAGCCAATAGGCGTAATCATATATGTGTTGGGCATCCATCGGATTATTCAAGTCAACCTCGCTGGCAATACAGAACTGGCGCGGAACGGGAGCTTGCTCATATTCCTCGTCCAGCAATTTGTGAAATGCCAGAGCCAATGCCGCCAGTTCCTTGCTATACGGATCAAGGACTTCATTGCCCGATTCACCGGCAATCGTCCACCAGATAACGTAACGCACATCATCTAGATTTAACTCATAATCCACATATTCCTCTCCCCTGCTATAATGTGGTAACGGAGTGCCATAGCGCTCATCATGCAGCTTGGTGAACGAGCGCCACAGGCCACCATCGGCCACCACATCCTGGTAATAGCCTGTCACAGCAAGCACTACGTCACGCTTCACGCAATCGTCCAAACCACGCAGCCAGGGTGACTCGTCCCACAACTTGGCCAACCTCAGGGCCACCCATAGATAGAACTGGTCGGTCTCATGCACCTTAGGGTTGCCAGGCTGGCGCTCCATATAATCTTTCACGCTGATTTCCATATCTCCTTTTTAATATTAAAAAAACGGGAAAACCAATAAAGTTTTCCCGTCGTGGTGGAGCCGCGAGCGGGACTCGAACCCGCGACCTTTTCGTTACGAATGAAATGCTCTACCAACTGAGCTATTGCGGCTTGGTGCACTGCAATTATTTGCAATGCGGGTGCAAAGGTAGCACTATTTTTCTAATCCCACAA
>JAEEGI010029831.1_pt1 | contig 10285 bp, 12 predicted proteins | sample 8958751 | NCBI WGS metagenome assembly JAEEGI01 (sample SAMN16246545, study PRJNA631951) | gut metagenome | biome: gut microbiome; feature: rumen; material: KS-attached | host: Bos | place: Iran: Karaj | collected 2018-10 | reverse complement strand
CATCCTGCGCAGCGAATACGAGGCCATGGGATGAAGAAACTGTTTTTACTGGACATGGACGGCACTTTGTACCTGGGCGATCAGCTTTTCGAAGGCACCGCCGAGTTTCTGACGTGGGTGAGCACAAGCGGCGGGCAGTACGCCTTCCTTACGAACAACAGCTCGCGCGGGATAGAAGGCTATCTGGCCAAGATGGAGCGCCTGGGGATTCCCCAGAAGGCATTCAGATTCCTTACGTCCACGGACGCAACGATAGACTATCTTAAGAAGACCTACGCGCCTTTCGCGCCCGGCAAGGAGAACGATCCCCCCGCGGCATACTACGTCTGCGGCACGGAGAACCTTAAGAGCCAGCTGCGCGCGGCGGGGCTGAAAGTCCTTGCAAATGAAGAGCTTTCGGCGTTTTTCGATGCCTGCGGGAAGGACGGAGAATGCGGCAACTGTAATTCAGTTGCGCTTCCTGTGGTGCTTCTTGGCTCCGACACGGAGCTTACGTACGAAAAGTTGGTCAACTGTGTGCGCCTTCTGGACATGGGCGCGGACTACGTGTCTACCCACCCGGATCTGGTCTGCCCTACGGAGCTCGGCAACGAGCCGGACGTGGGCCTTGTCATACACAGCCTTAAGGTCTGCACCGGCAGAGAACCTGTCATAATCGGCAAGCCTCAGCCGCAGATGGTCTATTCCGCGCTTAAGAAGTACGGCGCCGCACCGGAAGAGACCGTCCTTATCGGCGACCGCCTCTACACGGACATCGCCTGCGGAAACAACGCCGGCATCGACACCATCCTTGTGCTTTCCGGCGAAGGCACAGTGGAAGACTGCGAAAAGTACGGCGTAAAGCCCACCTACATCTTCCGCGACATCGCCGACGTTCTGGCAGCGCTTAAAGAAGTCCTGCTGTAAACGCCGGAAGCGCTTAAAGTAGTCCTGCTGCAGACCCGCGCCCCAATACCCTTAAACAACAAAAGACGCAGAGCATCGTTCTCCGCGTCTTTTTTATGATATAATAGAAGGGCTGTAAAGCCGCGCGGCCGTTCCGGCTAATGCCCAGCGGTCCCAGCGGACCGCCCCGGCAAAGTCCGGTCCCGGCAGCCAAAACGATCCGTTAACGATACGTAAAGGAGTCGAAAATGAAGCTCAACAATAAACGAACCATTCTTGTTGGTCTGGCGTTCCTGTCCATCTGCGCGTTCTGGCAGATGTACGACAACATAGTGCCCCTGATCCTTACCCGGACCTTCCACATGAACGAGACGATCTCAGGAGTCATAATGGGCGCGGACAACATCCTTGCGCTGTTCCTGCTTCCGCTCTTCGGGTCTCTGTCCGACCGCACCAACACAAAGATAGGCAAGCGCATGCCATACATAATCTTCGGTACCGCGGCCGCCATAGTTCTGATGAACATTCTGCCGATCCTGGACAACAGCTACGCGGCAGCGCCCGCAAACGGAAAGGTCGTGGTGTTCGTAATACTGCTTGGGCTTCTGCTCATTGCGATGGGCACCTACAGATCGCCTGCGGTAGCCCTTATGCCGGACGTAACACCCAAGCCGCTGCGTTCCAAAGCCAACGCCATAATCAACCTCATGGGCGCTCTGGGCGGAATAATCTACCTGGGGATCACATCCGTAATGTACCCCAAGTCCAAGACCGAGGGCCTGTCCCACGTAAACTATCAGCCGCTGTTCATAATAGTTGCGGCAATAATGCTCGTCGCCGTGGTGGTGCTTAAGCTTACGACCAACGAGCCCAAGCTCACCGCGGAAAACAAAGCGCTGGAGGAGCAGCATCCCGAATGGAACCTTGCGGAGGACGACGGCTCCGGAAACGAAGCGCTGCCCGCTCCCGTAAAGAAGAGCCTGGGCTTCCTGCTGGCTTCCATAGCGCTGTGGTTCATAGGCTACAACGGCGTCACCACCTGGTTCACCACCTACGCGGCAGAGGTAATGGGGCTCAGCCTAGGACAGGCGTCCCTGGTGCTTACGGTAGCCACCGGCGGGGCGATCGTTTCCTACATCCCCATCGGCATCATAGCTTCCAAAGTGGGGCGCAAGAAGACCATACGACTGGGCTGCGTGCTGCTTGCGGCGTGCTTCGCGCTCAGCTACTTCCTTACCACATCGATGACCAAAGTCACCGCAATAATGTACGTGGTATTCGTTCTGGTTGGCTTCGCCTGGGCAGCGATAAACGTAAACTCCCTGCCGATGGTCGTTGAGATGTGCAAAGGCTCCGACATAGGCAAGTTTACCGGCTACTACTACACCGCTTCCATGGCGGCGCAAGTGGTCACCCCGACCGTTGCCGGCACGCTGATGAGGAGCATAGACTACAGAGTCCTCTTCCCGTACGCGGCGATCTTCATTGCGCTGTCCTTCGTAACGATGGGCTTCGTAAAGCACGGCGACGCAAAGGCCGAGGCAAAGAAGGGTCTTGACGCCTACGAGGACATGGACGACTAAATAATGAAGATAAAGCTTAACTCGCCGCTGATACTGGGATTCGTGTTCCTGAGCCTGGCGGCAATGATCCTTAATAACGCGACCGGCGGAGCAGCGGGCCGCCTGGTGTTCATGACCTACCGCAGCTCGCTTGGAGATCCGCTTACCTACGTGCGGTTCTTCGGGCACGTGCTGGGGCACGCCGGCTGGCAGCACTACATAGGCAACATGTCCTACATCCTGCTGCTGGGACCCATGCTGGAGGAAAAGTACGGCGCCAAAAGGCTGCTGGGCGTGATCGCGCTTACGGCGCTTATAACCGGCCTGGTGAACTTTTTCTTCTTCCCGCACGTGGCGATCTGCGGCGCAAGCGGCGTGGTGTTCGCGTTCATACTTATGACGTCCTTCACCAGCTTTAAGAAGGGCGAAATACCGATAACGTTCATACTTGTTGCGATTGTGTATCTTGGGCAGCAAGTGTACGATGGATTGTTCGTAAAGGACAATATATCGAACATGGCGCACATCGTGGGCGGCATAGTAGGCGCCGTGTCCGGCTACATGATGAGAAAGAAAAGATAATGCACGAATTCTTTACCGGCCGCACAGGCCATCCTAAGCTGGAAGAGCTTAGGAAATTCAAATACGCGCACAGGGGCTTCCACGACAAGCCGCAGGTACCGGAGAACTCGCTGGCGGCGTTCATAAGGGCGATCCGCAACAAGTTCGGCGCGGAGCTGGACGTGCACCTTACCAAGGACGGCAAGCTTGTGGTGTTCCACGACGATACCACGGACCGCTGCACGGGGCAGCCCGGAACGCTGGAGGATCGTACTCTGGAGGAAGTCCGCGAGCTGCGCCTGGAGGGCACGGACGAAAAGGTGCCGCTCTTCAACGAGGTGCTTACCCTGTTCGAGGACAGCGGCTTTCCTCTCATTATCGAGCTTAAGGTGGTGGGCGGCAACTACAACGAACTTGCGAAAGCCGTCTGCGAGCGACTGGACAGCTATAAGGGACTGTTCTGCATAGAGAGCTTCGACCCGCGCGCAATCAAAGCGGTGCGCAAGCTTCGTCCGGAGATAGTCCGCGGGCAGCTGGCGTCGGACTTCGTGCAGGATCCGGGGACGTCGCCCAATAACACGCGTTGGCTGCTTACGAACCTTAAGATGGACTTCCTGTCCAAGCCGGATTTCGTGGCCTACAATTTCCAGTTCCACGACAACCCCGCGTTCAAGAGGGCCGTACGCAAGGGCATCCAGGGCGTTGCCTGGACCATACGCACTCCGGAGGACTTTAAGGAAGCCGAACGCCTCGGCTACATCAACATCTTCGAGAAGTTCGACCCAAACGAACTGTAACTAAATATTAGTTGCGCCACTTCAAACAACAATGCAAAAGCGCTCCCGAACCCGGGAGCGCTTGATTTTTAAGGCTTTACAGGCTGTGTTGAACGACCCTTGCCGATGCTCTGCAGTACTATAGCGCTGCAATCTGCCTGCCGCCGGCAGCGCCTGTTCTACTGTTTCTTTCTTGCCATCGCCAGGACCTGCTTAAGCGCGGTCTCCTTATCTATGCCGGCCAGACGCAGCTTATGAGCGTATTCCAGAAGCTCGCCGAAGTTCTCGCCGGGCTTAAGGCCTGCCTCTATAAGATCCCTGCCCATTACGTAAGGCTTTGCCATGGTCTCCTGATATGTTTTCAGCCGCTCGGCAAGGAAGTCCACGTCGCCGGAAAACGGAGTGTCGCCGGACTGCACCGGATGATCCGCCGCGGCCATCAGTATAAGGTCCTGCGCGGACGCCGCGGAATCGAACATCTTATTGGTGGTCTTGACCGCGGACTTGCTGAAGGCCATCATGTTCGGCTTCATGTGAAGCTCCGCCATGTTAAGGACGTAGCCGATCACCGCCGTCTCCTCCGTAAAGCGCCTCAGGAAGCCTTCTATAATGGGGAGCCCGGCCGCCTCGTGGCCGTAGGCGTGTATGCGTCCGTTTACGAATTCCGTGGTAACTATCTTGCCGAAGTCGTGCGTAAGCGCCAGCAGCATGAATGCGTAGGGCAGTTCGGCCTTGTCCCGAAGCGCAGCCGCGCGGTCCAGCACCTCCATCGTATGGGTCCAGACGTCGCCCTCCGGATGGTACACCGGGTCCTGCTCCAGGTCTATCAGCTGCTTTAGTTCCGGAAACCAAGTCTCCAGCTGGTCCATCTGCCGCAGCACGCCAAAGAACACGCTTGGCTTTTCCGTGCCGGTGAGCACTTTTTTAAGCTCACCCTCCACTCTTTCCCTGCTAAGCGTGCTAATGTCCATGGAGGAACAAAGCTTTACCGTATCCGGATCCACCGCAAAGTCCAGAGCCGCCGCAAAGCGCGCGCACCTAAGGACTCTTAAAGGATCTTCTACAAAGCTTTCCGGATCCACGCAGCGCAAAACACGGGCCTTAATGTCCTTAAGCCCGCCGTACGGGTCCAGGATCTCGCCTGTCAGCACGTCCTGCATGAGCGCGTTGACTGTAAAGTCCCTGCGCCTTGCCGCGTTCTGCGGGCCGATGTACGGATCCACGAAGATCTCGAAATCCCTGTGGCCGCGCCCTGTCGCGTGTTCCTTGCGGGGAATGGCTATGTCTATGTCGCTGCCGGAGATCCCGTAGATCCCGAAGCTGCTGCCGTACTGCAGGGGCGTCCCGACATCCGTAAGAATGTTCCAGAGCGCCTGCGGCTCTATTCCGTGGACCTCTATGTCCACGTCGCCGCCCGCGTCCTGGCCGTACAGGATGCTGTCGCGCACCAGGCCGCCCACGTAATAGACCTTGCCACCCAATGCAGCGGCCTTCTCCGCTATACGCCTTGCAAGTTCCTTATCTCTTATTGTCTTTTCCGGATCGTATGTTTTCTGCATCCGGTTATTCCAGGCTGTCCAGGACCATCTTAAGCTCCACGTTGGCCGCCTCGAACGATCCTATGGCTTTTCTGAGCTTGGCCGCAGGCTCCGCGGGAAGCGCGCCCAGAAGGTCCGCAAGCTCCTCCGCGTGGTGCTCGTTGTGCTCTACCATGTAATTAAGTATCGCCTTAAGCTGCGTCATGTCCGCGGGAGCCGCCGCGTGGCTGTGAGTGTGGGTGGTTCCGTCCGCGTGGGTGTGGGTGTGACCCTCCTCGCCCTCGTGCAGATGCACGTGGGAATGCGCGTGAGCGTGACTGTGCGTGTGCACCGTTCCGTCCGGGTGTACATGCTCGTGGGTGTGGAAGTGCTCGTGACCGTGAGTATGGGTGGTCTCGTCGCCGGGCTCCAGATCGTGGAAATGATCGTGGACGTGAGCTCCTTCCGGCTCCGCATCGTGGCTGTGGGTGTGCACCGTTCCGTCCTCGTGCAGGTATTCGTGTTCATGACCGTGACCGGTCTCGTCGTTGATGTGCATGGTGTCTCCTTTATCTGTTATTTATGAAATCCTCGAGCATTTCGTAGGGCTGGGCGCCCATGGTGTGCCTTACGGGCTGACCTTTATCGAAGAGTATGAGCGTGGGAATGCTTACGATCCCGAAAGCCGCCGACAGTTCTGCTTCTTCGTCTACGTTTACCTTGCCAACCTTTATCTCCGGATGCTCATCCGCAAGCTTTGCGACGGCGGGAGCAAGCATCCTGCAAGGTCCGCACCAGGCTGCCCAGAAGTCTACAAGCACCGGTCTGTCGGAGTTTAAGACTTCGCTCTCGAAATTAGAGGCAGTAATCGTTATCTCTTTCATTTTATGTCCTCCTTACGGTATTCGCTCTGAATTCAGGTCTTCGGTGGCAGGCCGCGCGTGCCGCCCTAAGACCCATTATCATTATAGCAGAAAACCGCTGCAATTGCTTAATTAAACAAGGAGGCAGAGGATATGATCCCCTGCCTCCCGGCTGCTTGTAACCGTACTTCCGCAGCAAAAGTTTTCGGCGCCCGCGGAGTTGCATGATCAGTCTTCCGACACTGAACATTTACCGATAAACAATAAAGCCTTGAATAACAAATAACTTTTTACATTGAACCATTACGATCGACCTGTTTAAGGGATGCGGAACGCCCGGAGAGCGGCCCCTTTGCCCGGAGCCGCGGAATATTCAGTTGTCAGGACCCGTCAGTCCAGGACCACGTCTATGTCCATGGTCTCCGTATTGTTGAGGGTATCCAGCGCCAGCTGCAGCGCGGAGAGCTGTTCTTCCAGCTCGTTGTACTTCGTTTCCACCTCGGCCGCGTCGTAGTTGGTAATTAAGTAGTCGATTATGTTGGTGTTTCTGAAGGCGGAATCCACCCTCTCCTTGGGCAGGCGGGCGGCCATTTCGCCCAGGACGGAAAGCCTTCCGCGAAGCTGCGGTATAAGCACAAGAGCCTGGTCTACGGTAACGTCCGCAAACCCCGGCAGGGTGTGGCTTATGTTAAAGCAATTGATGGCGTGCTTTACCTTGCGGACCTGCGCCTGAAGCTCTTCTATCTTTGCCTGGCTGTCCTTAAAGTTGTATTTGGGTCTGAGGGACTCTACGTCCTCGCCCGACGCTGCGTTGAACGTTGCGCTCTTGCTTTCCGCAAGCTCCGCGCGTCTGATGCGGTCTTCCAGCTTCTTAACAAGCTTGCCGGCTTCTGCGGATGTGTATTTCATGATTACCTCCTGTATGTGTGTAATGCGATTGTGTACTGTCTTAACGGACTTGTTTGAGGTCCGGAGGATGATGATACCACATCGGGCGGCGATTGTCCACTTTTGCAGCGATCCGCGGGGATCTTTCGAAGCGGCCTGCGGGTACTTTTACTGCGATGCCGCGCCGCGGGCTGCAGGAACGCCTGCAAATGTGGTATAATGGGTGCATGGAACAGAAAGCTTACGCAAAGATAAACCTTATACTGAACGTTCTGGGCAAGCGGCCGGACGGCTACCACGAGGTGGAGATGCTGATGCAGGCGATAGACCTGTACGACACCGTTACCGTGACGATCGCGGACGCTGTACCGGCTGAGAATGGCGGCATCGGCGAACGGCGCGCCGCGGACACCTGCTGCGCGGACGCTGTCCTTGGCCCGCAGGACTTCGAGTACGGACAGTCGGACCTTGCGTACAAAGCTGCGCTTCTGATGGCGGAGCATTTCCGCCCGGAGCTTATAACGCAGGCGCTGGACGAGGACGGCACGGAGCTTGCCGCAGGCATACGGGGGGTCCGGATACGCATAGAAAAACGCATCCCTGCCGCGGCAGGTCTTGCCGGAGGCTCCGCGGACGCGGCGGCCGTCATCAGCGCGCTCGGAAAGCTCTGGCTGCCGGAAAAGGACAAGGAAGAACTGCTTAAGGCCCTGCTGCCCCTGGGCGCAAAGCTGGGATCGGACGTTCCGTTCTGCATTGCAAGCCAGCTGGGCCATCCGGCGGCCATCGCAAGGGGCAGAGGAACGGATCTGGAATTCGTGAAGCCAACGGACTTTGCGGTGGATCTGTACTTCTCGGACGTTGCAATACCCAATAAGACCCGCGCGGTCTACGCGGAACTTAAAGAGGCGGACTGCGAGAAGCGCTTCAGCATAGAAAACTTCCTGAACGCGGCTGCCATAGAGGAAAAACGGCGCTTCATGGGTAACCATCTGCAGGCTCCTGCCGAAAGGCTTATAAAGAAGTACGGCGAAAAAGGGCCGACAGAACAGCAACTGAATACAGGTTGCAAACGCCCCGTCCCTGAAATTGCAACGCTTAGCGGCGCAGGACCCACATACTTTACCATTTCAGAAGACGGCGCATACCGCACGATACTGCGCTGACAGACCGCCCGGCCGGTGATCCTGTCCGTGCGCATAGTTTAGCGTCAGAAACCCTCTGTCCGCTACCGCGCCGCCATATAATGTGATATAATGATTAGAATAAAACTCCCCGGAGGTGAACTATGGCTAAAACTAGACTGGCTGTCCTGTTCGGAGGAAAGTCCGGAGAACACGAGATCAGCTGCATTTCCGCTACTTCTGTAATAAGAGCGGTGGACAAGGAAAAATACGACATAATCACCATAGGCATAACGAAAGCCGGCGAATGGCTCCTCTACGAGGGCCCGGTGGACAACATAGAGTCCGGCGCCTGGGAGAAGATCGCCAAGGCAGAACTGGCCGAAGACCCGGAGCATTTCGCTCTTACGATACTCGGTACCGGCGGCAAGGGGCTTAAGGACATCTGCGACTTCGTGTTCCCGGTGCTCCACGGCCCCAACGGCGAGGACGGAACGGTGCAGGGCGTTCTGGAGCTTCTGGACATCCCGTACGCCGCAAGCGGAGTCCTGGGCTGCGCTCTTACAATGGACAAGATAGCCGCCAAGGATGTGTTCAAGTCCGCGGGGATAAAGCAGGTACCCTACGTGGCGCTCAATTCCTCGGAGATAGGGCCCGCAAAGATCGCGGAAATAAACGAAACGCTTAAATACCCGCTGTTCGTAAAACCGGCTAACATGGGTTCTTCCGTTGGAATAACAAAGGTCAACGACCCCGCCAACCTAATTAAGGCGCTCAACATCGCGGCAATGTACGACACACGCATCGTCGTGGAGCAGGGTATCAACGCCAGAGAGCTGGAGACTGCCGTAATGGGCAACCTGGAGCCAATTGCTGGAGCCGTGGGCGAGATCATAACCGAGGCGGAGTTCTACGACTACGACGCCAAGTATCACAGCAGCACCAGCCGCACCGTGGTACCGGCCGAGATAAGCCCTGCGCTTGCGGACGAGATCCGCGCGGAGGCAATAAAGGCATATCTGGCCTGCTGCTGCAGCGGGTTCTCGCGCGTGGACTTCCTTGTGGACAAAGATTCACAGGAAATTTACTTAAACGAGATAAACGCCATACCCGGATTTACTAAAATAAGCATGTTCCCGATGCTGTTCATGGCTACCGGGCTTACATACACACAGATAGTAGAAAAGATAATCGAATTCGGCTATGAAAGATATAATGCTGAAAATAAAAAGTGACGACGGCCTGGAGCTCGTAACGGAGGGGCGCCTTTACACCAAAGGCAGCACCACGCTTATCCAGTACGACGAAACTGTCATGTCCGGCTTCGAGGGCTGCTCTACCAGCCTTACCATCACGCCTAAGCGCGTAAGGGTAAAGAGGACCGGAAACAGCATGGAGTCCCCCACGGAGCTCATCTTCGAGAAGGGACGCAGGCTGCACGGGCTGTACGCAACACCGTACGGCAATTTCGGCGTGGAGATACTTACAAACAAGATCTCCGGACTGGGCGGCTTTGCCCAGACTTCGGGGAGCCTTTCCATAGATTATTCCATCAGCTTTAAGGGATTGTTCGACGCGGACAAGCAGCTGGACATAGAGATCCTGCAGACAGGAGCGGACGTTCTGGCGTCCAAGCCGGAAATGCTTAGCCCCGAAGCGGACGCCGGCATACTGCCCCTGACTGAAAACGCCCTTCCAGAGGAGGAATGCATGCATGTCCAATAAAAAGACAGTAAAGAAATACACATACGCACCCGTTAAGAAAACAAGCAGCCGCACTCTGATGGTAAGGATATTCTGCATCGCGCTGGCGGCGATAATGGTGCTCGGCATGGGCGTCTATTTGTTCATGCTTATCGGAGGCAGACTGTGATGCGTATGGGCATAGGAAACAACGTAGATAAACGCCGCGCCGGAGCAGACAGGCGCGCTTTTGGAATGCTCCGCAGGCTTGGCACTAAGGTGCTGGCACTGGCGCTTGCATTGCTTCTGGTGTTTGCATGCGCGGCAACGGCTTTCGCAAAGAGCGCGGACGGACTGCTGGCCGCGGCGGAAAAAGGCTCGGAGAGTACAGCGCCTGCCGGCGATACCACTACCATCGGGGCATCTGAG
>JAEEGI010029830.1_pt1 | contig 10285 bp, 9 predicted proteins | sample 8958751 | NCBI WGS metagenome assembly JAEEGI01 (sample SAMN16246545, study PRJNA631951) | gut metagenome | biome: gut microbiome; feature: rumen; material: KS-attached | host: Bos | place: Iran: Karaj | collected 2018-10 | reverse complement strand
CCTCGGGCTGGCGAAGTTTGCCGCTAACCGCCGCAAACGGTATCTGCTCTATGCACTGCTGGTGCCGATATTCTTCCACGGCACGTTCGATGCGTTGCTGATGGTGCCGGAAGGGATGGATGAAGGCGGCATGAAATGGATAGTTACGTCGGCGCTCTTCATAGTGTTCATCGTGTTCGACATCAAGATGTGGAAACGGGGAGTGCGGCGCATACGCCACCTGCAGCAGCTCTCCGCCGACCAGAGCTCAGAGAGCTACCGGAACGCCTTCGAAGGATTTAAATGGAATTTCTGAAAAAGGCAGCTCAAACATAGACTTAACATAGAGCGACCATAGAGCGGATATAGAGCGGTCCGCTTTTTTTTCCAATTTTTTGTATCTTTGCACCTCGTAAGGCGGAAGAGAAATGCCGCCGCAAACGAGAAGCATTTGCTATTATTTCGCGTTAAGCCAAAAATGCGTCGGAAACATTAATTTGGAATAAAAACGCCACTGAAATAATAGGAGGATGGGGTATCAGGAATGATGCCTCTTGACAATCAAAAAATAGCATTGCTCACGCTCAAGTAGCGTGATGCACTTGTAGATTGTCAAGGGTTCCAACGCATTCCGACGCATTGCCCCTCAGCTTAACGCAACAAGAGGCACCACGCTCTCTTTTTGCACCTAAGCGATTGATAGCACTGCACAACAAAACTATCAACCGCTATGGCAAACGAAAACCTCGCAAGTGCAAAAGCAGCAAAGAACGACGAATTCTACACACAGTACGCCGACATACAGAAAGAGATAAACGCCTATCTGGACTACGACCCCGATGTGTTTCGAGGCAAAACGGTGTTGCTGCCCTGCGACAATCCCGAATGGAGCAACTTCACCAAGTTCTTCGCACAGAATTTTGAGTTTCTTGGTTTGAAGAAACTCATCTCCACTAGCTATGCGCCGGAGAGCAAGAAGTACAAAACTGCCTATCAACCCACCCTCTTTGAGACATCGCAGCCCTATTTCTCGGCTGACAAGAGCAAGATTGCGGCAAGATATTCGTGCTTACTGACGATGTTACCGGCGATGGTCGCATAAATATCGACGACCTCCAATGGCAATATCTTAAAGGAGACGGAGATTTCCGCAGCGACGAGATAAAAGCACTACGCGACGAGGCCGACATCATAGTAACAAATCCACCGTTCTCGCTGTTTAGAGAGTTTGTTGCATGGCTATATGAGGATTCAAAGAAATTCATAATTATTGGCAATAAGAACTGTGTAACGTACAAAGAGGTTTTCCCGCTGATAAAAAACAACAAGCTGTGGTCTGGCAGAACAGAGTGGGCAGGTGGTATGTGGTTTGAAACGAAAAGTACAGAGGATGTTGATAAAGTGGTAAATGGGATAAATATGAAAAATGTTTCATCCATTTGGCTAACGAATATTGAACACGGTCGCCGTCACCAGCCGCTGCGACTAATGACCTCGGCCGAAAATTTCAAGCACAGCAAGCATAAAGAAATAAGGGGGAAGTCAGCATACGAACATTATGACAACTATGATGCAATAGAGATACCACATACGGATGCTATCCCTAGTGATTATGATGGTATTATGGGTGTACCCATATCGTTCCTAGACAAGTACTGCCCGGAGCAATTTGAAATAATAGGACAAACTCAGGGTGACTCTGGAAAAGAACTCGGGTTGAAACCATTTCCGAGAGAATTAAAAAAATTGAATCCAAGTCTCCGCGACGGACAGCTGTATTATATGGAAAATGGCATACCTCAAAAGCCATATGCAAGAATATTAATCCGCAAAAAGAAATAACTATGAAAACAGAACTCAAACAATACACTGTACGCGAGATTTGCGACGGATTTGAATACAACGAACTCGAAGGCAAAGGCCTCTACGGTCTCAAAGGGCAGCTTACCATCCAGCCAGAATATCAGCGCAACTACATCTATGCCGACCAGCGGAAAGATGTTCCAGTAATAGAGTCGGTGCTGAAAGGCTACCCGCTCGGCCTGATTTATTTCAACAAAGTGGAGGACGGACGTCTTGAGGTCCTTGACGGACAGCAACGCATAACCTCTCTAGGCAGGTTTATCAAAAACAGGTTCCCCATCGTGGTTGACGGTACGGAGCAGAACTTTGAGGGCGGTCTGAACGAAGGGGCACAAAAAAAGATACTTGACACTAAATTGCTTGTGTATATCTGTGAAGGCGAGGGCGACGACCCGGAGAAAGAAATCAAGGATTGGTTCAGAACCATCAACATAGCCGGCATTCCCCTCAACCGGCAGGAGGAACTCAACGCCGTTTACAGTGGACTGTTTGTCACGCTCTGCAAAGCCGAGTTCAGCAACTCGCAGAACAGTGCCATACAGAAATGGGAGAGTTATGTTAAGGGTCCTGCCAACCGACAGCAGTTCCTCGCCACAGCCTTGGAGTGGGTGAGTCGCGGCAATGTGGACGGATATATGAGTCGGCATCGTCGAGATACCGACATAAACGAGATTCGTACCTATTTCAATACGGTGATAAATTGGGTTGACAGTGTTTTCGACGGGGTGTATCCTGAAATGCAGGGTTTGAACTGGGGCGAACTGTATGAAAAATATGGCAAGCAGCCCTACGACCACACGAAAGTGTCGGCAGATGTGAGCCGACTGATGCAGGATGACTATGTGCAGAACCGTCGAGGAGTGTTCGAATATGTGCTTGGCGGTTGCAAAGAGACCAGTCTGTTGAATGTACGCCTGTTCGACCGAGCCACCATGCGCCGTGTCTATGACCGCCAAACTATCGCAGCAAAAGCCAAAGGCGAGAGCAACTGTCCGCTGTGCGCAGTTGGGCACGAGGCCAACTGCCATCGTATATACAAGCTCGACGAGATGGATGCCGACCATGTGACCGCATGGAGCCGAGGCGGAGCCACCACAGAGGCAAACTGCCAGATGCTCTGCAAGACCCACAACCGTTCAAAAGGAAACCGATAAATTGTGAGCTAACCCCCATCCACAGGGGGAATATGATACACTCTTAGAAACCTTATGCGGAGATTATTTTGTCTATTCTCCGCAAATTTGCGGAGAATAATTTGTATATTTGCCGCATGAAACTGGGTGCTGGGAAGAGAGATATGGTTCTTTTTGTTGGAAAGGATTGGCTTCGGATGTGCACAGAATCAATAAACTAAAAAAATATTTTGTCGGAATAAAAAAAGGGTGTATCTTTGCAAACCGAAATGCTGGGGTATTAGCTCACTTGGCTAGAGCGCGTGACTGGCAGTCACGAGGTAATCGGTTCGATTCCGATATACTCCACAGAAAAGAGGCTCCGATTCGGAGCCTCTTTTTTTTGTGAGATGGTTTAGCGGTGCTTTGGGTAAAATGTGGTAGAAAAACATCAAGAAATGGGTAATAGGAGTTTTTTTGGTGATTATTTTGTATATTCGCAGTTGTAAAAAGAATAAAGCCTGACGGTCAAGTTTTTGAAATATTGAGAGTTGGGCGGTTAAATGATGAATGCAAAGTTATGAAAGTTAAAGTGAACCTTATCCTTACCGCTGTGATAATGATTGCAGTCGGAGTGTTGTTTGTAATCTATCCTAAGGACAGCCTTGGTTTGTTGACATGGTTGCTCGGTGTGCTGATATTGGCATCGGGCGTGTTCACCATACTGTTCAGCTTGAAGGCGCAGAAGGTACTGCCAAACGCGAGTTCAAGCACATTGTTGGGGGTGTTCCAGATAATGTTGGGGTCGTTGTTTGTGTTGAATCATTTTGACAAGTTGCAGGAAGGTGCGATAGGAGTGTTGTTTGCGATATGGGTGATGTATGAGGGATTGTCGCTGGTGATTTCATCGTTTGGATACAAAAAGGCGACTTTCAGGCACTGGTGGGTGATGTTGCTGTTCGGATTGCTGAACGTGGTGTTGGGCTACGTGGCGTTGTTGAACGCTGATAAGATAAGTCCCGTGTTGGCGGTGATAGTGGGCCTGGGCATCGTGGCCAACGGTGTGATGCGCATCGTGGCTTTCATTGCCATCACGCGCATTGAGAAGAAACTGAAACAGCAGCTGGCTGCTGTGCAGGAGGCGACAGCTGAAAAAACAGAAGAATAGTTTTCGATATATTTTAAATCATAAACAAAATGAAAAAGATACTTATAGTTGGTGCAGGCGGACAGATTGGCTCCGAGCTCACCCGTGTATTGCGCGACACTTACGGTAACGACAACGTGGTATGCAGCGACCTGCGTCCCTTGAAAGGCGACCCCTACGAGCGAGGTCCCATCGAGCGGATTGATTCGACGCAGATAATGCAGATTGCTACCGCCGTAAAGAACTACAACATCGACACGATTTACAATCTGGCTGCCATCCTTTCGGCCACTGCCGAGCTGAATCCGATGCTGGGCTGGAACGTGGGAATCGGCTCGCTGGTGAACTGCCTCGAGGTGGCACGCCTGTTCGGCTGCGCGGTGTTTACTCCGAGTTCTATAGGCGCTTTCGGCCCTTCGACACCGCACGACAACACACCGCAGGACACCATCCAGCGTCCTAACACCATCTACGGTGTGACCAAGGTCACCGGCGAGCTGCTGAGCGACTATTACTTCACCCGTTTCGGCGTTGACACCCGCTCGGTGCGTTTCCCTGGCTTGATAAGCCATCAGACGCTTCCTGGCGGCGGCACTACCGACTATGCTGTAGAGATTTACTACGCTGCCGTGAAAGGTGAAAATTTCGTCTGCCCTCTGAAGCAAGGCACCTATATGGACATGATGTATATGCCCGACGCGCTGAAGGCGATGGTTGACATCATGGAGGCCGACCCGTCGAAGCTGAAACATCGCAACAGCTTTAACGTCACCTCTATGAGTTTCGACCCGGAGATTATATACAACGCCATCAAGAAGCACTATCCAGACTTCAAGATGACATACCAGCCCGAACCTATCAAGCAGGCGATAGCCGACAGTTGGCCTAACAAGATGGACGACAGCTGCGCACGTGAGGAATGGGGATGGAGTCCGCAGTACGACTTGGCTCGTATGACGGAGGACATGATTCTCAACCTCAAGAAAAAGCTCCTGTAGAAAACATCTTGTCAGAAGTGTGATTGCCGGAATAGGACGACATGTCCGATTCCGGCTTTTTTGCAATGTTATGGCATCGGGATGAGATGATGTCAGAGGCGGTTTTTCGCCGAGTGCAATGTTTTTTTTCAGAAAGGGGCTGTAATTCTCAAAAAAAGAGTATCTTTGCAAGTTGTAAAGAATGCACTTTATGAAAATGAAAAGATACGCGTTTTCTTTTGTAATGGTGATTATGGCGGCATTGTGCGCCATGAGTGGGGCGTATGCGCAGGTTGGAGAATTGGTGATAGGCGGAGTGAACAACTCGTCGCAGCAGGTACCGATATACGGTACAAGAGCGACGGATGAAGCATACCACTCGCAGTTTGTGTATCCGGCGGATTCGCTGACAAGTGTGGTGGACAAGTTGATTGTGGGTCTTGATTTCTATACGAAGAATGTAGCCGCCGAACCCTTCGATAGCCGCTACGAGGTGAGGCTTGGCTCGTATGAGTATGGCGAGTTCGGTTCGTCAGCTTTGATAGACAACGAGAACTTCACAAAGGTATATGAGGGTACGCTGGACGCTACAGGGGAGGTGATGTCGTTGACCTTTGAGAGACCGTATGACTACAGAGGAGGAAACCTGATAGTTGATGTTCGTATAACAGAGGTGGGTACGGTGAGCGGTGAGTGCACATTCAGGGGTTCACCGCGCACGGGTTCTGCGGTAATGAGATGCACCGGTATAGCGGGACGCTATCCCTTTATGCCGAGGGTGAACATCAAATATACCGACCTGCCGGCAACGACACGCACCGCCTCGCACTTGAGCGCCGTTGAACTGTGCCACGGTAGCACGGGAACGTATTATGATTGGCACCTGACGCTTGAACGCGGAGGCGGTGTGAACTACGACACCGTAATATACAAGGTGAACATGAAACAGTACAGCTTCATGGGCAGCGACACTACGGTTGAGGTGGAGCATGTGATGCCAAGAGATCTTCTTGGCTGCGCCGACACAGAGCGGATTACGATAACGATTTACAGACCGCTGATGCACTATGTGTACGACACGGTGTGCCAGGGAACGGGAAATTATACGGACTACGGTTTGAACATCGACCTCACCGGTATGACAGCGGGCACAAGAAACTACCTCACCGCCGAGACAGAGTGGGGAAGGGTTTATGACGTGCAGTGTTTCGATACCACTTACCTGCAACTCACGGTGAACAGAACATACAAGATGTCGCGCAACCTGAAGATTTGCACGGCTCGAGTGAAAGAGGACGACGGTGGGTTGTACTATATGTATGGCGATCACAGGATTGACATTCCGGGGCCATTGGGTTCGGGCGTGCTGGAGATGACCGACACGCTGTTCGGTCAGACGGTGAAGGGGTGTGACAGCACGCTGGTTCTCAATATATCGGTATGTCCGTCGGACAGGTCGGATACGACGGTATATGTACGAGAATCTGAGTTGCCATACACGATAATGGACGTGACGTTCACCTATGCGACCACTCGCAGCAGGATGTTCTACAACCAGTACAACTGTGACAGCATCGTAGGCATCACGGTGGCTTTGAAACCGTCGTACAGGGATACGACTTATGTGGTGGGATGCGGAGCTTATGAGTGGACGGTTATGGGGACACCTGTGGCCACTATAGATCATGACACGCTGGCTTCCTATGTGATGACGAGTTCCGACGAATTGGACAGTGTGCTCTATCTGAAATACACGACGGGTACTATAAACCGTGCCGATACACTGGTGACGGCTTGCGAAACATACACATTCAAAGGTGTGGAATACACAGCAAGTACGAACATATACGATACGGTGCCGGGTGTGGGTATGGATTGCGACACGCAGTATATGTGGAAAGTGAGAATAAACCATCCTATATACAGGTCGGAGACGGCAGAGGTTTGTGATTCGTTGATGTGGAACGGAACGGTGTATAGGGAGTCAACAACAGACATATACCACTATAGGGAAAACGAGTGCGAGAATGCTGACACGCTGCACCTCTCGGTTATATACAGCACCATCGGCGACACAACGGTGTATGCACCCCAGAGTTTCATATACTACGACACTACATACACGGCGACCGGCGATTATGTGTATGTAATCGAGAACCAGATTGGTTGTGACAGCATTGTGACGCTGCACCTGTTTGTCACGCCGAGAGGAACACCGATGCCCCAGTTGTATGCGTACGAGAAGAATGTGCTGATATTGAACCACTATCCGTACGGGGACAATACGAGGGTCGATTATGACAGTGTCTATTGGGAACTGAACGGTTCTGTGATAGAGGGCTTCCACGGCGACAGTTACCACTTGGAGAACTATGGGACGTTGAGTGGATGCTACAAGGTGTGGGTGCTTATAGAAGGAACGTGGTTCCCAACGAACGAGATATGTATTGGCAATGGGATAGGCGATGTGGCTGACGATGTGGACTACAATGTGTGGCCAAATCCAGTGAGAAAGGGTGAGTCGGTGAATATAGCCATCAATGGACAGGAGACGGAATTTGGGCAGTGGACGGCTGTGATATATGACTTGGAGGGAAGAACGGTCGTTGAAAAGAAAATAGAGCCTACGACGGTGATGAGGTGCAATATGAAGCCGGGCACATACATTGTGAACATCATGGATGGAGCGTCCAAGAATATGGGAAAGGGAAAGAAGATAATTGTTACAGATTGAGCCAAATATTGACTTATAAGAACCTGACAATATGCTAAACAACAACAAATACATGTATCTGCAGGGCTTGATGGTGTTATGCCTGATGGTGGGTGCACTGCCGTTGGCCGCCCAAGAAGAGTCGGTAGTGGAGAAACCGCTTACAATTGTGGACGGAAGTCATCTGACGGCCTCTGTAAGGATGGGCTATTCGAACATGATGGTGAACAGCGAAAAGCTGAAAAACAGCCCAGGAGGTTTTTGTGTAGGAGCGGAGATTGACTACACGCACTTTGTCTCTGACCATGTGGGCCTGCGTGTGGGTTGCGATGTATCGCTCCATACGAGCAGATATAATATGCCAAGTTACAGTGCTCAAAGCACCGAGGATATCGAGGTTTGGACAAATATAGAACTAGGACAGTCGCAGACGGTGGAAGCTGAATACAAGACAACGACGGTTGATATTCTGTCCGATTACATGTATTCGGAAGTGGGCATACCTGTGGGTCTGGCTTTTCAGGGCGAGTATTGGTATGCGAGTGCAGGAGTGAAGTTTAATATTCCGTTGAAGATGAGAGAGATGTCGAAATACGGTGAGACTCAGACGGAGTGTGTGTCAATAGGTAACAACGAAGTGTCTATACCCGGAGAGCGATTGCCTGGAACGAAGATAGACGAAATACCATACAACTCGGCCGAGAGGGGCAACACCTTCAAACCGTTCTTTGTAACGAGTTTGATAGAAGGTGGCTATAGGATTGGCAGCCCGCGCGGTGATGCGATAGGAATAGGTGTTTATGCTGAATTCTCGTTCAATGAATGTCATCCAGGCAGCGAGAAACCGCTGGCATCGCGTGTTAACGGTAAAATAGAATGTCTCCCTACGTTGAAAAGTAATGCTATTCAAAGTTTGCGTCTCTTCAACGTTGGAATTAAGCTGCAGTACGACTTCAGTTTTCGCCATCCTAGAAGGAAATGAGAATTCTCCTAACAGGAGCTACGGGGCTGCTAGGCAACAATGCGCTTGAGCAGCTTTTGGCTGATGGATATGAGGTCACAGCCTTGGTGCGCGACCCCTCTCGGGTCGTCGTTGACATTAGTCGATATTCTGGTCGGTATCGTTTTATTATAGGCGACTTGACCTGCATAGAAGAGCTGATGTCTGCAGCTAAAGGATGTACGGGAATAGTCAATTGTGCCGGGATGACGGATATGACTCATAAGCGGATTGACGATTTTTTACCAATTAACCGAGATTTGTGTCAAAACCTCCTGCTTGTCGCACAGAGAGAAGGTATTGAAACAATAGTGCATGTTAGTACGGCCGATACCATTGGTTACGGAAGTGAGGAACGAGCGGGTTTTGAAAACTGCGTGATGCGAGCTCCGTTTACAAGATCGTACTATGCGTTAAGCAAAAATGAGGGGGAAAAAGTGCTGTTACAGTGGGCGGAAAACCACTCCCCCAGGGTAGTCATAATCAATCCTGGCTACATTATTGGAAAACATGATGTGAAGCCTTCGTCAGGCAGGATGTTGTTGGCAGGCTGGCGGCATCGTGTGATGGTTGCTCCTCCGGGGGGAAAGAGTTTTGTGGGTGCGCATACTGTGGCAAAAGCTGTGGTGGCAGCACTGCGAGTTAGCAAAAGCGGCGAAAGGTATTTAGTCACAGGGGAAACCCTTACGTTCAAGCAACTGTATGAACTGCAGGCCAGGTTGGGTGGATACAGGCAGCTGGTGTTGGAGCTGCCACGTTGGCTTTGCTTGGCGTTAGGCGCAGTGGGGAATATAATGGAAAAGATTGGTTTTAGGGTTGAATTTACGAGCCGTAATATTGATCAACTACTGATAGAGGAGCATTATGACAACCGAAAGATGCGGGAAGAACTGAAGATAGAAGCACAACCAATAGAAGAGGCTGTGCGGGAATTCCTGACGGACAGGAATTTCATATAGCAGGCAGACAATGCTTTTATCCCATATAAAAAAAGAAAAGCCCCGTTGATGTGACGGGGCTTTGTTTTGTTGGATTGTCGCAGGGGAATTACTCTTCCTCGCTGGCGGCTTCCTCGTATGCTTTGAGGAGGGCCTGCTGTACGTCGGTCGGGACGAGCTCATAGCTGCTGAAGGTCATGGTGAATGTGCCGCGGCCGCTGGTGAGCGAACTCAAAGCGGTGCAGTAGCGATTCATCTCGGCCAACGGAGCTTTGGCGCGCAGGGTGGTATATTTGCCCTCGGCGTCCATACCCATAACGATGGCACGGCGGCCCTGGAGGTCGGTCATGACACCTCCCTGGCTCTCGCTAGGTACGGTGACGGCCACATCGTAGATAGGCTCTTTGATCTTGGGGTTAGCCTGTTTGAAAGCCTCGCGGAATGCGGTACGGCCTGCAATCTTGAAGGCGGTCTCGTTTGAGTCAACCGGGTGCATCTTACCGACGTAGATGTTGACGACGATGTCGCGTGCATAGGAACCGGTCAGAGGACCCTG
>JAEEGI010029828.1_pt1 | contig 10285 bp, 3 predicted proteins | sample 8958751 | NCBI WGS metagenome assembly JAEEGI01 (sample SAMN16246545, study PRJNA631951) | gut metagenome | biome: gut microbiome; feature: rumen; material: KS-attached | host: Bos | place: Iran: Karaj | collected 2018-10 | reverse complement strand
TCGTATCACCAACGTAATGGGCCAAACCCTATTGACGGGTAAAATCACGGATGAAAACCAACAGATAGATGTTTCATCATTGCCTCAAGGCATGTATTTCATTACCTTTGCGAGCGAGACGCGGAAATTTGTGGTGCGATAATCGTGGTAAAGGATAACAATCAAAAACATACAACCATGAAAAGATTAGTATTAACATTAGCAATTTTGGCTGGTTTCGTCCTTGGTGGCGCGGCGCAAAATGTTTGGAAGCCTATAGATATGAACGGCGAGTTCCTTGGCGTCTCAGCCGACGGCAGTATTTTCAGCAATTGGGGCTATAGTGGCCTCCATCGCTCGCAGGATGAAGGCGCAACATGGGAATTAAACTATGATTTGAGTTATGTCAATTCAAAACATTTCATCATCAATGACAATGATCGCATCTTCATTTTTAATCAAAACGACTATCGACTCTATTATTCTGATGACAATGGCGACACCTGGCAAGAGCAGGCGTCAGGCATCTCCACCAATTGGGTAGAGGGAATGTATTCGCTTTCAAACGACACCATCGTTATGGTCAACAACGAAAAGTTTTTCTGGACCTTGGACGGCGGCGAATCGTGGAACGAGACCAACATCAGTTTCCTGCAAGACATGGTTTTCACCAGCATCCTCGCTGACCATGAGGGAAATGTTTATATCAGCATAACCAATGCGGTTCCTACTTATGAATTAGGCATATATACCGCAAATTTCAATGACATTGAAAACTGGACTTGCTTGCTCGCAGGCGCTATGATTTACCACATGGAGTTGGATCCCGAAGGCAATGTGGTGGCTGGCGGTTACGGACATTACCAGCAGCAACAAGGCTTATATCTCGTTCCTGACAGGCGGTTCACGATTGCCGACAACGGAATTGTCTATGACCTTCACGATGTGGGCGATGATTATAACGATTACACAGTGTTGCGCTATTCAGCCGACCATGGCGAAAACTTCTACGAAAATGGTGAGGCACTGCCGCTTTACTCACCTTCTCCAGGCGGATTGGGTGATGGCTCTATTTACAAAGGCCGCGATGGACACTTGTATTTTGGTGGTCATGGTGCTCGCATGAAAAGCGTATTCAACACCAACGACATCCATTACATTGAAGGCGAAGTCGTTGTTTTGCAAGATGCTTTTGCCTTTGGGAATTATCCACATGGCGCAGGGCAGGCCATCAGGGTGGATGACAATCACATCTATCCCGTGACGGTAGACGGTTTTCGCCCAAATCCTACCGATTTGAGCAGACTTATCGTGCGTTATGACACCATACCTATGGGTGCCACTATCGGTGCGTTTGGAACCATCAAAGAGATGCATGACTATGTGGGACATTCGCAAAATGTGCTGGATATCCAGCAAACTACAGCACATTATTACGATGCCATCACTGCGACGCTTGAAGCATCTTATGAAGATAATAAAGTGATTATCACAACTAAAAATCCTCCTTATCAGACTTATTACATCACCATCAATGGCGAACAGCAAGAATTCCCGCTTACCTTCAATGGCGAGACATTAAATGCGGGATGTTTGCCACGTACCTTCATCGGACATTGTGGTATCCAGATGAACGAATATGCTGTTCCGTATTATGGAATGGAATTGGCCGTTATCCAACCATTTATGAATTACAATTACCAAATAGACGGTACACTTACCACGGATTTTTGGGATCCACCATGTCTTTCCTGTCCTTGTGAGGAAGACGAGAATCAACATTTTTTGACCGTACTTCCTTCCAGCTTGGTTGTTCCTCATTATCTGATGCGCAATGGCCAACTTTACAAAGACACGTTCATCAACAACGATATATTCAGGGAAGGCATGCATGTCGATATCAAAGGAATACGGCACTTCCGTTATGACATGCCCGGCGATGAGGTGAATGTCGTCGAATTAGTGGAGATGGACACCGATGAGGAAACCACCTTGACAGGAACCGTTGAATGGGCTTCCATGCCGCATACTGGATATATTCCCTTGCCAGGATTGGAGGTTGTTTTTAAAGCGAATGGAAGGACGTATTATCTCGAAAACCCACAAGACTACTATGGCGGAGAATGGTTCCTTGTGGGCAACGACACCATTTACCTCGGTCAGGAAATCAGGGCGACGTTCACGTCAAAAATGATGTTGGATTACGATTTGATTTACTATTACCGTATTAATATCACCGAAGCCGTGGTTTTAAATGAAATCTTCCCGTTGGGCTCAGAATGGTACTACGAAATCCAAAACGAAAACGGTAGCATCACCTACCAAAATATGTATCAAGCTGGTGACACCATTATTAACGACGACACTGCGCATATCCTTGTGAAAATCAACACGCTTTATGACAAAGACTTGATTGAAGAAGTGACGCACGAATATGTATATGAACGCGATGGCAAGTTGTACTGGTGGAACAAGACCTTGGAAGAATTTACCGTGCTGTATGACTTTGGTGCCCAAGAAGGCGACGAGTGGGAAATCAAGGTAGGCAACGAAAGCCTCATTATGCATGTGGATGCGGTGGAAACCGTTGAATACGAGGGCAAGACCTATAGGATGCTGCGCGTCAGCGACCCCGATGACCTCTTCAGTGGCAACATCGTTTGCGGCATCGGCCACCTCACCAGTTTCTTCCCCGAACGGTTGATGCGCAACGATGAAGGTTTCCGAGTTGAAGGTCTGCGCTGTTACTGGATTGAGGACGAATTGGTGTTCAAAACCGGCGATGAGGACTGCGATGCCATCTATGAGGAATTGCATGGGGTGGAGGAGGACGGCCCTTCAACTCCTTCGACGGGTTTGATGGTTTATCCTAATCCTACCAACGGCGTTTTGTTTGTAGAGACGGTGTGCACACCGTCTCTACCGACCCAAACCTACCGTATTACTAACCTTATGGGTCAAACCCTGTTGACAGGCCAAATCACGGCCGAGATCCAACAGATTGATGTGACGAATTTGCCCGAAGGGATGTATTTTATTAGCATTGGAGGCGAAACGCGGAAATTTATGGTGCGGTAAACACGGTCTGTAGGGCTGTCGTATTACGGCAGCCGCATATGGAAAACCCAAGGCGGCTGCCAAGGTGTGACAGCCCTACAAACCGAAACGAAAAACAGATGAATAAATGATTAAAACACAAATATCATGAAAAAAACATTATTAACTATAATCTTTTGCCTCGGCTGCTTCGGTTTTTTGGAGGCACAAAACATTTGGAAGCCTATTCCTCTTGTCGGGGGAACCTATGGATCGTTGGATGGCGTAGCAGCAAACGGCGACATGTTCAGCATAAATAACGCCACCCATAGGGTCTTGGTTCGGTCGCGAGACGATGGGCACACGTGGGCGACAAATTTCGCCAGCCAGAGCTCTATTGGAAATTTCACAATCGGGAACAAAGGCAGACTTTTTGCAATTAGCGATCGCATCGTATACTATTCCGACGACAACGGCGACAATTGGTTTCAGACCTCACCTATCAATGATGGCACGGGCTACAATTATTTCAGTAGCATGAAAATGTATTCGCCCTCAAACGATACACTTGTTGGTTGGGAGTCTCCTTATCTGATTTGGACACTTGACGGTGGTGCCACATGGGATTCAACCCATATTGCTTTCATGGAAGACCACCAAGTTATCAGCGACCTTATCGTCAACGAAGAAGGCGATGTGTATGCCAGTATTTGGTACTACGTTGGGCCTAATATCGGTGTATACCATACTACCCTTTCTGATATGCACAATTGGGAACTTGTTGCTTTTGAGGATATTGGCATTAAGGATATGGAATTCGATCCTGAAGGTAATGTGGTTTGCGGCGTGTATTATGGCGGTATGTTTTCAGGCTTTGAGCATGAATCTGGTTTTTATGCCATCTCGGGCAATAGCATTGGTGTCGCCGAAAACGGTATCGTGTACAGATGGAACAGTGCAGAAAACAACACGGCAGTTTTAGCTTATTCCCTTGACCATGGCGAGCATTTTACTGAAATAGGCGAAGGACTTCCTCTTGCGGAGCCTTTACCCGGCAGTGAAGACGGTTTCCTTTTCATGGGACATGATAATCATCTGTACTTCTATGGTAATGAACAATATTATAAGTGTATCCGTAATGCCAATGATATTCAAAAAAGCGGTATATTGACCCGCGTTGCCGCGCCATTTTTCGAACAAAACGCTAGCGACAACCGATTGGCCATCGTTGCTGGAGACGAGACTTACTACACTATGGTACACGGCTTTTGGCCCGACCCCAATGCCGATGCACTCATCATCGACTTCGACACTATTCCGATAGGTGCTGAAATCGAAGTCGTTGGAGCCTATTCCCTAATGGAAGATGAAAATGGCAACAATTTCAAGGTTATTGACATAGAAGAACTCGTCAATCCAACTTATCACTCTTCACTGGGATATTTGACGCAACAACCTTTGTATTATCCAGAATACGAGTACACATGGACATGGAGCATCATAGACCAAAAGACTAATGACGTTTGGTTTATAACCATCAATGGTGAATTACAGACAGAGTTTCCTATGGTCGTCAATGGCATGACGCTCACCGATTCCATCCGGTATTCCTTTGTAGGCATTCCTGGCAGCCTTATTGACACACATGGTCGAACCGTCAACGTGTTGGAGTTGACAGATGCCCTTCCATACGAGCCTAGTTTCATAACGGATGGTTTCCTGACTTTAGAAAACAATCTTTGCCTCGGTCTTCCTTGCGGCGAAACAATGTATTTGACATTGGACAGCGAAACGGAACAGCATTACCTGACTCTTGTGGGGAAAGTGCAACACGATTTTATCAATGAGAAACTTTTCAGTGAAGGCGTTCAGGCACAAATTGGGGGCCTAGAAGCCACACATTATGACCTGTTCGGGAATCCCTTCCAAACCTTAGAAATCCTTGAGATGGAGTGTGCTGCTGAAAATACACTGGTAGGTCCAATGGTTTCCATGCCCAGTCCGAACATTGGTCCCTTCCCTACTTTGGGTGTCGAACTTGCTCTTTACCAAGATGGCATCAGGTACTATACATACGATCTCATAGAATGGGCTTATCCCTTGAATGGCAGTAATACCAACTATGTGAATTGCTATATTGTCGACAACGATACCTTGATTGTCGGCAAGGAAGTGACCGCCCAATTCACAACCTTTACTATGCGTATTGACAATAATCTAAAACCTTGTTATCGGGTTACCCTTGATCACGCAGATTATTACGACCACTTGGAGACCCTTCATGGCAGATTGCGCAAGTTAGAATTGATTGATTGGTATATGCTTAATTACGTCTTTGTCACCGACGATAACGAATCCTATTTGATTGAGCCTTATTTTCTTATGGCTGCCGAAAATGATCAGCTTGTTTTAGGCCAAGACACCCTTACTGTGGGCACTTCGTTCACCGCCACAGGCGAGGTTTTCAAATGGTACGATGAGGATCATTATCATTACTATTATAACGGTATTCATATTCAAGAGGTTAGCGACATTGAAGCACCTTCCTTCAACGGTTCCGAATGGTACTACGAAATCTTCAACGACGACGGCAGCATCACCTATCAATATATGTATCAAGCTGGCGACTCCATAATCAACAACGACACAGCACATATCCTCGTGAAAATCAATACGCTATACGACAAGGGATTGCGTGACGAGGTGACGCACGAATATGTTTATGAGCGCGATGGCAAGCTGTATTGGTGGAACAAGACCTTGGGTGTGTTCACTGTGCTGTATGATTTCAGTGCCACAGTAGGCGATGAATGGGAAATCAAGATAGGGACGGAAAGCCTCATCATGCATGTGGATGCGGTGGAAAACATTGAATACGAGGGCAGAACTTATCGGATGCTGCGCGTTAGTGACGCGGGCGGTCTTTTCAGCGGCGACATCGTGTGCGGCATTGGTCACCTTACCAGCTTCTTCCCCGAGCGATTGATGAACAATGGCGATTGTATGCGCGTGGAGGGCCTGCGCTGCTATTGGATTGAGGACGAATTGGTGTTCAAACCTGGTGATGAGGACTGCGACGCGATTTATGAGGAATTGCATGGGATTGAGGAAGGCGGCCCTTCGACTCCTTCGACAGGCTCAGGAACCGCAGGGACCTTTGCGGTTTATCCTAATCCTACCAACGGCGTCCTCACCATTCATCATTCTTCATTGACTACGTCGAATGCTTCGCATTTCAGCATTCATCATTCATCATTCCGAATTACCAACCTCATGGGCCAAACCGTCCTTTCCGGCAATATCAACGCTGATAACCAACAGATCAATGTATCATCATTGCCTCAAGGCATGTATTTCATTACCTTTGCTGGCGAGACACGGAAATTTGTGGTGCGATAATCGCGGTCTTGTAGGGCTGTCACACCGTGGCAGCCGCACCTGAAACGGCACAGTGGCTGCCGTGGTACGACAGCCCTACAAACCGAATCAAATAAATGGATAACAATCAAAAACATACGACAATGAAAAGATTAGTATTAACTATAGCGATTTGCCTCGGATGCATGGGCATTCTTGGGGCGCAGAATGTTTGGAAGCCTATCGATGTATCTGCCGCTTTTCTAGGCGCCGCTCCCGACGGCAGTCTTTATTTCAATTGCGGTTACAGCGGGATAGGCCGCTCTCAAGACGAAGGCGAAACCTACCAAATCGTCTTGGGATACGAAACAGGCAACGACTATTATTTCAATGAATACTGTTTTGGTGTAAGCCCGGAAGGAAGAATTTTCGTTTTCGAAGACAATCCGTTTAAGGTATGGTATTCTGACAACTACGGCGACACTTGGCAGTATACCTCAGACATCCCTTTGAGTGCTGGAGATAAGGCTTGGAATTTATACGCCTTAAACAACCACATCATAGTAGGCTCAACAGAATATGGAAGCGTTTTTTGGACCACCGATGGCGGTACTACATGGGGCGTGAACGACACTTTCACTTCCTTTGAGGATTATAGCATCAGCGATATTTTGGCCAACGAAAACGGCGATGTTTATGTCGGCTTGTATTATTATGGCAATGGCCTATACCACTCAACCCTTTCAGATATGCAAAACTGGGAACTTGTTGCATTTGAAGGGCTGGGAATTCGGGATATGGAGTTCGACCCAGAAGGCAATGTGGTTTGTGCAGGCTATGGCAATGATTTTTCTGGATTTGAGAATATTCCTGGTTTTTATGCGCTTGCGGCAAATTACATCAGCATTTCTGATAACGGGATCGTCTATACAATAAACTATCACGATGATGATTATACCGAAGGTTTGTCTTATTCTCTTAATCATGGCGAGCATTTTACCGAAATAGGGGAAAGGATGTTTGGGTCACGTCCTCTTCCAAATTGTTGTGTGCCAATGAAATGGCTCATAAAAGGATTCGACAACCACCTGTATTATATTGGTGTCGACCACAATTACAAGAGCGTCCGTAATGCCAACTCTATTCTCGAAAACTTCCCCCTGGAAAACACGGCTTGGGTGCAGTTCTACCGCTCCATGTACGAGGATTCCACCTATTACCAGTTGGGCATCAAGGGCGATACGGTGGTGAACGAGACGGCTTACAAGAAAGTCATCAATTGCGCTCATCTGGGTTATCCCATCGAAGGCGAGTGCTTCGGCGGCATCCGTGAAGACGGGGACGGCAAATGCTATTTCATGTCATTTGTGCATGGTATGAATGCGCCATGGCCTTTGCACTACGACTGTGAGGCAAACACCGAATATCCCCTTTACGATTTCTCGCTTTCGGTATGCGATGTGTTCCAGACGATTGGTCTAACACCTCATGTCGTATTCGATACCACCGAAATGCAACTCAACGGCAGCACAAGGAAGGTGCTTTGGTTTGGCAACAACTGCGACAATGGGAATTATTATGATTACCAATGGATTGAAGGCATCGGAAGCACGCACAGCCTTTTGTATCCCATTCAAGATGAGCCTGACAATGGGCCGGAATACCGTTTGGTGGAGGTTTGGCAGGATGAGCAATTGCTTTACAGGAACCCTCATTTTGATGACTATGTCCCCTTGGTTCATGAGGGCAACGACCGCCAGAAATGGAATGTGGTTGTTATAGGCTCTATGAACTATCCGAATGATTACCATACCGAAATCCAAAGCATTAGGGATGATATTACCTTGGATGGAGTTGACTATAAAATAGTTTGGACGAAAAGTAAATATGGAATCGCAAAAGCAGGTGCGGTTCGCGAAGAGGATAGAAGAGTGTATTATCGTAGAAAAATATCCCAAAACTACCAGGATGAGGTTCTGCTCTATGATTTCAACTTGAACGTGGGCGATACTGTCACTGTGAACTGGATGGGCCAACAGCTGATGGTGATGGAAGAATCAGAGGTTGAGGTGGATGGCACCATGAGGCGGCAATTAGGCCTTGGGGCATACTCTTTTGGTTATCCGCCAACTGAAGTTGATGAATATTGGATTGAAGGCGTGGGCAGCACATTCGGTTTCTTGAACAGCGGTAGTGAAGGCATGGGTGGTGCGTTTATAACTCTTTTGTGCTATCACGAGAACGGCAACCTGATTTGGGACAACGAGGAGTTTGACGACTGCGTGATGAACAGCGATGGAGCACCTGCGACGTTCGCACCCCAAGGCGCGGAGTGGTATTTCGATGTGTTCAACCCATGGAGCACGCATCCTGAATATCAGAGGTTTTTCGTGGAAGGCGACACGATTATCCAAGGCCATCAGTGCAGCATCATCGATCAGCGTTTTGTTGATACGGGACATGACGGCGGCGAATATGTGTATGAAGAAGACAACAAGGTGTATTGGTTCAATCCGACCACAAACGCTTTCACGACCTTGTATGACTTTGATGCCGAAGCGGGCGAATCGTGGGATTACGAAGTGGGTGATTGTACGCATCAGGTGATTGTCGACAGCGTTGGCAGTGCGACTTGGAATGGGCACACTTACCGCACGCAATGGGTCAGGTATTATGAGGAGAATCTTCCGATTTATTATAGTGGGAAAATCATGGAGGGAATCGGCTATGAGAGAGGCTTGTTCCCCAGCGTTTATGTTTGTAATGGATGGGAAATCTTTGATGCAAGTGAGATAGAATACCTTCGTTGCTATGTTAATGATGGCGAGATGCTTTATCACGAAGGGGGATATGATTGCGAACAAACTACTGTCACACCGCCGAGCCATCCTGAATGGTACTACGAAATCCTTAACGATGATGGCACTATTACCTACCAATACATGTACCAGGCGGGCGACACCATCATCAATGACGAGCCAACGCAAATCTTGGTGAAGATTAACACCCTTTACGACAAAGGTTTACGTGATGAGGTTACGCATGAGTATGTCTTTGAGCTCAACGGCAAGTTATATTGGTGGAACAAGCGCACTCATAGTTTCACCGTGCTTTATGACTACGAAGCCGAGGTTGGCAACAGCTGGAATATCATGGTCGGCATAGAGCCTCCACTCACCATGACTGTGGATGCTGTGGATTACGTCGAATACGAAGGTAGAACCTATCGTGTGATGCACGTCAGCGACCCCGACGACCTTTTCAGCGGTGACATCGTTTGCGGCATTGGCCACCTGACGAGTTTCTTCCCGGAGCGGTTGATGCGTGACACGGATGGGTTCCGTGTGGAAGGTCTGCGCTGCTACTGGATTGAGGACGAACTGGTGTTTAATCCCGAAGGCGAAGAGGAATGCGACGCGATTTACAGTGACATTCATGGGGTTGAAGAGGACGGCCCTTCGACAGGCTCAGGAACCGCAGGGACCTTTACGGTTTATCCTAATCCCACAAACGGCGTTTTGTTTGTAGAGACGCAAAATTTTGCGTCTCTACAGAACCAAACCTACCGTATCACCAACCTCATGGGCCAAACCCTGTTGACGGGCCAAATCACGGCCGAAAACCAGCAGATTAATATGTCTTCATTGCCTCAAGGCATGTATTTCATTACCTTTGCTGGCGAGACGCGGAAATTTGTGGTGCGTTAATCGTGGTAAAAGATAACAATCAAAAACATACAACCATGAAAAGATTAGTACTAACCTTAGCGATTTTGGCTGGCTTCGCCCTTGGTGGCATTGCGCAGAGCCTCCATTACGACTTTGAAGACGGTACCCTTCAAGGCTGGACCACACTCGATGGCGACGGCGACGGCCATTGTTGGGAATCTTCCATTGGCGGCATGGGCTACAAT
>JAEEGI010029827.1_pt1 | contig 10286 bp, 10 predicted proteins | sample 8958751 | NCBI WGS metagenome assembly JAEEGI01 (sample SAMN16246545, study PRJNA631951) | gut metagenome | biome: gut microbiome; feature: rumen; material: KS-attached | host: Bos | place: Iran: Karaj | collected 2018-10 | reverse complement strand
AAACTAACCTTATAACCATGTTTCACGCGAAGGTTGTTTATGTATCCGTTGGCGGCAATGGTGAGATGATTGTCGGTTGTTGATACAAGAACATTGGTGAACCTCATCATGTCTTCGTTGCCACTCATCTGTACTTTCAGCTTTAGCGGCAGTTGGAATCCCTTCAGCACGGGTGCGAAGGGGCGTGCGATGTCGCGCAGTATCACATTTCCGGTTATTACGCCTGTCTTGTATGCCAGTTTCTTTCCTGTTTTCTTGTTTGGCAGAGTTATGGCGGCGCTGCTGATGTTGAGCGATGTGGAACCCTGCTTCAGCGCTATGTCTTTCAGCCACATCGTTTTCATGTCAGATGTAGCTGTGAGGTGCATGTCCTTAATGTCGATTCCTGTGATGCGGTCGCTTATTGTTGCGTTGTCGAGAGTCAGCGACAAGGTGTCTTTCTTCGCTGTGTGGATGGAGCATTCTAGCGAAGCCGTGATGTCCAGATGTCCCACGTCAAACCATCCTCGATTCGGTCGGTTGGTATTCTTTCGTGGCATGTGGTTGTTGGTTTTCAGTCGTAGACTGTCCAGTTTAACGTCATATCCTTCGCCTTTCGCATTCACGTCAAGCATAACCAGAGATATTTCGTTTTTCTTGTCACCCTGCTGGAAACTGAAGCGGGCATTATTGAGGGTAACTTTCCGCATGTCGATGTTTAGTTTTGTCTTCCCGTTGCTTTCCTTTTCCATTCCTACATCTTTCTTCTTCGACAGCGAGTCAACAAGGAATTGGTAGTTGGGGGCAGAGTCGAGACTGTCCTTTATAATCATTGCCTCCAGCCGGTCTGCCTCGATGTGCTCTATGGTGATGCTCTTCTCCCATATGCTTGCAATTGTGATGCGTGCGCTGGCCTCTCCCATTCTTAACATCGGTCGCTTCTGCTGGTCCTCAATGTCAAGTCCGTAGAGCGACATCGAGGGCACGAAGAGGTTAACACTCACGCTGTCTGCCTTTACGCTGGTGCCCAGACGCTCAGAGAGATAACTTGTTGCTTTCTTCAGCAGTCGTTGTTGCACGTAGTTTGAGTTTGCCAATAGGGTAGCAACAGCAACGAGCACCACCAAAGAAATGATGATGCCCGCAGTCCATTTCAAGATACGAAAGATGCGATTCGCCTTCATGTGATTAGTGTTTGGCGTCAAAGGTAGGTATTTTCGTTGACATAATCAAGAAAAACACCCGTTATCTTTCTTTTATAACTTCTGGAATAGCGCACACCAAGGTACGCCCCAACAACACCAAACCCCTAACTTCCTGTTCTAAAAATAGAAATACCTGTCGGTAAAAAACATCTGACAGTTGTACTTAGCTGTATCGGCAGAACTGAAACGCATGTTCTTCCAAGCCTTGATAAATGCCTTAACGATAGACATTTCTTTTATTGCCTTCATATTCGATCTTTATTTTAATGATACTTTATAGGAATGTTGGCCATTGTGGCCGCTTGTCCCTTTTTGCGTTTGCAAAGTTAGCGTGTAAATAGTGGCGTGCAAACACATAAAGAGCAAATCTCCGTAGTTTGTGGCGACACGTGCCTGTATTTGCGACAAAAAGGATGAATGGCATCAGATGTTGTCGCATAAGTATGTCCTGCATATATATGGTTGTTCAAATGTGCTTAAACGCCGTGCAAGATGTATACCTCTGACAGGTGAATAGTATACCTTTGACATGCCAAAAGGACACAAGTGACAAGCCGAAAGGGCACAAGTGGCAGGCGGGAAGCATGCTAATGGGAAATAATATGGATGAAATTAGAGAATTATGTCATAGAATTAGGTAGAACACAGGTAGAACACAAGTAGAATTCGAGTAGAGTTAAAGTAGAAGCAAAGTAGAACTAAAGTAGAGGCAAGATGCCGTTAGAATTCTAACAAATAACAATTGCCAGAAAGAAAACGCCGGGACTTCTTTTCAGAAGTCTCGGCATTTTTTTGACTTTTATACCTCTCACAGGCACTTAAGCCATCAAGTCAGAAATTCATTGACTTTACCTTAATAGTAACTAATAACCAAATAAATACAACTTAAAACCTATAACCTAACGTGTAATATCATGTACTAGAATTTATATCTAACCTTTCACTAACTTATTCACTTACTTATTTGTGCAAACGTATGTTTCAAGTTCGTTAAAGTCGGAAATCTCGATATAGTTGCTAGTGTTGCAAGACTTAGCAGCAATCTCTGCTCTGCCCATGCTCTCTTCGCGCGATGTGTTTGTTGTGATGAGGTCGAGAGAAACTGCAACCTGGAAAATCATGATGATTCCGATAACTACTTTTTTCATATCTTTTGCTTTTTTCTTTTCGTTTATTTTTGTTTTCTGGTGCAAAGATAATGTCGTTTTTTCGCTGGTGCATAATAAAATGCCTCATTTCTATTTCGTTTGTTGCGACAACCGCTCGGATTTGCGACAAAACGGGGAAATGCCATCATTATTTGTCGCAAATCACTTGATTCCATACCATTTTAGGCAATCTAATGCTTCTTTTTCAAATAGATATATAGAGTTGAGTACATTTTACAATATGAAAAACGTAAAATGTAAGAATACGATTGCTGAAAAATAACAGAGGTTTCTTTATTTGATAACTTAAAACACCTTCATCCATACAGCGAGCGTGTACATACGAAGATAGTTTTCGCTCATGTACATGAATCCGCCGTAGGGGTTCTCTATGCCCCATGAGTTTTTGCAGATGAAGTAGAGAGTGCCTTTCTTGTCGCGGGCAAGTCCTACGATAGCCATGCAGTGGTCGTCGGTTGTTTGGCGGTTCTCAAATGCTTCCTGCCGATTTACCGCGTCCACATTATCTTCTAATATAGCAGTCCCTCTGCTGAATGAGAAGCCGGGATTACTGGTGTCACCCTCCCAACATATTGGATGATTGTTGTGGAGTTCGGTGACAATGCGTTGTACTAGTGTGTCAAGAGGAACGTTGAGCATGATGTTGCCGTATCGGTTGTCGGGCACTTCGAGCGAAATGCGCTCGCCATAGTTATGATGGGTGAAACTTGTTAGTGCCTCGTATTCCCCATGTCGGAAAAGACTATGTGCAAACTCGAGAGGTGTGTATTCTGAGCCGAGCATGTAAACGCTGCCTTTCTTTGGTCCCATCTGCTGGTTCATTACGGGTTCGGCATCATCGAGCAGTTTCTTTAGTCCTGTCTTATGTACTGCTGCAGCCTTAGCCATTTGTTGCAGTTTACGGCACAGCAATTTATAATCGGCGCGGTCGTGCCACGTGTCGTATGGCATTGCGCCGTAGGTCTCCATCAACCATAGGGCGTCGCCAACCATACCTCGAGTGGTTACAGTCATTCTCTTGTCTTCAGCAGAGGACAAGTAGATGTGCTCGAGTTGATCTTCGAGCAAGTGACGAGCTAGGAAAGTGGTGCTTAGATTTAGTGAGTCGCCTTGCACTATATGCTCTGTCTCTATTGTTGCAAGCATGGCGTATGCCCAGCACAGCGAACTGCTGCCTTGGTCTTTCACAGGGGTGGTGGGCAGCAGGATTTCTGTTTGGAAATTCTCTGGCGTCAATTTGCTCTCTTTCTTCTGGGTGCATGAATTAAGAAGAACGAGGGCAAGTATTACTATGGCTGTTATTGTTCTGGGCATGGGTTTTTTGTTGCGAACGATAGCATCGTGCGATACGGGATAAGGAAACTGTTAGCGAAGGCTTTCAATCAGTTTGCGCAGTTCTTGAGCATGGTTAAGATTCTCTTGCGCCTTCTCTTCCATTCCCTGCCTGCGGTATTCTTCGGCGAGACTTTCGCAGTTCTCTGCAAGTTTCTCGGCATATTCTATATTCTGTTGCAGTTGTTCTTTGTCTGCAAGTGCTTTGTCTATGGCTTCTTGAGCAATCCTCATGCGTTCGGCCACTTCTGCCTTAGCATCGCGGTTGCGTTGAAGCACAGTTGTAGGGTCGAACACGGTATGGATAAGAGAGTCGGCTTTATCAAGTTCTCCATTCTCGATGCAAATGTTTATCTGAGCATCGATGGAGTCGAGATTGTCGTAGTCGGTGAGCGCATATCTCTCAGCCATGTCTCCCACAAGAGCCATATAGTTCTCATAGCGAGCCTCCAGTTCTTGCAGTTGTGTCTCGTAGTCTTTTGAAGACAGCTCGTTCTGCTTCTTTTGCTTATCCAAGGCTGCCAGTTTCTTCTTATAGTTTGTCTCAGCCACCTTGTATGCGTTGTCCTCTATACGTTTCTTGTCGGCAGCCAGTTGTGCAGACGACACCATTACTAATTGAATAGGCACGCGCGAGGAGAACACAATGTTGCGTCCTACGATGTCCTTGTCTTTCAGTTCGTAGCCGTTCTTGCGCACGCTGTTTATGATGATTGCGTCACCGTCTTTCTTTCCTGTTGCCTGTATCTTGAAGCTGCCGTTGGCATCGCTGACGAGGGCATTCATTACGCCTCTCACCCGCACCGTCACTCCCTGCAGCGGTTTTCCAGGAACGCCAGGACGGCCGAGAGTCTTGACATAGCCTTGCTGCACCTGTGCTGAAAGGGGCAAGGCGAGCATGATGACAGATATTATGCTTAGTATTCTAGTTTTCATTTGATATGGAACTATTGATTATGTTTTCTATTCTTTCAATCATCTTCTTTGGAAGCGAGAAGCGGCAATCAGGCTGTTTGTCGTTTTCCGAAGGACATCGAGTGCAATCTATTGCCTCAAGGAAGTGGGGCAGTTCTCTGCGGTACACCTCGCGCATGTGGCAGTTGTTCTCGTTTTTGCCTTGACACGAATAAGTAATGTTGGCCAAACGGTCTGCGAGTTTCATGAATGGGGCATAGGGAGTCTTGCGTATACCTCTATAATATTTCGCGCCTGCGCGTTGCGCGCGCGTGCGACCCTTGTCGTTGGTCAGAGCATATACTATCTCGGCAGCGACTAACGCCTGCCTCTTGTCCATGAACCGCAGTGCTTCTGCAATGACATCGTTATAAGTGAGTCGTGCATCCTCGATGCTGTCATGATAGTATGCCCCGAAGAACAGCGGCAGCACATCGTCGGCGCCGGCGCACACCTCGTCACCATATTTATATATAGAGTCAGCAACCATATCAAGGTGGAACCCATAGGGAAGCGTGCCATCGTAATGTTGGTTTACATTGGCGTGCAGATTATGCGCCGAGTCTTTTATTGCATTTATTGTTTCGGCGTTGTCGGCAATTATCTTCTGGAATTCTTCTGGTGACATGGTGTTCTTTCCGGAAGTTCCGGCATAGAGAATAATCTTCGTTTATTGTTTTGTGCGAGTGTTCAGCGTCTCCTCAATTCTGTCTGCAATGCGTTGAGGTGTGATGTTGTTGAGGCACGCATAGTCGCCGCGCAGACAGGGGCGGTTGCCGTAGATGCTGCACGGGCGGCAAGGTAAGTCAGTTTGAATGCAGTTCTCTTCGCTCTGGTTCCATCCCGTAAATCCGGCATAAGGATGTGTTGCACCCCATACACTTACCACAGGAATTGCCACGAGTGATGCCAAATGCATATTGGCGCTGTCCATTGACAGCATCACGTCGAGATGACTCATGAGTATTAGTTCTTTTCGGAAACCTTGCAGCACTTGAGGCACCACAGTACACTCAGGCATCTCTTTTGCCCACTTCTCCATCTCTGCCAGTTCGTTTTCTCCGCCACCGAATAGGAAGATACGTGCTGAAGGATGCTTGCCCAATAGCAACTTAATCACTTCTAATGTTTTCCCTAGCGGATAAATTTTGCCATCGTGGGCGGCAAAAGGAGCCACGCCAATCCATGTGTCAGACACTTTCTTCTCGCCAATGACATCAGCAATCTCTTGCATCGGTCCCCCTTCAGGTGGGAAGATAGAGACAAAATCCAGTTTCACGGGATACCCCAAGCGTGCGAACACGTCGGCATATTTCTCGAACGACGATTGCTGCGGCACCATTTGCTTGCCTTCCTTACGCGTCAACATGCGTCTGCCCTTACGGTTCTTGTCGATGTGTTCCACACGATAGCGTGCAACATTAAACCTCATACGCAGATAACTTGAACGCAGCACGTTGTGAAGGTCAGCAACAGCGGTGAAGTTTTTCGCCACCAGTCGCCTGTAAAGAGCATTAAGGCCCCTGATGCCGTGATATTCTTTCTTTAAGTCGGCACCCATAAACCCAACATTGGGTGCAATGTCCTCAAACAGCGGCCGCATAAATGACCGGCTGAGCACAGTAATACGCAGGTCGGGATATTGGCGCGCCAAAGCACTCACTACGGGCACGGTCATTGCCACGTCGCCAAGAGCGGAGAATCGAATTATCAGCAGATGTTCTGTCTTCATCGGTATTATTTCTTGCCGTAGAGTACAGGATTGGTGGCAGGGTCGTTGTACATCTTCATCTGGCGATATACTTTCATGTAAATCTTTCCCGCTTCAATGTCATCAAGCAACTGGTCGATGGCGGTGGAAAGGTCCACCTGTTGCTCGAGCAACACCGCCAGTTTCTGTGCGCATCGTTGTTTATGCTCTTCTGAGGCATCGGTGCGCTCGGCCTGTTCCTTCATGTGATAGATTTTCAGCGCGAGAATGCTGAGCCTGTCTATTGCCCATGCAGGACTCTCGGTGTTAAGTCTTGCCTCGGGCAACGGGGTTACATCGCAGTATTTCTGTCGGAAATAACTGTCTATCTGTTCCACGAGGTCGGTGCGGTCCTGATTGCTTCTGTCTATGCGCCTTTTCAGTTGCAGAGCATCTATTGGTTCGATGTGCGGGTCGCGGATGATGTCCTCGTAATGCCATTGCACAGTATCTATCCAGCACTTTAGGTAGAGCCTGTTTTCTATTGAGTCGCGGTCATACGGATTGTTGATGGGCGTATCAACGTTGTCGGTAACATGGTAATCGTTAATTGCCTTGTTGAAAATATTGTTACAGAGTTGTGTAAATGACATTTTCTTTGTGTTTTTTAGTTTTGATGCAAATATATATATTTATTTTTAAATGACAAAGTTTTTAGAAAAAAACATCAAAAAGTTGCACACTTAGGGGTGGTTTGTGCAATGTAGAGTGTTTTTTTCGATAAATTATTTGCACACTTAAATAAAAATTTGTTCCTTTGCACCCGATTTTTAAATATTAGAGAATATTATTAACATTTTAAATTTTACAATTATGTCAGAAATTGAATCTAAAGTAAAGGACATCATCGTTGAGAAACTCGGTGTTAATGAAGAAGAGGTTAAGCCAGAAGCAAGCTTCACAAACGACCTTGGTGCAGACTCTTTGGATACTGTAGAGTTGATTATGGAGTTCGAGAAGGAGTTCAACATCTCTATTCCAGACGATCAGGCAGAGAAGATCGGTACCGTTGGCGACGCTATCAAGTACATTGAGGACAACCAGAAATAATTTTATTTAAAACAGATTGATAATTGATAATTGACAATTGATAATTTGTTTGTTGTCACTTAGGCGGCAAATCGTTGTCAATTATCAATTATCCATTATCAATCATTTTTTTTATATAATGGAGTTAAAAAGAGTAGTAGTGACAGGACTAGGTGCCGTTACACCTGTTGGTCTTAACCCTGAGGAGACATGGAATAACCTCCTCGCCGGAAAGAGCGGCGCAGCAACCATCACGAAATTCGATATCTCTAAGTTCAAGACACAATTTGCTTGCGAAGTAAAGGGATTCGACGTAAGTCAGTATCTCGATCGCAAGGAAGCACGCAAGCTTGACATTTATTCTCAGTTCGCTCTTGCCAGTGCCATTCAGGCAGTGGAGGACAGCGGCATGGATTTAGAGAAAGTCGACAAGAACAGAATAGGAGTGGTTTACGGTGTCGGTATCGGTGGTATCAAGACATTCCAGGACGAAGTGATTTACTTCGGTCAGAATGTTGAGAACGGCCCGAAGTTCAGCCCGTTCTTCATTCCAAAGATGATCAGCGACATCGCTGCTGGTCACATTTCTATAAAATTCGGATTCCACGGACCTAACTACGCAACAACTAGTGCGTGTGCTTCTTCGAGCAACGCTCTTGCTGATGCATTCAACCTTATCCGTCTGGGCAAAGCCAATGCTATCGTAGCAGGAGGCGCAGAGGCTGCTGTTTGCGAGTGTGGTGTGGGAGGATTCAATGCTATGCACGCACTTTCAACACGCAACGACGACCCAGCACGTGCCAGCCGTCCGTTCAGCGCAAGTCGCGACGGTTTCGTGATGGCAGAGGGTGCAGGATGTCTCATTCTCGAAGAACTGGAGCATGCTAAGGCTCGCGGTGCGAAGATATATGCTGAGATGGTTGGCGAGGGAATGAGCGGCGACGCTTATCACATCACCGCTTCTCACCCTGAGGGACTCGGTGCGAAACTCGTAATGGAGGCAGCACTTGAGGACGCAAACCTCAAGCCAGAAGACATCGACTACATCAATGTGCACGGTACATCAACACATGTGGGCGACATCTCTGAGGTGAAGGCCATCAAGGAAGTGTTTGGTGACGCTGCATACAAACTGAATATCAGCTCTACAAAGTCAATGACTGGTCACCTGCTCGGTGCAGCAGGAGCAGTTGAGGCGATGGTTGCTGTGCTCTCTGTGAAGAATGACATCGTGCCTCCTACCATCAATCATGATGAGGACGATAAGGACGAGGAAATCGACTACAACCTCAACTTCACCTTCAACAAGGCTCAGAAGCGCGAGGTTCGTGCTGCAATAAGCAACACCTTCGGTTTCGGTGGTCACAACGCATGTGTTGTCTTCAAGAAGTATGCTGAATAATCTAATTGACAGGATAAAGCTCCCTTTCCGCAAGGAGAAGGAGCTTTTTTCGGCTCTTTACGATATCTTCGGGTTCTATCCCCGCAAAATAGACTACTACAAGACGGCACTGATGCACAAGAGCATGCGCAGCCGTAACGAGAAAGGACGTCCAGTAAACAACGAGCGACTGGAGTTTCTCGGAGATGCGGTGCTCGACTCCGTGGTGGGGCATATCGTATTTAATCACTTTGAGGGCAAACGTGAGGGTTTTCTCACCAACACCCGCTCAAAGATAGTACAGCGCGAAACGCTCAACCGCCTTGCAGAAGAGATGGGAATAAACCGTCTGATACAGTCGTCACGCACAAACACCAGCCACAACAACTACATGGGCGGTAACGCCTTCGAGGCACTTGTGGGCGCAATCTATCTGGACAGAGGCTACGACGCCTGTATGCGTTTCATGGAGAAGCGCATATTGGCGCAACTCATAAATATCGACAAGGTGGCTTACAAGGAAGTAAACTTCAAGTCGAAACTGATAGAATGGAGTCAGAAAAACAAGGTAAAACTCGAGTTCAAACTGGTGAAGAGCGAGAAAGACCAAGACGGCAACCCTACGTTCTGCTATGTGACAGTGCTTGAAGGAGTAGAAGGTGACATGGGAAAGGGGTACTCTAAGAAGGAGAGCCAGCAGCAAGCAAGCCGCCTGACACTAAGTCGTCTGCGCAAACAACCACGATTTATCGACTCTATCTTCGCTGCAAAATCGGCGCGAACAAAGATGGAAGAGGAACCTGTGGGAGTGCCAGAGCAGGAAATGAAGCAAGACTTCATCCTCTCAAACAACAGCAACGATGACAATGTTAACCAGAGTGTTATCGATAATAATGAGACGACACCCAAAACTGAGGTGAAGAAGAGCAACAGGCAGGCGACTGAACAACAAAGCGACAACGACGAGTTCGACCTCTCAGACATATCAATGAGCAAGGCAGAACTTTCGCGTGAGGAAATCATTGCAGCAGCAGAGGCAGCTGCGTTCAATTGCTGAACGGTTTGTTAACCGTTGAATGTTGAACGTTGGGCGAAGATACAATTACTATTTATAATAATCTATCTCGTTCAACGTTCAATATTATATAAGAATTACTACCTAAACAAACACAAATATGAAAAAAATAATCTTTATCGCCGCTATAGCAGCATTGATTGCATGCGGAAACAAATCTAAGGAAATGGCAGCAAACGCCAATAACCTAGTCCAACAGAAAACAGAGATTCCAGAAAGTCTTAACAACGAGGAAGCTGTAGTGAAGCAGGTGAAGGCTGTTTATGATTATTTAAACAACCGCAAAGAGGGCCAGCCTTGGCTCGATGAAAAGTTCGGAACAAAAGAGTGGCAGCAGACCATGCAGAAACTGGAGATGGTTGATCAACGCCGCGACGAGGGGTTCTATGCCGACGGTTTTAACCCTTGGAGT
>JAEEGI010029824.1_pt1 | contig 10287 bp, 10 predicted proteins | sample 8958751 | NCBI WGS metagenome assembly JAEEGI01 (sample SAMN16246545, study PRJNA631951) | gut metagenome | biome: gut microbiome; feature: rumen; material: KS-attached | host: Bos | place: Iran: Karaj | collected 2018-10 | reverse complement strand
GCGGCCCCTTTCGCCGACATGCTTTTTTGAATTTAACTGGTGAGTTGTCCGAGTGGTTGAAGGAGCCTGCCTCGAAAACAGGTGTGCGGGTGACCGTACCGGGGGTTCGAATCCCTCACTCACCGCAGTTTTGATTGATTTTCAATCACTTACAAGGTTTACGCCCAATTTTACGCCCACTCCGAGAGAAGTTGGGCGTATTTTATTTCACTATACTCTATGCTACTCTGCGGCGGGTCATCGCCAACGTTTTTCCACACAAGTCCGGCCGGCCCGAAAGGCCCTGGCATCCCGCGAATTACCCCTTCCGATACTCGGAGGGTGTCAGGTTTGTGTGCTTCTTGAAGAACTTGTTGAATACGGACGGGGTGGGAAAATTCAACTGCCAGACGATTTCCTTGACGGGCTTGTCGGTATACTTCAAGAGGTTCTTGGCTTCCAGGACCACAAATGAGTCGATCCAGTCGGGACCGCTGCGGCCGGACGCCTGCTTGATAATCTTCGACAGGTACTTGGGCGTGATGTGCATTTTGTCGGCGTAAAAGGCCATTCCTCTTTCCTTGTTGTGATGCTGCGACACCAGCGCGATGAATTGCTCATACGTCTGATTCACCCGCAGGGAGGACATGTCCTGGCGCTCCATGGCCGAGGCGATATCATTGCGCCAGAGATTGACAGCCAAATAGGTGATGGAGGTCAGGAGCGTACTGATGATTTCCCGCTTGTTGTCCATCTGCGAATGGATGATCTTTCGTGCCAGCGTAAAATAATCGCTGGCGATGTCCAGCTGCTCCGCGTTCAAGGTCAGGCAGGGACTCTCCAGAAAGCGGACAGCCGCCTGGAGCGTCTTGTCAAAATCCACGTGGATGTTGGAAACGAAATCCTTGGAAAGCAAGGCAAAGATCAGTTCGCTGTCCGCAATCTTGTTTTCGTCATAAGCGGACAGGCGGATGATGTTGCCCGGCGCTGTGATCAACAGCGACCGTTCGTGGATCTCATAGGTATCCAAGTTGAAGCCCAGTTGGAAACTTCCATCTCCTTTTTTCAGGAAGAATATGACATATCCGTCCAGACGGACCGGGTACTTGAGCATGTCCAGGATGGCGCGGTTGCTCTCGACGCGGCGGCCGCTGACCTCCCCCAGGATGAAATCGCTGCCAATGCTGTGCTCTTCGATATAAGGAGACAACGCCAGAATCTGGGGAATCCCGATGGTCTGCAAGGTGTTTTCCATAAAATTGTCTTTTTTTCTCCAGGGTCAAAGGTATGAATTCTTCAACAAATACACAAAAATTAATCGAATTTCTACCAAAGTACAACAATTTTGCCGTTTTATGGCTTTTTTGGATAAATATGTAGCCATATCTTTGCAGTCGCTTTTCGAAGCAATCAATAAGACAAAATTATCAAAAGGAATAATATGAAAAAAGTTCTCATTCTTAGTTGCAGCGTGCTCGTCTCGCTATTGGCCGCTGCGCAGGAACTCCGGCCGCTCACCCTGGACGACTGCCGGGAGATGGCCGTTTCCACCAGCCGGGATCTCGAGCAGGCCCGCATCGACGTACAAATGGCCGGGTACGACAAAAAGATTGCCCGGGCCAATTACTTCCCCAACGTCAAGGCGACGGGCGCATACCTTTATAATAACCGGGATATCGCCCTCATCAGCGACGGGCAGTCGGAACTGCTCCGCAATGCAGGTACGCTCCTGCAGGATCAGTTGAACGCCAACACGGCAAACGCCATCGGCGCGCTGTCCAGCCAGATGAGCGGGGCATTGACCCAGTTGATGACGGCCATCCAGACCAATCCGGCACTGGCCGCGGAATATATGTCCAGCCCGATGTGGCAGACGGTCCTGCAAATGCTGCAGGGCGTGGATCCGCAAAGCCTTGCCGGTCTCATCCCCAACATCGCCGAGCCAGTGAATGCCATCGGCGCCGACATCGACGCCGCCCTTCATCCGGACATCAAGAATGTCTGGGCGGCAGCCGTCACGGTGGAACAACCCCTGTTCGTGGGTGGTAAGATTATTTACTCCAACCAGATGGCCGGTCTGGCAGAGAAACTGGCCCAGGCCCGTTACGACGGCGCCTATGCCGACGTCATCGTCGATGTGGACCAGGCCTACTGGCAGATCGTCTCGATCGCGGCCAAAGACAAGCTGGCAGAAGCGTATGCCGACCTACTGCAGAAGATGGTGGCCGACGTGGACGCCTCCATCGCCGCAGGCATGCTGACCGAATCCGATGCATTGCAGGTGAAGGTCAAAGCCAACGAGGCGGAAATGATGCATACCAAGTCGTCCAACGGGCTGGCCCTGGCGAAGATGCTTCTATGCAAGCGCATCGGCCTGCCGCTCGACACACCGATCGTGCTCGCCGACGAGCAGTTGGATGCCATTCCGATGCCGGCCCTCCAGGAAGAGAAGCCGCTGGATGACATCTATGCCGACCGTTCCGAAACCCGGAGCCTGACCCTTGCCAGCGAAATCTACGACCGCAAGGCAAAAGTCTCCCGCGCCGACCTGATGCCGCAAGTAGCGCTGGTCGGAGCTTATACCCTCTCTAACCCTAATGCATTCAACGGCATCCAGAACACCTGGGATGGCGGAATGCTCAGCGCCGGGGTGATGGTGAGAATTCCCCTGTTCCACGGCTTTGAATCCGTGAACAAATACCGCAAGGCGCGTGCGGAACAGCAGCTCTATGTGAGCCGGCTGGCCGATGCGCAGGAAAAGATCGCGCTGCAGGTGACCCAGCAGCGGAATCTCTTCGACGAAGCGGCGAAAAAATACAGGATGGCGGAATCCAACCTTTCGAGCGCGGAAGAGAATCTCAGAAGCGCCAAGCTGGGCTATGAGGCCGGCGTGATCCCCACCAACACGATGCTGGGCGCGCAGACCGCCTGGCTGCAGGCACACAGTGAATACCTGGACGCGGGCATCGAGTGGCAGATGGCTGCCTGCCTGCTCCAAAAAGTAGAAGGAAATTATAAAAATCAAGAATAGGATTATGGCAAAGAAAAACTACAACCTCCTGATTGGAGTGTGCGCATTGATTGCGATTGTACTGGTCGTGGGTATCGTGGGTTTCATCCTGTCACGGCCGAAGGAAGCCCTGCTGCAGGGCGAAGCGGAAGCAACGGAATACCGGGTTTCGGGCAAGGTGCCCGGACGAATAGAGGCCTTCCTTGCCGACGAGGGACAGCAGGTCCGCAAGGGCGACACCCTCGTGGTCATCGACTCTCCGGAAATCCGTTCCAAGATTGCCGAGGCCAACGCGGCCAAGGCTGCTGCCCAGGCGCAGCGCAACAAAGCCTACAACGGTGCCCAGAAAGAGCAGATTGCCGGTGCCTATGAGCTCTGGCAGAAAGCCCTGGTGGGAGAAAACGTGATGGCCAAATCATACGAGCGGATCAAGACCCTGCACGAACAGAAAGTGGTCTCGGACCAGAAGTTCGACGAGGTGGAGGCCCAGTATCAGGCAGCCTGCGCCACCACACGTGCCGCCAAGAGCCAGTATGACCTGGCCATCGCCGGTGCGCGGCAGGAAGACAAGGATGCCGCCGTGGCCCTCGTGGAAAGGGCGAACGCCGCAGTTGAACTGGTAAATTCCTATCTGGAGGAGATCACCCTGACCTCTCCCGCCGACGGCATCATCACAGCCCGCTATCCCAAGGTCGGCGAACTGGTCGGACAGGGGTCTCCCATCATGACCGTGCAGGATTTGAGCGACATGTGGTTCACGTTCAACATTCGTGAAGACCAGCTCCACAGCATGAAAAACGGCGACAAGGTCCAGCTGCGCATTCCCGCCCTCGACAATCGGGAAGTGACCGCCACGGTCTATTACCTGGTTGTCCGCGAGTCGTATGCCACCTGGCGCGCCACCAAGGAACAGGGCGAATTCGACAGCCGCACCTTCGAAGTACGCGTCCGTCCTGACAGTGAGGTCGAAGGCCTTCGCCCCGGCATGAGTGCACTGATGATAAATCGTTAACAATGAATCTTTTCAAACAAATAGGCACGGTCGCCCGCCGGGAACTTCAGCTTTGGAAGACCCGCCCCTTGTACCTCTGGGGTTCCGTGGGCACGGTTGCCTTGTCCGCGTTGTTCTTCCTGACGTTCTTCAAGAGCGGCATTCCCGAAAAGCTGCCTGTCGGCGTGGTGGACCTGGACGGTTCCTCCACTTCCCGGAGCTTCACGGCACAACTCGATGCAACGCAGTTGGGACAGGTGGTCACCTTCTCCGACGTCACAACTGCCCGCAAGCAGCTGGATCGCGGCGACATCTATGCCTTTGTCGTGATTCCGGAGCGTTTCGACGAAGAAGTCCAGGCTTTCCATTGCCCCAAGATGGAGATCTACGCCAACACGCTCTATCCGGTCATCGGCGGTGCGCTGGCCTATAAGGACGTGATGTTCCTGGTCAACCTCACCAATGGTGCCGTGCAGCGGCAGGTCCTGCGGGCCAAGGGTTTGAGCGACCGGGAAATCATGGGCATCATCCAACCGCTGGTGCTGGACGCCCACAACATCGGCAACGGCCCCACGTCGTATGCCTATTACCTGAACAATATGATCCTGGCGGGCATCCTGGCGATGGCCATCATGCTGGTCGTTTCCTACGCCGTCGGCTCGGAGCTGAAATACGGAACTTCGAAGCAGCTGCTGGAGCTCTCGGACGGCTCCATCCTCACGGCCGTGTGGGGGAAGCTGCTGCCCTATACGCTGCTGTTCACCCTACTGGGCGTCTGCCTGCAGCTGTTGATGTTCGGCGTGCTGGGCTATCCGCTCCAGGGCTCCATCGGATGGATGATCGTTGCGATGTTCTTCATGGTGATGGCCTATGAATCGGTGGCCCTGTTCATCGTGAGCCTGGTGCCCACGCTGCGCCTCGGGGTGTGCATCAGCGCCCTGTACAGCGTGCTGGGCTTCTCGTTCGCGGGCTTTACGCTTCCCATCGAGGCGTTGCCGGGATGGCTGCAGGGCTTTTCCTATCTCTACCCTTTGCGCTTCTACTATCAGATCTTCGTGCGCGAAGCCCTCTACGGGGCAGGAATCGCCGTATGGTGGCCCGCCCTGGCGGCCCTGCTGGCCTTCCAGCTGCTGCCTTATTGCACCTTCCCGCGTCTGAAGAACGCCTATCAATACCAGAATTACCCGCGTAATTAATCATGGCTGCAAAATCTTATATCGGACAATGGTTCCAGGATGTCTGGAACATTTTCACCAATGAACTGAACCTCGTGCTGCACGACAGCGGCGTAATGTTGATCTTCCTGTTCGCCGGACTGGTGTATCCGCTGCTGTACAACTGCATCTACGGGCATGGTGTAGTCGACAAGATGCCGGTAGCTGTGGTGGACCTGAGCCAGGGGAGCGACAGCCGGCGCTATATCCAGAAGCTGGATGCCACGCGCGAGTGTGCGGTCGCCTACGACTGCGCCAGCATGAGCGAAGCGCAGGCGCTGATGGCCGAGGGAAAAGTCCACGGCATCGTGGGCATTCCCCGGGACTACGACGCGGCCCGGGCACGGGGCGAACAGGGGGTGATCTCCACCTATGCGGACATGTCCACCTTCCTGTACTACAAGAACCTGACGCTGGCCACCAATCTGGTGATGCTCGACGAGATGCAGTCCGCCCCGGTGGACCAGTATGTGGGATTCGACCATCATCTGCCGTACAACCAGAACATCTCTTTCACAATGTTCTTCGTGTACATGGCCCTGTTTATGATCCTGCAGCAGGTAATGTTCTACGGTTCCGCCACGCTGGCCGGCACCATCCGGGAAGAGAAACGGGATTTCGTCACGTTGACGAAGAACCTAAGCGGCCTGGGCATGGGCCGCGTGTCCTTCGGCCGCGGCGCCGCCTATTTCATCATCTTCCTGCAGCTGGGCCTCTATGGCGCCATCCTGGTTCCTCACTGGTTCCAGCTCCCCATGCATGCCGCCTGGCAGGACGTCCTGGTGCTGCTGCTGTTCTTCGTGACGGACATCATTTTCTTCAGCTTTACCTTCTCGACCTTCATCGACCGCAGGGAAACCGTGCTGGTAATGCTGCTGTTCGTCACGCCCATCGCCGTATTCCTGACCGGGTTTACCTGGCCGGCTTCCAGCTTCCCTGAAGTGTGGCGGCTGCTCTCCTATGTCTTCCCTTCCACCTTCGGCTGCCGTGCCTATATGGTGCTCTCTCAGACAGGGACGCTCTCGTCCATCGCCCCGGAGCTCCGCGCGATGACCCTTCAGATCGTCATCTTCTTCCTCCTCGCCACGGTTCTCTACTATCTGAGAACCCGCAAGCCGAAGGACAGCCTCAAGGAAAAGATTTCGATGGCGGGCGGGTATCCTCTATTAGCTGATGCTTCGAGCAACGGTGTCCAACGATGGTCAAAAAAAACATCTAGCTAACTGGCTGGCCGTACTCTTTCAACGTATCGGAGGGCAGATCGACCCGTTCGGTCCAATAGACACAAGTCCGCGAGCTGTCCAGCTGGGCATTCTTGAACAGGCCGTATTCGGTTTCCAGCACACGGAAATCCACCAGCGTACGGATGTCATCCTTGACATCGTACAACACCTTCTCCCCTCCGTCGAATTCGACGAGAAGAAGAAAGTTGTCGAGCGGTTGGATGGATTTGATGCGTGGTATCATCGGGCTCTTATTTCAGCGGTTCCAGTTTGGTAATCACCTGCGTATTCCACATCTTGATGAGTTCTTCGTAGTTGTCTTCAAGCCATTCTTTGACCAGCGACTGCGCCTTGGCGGGAAGGTCCCCATCAATCATCTGAAAAGAATGGATATCGAAGATGCCAACATACTCGTTGTAGATAGCATGGATATGTGCAGGTTCGTGTTCTTTCGGTTTGAAGAACATTTTGATGATAATCCCATAGAATCTACAAATCTCAGGCATATGGCAAGTGCTTTAAGTGTCACAAAAATAATGCATTTTTCTCAAAGTACCGCAAAAATCATACTAAGGCATTGTTCAGTATATTCCTTCAGAAGGCCGCCGTGCGGTCGTGCGTGAGGGGTTGGGGTGAAAATAGATGTGCAAGTTTGCGGAGGGCCTTCGGCCCGACGAAATCCCGTGGTGAGTGAGGGATCGCGCGACAATCCCCAACCCAACAATCATTGTCCACGCCAATATATTATTCATTCCTGAGCGAAAAGATTATCTTTGTCTGCGAAATCGAACGACAACAACCTGTACTATCTATGGCAGCGAAGAAATATACATTGGGAGTCGCTTTCAGCGGAGGCGGCGCGAAGGGGGCGGCGCATTGCGGCGCGTTGCAGGCCTTCAAGGAATATGACATCCGGCCCGATATCGTCTCGGGGACCAGCGCGGGGGCTTTGGTGGCTACGCTTTATTCTTGCGGATTCACGCCGAAACAGATGATCGAGCTGTTTCAGGGAATGAACTTTTTCAAGGACATTGTGACGCCCGCCGTCCCGAAAGGAGGATTGTTCGATTCACGGCCGCTCATTGAACTGCTGCGGAATAACCTGCCTTACACCCGCCTCGAAGACCTGCCCATCCCGACCTGTCTGGTGGCGTCCGACCTGGAGCACGGGGTCCCCAAAGTGTTTACAAAAGGCGATATTGCGCCGAGAGTGGTCGCTTCGTGTTCCATTCCCGTCGTCTTCCGCCCCATCTGCATCGGCGGCATCCATTATGTCGACGGAGGCGCGTTCGAGAACCTGCCTGTGTCGGCCATCCGCGAGAAATGCGAGACTGTCATCGCCCTCAGCCTCAACCATCTGGAAGAAGACAAATACAAGGATAATCTCGTCTCGGTAGCTTACCGCTCGTTCCTGATGATGATGGTCTCCAACATCGCCGCCGACACCAAGCGGGCGGATCTGTTCATCGAACTGGATACCTACGGCTGCACGGCCTACGATATGTCACGGATTGAAGAACTTTTCTTCAGGGGTTACGCAAGCACGGTGAAAGCCCTCGAGGAGAACGGCTATCAACGTGTCTTACCGAAGGAAAAAATCGTTTTCCCGAAAAAGAAAACCCCGGGAAAAGAGTGGAAGAGCCACGAAGAGATCTTCAAGAACACGGTGAAAAAGGGCGTGGCCGCTTTCAAAGCGATCCGCCACAACTGACCACAAACCGGAAGGCGTTGACGAACAGGAGGTTCTGGGTGGCGTCGGAGAAACACTCGTCGCCGTGGCCCATATTGATGTAGACCATCCGGTACTTTGTGTTGGTCCACACAACCGGGAAGTCGCCGCCGAAGACGATGTCCTTCAGGCCGAGGGGAAAGTTGCGGGGCGAGAGCGAGGCCAGCACAAGGATGTCGGGATTGGCACGCGGATCGGGCTGCCACTGATAAAACTCCGTGGCAGGCGCCACATACTGGTCCGGCAGGTTGCGGGTGATGGCGTGGTCGTGACCTTCAATATCGACCAATGCGGGCAGCGAGACGGCCAGTTCAGTGGAGACAAGGGGCATATCCGCCGTCAGGTCCAGGGTTCCGAGGACCTTGCCGCCCTGCGACTGCCAGGGCCGGTCCGCCCAGACCGTGATGGTTCCATCGACTCTTTCGGGGACGAGCCGAAGGACGAGGCGCACGTCTTCCCTTCCCCGGGTCTTGCTGAAGTTGAAGTATTTATAGCCGACAATGGAACCGGCGGGATTGTTGACGATCCGGTTCATATTCCTCGCCCTCGCTGGTGTGAAGCTTGACTTTGGTGCCGTTAGCCGGCACTGGAAAATTGTACAACTTGAGCAGTTCCTCCTTGGTCAGGAAGATGACGGGCTTGTCGATAATCTTGAACTTCGGCTGGACTTTGCCTATCTCGGACTCCCTGGCCACCCCCTTGCGGATGGCCCAGTTAAGGAACCAACGGAGGTTGAGATAATGTTTCTGGACAGTGTTTTCTCCCATCTGGGCCTTGACACGCAGATAGCGGATGAAGGCATTGATGCCATCGTTGTTGAAGTGGTCGAACTGCGTATTCTTGCCCTGGGCGGCGAGATGGTTGCGGAAAGCGTTCCAACATTCCATCGTACCGGACGTCCACTGGTTGACGATGCTCTCCTCCTTTATGAACTGGTCGAAGGCGTTTAGCACATTTTCGGATGCCGGGACTGTTGCTTCCTCGCTGAGGGCGTTGTCCAGTTCCAGACGAAGGTCCTTCTCGCTGGGGCGATGCGTGATTTCCTTCTCGTAATTTTCAAAGTGCAGGCGAATGGTGTTAAGCTTGCTGTTGATACTGCTGGCGTCCAGACCCTTAGAATTCTTATATTTGGGTTTCCCCTTCTCGCTATCGATGCGGATCTTGACGGCTTGCGTGCTGCCGTCCCATGCATCTGCCAGGACGTTGATGCCGACAGTAGAAAGGAGCCGGGTTTTATAGATTATGACGGAGATGCGTATGGGCTGCTCTCCTGCCTTGTTTTTATGGGGTGCTAAATAGTAGTTTACGGACATATTTTTTCGTTTTAAGGGTTCTATTCAAATGATTATTCAGGACTCCTCTCTCTGAATTTGTACATAAATTTATACACAATTTCCGAGAAATCCAAATAAAATAAAAGAAATATTAAAAGTCTTAATTTACTGTATTTCAATTATTTATGTTACTGTATGAAACTATAAGAAACTAAACGGGCAATCCCTCACTCACCGCAAAGCAGAATGGCATCGCAGCGTAGCTGCGGTGCTTTTTTGTTGAAAGGGACGTCGAGAGCCTCGCTCTCGTAAGACCCTTTCGGCAAAAAAGTACCAGAGGGCCGTAGGCCCGCGATGCCATTCAATGCTTTGCAAGGGCCCCTTCGGCGAGGAGCCAGGGACCTGAGGCCCTTGGGCCGAAAGCAGCGACCGCCGGGAGCTAATGCGCAGCCCGCCAGGGCGAGCACAATCCCCTCCCTGGAGGCCAAATGTCTAACTATCAACATATAACGCAAAATCGCCCCCTCCAACCAGGAGAGGGCGACTTTACATAATCAGCTATCCATCAACTAGTTATTCTTCAGGCGATATCTGACCTCCGGATTAAGTTTGTTGCTTGCTATCTACATTTGCGACCGACAGGACCGATAGACTAAAGGTCAGGCCAGTCGTTTTACGGCTGGCTGTTTTCTTATTCTGACTGAATGACTATCTTTGTTTCCGATAAACCGAAATCTCATGAAGAAAAGTTACAAAATCTCAATCCTGTTCGTCCTGATTGCCGGCCTCTGCGCCTGCCAGTCCCAGCCGGAATACTGCACCGTGAAGGGCACCGTCAAAGGCCTCAAGAACGGGACCCGGCTTGAA
>JAEEGI010029820.1_pt1 | contig 10288 bp, 6 predicted proteins | sample 8958751 | NCBI WGS metagenome assembly JAEEGI01 (sample SAMN16246545, study PRJNA631951) | gut metagenome | biome: gut microbiome; feature: rumen; material: KS-attached | host: Bos | place: Iran: Karaj | collected 2018-10 | reverse complement strand
TGCTCGACCTGTGCAACCGCGCCGCCCAGCGCATCGTCAGCGAGCGATACGAGGGGATTAATTAATCCCGGAGGGGAATAACTGTGTTACAATAAACTCGGATTATCGCAGTCGTTGACCGCCAATGGCTTAATATCTTTCTTCTATTTTGAATAAAATGGACATATTGCAAGACATAGGCTTATTTGAAGATGTTAAGAGTCTCATCAATGCAACCAAAAGTCGCCTGGCTGTTCAAGTGAATTGTGAACTAACCACGCTCTATTGGGAGATAGGCCATTGCATTAACGTGAACATCTTATCGAACGACAGGGCAGATTATGGGAAATCAATTGTCGCGACACTGTCACGACAATTACAAAATGAGTTTGGTGAGATGGGTTTCTCTGAAAAGAACTTATGGCGTATGATGCAATTTGCAACATTGTTCCCCGACAAACAAATTGTCGTAACACTGTCACGACAATTAACTTGGAGTCACGTAGTCGCTTTATTGCCCATCACAGATGACTTGAAACGCAAGTTCTATATTGAAATGTGCAGGATTGAGCATTGGAGCGTGAGGGCACTGCGAGACAAGATAAATGGAATGTTATATGAGCGTACAGCAATTAGCCGTAAACCAGAGTCAACCATCTCGGCAGAACTAGCGGAAATGTCACATGGCAAAATATCCCCAGATCTCGTTTTTCAAGATCCATATCTATTAGGATTGCTCGGAATCAAAGATTCGTTTTCAGAAAAAGACCTTGAAAATGCAATCTTATCAGAATTGCAGAAATTCATTATTGAAATTGGCTCTGATTTTGCCTTTTTGGCGCGACAGAAACGCATCACAATTGACAATGAAGATTATTATATAGATTTACTGTTCTACCACAGAAGATTGAAATGCCTTGTAGCAATAGATTTGAAAATTGGTCCTTTCAAGGCAGCATATAAAGGCCAAATGGAGTTATATCTCCGTTGGCTAGAAAAGTATGAAACGATTGAAGGAGAAAACAAGCCCATAGGTTTGATACTATGTGCGGGGAAAAATGATGAACATATCGAATTACTGCACTTAGATGAAACCAACATCAGAGTAGCAGAGTATTATACTGTATTACCCGAACGAAAAGAATTGGAACGAAAGCTTCAACTCTCAATAGAACGGGCAAGAAACAGAGTACTTACTGCACAAAATAATTAAATGTAAGTTCTATCAATGAATAAAATCCATCATATTTAAGAAAATGAGCGAGATATTATCATATAGCAACAAGACGTCGCGGGCGGGCAACGAGGACTGGATTGCCGTTGAGCCCTATCAGGACGACGACATCGCCCGCATCAAGGATCCTGATGGCGGTCTGAGCCGTAACCCACGCACCGCCATTCCCAGCCCGTTCGCCCAGCTGGACCTGGTAAAGAACGCGTTTTCGCAGCTGGCCAATCCCAACTTGCGCGGTGCCGCGATGAACGAGCGCCTGGTGTCGAATGCGCTGGACGTGATGCAACTGCTGTTCGACTTTGAGAACCACAAGGACTACTTGCGCATCGTGCGTTGGAACCGCGACGAGCAACTGCAGCAACTCAAGTCCGATCCCAACCACCGACTCTATGGCGAGACACTTGAGCTGTTCCTTGCCAGCGACACGGTGTACAACTTTGATGACCTCCAGGACTGGTACATTCTCATGTATGACAATATGGTGCTGGGCGGCACCAGTCCGTCGTCGCTTGTGATGGCGGCGCCCGTGAGCGGTCCCGTCGAGGCCATCAAGGTGGAGCAAGGCGTAACCCTGTTCTCGAGTGACCGCGCCCTGTGGCAGCGCGATGAGGACTTTGTCTACTACCTGTATCTGCTAATGAATGCCTATCCCGTGTTGCGTCAACGTGTGGGCTGTGTATACAGCTACATGATTCACAACATCGACTATCTGCGTCGCCAGCGCCCCGAGCTGTACCGTCGCATCACCGATGTGGTGCCCAACCTCAACGCGCTGAGCCATGATTTGGCCAATAGCGTACTCGAGCGACTAGAGCAGACGTTTGACCGCTTTGGCGGTAACAACGACGTGAGCGTGCTGGGCGCACGGTTCTACCACAAACGCGTGCTCGACATCCGCAGCAGCGCTTCGCAAAGTGACTTTGTCATCCAGCCCACCATGCCGCAACCCGAGGGAACCACCCTACCCCTGGTATTGCGCACGGGTTTCAATGGCTCGGTTGAACATTACCGCTATATCGACAAGGAGTGGGACAGCGCCACCGAAGTTCTCGCCGCTGGCATTCCCATGGCAGAACGCAAGCTGCCCGACACCAGCATCCAATACCCCTTCCTCACTACCGACGACCTGCTCACACCCGACCTGGTGCGCCTGAGCAACGCCATAGACACCGACCACTACTTTGACGGCAACCTCCGCTCCAATGGCCCCACCGCCACACGAGGCTACCTGTTGCCACTAAAGCCTGAGTTCTTCCGCTGGTTCACCGCCGCCGACCTGCGCGGTCGCGTCGTGGGCCGCAACATGCTGGACATCGAGGAACTGAGCGACGGCAGCGTGCAGGTGACCCTGCGCATTCCTGTCAAGAAACGTTGCATCGAGCTGACGCGGCGTTACCTGACTACGAGCGACCCCACCTGGCAATGGGACGAACGCCGAGGCACTGGGCGCATGATTGATGCAATTATGAGTGTGAGCATCTTCCCGTTTGTGCGCACCGAGCGCAATGACGATTACACCGTGCAGTTGTTCTCGATGATTCCCGACGGACAGGTAGCATTGCGCTTCTTGCGTGATGGTGCCACCACCGCTGGCGTCAACGCTTCGGACAAGGTGCGGCGCACTGGCGTGCCCACCACCAGCTACTATGACATCAGTGGCACATGGGACTATGCCGAGGCCACCGTGCGCATGCCGTTGGGCAACTTCACAGGCATCATTCTGCCACAATGGAAACCCTATGCCCCATCGGCACGTGAACTGGTGTTTGCCGTTGACTTTGGCACTACCAACACCCACCTCGAGTGGGCCGACCGTGGCCAGTCATCGCAACCGCTGACCTTTGATTGGAGCAGTGGCCAGGTGCTCATTGCCTCGCTGCTCAAGCAGGGTGGTCTGGATATCGCCGAGCAGCTGCAGCGCATCGAGTTCTTACCTCGCGTCATAGACTCGGTTTACGGCTTCCCGCTGCGCTCGTCGCTGGCCCGCAACCAGGGCAGTGACGGCGGCAACAAGCTGTTCCATGACCTGAACATACCGTTCCTGTATGAGCGCAAGTATTTTGACGGCTACGAGGTAACCACCAACCTCAAGTGGATGGGCGACACCACGCTTGCCCGCGAGTTCCTGCGCGAACTGATGCTCCTGATCAAGGCCAAGGCATTGCTCGAGAATGCCGACTTGAGCCGTACACAAGTCATCTACTTCTTCCCCGTGAGCATGGGCGGTAGCGACCGCCGCAAGCTGCAAGATGCATGGGAAGACCTTTATCGCACCTATATGGGTGACGACCTAACACACCTGCAGGCCTATCCCGAGAGTATAGCTCCTGCATTCTACTACAAGGGTGCCGCAGTAAGCGGCAGCAGCTATGTGAGCATCGATATCGGTGGCGGCACCAGCGACATCGTCGTCTACCAACCCACGGCCGACCGCCTGGGCAGCGTGCCCACTGCCATCTCATCGTTCCGCTTTGCCGGCAATGCGCTGTTTGGTGACGCCTTTGGCGAGCGTGATGCCGATACCAACCCCTTGCTACAGCACTACAGCCAGTACTTCACTCGCCTCATCGAGAATGACCGCACATCGGGCATCAGCTACCTGACAAGTATCTTGCAGGACATCATGCGCCAAAAGCGCAGCGAGGACATTAACGCCTTCTTGTTCTCGATTGAGAATGTTGAGGAACTGCGCAACCTGCGTGACATCGACCGCAACCTGTACAGCTATAATACACTGTTGCGCAACGATGAACAGCGCAAACTGGTGTTCCTCTACTTCTATTCGGCACTCATCTACTACATCGCACGCACCATGCGGGCACGCAACTTTGAGAAGCCCAAACAGGTGTACTTCAGTGGCACAGGTTCCAAGGTCCTGAACATCGTGGGTAGCCACGGCCAGGTTGAGGAACTGACCCAACGCATTATTGAGCGCGTGTTTGACGAGCAGTACACCGAAAACTTTGAGGTGAAGGTGGAGACCGAGTGTCCCAAGCAGATAACTTGCCGTGGTGGCATCAAACTCGAGAACCAGCGCCTGGATGGTCAGATCAACTCAAGCGTCTATAGTCCACGCAATGTGGTCGGACTGAAGTATTGCTACTCGATGCTGGGCAATGAGCAGCTGACGTTCGCGCAAGTGAACGACTTAGATACGCGTGAACAAATTGTGGCACAGGTACGGCAGTTCAACGACTTCTTTGTCACGTTGCTCGACAAGCCCACCAAGGATGACTTTGGCATCGACAACACCGTTTTGCGCATTTTCACCGACGTGGTTGGCAACGACCTGGACAACTACCTCGCCGCCGGCATTACCAGCTATCTGGGCGGTCGATACGAGCCTGACGATGTGGTCGAGGATGTACCGTTCTTCTATCCCATCATCGGCACCATTCGCTATAACCTGCTCAAGAACCTGTGCAACGAGGTGATACAGCGCGCCCGCACACAATCATAAACAATCAGCATCTAGCAATAGAAAACAATGAAAAAACTTATCCTCTCATGCCTGGCATGCCTGACGATGCTGGCAGCCATGGCGCAAAACGACAGTACGGCCCTGACTCCTGCACAATGGCAACACGCACTGGCGGTCATCGCACAATACGAGGCCCTGAATGCGGGCTATGGCCAGAAGTCGGAAACCTTTGAGGCGCAAGCACCACAGGGCTATACCCTCGACGACCTTGATGCCACTTATCGCCAGCAGCCCAAGTGGGGCGCCGTGTACAACCGCCTGAAAGCTCTAGAAAATGATGGCGGCACAATAGCACGCATCAAGGAACTGGCAGGGCCACTGGCACAGCACGTTGAGCGCGACATGACAGCCTACCTCAAGAAGCAGACTGCCACAGAACCACAAGTGGCACCCGCCGACACGGCAGCACCCGTGCCCGATACCCTGGCCGTGGCTGATGTGCCACAGGAGCCGGTCGACGAGAAAAAGGGAGGGTTCAATGGTCACTTGCTGTTTGACATCCTGCTGGCGCTGCTGGCACTAGGAGGCCTAGCGATGGCATGGCTCACGCGCAGCGAACTGAACAAGTTGCGCCGCGCCACGCGCAGCGAGTTAGAGACCACCAACGAGAACATGCAGCAACTGGCCAATGATGTGTCGCAACACGTCAAGGCACTGCTGCAGCGCGTAGGCAACATCGAGGCCAACCAGCACGTGATGAAACCGCGCCAGGTGTCACGCCGTGACGAGTTGACTGTAGAGGCTCCCGCCAAACGCGATGAGCAACCCACCGAGAAGACTTACTACTTATCAAAACCCGATGACAATGATTGCTTTAATCGCGTGAGCGAGGAATTTGAACTGGGCAATTCGCTCTTTGTACTAACTACTGCCGACGGCATACATGGCACCTACCAGGTGATTGACAACCGCGATGTGCACCGCTTTGCATTAATGATGCCCACCGAGAACTTGACACGCGCCTGCTCGGGCAACGCCATCCAGATGTCGGCAGGCATGTCACGCATCATCACCGACCGTCCTGGCGAGGCACAGTTCGACAATGGTCAGTGGCGCGTGATTGTTAAGGCAATCATCCACTACGAGGCATAGCAAGAAGTTTTCATCGTCTCCCCCAAGCCCCCTACAAGGGGGGACAATATTTATTATTAAAACATTTGAACTGGAGTTGTCCAAATTGTGGTAAACGGTTGGAGTTCTCTGAGGAGCAACTCGCCGAGACGCGCGGTGTGGTCGTGTGCCCGCAGTGCCTGTCGAGCGACAAGGTGCCAGGCTACGACGCACCGCGTCGGCAGCCAACAGCCCAACCCAACCGAGAAGGGAAAAACAAGAAGCAAGAAACAGGAATCAAAAACCAAGAAGAAAGAAGCATGACCACACCTCCAGCCCATAAGTCACGCCCCACTCCACCGCCCCATCGTGCAAAAATCTCGTTCAGCGAGAAACCATCAACGACCGGCACACCGCCCACTAAGCCCAAGAAGTCGGGAGGAAAAAAGAAAAAGTCCAAATCTTCGCCAAAGGGTTGCTTAGCACCCAAGTCCACCTGGGGTTGCTTGTGGCGCTCGATGGTGTATACCTTGTTGCTTCTCATCATATACATCATCTTCGGAGCACTGTTGCAAGGAGTATAAATAGTTGATAGTTAACATTTAACAGTCAATAGTTGATAGGCGGGGGATGGGCCTAAAAAACTGCAAGGTTGCAGAAATTCTGCAACCCTTTTTTTATATAGTAACTTTGCATCGTCGATAAAGACAAACCATGTTTAGCTCTAAAAAATACACGACGATGAAAACGAAGATTTTTAATGTGATGATTCTAGACAAGAGCGGCTCAATGAATAGCATCGCTCGTCAGGCAGTGACCGGTGTGAACGAGACACTCGCCAGCATCCGCAGCCAACAACTGAAGAACCCCGAGCAGGACAACTATGTGACTCTAGTCGCCTTTTGCGGCTGCGAGTTGAAGACCATCTATGATCAGGTGCCTATCGCCGAAACAAAAGACCTCACCGATAGCGACTACCGTCCTTGCTGCATGACTCCGCTGTATGATGCCATCGGCACCACCATCACCCGCATCCACCAATTGGTTTCGGCCGAGGACACTGCCGTGGCGGTGACCATCATCACCGACGGCTATGAGAACGCCTCTCGCGAGTTCTCGCACAAGGCCATCCAGTCGCTCATCGGCACCTACAAGGAAGAGGGCTGGCTGTTTGCCTACATTGGCGCCGACCACGATGTGGAGACAGTTGCCTACAGCCTACACATCGACAATGCCATGCAGTTTGAGAAGACCGAGGAAGGCACCAAGGAAATGTTTAAGCGCAATCGCGTCGCCCGCATGGGATGGAGTAAGCGAGTGTTGGCATGCATGGCCGAGCCCTGTGGCTCAATTGCTGAGAAGCGCTCCCGCCTCAAGAGTGCATCTGCAGACTTCTTTTCTATAGATGATGAAAACGATGCATAGGCCTCACAACCTCACCTAAAAACACACCCCGCATGAAAAACACATTCTTGCCATGTACACACGCAAGCCGCGCTCTGGGTTTCCCCTAGCGCGGCTTTTTAGTAATTGACAAACCATCCCAAAAACTCTCTACAGCTTCTCGCCGTAGAGGAGGTCACCGGCGTCACCCAGGCCGGGGACGATGTAGCTGTGTGCATTGAGGACGTGGTCGAGGTCGCAGGTCCAAATGGTGGTGCGGTCGGCGGGCAAGGTGTTTTTCACCCAATCGATAGCCTGATCTGTGGCGATGACACTGGCCACATGGATGTACGCCGGCTCACCGCGGGTGATCAGGGCACGATAGGCCAACTCCATGGATCGTCCAGTGGCAAGCATGGGGTCGGTGATAATGAGCGTCTTGCCTTCGATGCTGGGACTGGCGAGGTACTCGATGTTCACATCAAATTCGTCGCTTCCCTCACGGTACTCACGATAAGCACTGACAAATGCGTTCTCGGCATTGTCAAAGTAACTCAAGAAGCCCTCATGCAGGGCCAGGCCAGCACGCAGGATGGTAGCGACCACGACTTTGCTCGAGATGATGGGCGTCTGCGCTGTTGCCAATGGTGTTTCGGTGGCGATGGTGGTATAGTCCAGCCGCTTGGATATTTCGTAAGCCATGATTTGGCCCAAGCGATGCACGTTCAAGCGGAATCGCATGCGGTCGCGTTGAATGTCGCGGTCGCGCAGTTGCCGCATAAAGTGGTTGACCAACGAATGCTGGTCGCTAAGGTTGATACATTCCATAATTCTAATTTACCTCTTTAGCGAGATAGATGATCGTGGGGAAGTGATCACTAAATCCGTTGACAAACACGCCACCTGTGTAGGTGCGGAAGGGATATCCCTGACGGTCGCCCTCGTTGGTCTTGAGCAACTCACGGTTGAGCACCTCGGCCCGCAGGAAGGTGAGTTGGGGCTTCTCCTTGCTGTCGTAGTAGCGGGTGAAGTGACCGTTCATCATAATCTGGTCAAACAGGTTCCAACCGCCCTTATAGGCGAGGGTTCCGATGCCCTTGTCTAGGATTTTCCACCAAGGGTTGTACACGCCATGGTTGTCGGTGACATCCTTGATGTCGCGTTTTGCTCCTACAGCACGCGAGCAACTGGGGTCTTGCGGGTCGTCATTGAGGTCGCCCATGAAGATGATTCCCTGGTTGGGGTCGTCGCGCAACAGCGAGTCGATGGTCTGTCGCGCCATCATGCCGGCAGCCTCACGCAAGTAGCTCGATGCCTCTTGCCCGCCCAGTCGCGATGGCCAGTGGTTGACCATGACTGTTACTTTATCGCCAGCCAGCAACCCTGTGACACACAGCTGGTCGCGTGTGCGGAAATCTTCGTTGAAGAGGTCACCATAGCCTAGCGCGTCGAAGTAGCGTTTCTCCAGTCGCTGGTTGGTAACATTGAGCACCTTGAAGAGCCGTGGGTTGTAGAGCAGTCCCACATCGACGCCACGACGGTCGGGTCCATCGTGATGCACAACCTGATAGCGGCGACTTCTCAGTTCGGGCTGGCGCACGAGGTCGTCAAGAACGCTCTTGTTCTCAATCTCACTCACGCCGATGATGGCGGGGCCATCGGGAGTACCTGGTGTGACTATTTGGGCGATGGCATACGCCATGTTGTGCTGTTTCTGCCAGTACTTCTCGTGATTCCATTGGCGCGCACCGGCAGGCGAGAACTCCAGGTCGTAGGTGCCATTGGTGTTGATGGTGTCGAATAGGTTCTCCAGGTTGTAGAACATCACACCATACAAGTTGTATCTGCGGTCTTGTGCCACCAGTGGCAGCAACATCAATGCCGCGAGTGCGAATAAGGCTAATTTTTTCATTTCGTCAACGTTTTACAGATATTGGGGCAAAGTTAATAAAAAAATGCCAATCAGCAACTGCCGATTGACATTTTTTTGTCACAAGCCACAAAATCTAATGACTAATGGCTCACTTGATACAGCCCAGTTCGCGGCCCACCTTGATGAAGGCAGCGATGGCCTTGTCGAGGTGCTCACGCTCGTGTCCTGCGCTGAGCTGTACGCGGATGCGCGCCTGTCCCTTGGGCACGACGGGATAGTAGAAACCGGTGACATAAATGCCTTCCTCCTGCATGCGGGCAGCGAAGTCCTGCGACAGTTTGGCGTCGTAGAGCATCACAGCGCAAATGGCACTCTGCGTCGGCTTAATGTCGAAGCCTGCAGCCATCATCTTGTCGCGGAAGTAGTTGACATTGTCAACCAACTTGTCGTGCAACGCATTGCTCTCCTTGAGCATCTTGAACATCTCGATGGATGCGCCTACGATGCCTGGAGCAATCGAGTTGCTGAACAGGTATGGACGGCTGCGCTGGCGCAGCATGTCAATGATTTCCTTGCGGCCAGTGGTGAAGCCACCCATGGCACCGCCGAATGCCTTGCCCAGCGTGCCGGTGAAGATGTCGATGCGTCCGTAGAGGTCAAACTGCTCGGCCACACCGTGACCAGTCTTGCCCACCACGCCTGCCGAGTGCGACTCGTCGACCATGACCAGTGCGTCATACTTCTCGGCCAAGTCACAAATCTTATCCATCGGGGCCACGTTGCCGTCCATCGAGAACACGCCATCGGTAGCAATCACACGGAAGCGCTGTGCTTGAGCCTCCTTGAGGCAATTCTCCAGCTCGGCCATGTCGGCGTTGGCATAACGGTAGCGTTTTGCCTTGCACAAGCGCACGCCATCGATGATCGATGCATGGTTCAGTGCGTCACTGATAATGGCATCCTGGTCGGTCAACAGAGCTTCAAACAGTCCGCCGTTGGCATCAAAGCACGATCCGTAGAGGATGGCGTCGTCGGTGTGGAAGTAGTCGGCGATAGCAGCCTCCAGTTCCTTGTGCAGGTCCTGCGTGCCACAGATGAAGCGCACGCTCGACATGCCGTAGCCGTGTGTCTTCATCGCCTCGGTAGCGGCAGTGATCAGGCGCGGGTTGTTTGACAAGCCCAGGTAGTTGTTGGCACAGAAGTTGAGCACGTCGCTATCGGGGCGAACCTTGATGGCAGCACGTTGCTCAGTGGTGATAATACGCTCGTTCTTGTAGAGTCCGGCAGC
>JAEEGI010029817.1_pt1 | contig 10289 bp, 9 predicted proteins | sample 8958751 | NCBI WGS metagenome assembly JAEEGI01 (sample SAMN16246545, study PRJNA631951) | gut metagenome | biome: gut microbiome; feature: rumen; material: KS-attached | host: Bos | place: Iran: Karaj | collected 2018-10 | reverse complement strand
CTTCAACCGCCTTTTCACCGTGCTGGATGAAGATGGAAATGCCATAGAGCCGAACGACACGGAAACGGTCATCGAGTCTATTCAGTCGATGTTCGGCTTTTGGTCTGAACTCTATATATCCGCACTCGGACAAGGTAGTGGCGGCTCTGCTGCCATCACCTTGGGGATGCTCGACGATGTTCAGCTCACCAGTCCGCAGAACGGGCAAGTGCTGAAATTTAACGGCACGAAATGGGTAAACGGTGAAGGAGGTGGCGGTAGCATCGATATGCAGACCGTATGGGAGAACCTTGCCGCAGCGGGCATTCAGCAGATTAATGCCTCACACCTGTCGAGTGCGCTCTCAAGTTATGCCACGCAGTCGTGGGTGACACAACAGGGCTATCTCACAGCTTCAGCCATCAGTGATATGGCCACGAAGACATGGGTGAACACGCAGATCAGCGACATGGCCACGAAGACGTGGGTGGGCAACAACTACCTCGGACTACACGCCACAGCCGACGCAGCCACCAAGCTCGCTACGGCTCGCACGCTGTGGGGCCAATCGTTTGATGGTACGGCCAACGTCAGTGGCGATATGAGCAGCGTGGGTGACATCGCTCTCGGCAACGGCAAGCGCATCTATAATGCAGCGCAAGGCGCAGGAGGTGCACTTTACATCGGACGTGCCGACGATGGCGGTTGGGTAGATATAAGTGATATGTGCTCGAGTCAGGGCAACAGCTATTGGAACGTGACGAGTGCGGGCAATGCAACCTTCGCAAATGTGCTATCGAATGGGTATGTGACCGCCCTCTCCGACATCCGTAAGAAGAACGTCATTGACGATATCGAGCTCGACGTGAATGCCATCGCCCTGGCTCGGCTCATCCGCTTCACTTGGAAAGACCGAAAATTCGATAAGGACAAACACGTCGGAGGTATCGCCCAGGAATGGCAGAAAATTCTCCCAGAAGCGGTTCACGAATCTGCCGACGGCACGCTCTCGATGGACTATGGCACCATTGGCATGATGTCGGCTGTCACCCTCGCCCGCAAGGTGGTGGAGCAGGAGCGCCGGCTCGAAGAGCTCGAAGCAAGAATCAAACGACTTGAAAATATTTTGTAAGGTATGTCACACTCTAACGGAATTATAAAGGCACCAGTGGCGATGTCTGATGTGCAGGTGGTCATCGGTTCGCAAAGCACCGACCTCGGCACGCTCTGCTCGCATACGAATATCAACAAGTTTGCGAGGTTCAAACCCGTGCGCTATCCTTCCGTCGGCTTGATTACGAATGCCAATCGCCAGAGCGTGGCGCATGGCATCGTGTTCCCCGATGTGGTGATAGTATCACAAATCACGGGTGCAGCCATACAAGACGCAGCCGCCAACGATTGGGATTATCAGTTACCTGTCGGTGGTGCATCATCCCCATATCGGTTGAGTGATTTCGGCAATGTCGAGAGTCTAAACAGCGACGGATATTTTCATGGAGCCGTGCCACCGATACAAGTGGTCTATCCGCGTGATGGCTGGGTATTTATGCTGGGTGATGTGCAGCGCACGCTCAACATCTTTATAGACCTTGCCCCCGATGATTCTGGCAGGAACTTGCAAGCATTCGATTTTGTGTCGGCAGGTCTCAATCTCAATGAGTGGACACTGGTGGCCTACGTTGATGACCCACAGAAGACGGAAAGTGAAAAAATCGTCGAAGCTCAAGACACCATCCTGAATGGAGGTGAGATCAGTGGTGACACGATTGTCGTACCATTTGCACCTCGCACCACTGGAACCTACAACATCGATGTGTATATCTGTATGTATCGCACCAACAACAGCGAGGGAGGTCGCAAAGAACTCCTTCCGCTACCTAAGCAGGGCGACTACAATCCAAGTGTGTTCAAACTGAAGATTGTGGATGATGCCGAGGCGAGTGGTGGCGGTATTCCTGGACGCGACACAGAGGAGATGTTCAACAACATCGCCTTTGCCCCAAGTCTCAATGGCGCGCTCGATCCCGACACGCATACACTTGTATATAAGACAGCATGGGAATGCACTGACAATGGCACAGCCAAGTGGCTGATGCGAGGTGGTGGCGACCTGTATGTCAGGATGCTGCTGAAGAACGGCAGCAGTTCGACGAGCAATCTGCCGCGTGGCACATTCCAAGTCGATATTGAAGGAACTGGCCCCGTATCTGCCACAACTATGTATGATGCAAACAAGAACGTCATCAGTTCGGTGTCTATCGCATCAGGCGGCACAGCTACTATTTACCTTCACTTCCAAGAATTGTTCCAGCGCATCGGTGCAGATTGGGACTATTCTGCAAGCGATCCTTACAATAACGACAACTGGAGTATCGACTTCACGCGCAATGGTGCAACGCTCATCGGTGGCGACATCTATGCCAAGAAAGGTACTGACGGATGGATAAAACGTTCAACATAATTTAAAAACAAAACAACTATGACAACTTTATTATTGATTTCCTTCGTACTGTTTGCAGCCTACATTATGGCAGCAACATTAAAACTCGGTGAGATGCCGGAGCGATTTGTTAAGTATTCAGATGTGTGGATGTGGCCGTGGCGCATTGCCTGGTTCGTCGCCATGTGGGGCGCGATAGGACTTGCAGCCCCAGCCGTGATTGAGGGCGCGACCGACAAGACCAAGTTCCTCGCGTTTATCGCCATCGCTGCTGCCACCGTCTATGTGATGGTAGCCAAGCTGAATACCGATGCAGACAAGACCATGACCGACGTGGCGGGCTTGGTGTTTATCGGTGTTTCGCAAGCATTAATCGCATTGAATCATTGGTGGCTGTTGTTCACATGGGTGCCAGCCGTCGCTGCCATCTTCATCTGGCGACTGAAATGGTGGCGCACGCTGATAGCATTAACCTCGATAGCGTTACTCTTTATATATGCGTTAATTTAGATTTTAGCAATGAATAGTTTTTTCATGATTGATGATTAATTTAGTTTTAGTTTTAGTTGACAGGGGCGACAGCGGTCGCCCCGTTTTTTTTGCTCACCAATCGGAAGCGATTGGTAAACCCACGACGGCTTTTTGTCCGCATTGTAGAAACGACAAAAAGCAAGATTCGATATGACGAACGACAAAGACACTGGCTTGAAGTGGCTGAGTATTGATGCCATCCACGCGCACTGCCGCATCGACTTCAACTGCGAGGACGCAGAACTGGAGCAGATGGGCATCGCAGCCGAGCAAGCCATCCTCGACCTGACGCGGCGCACGTATGAGAACTTCATCGATACCTATGGCCGCATACCTGACCCCATCTTCAACGCCTCGCTGTTGCTGGTGCAGAATTTATACAACAACCGCGACGCTGCCGACACACAGAAGAAAGAGGCCGCGCTCTATGGCTTCGACCTGTTGCTGAAGAACTACATGTGTCTGACGGGTGGCACACCTCTCCAAATAGAGCGCGACGGGCTGATTGACAAGTTGACGGTGGTGCAGACGGAGTTTGATTTTGACTTCGGCGAGATCACAGACCCGACGGATGAACTCATCGAAGCCTACGACACGCAGCGCAGGAACATGGCAGCACTCTACAACCGCTATGCCTTCATCCAGCAGCCAACGACGTACATCTGTCAGAAGTTCCGTGAGGCCATCGCCAAGGCGAAGGAGGACTGCGACGAAATTATCAACCGAAAAAACGAATAGGCTATGGGTTACAGTGCAGGATTCTTACACGACATCATCCAGCCGCTCAACAGAAAGGAAGCGGTGGCGGGCAAGTTCGGTCTCGACTCGGCAGGCATCGAGTGGGAAGAAGGGCCGTGCCTTCACGCCAATGTGGACTATGCAAAGGGCAAGTCGGCTATGAATGCCGGTGCGCTCGATGCTTATGCGGTGAAGATTGTGCGCATGAGGTATAACGCCACAGCCGTTATCAATGAACGCTCGCGTATCAAGTTCGATGGTCGTGTGTATCAAATCATCCCCGAAATGTTCCATCCCAACCACTACGACGATACGTTGCAATTCCACATGCAGTTAATCGTCAACGACAAGTAACTAAACCCAGAAGATATGAGAAAAGACAGACAAGTAGCAATCATTCACTACAACACGCCGGAACTGACCGAGGCGTGCATCCTGAGCCTGCGGAAGCACGGTGGGAAGGATTATCAGGTCGTAGTGTTTGACAACAGCGACGCAAGGCCATTCACAAAGAAGATGGACGGCGTGACGGTCATCGACAACACGCAGGGCCAAGTGATTGATCTTGACGCGGAGGTAAGGAAATTCCCCGACCGCAGCTATTACCTCGGATGCCCGCAGGGGAACGTCTTCGGGAGTGCCAAACACATGATGACGGTGCAGAAGTTATGGGACATTCTGCCAGACGGTTTCGTGCTGATGGACTCTGACATTCTGCTGAAGGACAATATCGACTTCATGTTTATGCGCGACCAGTGCGTTTGTGGACACATCCAGGAGCCACAGCCTGGCAACCGATTCGGCATAGGTCGTTTGGTGCCCATGCTGCTTTGGATCAACGTACCAGCTTGCAAGGCTGGCGGAGCCAAGTTCTTCGACCCTGAGAGGTCAATGGGACTGATGGCGGGCGATGAACATACACGCGGTAACTGTTACGACACGGGGGCCGCTCTGCTCGAAGACATCCGCAGCCATCGAAACGGTATGCACGGCAGACGAATCGACATCCGCAAACTGATGATTCACTATCAGGCTGCTTCGTGGCGACGCGCTGGGTTGGCCGGGCAGTTGGCGTGGCTCAATGCCAACCGCGACCTGTGGGCACCTTCGACGGACTACGAACTCGGCGACCCTGATTGGAAACTTCCTGCAAACAAGGACGCGAAGATATACATTTGTGCCCATGCCGACTTTGAGCCGGTGGTGACTAATCCCGTGTACGAGGTGGTCGATGCCCGCGACGGTGGCGACACTTGCAACGGCCTGCCTGGTTCGTTTTACTCGGAGCTGTTGCACATGAAACGGGTTTGCGACCGTAAGAAGCTGCCAAAGATTATCGGCTTCTGTGGCTATCGCAAGTATTTCTCATGGATGAACGACGTGCCAGAACTGGCCCCGATTATCAAGAAACACGGCGCGGTGGTGTCACGCTATTACCAGCGGCTCGGATCATCCGTGCGTGAGCAATACAAGACAGGTGTCGGCAACGTTGAAGACATCGACATCGTGACGGGAATCATTGACCGCGACTATCCCGACTTTGCAAAGGGCTGGCACAGGAATCTCGACCGCCACTATCTGCATCCCGCGTCGCTTTGCATTCTTCCGAAAAAGGATATGAAGGAAATGGTCAACACCATCTGGGACATCGTGGAAAAGTACGTGAAAGAGACGGGTATCGACATCGACCGCCGCATAGCCGAGAATCCTGAGAAGTACCACATGAACGAGAATACGTGGCACGCCACACTCGCCTTCCAGCGTCGCATCGGTGGGCAGATGTGCGAGCGTATCGTGTCCGCTTGGATTGACTGGAAATATCCTAATCAGAAGGAAATCCCGATGGTAACGACACAGCAACCACTTAAACACAATGAGCCATGAAGAGATACACCGTACTGACATACATCTTCAACGGATACGAGTTTGTGCATGAGGTTGGAGAGAAAGACCCCGAAGCCGACTATGTGCTGGTAACTGACGATCCAAACATCACAAGCGAGACGTGGCGCGTGGTGTATTCTTCGACTCCAGGCTATTCGCCATTCGCCAAGTGCTACGATGAGCGTTTCCATCCCTTCCGCTATGCAGATACGCCAATCGTGGTGCGCGTGGACGGCAGCATCGAGATACGCCAGTCGCTGAAGCCGATAGTGGACGAATTTGAGCGCGGCAAATATGACCGCTGTGTGATGATGCACCCATACAGAAACACAATGGAAACAGAGTACCGTGAGTGGGTCAGGACGCGCAACTATCCGGCAGCGCAAGCGGCCAAGTGCATGAAGGCGATGGAGCGTTTCGGCTTCGACTTGCAGACTGAGGGCATGATTCAGGGATGCTTTGAAATTGTGCGAAACGACCAGATAAACCGCGACGTAAACGACATGGTTTTTGGGATTATGTGCTTGGTGGGAACGGGAAAAATTGAACGTCTCGACCAGACCTTCACCACCTTTGTCATTGAGCGGTTCTTCCCGAAGATCAAGCTGATGGCCGTAGAGGAGCCGCTTGTCACTGACGGCAATCTGATGCAATGGCACTGGCACAACTCCGACAAAATCATCTACACGGGAAAGCCCATACCACCCCTGCTGTTTGGTAAGCCCATTAAGGTTTGGCGACCGCAGTAAACCCCAGACATGATTTTGCAAGAATAGTAAAAAGGAATAAGATATGAGTTTTTTCAGTAATCTTTTCAAAGCGGCTACGCCTGAGAATGCGCTGATGTTGCGCGAGGCACCACAGACTCCTGGTGTACCGTCGAGCACCATGCCACCCGAACCTCCGAAGGTGGAGGGCGGTGACTATCAGGAGCGCATCGTGCCCGTGAGAAGTCCTGAGTCGGCTTGCTCCGTTTCGGCGGTCTATCGTGCCATCACGCTGCGTGGCGACACGATGAGCGTCATGCCGGTGCAGTACCGCAAGAAGGACTTCGAGCGCGACAACTTCGTACAGGACATGCGCGGACTGGGCAAGCGCATCAACTATCTGTTGCAGGAAGAGGCGAACCCCATCATGACGGCTCCCGACCTGTGGAACCTCGTGGAACTGAACCGCACGCTGACGGGCAACGGTTTCGTGTATATCGAGCGTGACGAGTTCGGATTTCCGTTGTACTTGTGGCTGGTGAAGGAATGCGGCTACAACATCAACACCGCCACCTACGCCAGTATCGTGTTCTTGACCGACAAGGGCTACAGGACGGAGGTGAACGTGCCGACCAGCGACGTGATGCACTTCCCGAACAACTTCCGCTACCCGAACGGCTGGGGCAAATCGACGCTGCTCTATGCTTTCGAGGCTCTGACGCTGAACCGCACCCTGCGCTCGCAGGCTCTCGACACGGCGGCAAAGGGCGGTCGTATCAAGGGTATTATCTCGGAGAAACAACCGACGCAGGGACAAGGCACACTGGCCTTCGGACTGCTGAACCAGGGCGAGGTGCAGAAGACCGCGCAGGAGATGCAGAAGAAGTTCTACTCAGGTCACGACATCGTTTCGATGCACGGCCTTGAGTCGTTCCAAAACCTCTCCATGACCGCACAGGACATGCAGATGCTGGAGCAACTGGGCATCACCTACGACGACGTGGCCCGCTATTGGGGCGTTCCGCGTCCGCTGCTGATGCTCGATACCAACTCGCACTACAACGACTATCAGAACGCCACGATGGAGTTCCACACCCGAACCATCCTGCCGCTGAAGAACCGCAACGAGAAGGAAATCTCGCGCAAGCTCATCGGCATGAAGGACTACGGCACGCGCGACATCCACATCTGCGAAGACCCGCTGATGGTGATGGACCCAGAACGGCGTGCGAAGGTGGCACAGCTGAAGATGCAGGCAGGACTCTGCACCGTGAACGAGGCCCGCCGCGACTTCGACATGCCAGCGGTGGAGGATGGCGACGTGCCAATGGCGAGTGCCAACCTCATGACACTGAAAGCTCTCATTGCCAAGAGCGACGCGAGCACACAGTTGAAGCCCGGCAACTACACCGTGGAGGGAGGCGGAGAAGGTGGCTCGGAAGAGGGCTAAAACCTTTATTACTAATCAAGCACCCTGCTTCATTAGTAATCAAGCCACCACCTTCATTAGTAATCAAGTTTTTAACGACCAAAATAGAGGCTTATGACACCGAACCCGACAAAAGAGGAAATCGACGCTCTGGAGCGTGAGATTCAGCAACAGAGAAAGAAGCGTGAAAGCCGTGTGCATCGCGCAGTAAACCCCGGACGCTAAAACGCCCGATAAGTAGATAACATTTTCAAATGTAAAACGAGAATATGAAACAGATTAGGTTTGTACCCATCGAGGCTTGCAACCTGCAAGTCAGAGAGCCACAGGAAGGTGAGCAGGAAAGCCGCACCATCGTCGGAATGCCCGTGCTCTACAACGTGCGCTCCGTGAACCTCACTCCGTGGTCGGAAGACCGCGAAGTCTATGAAGTGCTGGAGGCAGGCTTCATCACTCCCGAACTGTTGCAGCGTTCGGATGTGGTGCTCAACCTGAACCACTCCACGAAAGTAACCGACATTCTGGGACGCTACCGCAACTCAGAACGTGACACCCTCTCGCTCGACCTGCTGGCACAGGGTATGGCTTGCCGTTGCGACATGCCACACACCAACAATGCCAACGACACGCTGGAACTGATGCGCCGTGGCGACATCACCGGCATGAGCTTCGCCTTCAGCGACAACCCGCACGACAAGGCAAGCGTGACCTACGAGCAGACCAACGAGCGCAGTGCCGACGGCAAGGAGATATGGCTCCGTCACGTCCGCAAGGCTACCGGCCTCTATGACGTGGCTATCGTCACCCATCCAGCCTATGAGCAGACCAGCGTCGTGACCCGTGAGTTCGCCGACGAGATCATGCGCGAGATTGATGAGCAGATAGAGGCTCACAAGCGCGAGTGTGGCGACGACGACGAAGCCAAGAAAAAGGCTGAGGAAGAGGAAGCCGCCAAGCGTGCCGCCGAAGAGGAAGCCAAGAAAAAGGCCGAGGAAGAGGAAGCCGCCAAGCGTGAAGCCGAGGCAAAGGCCAAGGAGGAGCAGGAAGCCCGCGAACTCGAAGAGCAGGAGCAGCGTTTCCGCGAACAGCAGGCCATGCGCCTGCGCCATCGTGCCATGCGTCTGCGCACCGAACAGGAATTGGAATCACTTAGTTATTAACCCTATAAAAACGTTTTTGTATGAAAGAAATGACAAAAGCACAGATTCAGGAGCGTCAGCTCGCTATCTGGAATCGTATCGACGAACTCGACGAGGCAGGCAAGACCCGTGAGTTGACCGCCGAGGAAGTTAAGGAACAGCGTGAACTCGTCGACGAGTCCGCTAAGTTATCAACCCGTGCAAAGGCTCTCGCCTCTGGTGCCGAGCTCGCAGCCATCAAGACCCGTGAGGACAAGGGCAAGCAGCTGCGTGAGATGATTGCCGACTGCTTTACGCACAAGCGTGCAGCCAACGCAACCACCATCCTCGCCAACGCCATCACCACTGGCGGCGACCAGAACACTACCGCCAACTTGGAGGCCGGTGGTCTGATCCCCGTGGAGATTCAGCCTATCATCGACACCAAGGTGCCCGGCATCGAACTGCCCGACGACTTGAAGATGTTGACCGGCGTGACTGGCACACAGGTTATCCCTTACAGCATCAACGACGTGAAGTTCACCGTCGAGGGTGAGGTGACCAAGGTGGCTGAGCAGGCTCTGAACTTCGCCAACATCACCACTTCTCCGAAGCGTGTATGCGCCAGTGTTCCCGTCAGCCGTCGTGCCGTGGCTCAGGCCGCATTCGACATCATCGGCTTCCTGACCTTCAAGTTCACGAAGGGCTGGGCTATGTTCCGTGCTCTCCACGTTTACGCTCACGGTGACTACCGCGACGTTATCGGTCCTTTCGCTACCGTGACCGTCGAGGAGCTGACTCTCGACCAGAACATCGGTAAGAACCTTGCCACTAAGATTGCCGAGATGTACGACCTTGGCTTCGAGGGCGACCCCGAGATCATCATGGACAAGACCACCGAGGTTGACCTGAAGTTCACCAAGCTCATCCCCGGCACCACCGACTCGAACCGCACCGTCGTGCAGGATGGTCAGTGCGTAGGCTACCGCTACAAGGTTTCTCCTTATATCGACTACGCCATCGCCTCCAACGGTATCGCCAGCAAGGACGCTACCTACCGCTACATCGGTATCGGTCACTTCGGCTACCTGAACGAGCAGGTGTACGCTGATGGCATTGAGTTCAATGTGGACGGAACCTCTCAGGAGAACTTCGACCGCAACGTCATCGCTCTCGGCATGGGTCTGGACTACTCACTCGTTGAGCTGTCAAGCAAGGTCAACGGCAACACCTCTGGCAAGCCACAGGCCTTCAAGCTCATCAAGCTCATCGAGCCCGTCAGCTCTAACGTAATTGGCGGCTAAACTCTCTTCGCAATTCTCAACTTCTGGGATTAGTTCCTTCCGACGGGTTGCTCCGATGCAACAGCAAAGGTTGTCAGCCCGTCGGTTCCCCAGAGGGAGAGAAATCTGAAAATTAGTAATTAACGAGTAAAAGCAAACGTAATGGGACTGCTGACA
>JAEEGI010029815.1_pt1 | contig 10290 bp, 12 predicted proteins | sample 8958751 | NCBI WGS metagenome assembly JAEEGI01 (sample SAMN16246545, study PRJNA631951) | gut metagenome | biome: gut microbiome; feature: rumen; material: KS-attached | host: Bos | place: Iran: Karaj | collected 2018-10 | reverse complement strand
ATTACGACGCCATCACGGATGAGATTCTCCGGCTCCGGGATATGCGAAAACAGGCCGAAGTCGACAGCGTAGTCAAGGACGAACAGATGCGTCTGATCCAAGACCTGCAGGACTTCATCAAGAGCCAGCCCACAACGATCACGGAGTTTGACGAGGTACTGGTAAAACGACTGATTGAAAAAATCACTGTCTTCGAGCAACACTTCACCGTGGGCTTCAAGTCCGGTGTTACAATTGAAATCGAAGCGTAATTTCATAAACACTAAACACAGAAACACCTCCGAGCCGTTACGGTTCAGAGGTGCCTTTGTCTTTATGCCGCTCCCCGCCGCGGTGATGGCAGTATGGGAGCCTTGTTTTATTCTTCCATAGATATTGTGATTGTTACGTCTCCATTGGAGAGTAAATTTCTCAATTCAGTATCTGTCAGATCTGTAATTCGTCCCAAACGGGTATATGCCCAGCTGTTGGAACCATAAAACACAACGATATTATTCCCGGAATAGAGGACGATATCGCCTGCCTGTGTAGTTGTTTGAACGTCATTTCGCGGAATTCTTGTTCCGATACTGCCGACCTGCTCGAAGCCGCCGTACATAGACATTTGGATCACCAGCGGTTCATCCTTGCAAAGGTCTTTTAGAGCCTCGACTGATTCATTATCTTCCCAATTAACCTGAACATACGTATCTCCGATTTTCATTTGCATGTTCATTTCAGTGCTCTCCTCCGTTTCCGGAGCTTCATCATTTTTTGACGAAGCTGCTGTTTCATCAGGTATCACCGTGCTCCCTGACTGTACTTGCGCGGGAATTGATGTATCATTTTTTCCCGCAGAAGCTCCTGATCCGTCATCCTCCACGCTGCAAGCAGTCAGCAATATTGTTATGACCAGAAAGCAAATCGGCAATACACGTATTTTCTTTTTCACTCGTCTGTCCCTCCATTCGAACTATTGTTTTTTGAATGGCTCCTCCAGACTCAAATCAAACACTGCTTCCTTTGGCAAGGTCTGTATCAGCCTGTTGTCCTCTTCATCCAGATGCGCAATGATCATCTGACGATAGGAGGCTGATTGTTCCTCGCCGCCGTAGAGGATGGCAAGCCAGCCGCCGTATGTGTTGATATCTCCGTTTTTCCAGCCGTCCTGCAGTTCGGTCTCGTCAATCGCTCCGTCCTCCAGTTCACAGCAGTAATCCACGCCGGAATCCTCGCCTGTCACAGTTATCGGAAGGCGGTTCATAAAGTCCCTCGCCGCAAAGCTGTCATTCATTTTCGCCTTAACCGTAACATTGCCGGAGCGGATAACAAGGCGCGGCACATTGTGATCATCAGGATCGGTAAGCGCAGCACCGGCTTCACGAATACGGGCAAGCAACTCATCGGACTTGTTTTCTTCACCGGCTGCCGTAAAAATGCCCATATCCTCCAGATGAAGGTATTCAAGGAATGAGTTACGATAGGTAAAGATCGCGCCGTCATATACACCGTGATCGCCGGAAGAAAGAAGGAGCATCGCCTTCTTCAGCTTTTTCGGATACCCCTGCGCATAGATACGATTGACGGCGCACTGGAGCTGCCCGGAAAGGCCGTGATAGTAGATCGGGGAAGCCAAGACGATCATCTCCGCTTCATCGAGCACGGGATAGATCTTCTGCATATCGTCCTTCTGCACACACTGCCGGAATGCTTTGGTATGGCAGTATTCGCAGGCAAGGCAGCCTTCACAAACGGGGGAAGCTGGGACATATCAGGCTGTGCAAGAACTACTTCATTGCTTTCGTTTACGGTCATCTCGTGCGGGCCGTAGCTGTAACTCCCTGCGTCCACATCAGCCCAGCGATGCTTGCTGACATACTCACGGACGGCATCCTTCTGTGCTTCGGTGTAGCTGTCCATCATACCCTTGCCGATGCTGCGGGAGAGGTCGTACATGGAAGTTGTTGCGACAGCCTTGATACGGGTGTCGATGGAAGCCGCGGAAATTGCCATGCCTGCCAGACCACAGATGCCCATCAGGCCGATCTTCTCGCGGTCAACATAGGGCAGAGAGCCAAGATAGTCAACCGCTGCAAGGAAATCCTCGGTGTTGATGTCGGTGGAAGCCGCATTGCGGACAGCGCCGCCGCTCTCACCGGTGAAGGACTGGTCGAAGGCCATTGCGACAAAACCCATCTTTGCAAACTCCTGTGCATACAGGCCGGAAGCCATTTCCTTTACGCCGCCAAACGGACCGGCGACAGCGATCGCCTGATTCTTTTTCCCCTCGCAGTCAGCCGGAAGGAAGAGATGACCGGCAAGCTCGATGCCGAAACGATTGGTGAAGCGTACCTCCTCCATTTTTATGTCCTCATAGATTTCAAAAACTCGTGTGTCTGCCATGATCGTATCCTCCTTAAAGGTAATATATTTAGCCGAGTCTTTTCTCAGATTTTTAGCTTATTTATATTATACACTAAAAAGACTTGACTTTGAAGTCTGAATCGCTTATAATAATATAAGGTGAAACTTATAATGGAACGGAGGTTGTTACAGCAATGTATAATCCGGCAATTGATACATTTATCCGGGTCGCAGAGCTTGGCTCTTTTTCAAAGGCGGCAGAGGAAGCTCTTACTTTTAAAAGCCTGACCGCCGGTCATTCATATATTCTGAAATACTCTGTGGTGGATATAACGGGAAATACAAACTCATGGCAATCAGATCCTTTTTCGGTGTATGTTGAAGCCACCACCGTCAGCGTTGCGCCTACCATTTTTGCTGAAACTGTCTCAGATGGCAAGAAAATCAGAATTTCATGCTCGGACAGTGCTGCAACTATTCATTATACGATTAACGGAGGTGCGGAAAAAACCGGCAACGCGGCTATAGAAGAAATATTGACAAACGAGGGCGGTTATAATATAACTGCCTGGACAACAAAAAACGGTTACGAGAACAGCGTTGAAACGTTCGCATCTGTGAGCGTAGGCAGGGCAGTTGCACCAATTATCAGCAATTCTGTTATTACGGAAGACAGCGCTTATGTTACTATAAGAGGTTCTGAAGAAATGTTTTATACTACCGACGGAAGCATTCCCACAACGCAAAGCAACAAATATATGGGGCCTGTTTATCTAAATTCCAACAGCGTTGTAAATGCAATTGCTGTTGAATACGGGAAGCAGATAAGCGAGGTATCCTCCAAGTCGATTATTCTTTCTGTCCCCGAAAGGCCTGTAATAAGTTTGTTCAATACAAAAGACAAAATTGCCGCTGGAAAGGTAGCAACGGTTAAATGGCAGGAGGTTGAAAATGCTACCGCATATGATGCCGTTTTATACCTCAACGGCTCTCCAGTTGACAGTGCCGAAAATATACACGGTACAATCGCCTCTTTTACACTCAGTGATGTTGGTGTGTATTCAATTCAGATCAGCGCGAAAAATTTTATCGGCTCAAGTGCACCGAGCAATTCAATTTCAGTCGAATCGATGGCGCCTGTTACCGTAACAGTTATAGATCATATAATACGAGAAGGTCCTTTATTATATGCATCTCAGATACTGTGTTAATCTTTCGTTCCGTCCCTTTGCTCTGCAGAGAGAAAATCATGAGGCTTCGGCATATCGACGCCCTCTATTTCAGGAATATCGAGGACCGTGATCTTTCTGTTACCCGGGTTTCCGCTTATTATTTTGTCGGCTATCGCAGTCTTCTTCCTTCCCGCTCCCGGTCTTGCGCCTCCGCGCCCGCCTGTGTTGTTTGATTTTGTAGGCATGTTATCACCTCCTGAAAATCGATGCCTTAATTACCCGCCTGAAATCGCTTTTTTCGCGCGTGTGACCCCGCGCTCGGTGATCGGACTTAAAGCCACAGAGATTTTGATGCCACCTTGGGGCATAATTAAAAAATATTTGAACTGTTGACAAAACACTTGATTATCTAAACTGAAGACCGAAACCGCCAAAGTGTATAGTAAATACGTGCCAAAGTGTATAATAAAATTGCGCCAAAGTGTATAATACGGTTGACATTTGCATGGATTTATGGGATGATGCAACAGTAATGGAGGGTTTTAAGAATGAATGCTTGGAACCCTTGGCGTTTAACGGATAGACATTCTTGACAAATGAGTATATTTTGTGTATAATATGCTTAACAAGACTCCCCACACCTCTCAACGATGTGCCCCAGGGGAGATTTTTTTTTCAAGCTATCGTCTCTGTCTGTCCCCGATCTCATGATGTATCTTCGTATGGCAGCTCTGGCACAGACTCATAAGATTGCTCTCGCTGTTGTCTCCGCCGCGTGATACCGGCAGAATATGATGGACCTCTTCAACCGGCGTCAGACGTCCTTCCTTCAAACACATCTCACAGAGCGGGTGCCTCAGCACGTACCGCGCGCGTATCTTTTTCCACGCCCTGCCGTACCGCTTGTCGTGATCAGGCGATCGTTTAAATCTGTCGTATGTGCGCTGGATCTCTCTTGCGTGCTCCTTGCAGTACATCCCGCCTTCGACGGCAAGCTTCGGACAGCCGGTGACTCCGCACGGACGTCTTGGTCTTCTGGGCATAAATTCCCCCTTGACAAACATCAAATGGTTGTATATAATTAAAACAGACCCTTTGCCGAGTCTGTTTTTTGATATATGTCTTTTCATATTACTTCAATCAATTCAAATTGCGGATTTTCGGCATTTTTTACTTATCAGGAACAAAAACGACACAAGAGCGTATTCTTCAGCAGAAAGGAATGATTCTGTAATGAAAAGAGTAGCCAGAACAGTTATACTTTTAATCCTGTCGCTTATTATTCTGTCTGCTTGCGGCTCAGGAGAGCCGGAAGTATTTGATCTTGATTTTTCGGTCAAAAGTGAAAAGGCTGACCTTGAAGGCGTTACCATCAAATACCTTCGCAGAACAGGCGGTCAGGCTCAATACAACGGAGGGGAGCAGGTTCTGGGATATGAAGCAGATACGATACTTGCCGACCTTGCCATTCAACGCATCAAGGATGTGCAGAATAATTTGAACTGTAAGCTGGATATAGTGTATTTTGAAAACGGATCGTTATACGACAGCTTTCACATGAGCAATGTTACCGGAGATTATTTTTGCGACATTTTATGCGATATCTCCGATAAATTCAGAAATGATATGAAAGCAGGCGCTCTTGTCGGTCTGTCGGAACTGGAAGACTTTCTCGATTATCGCAACGAAGACAAATGGGGAAAACGAAACATTCTCGAAGTGCTGTGCTGGGATGATGACGTGTATGCATTTGTTCCGATGATGTGGCCCACTTCGTCCGTGTCATACTCGGGTCTAACTGTAGTAAACGAAGATCTGATTAACGCTGTGGGCGCGGAAGATCCGAGAGATTTGTATGAAAACAAGCAGTGGACATGGGCAACGCTGCGTGACTGCCTTGAAAAGTATTATGTTCAGGAGGGCAGTGAGGTAAAACAATATGGTCTGACTGTCGCGCCCTGGGATCTGGGAATGAACTATATTCTCTCAAACGGGTACAGAATTGCAGAAATAGGTCCCGACGGAAACTATCGGTCCGGACTGCACGATCCGCGGGCACTTACCGCCATGAACGAGGGACAAGATGTTTATAACGGCGCTCTTTCATACACAATAGACGGTTCAAACGATCCTGTCAACTCGCTAATTGCAGGCAAAACGGTACTCGGCGTTTTGCATTATGCCGAATATCTTATACAAAATATAGTGAAGGAAATGACTAACTTCGGACTTGTACCGTGGCCTTCGGGTCCCGATGTCGAGCCCGGTTTCATGGCAACAAATCACCATAACCTTGAGAGAGCTATCGCTATTTCCCGTTTTTCGCCTAACGTCGAAGCGACCGCGATAGCGTTAAACGCGCTTTATGAACCGTTTGAAGATTACCCAACAAACGATTCAATAATGGATTTTCTTTATCGTACTTACTTCTTTGACCGTCGCGACGCAGAAGTTTACTACGGTTTGTTCATGAACACGCAATATTCGTATTTCGCCTCTCCGCCATGGAGCTCTTTGGGCGGGTGGATGGAAAACGGACAGACTCCAACAGAGTATATTGAATCCAACATAGATAAAATCGAAGAGTACATCAAACGGGAAATCGCTCCTTCAAAGAGAGGCGCGGAGAGATCCAGTGGGAATGGTTGAAACATTTATGCACTAAACCGGTACTGTTTTTCGAGCAAGATCGTTTGTGACGAATGCGGCGATAAATTCAAGCGCAGGATAAATTCCAGTACATTGAATGGATACGCTGCTTGGTGCTGCAACACTCACATTGAGGACAAGGACCGCTGTTCCATGAAGTACATCCGGGAAGACGCGGTCAAGGCGGCATTTGTGACGATGGTCAATAACGCATATGGCAGAAAACAATGAAATTGTAGAGGCTGGTAAGGCAGAGTTGCTGAACATCTTTACAGATGAGGAAGATAAAAAAGGAACAGACCTGCTTGCTATGTCCGATTTCTTTGAGGTGTTTATTGGCAAAATCGAGGTCGAGATGGGTTCGGACACAGCTTGGGAGGTATTCCATAACATCGAGGGATTTGTTGGAGAGATAGCTGCAGCAATCAAAGGCGGATTTGATATATCCAAAATGGGTATGCTCGTTGCGGACTACTCTCATTTCAGCCAAGACATTATTGACGGGTTGAAAGAAGGAATTTATCATGTCGGACAGTCCAGAGAGGTAGCAGGAAATCTGCGCCCTGCTATCTTGGATGAGAACGAACATCTTGTGAAATTCTTTACATTGAAGAAAGCAGTTAATCCCTCAAGTGTTCTTTCGGATATTTCAACATTGTCCATGCAGGCTTCTCTTCAACGGATATCCTCACAGATTGAGGACATCGGCAGAGATGTAAAAGGAATGATTGATTTCACCCGCCGAGAGGCATTGAGCAATAAGTTCATTTATGCACGGGATAAAATCATGCTTGCCGCTACAGCATCTGAAGAGGATCGGGAACTTTATTTGAAAGAAGCAGACACATATTTGATGGAAGGCCTCACTGACCTGTATTCTGATGTGAATGCCCAGGTTAAGGCTTTGGCCGATATCAAAGGACCATTTGCAAGTGTAAAAGCCATAGATTCAATTCTTTCATATATCAATGAGGATATGCAAATGATTCCACGATATGTTGGGTTGCGGGTCTATCTGTTTAATTATCGTGGCAAAGCAGATGATGCAAACCGCATTCTTGGAGAATACCGATACCAGCTTCAAACACTGTCAGAGCGAAAACTTGGTGATGGCAAATATACGGCTTTGGAGCTGATCCATAAAAATTATCCTTATGATGAGGAGAATGTTGACTTTTGGCTTGAGAAGCCCAAGCAGATGCTTGGCGTAATTGATTCCTATGAAACCATGTTGGCACAGAAAGACAAAGATGTCTTTTACATAGATGTGGAGGGTTCTGGAGATGAGTAATGAAGAAAAAGTACGCCGTTGTAAATCTTGCGGCAAACTCCTGATTGACGAGAAACTACCTTTTTGCAGGAGATGCGTACTTGAGGGAAGAAATAAAGCTGGGCAAGTTGGAGGCATCGTAGTCGGTGCGGCAATACCTGTGCTTAGTGCTGTTGCTCTGATAAACAATAATTCGGATGATGGAAGTGACACCACAGCGTGAGATTCAATACCTTTTGATTTTGCCTATACCTTTTGATTTTCCCTCGGAGGGGTTCAAATCGACGGTTCACAGGGGTTCAAATTCTCACGGGCAAGGTCGCTGAAAAACTGAAAACAGGCATAAAAAAGGGGGTTTCCTGCGGGGCAAAACCGCTGAAAGCCCTTATTTATTGGGGATTTCCCTTGTATCAAAGACAGCGTTTACATAGACGACGGCATTTCCGGCACCAACACAAAGAAGCGTGACGAGTTTAACCGCATGATCGAAGAATGCCATGCCGGGAATATCGACATGATCATAACCAAATCGATCAGCCGATTTGCCCGCAACACGCTTGACTGTCTGAAATACATCCGCGAGCTCAGAGACTTGAATATTCCGGTTTTCTTTGAGAAGGAAGCCATCAACACAATGGACTCCAAGGGTGAGGTGCTTTTGACCATTATGGCCTCCCTCGCCCAGCAGGAAAGCCAGAGTCTTTCGCAGAATGTAAAGCTCGGACTCCAGTACCGCTACCAGCAAGGCAAGGTGCAGGTAAACCACAACCACTTCCTCGGCTACACCAAAGATGCTGACGGAAACCTTATCATTGACGAGGCACAGGCTGAGATCGTCCGGCGCATTTACAGGGAATACCTGCAGGGGATGAGCATGGATAAGATTGCCGCAGGGCTTGAAGCTGACGGCGTTCTCACCGGCGCAGGCAAACAGAGATGGCACACCAGCACCATCAACAAGATTCTCCGCAACGAGAAATACATCGGTGACGCGTTGCTTCAGAAAACTTACACCACGGACTTCCTGACGAAGAAACGCATCAAAAACAACGGCACGGTCCCACAATACTATGTTGAAGGCGACCACGAGGCGATCATTCCAAAGGACACCTTCCTTTTGGTACAGGAGGAGCTGGTGCGTAGGCGCGTGGTCCATACCAGCGACAACGGGAAACGTCGCTGCTACTCCTGCAAGCACTGTTTCGCTCAGATCGTTTTCTGCGGTGAGTGCGGTGAGTTTTACAGGCGTGTTCACTGGAACAACCGAGGCTGCAAATCCATCGTCTGGCGCTGCTGCTCACGGCTTGAGGCAACCGGCCACGCCTGCCACAACCGTACGGTCAATGAAGAACTCCTGAAGGATGTGGTTCTTCAGGCCATCAACCGTGTGCTCTGCCGGAAGGACGATTTCCTGCAAACGCTGCGGGCTAATATCTCCACGGTGGTCCTGCAGGGTGATGCCCTCTCGCCGGATGTCATAGATGAGAGACTGAATACGCTGCAGAAAGAGCTATTGAAAAAGGTCAACCAGAAGGACGATTACGACGCCATCACGGATGAGATTCTCCGGCTCCGGGATATGCGAAAACAGGCCGAAGTCGACAGCGTAGTCAAGGACGAACAGATGCGCCTGATCCAAGACCTGCAGGATTTCATCAGGCTTCAGCCCACAACGATCACGGAGTTTGACGAGATACTGGTAAAACGACTGATTGAAAAAATCACTGTATTCGAGAACCGCTTTACTGTGGACTTCAAATCCGACATTACAATCGATATCGAAGCATAAAACAAGGCCCCCTTACTACCGATGATGGCAGTGTGGGAGCCTTTTCACATCTTCTTAAACCTGTCGAGCAAAATAATGCTCTGTGGCATATCGAAAATTTTCGTTAAACCCTGATATCGCCGCTTTGCTGGCGTCAAGTTCGGGATACAGCATATCAAAAGCATGGATGTTCGTTGAGTAAACATCGCATTCCGCTTTAACGCCCGCCGCTCTGAGATTCTCTGTGTAAATAATCGTTTCTGCATAAAACGGTTCGCCCTCGCCGACGAAGGTATCGCATGGCGGAAGATTTGAATAATCATCCTGTCCGGCCGGAGCTGCATATGGAGAGACCTTTTCTTTTGCACTTTCGCGCAGATACATTTTCCAGCCGAAATGGTTGCGACGAGTGTTCCATATCCTCCCGTGATTGTCAGCAGACGAATCTGTGTCAAAATTATCGATCATAGGATAGAGCGGCATCTGAAAAGCGATCTTTACGTCTCCGCTGTCACGTGCTTTCATACAGACTGCAGCGCACAAACCTCCGCCCGCGCTTTCTCCGCCGACCATCAGCTGATCCGCTCGTATATTAAGTTCTCTTGCATGATCCTTCATCCACAGAAGCGCGGCTTAGCAGTCATCAAGTGCAGCAGGATAAGGCTTTGTTATTGCAAGCCTGTATCCCGGAGACACGACAACCGCTCCGAATTCTTTTACAAGGTCAACTGCGCGGGACATATAAACCATTTCTTTCATTCCGGTTATAAATCCGCCCCCGTGGATCCACAGTACCCCCGGCGCATCTTTGGCCCCGCTCTCCGGCGACAGCACAAGCAGGGGGATCCTGTTATTACCGCAATCTATCTTTAATTGAACAGATTTTATCCCGTCAGGTTTTTTCAGACTGATATTCATATACTGCTCCTGTTATTCTGCTCCCCGCCGATGATGGCAGTGTGGGAACCTCGATGTGATGCACAAATGAGAATTTGTAAGATTAGTTTTCGTCTTGCCGTTTTAATTTCTTAGATAGGAAAAGCACGAGATTATCATCATTTGCAATTTCCGTTTCGTATTGCGCACAA
>JAEEGI010029813.1_pt1 | contig 10291 bp, 12 predicted proteins | sample 8958751 | NCBI WGS metagenome assembly JAEEGI01 (sample SAMN16246545, study PRJNA631951) | gut metagenome | biome: gut microbiome; feature: rumen; material: KS-attached | host: Bos | place: Iran: Karaj | collected 2018-10 | reverse complement strand
TCGTGACCTCCGGTCTTCCCAACGCCACGGTCATGGAGCTGGGCGTGAGCTACGACATGGTAGTCGTGCCCATCGACGGCGAGGGCCGTGAGAAGCTGGTCAGCGAGTATCCCTACTACGCCAAGAGCGTCATCCCCGCCAACACCTACAACAACAAGGAGGACGTGGAAGGCGTCTTCGTGTACAACATCATGCTGGTCCGCAAGGATCTGCCCGACGAGATGGTCTACGATCTGCTGGTGGGCATCTTTGAGAACATCTCCACCATCAAGGCGTCCCACAACGCCGCCAACAAGAACATCGACATCACCTTCGGCGTCGATGACATCCAGCTCCCCCTGCATCCCGGTGCCGAGGAGTTCTGGAAGGACAACGGCTACATCAAATAATCTCTAAGCTCAACGCCCCGCGGGAGGCCATCGCGCCTTCCGCGGCTTTGGTTTATTGTGGGACAAGCAATGAACGGTAAGAAGCGTGGCATTTGGGCCCTGGCTTTGGCCATTATCCTGCTGGGCGCCTTTATTTGGTGGGGGTTTTTCGCCCCCGTGGGCAAGGTGTTCCAGCTCTACGACCGCCAGCGAAAGACGGTGGTCTTCTCCGCTCCTATCCATGCCGGGGACAAGCTCCGGCTGGAGATCGAGCATTCCTTCGAACACATCCCCTGGTACGAGTTTTACACCGTGCGGGAGGACGATTCGTTCAATCTGGACGCCATCGCTGTGGCGGGCTATGGCGCGGGGATACCGGCGGAGATGGACGTGCCCACCCACGTGGAGGGCGGCCTCGTGTGGATGGAGGAGATCAACAGCGTCTTCCCTGAATTCTCCTGGATCACGTCCGCCACCTACATGAAGGGTTTGCAAATCAACGGAGAAGAGGTCTTCGACTTCCGAAGCCTGCCCGACGCCAGCAGGATACGGGGAAAAATCATCACAGTAAGGGGGTATCTATCAGGTGTCCGATAACGAAAAGAACAACCTGACGACGGAGCCGGTGGCGGAGCATCCCGCGGATGCAGCGCCGCTGGACGCTGCCAAGGGCGCGGAGGTCATGGAGAAATTCGAAAAGGAATCCCGCACCCGCAATTTTGAGAACAAGTGGCTGAAGAAGATCATCTACTTCATCTGCCTCGCTTTCACCATTTACCATCTGGCGTACGCTTCCGGCATCCGGCTGCTGCAGATGGTCAACATCAAGCACCACGCCATCCACGTGGGCCTGATCCTGGTCCTGGGCTTCGCCCTCTACCCGGCTTTCAAGAAATCCAGCCGCAAGAAGATGGCCTGGTACGATTGGATCTTCATCGCCCTGTCGGTGATCATGCCCATCTACGTGTTCATCCGCTACCCGGTGTTCATCTCCACCGGCTTCTCCGGCGAGAACATCGACATCATCCTGGGCACCATCCTGATCGTGCTGGTGCTGGTGGCCTCCCGCCGGCTCAGCGGCTGGGCCCTGCCGATCCTGTCCATCGTCTTCCTGCTCTACGCCCTCTTTGGCCGGTCCTTCCCGGGCATCTTCAAGCACCGGGGCTACACCTGGCACAGGATCGTCACCTACCTCACCACCGATATCTACGGCATCTACGGCACGTCCATCAAGGTGTCCGCTACCTATATCGTGCTGTTCATCATCTTCGGCGAGGTCATGAACAAGTGCGGCATGGGCCAGTTCTTCAATGACATCGCCAACGCCATCGCCGGTCACACCAAGGGCGGCCCCGCCAAGGTGGCGGTCCTGGCCTCCGGCTTCCTGGGGTCCATCAACGGCTCCGCCGTGGCCAACGTGGTGACCACCGGTACCTTCACCATCCCCCTCATGAAGAAGACGGGCTATTCGAAGGAGTTCGCCGGATCTGTGGAGGCCACGGCCTCCGTGGGCGGGCAGCTGCTGCCCCCCATCATGGGCGCGGCAGCCTTCGTCATGGCGGAGACCCTGGGCGTGAAGTACGGCGCCATCATCAAGGCCGCCGTGATCCCGGCCCTGATCTACTACCTGGGCATCATCATCCAGGTCCAGATGCGGGCCACCAAGGATAACCTGAACGGCTTGCCCAAGGATCAGATGCCCAAGGTGAAGGACGTAATGAAGGAGCGGGGCCACCTACTGATCCCCATCCTGTTCCTCCTGTACATGCTGATCTTCAGCGGCGTCACCGTCATCCGCGGCGCCTTCTGGACCATCATCGTGACCATCGTGGTGGCGGAGCTTCGGCCCGTGAGCCGCATGAGCCTGAAGGACATCTGCGATGCCTTCGTCCAGGGCGCCAAGTCCACGGTCTCCGTGGCCATGGCCTGCGCCTGCGTGGGCATCATCGTGGGCGTCTGCGGCATGACCGGCTTTGCTCTGAACGTGGCCCACGCCATCATTAGCATCGGCGAGCACAGCCTCATGCTGACGCTGCTCTTCACCATGATCACCTGCATGATCCTGGGCATGGGCCTCCCCTCCATCCCCTCCTACCTGATCACCGCCACCATCGCGGCTCCCGCCCTGGTGGAGCTGGGCCAGCCCGAGATCGCGGCCCACATGTTCTGCTTCTACTTCGCCATGTTCGCCAACCTGACCCCGCCGGTGGCCCTGGCCTCCTTCGCAGCGGCCGGTCTCTCGGGCGGCAGCCCCATGAAGACGGGCTGGCAATCGGTGCGATTGGCCTTAGCCGGGTTCATCGTGCCGTTCATGTTCGTCTATAACCCGCCGCTGCTCTTAGAGAACGTGACGCTCCTCTCCGGTCTCCAGGTGGTCATCACCGCCTGCACCGGCGTGGTGCTCATCGCCGCCGCGGCGGAAGGATACCTCATGGGCCGCCTGAACATCCCCATGCGAGTGCTGGCGGGCGTGGGCGCGTTCCTGCTGATCGACTCCGGCCTCGTGACCGACCTGGCGGGCCTTGGATGCCTGGCCATCATCCTCCTGGGGCAGAAGTTCATCTTCAACAAGAAGGGCAAACCCGAACCGAAACCCGCCTGAGGCAGGCAGAAGACAAGGAAAACGGGAGCTGGGCAAAACGCCCAGCTCCTAAAATTATATATTCCTTCTTGACAGGGGACCGGACATGTGGTATAAACATACTAAACCGATAGGAAAATGAACGGAGAGCTCCCATGAGAAAGGCGACCTTCAACTGTATCTGTTGTTGTACCGTGGTTCACGGCCGCCTTGTCATGCCCATGTAGAGTTCCCGGAGAAGACAGCTTTCGGAGGGCCCTGATGGGGCTCTCCTTTTTGTTTGTCATCCGCGGTTCGGTTTTCATATCATATGGAGGAGGTATTTCCCATGTCCCGCATCTATTCTTCCGCCGACGAGCTCATCGGCAGCACGCCCCTTTTGGAGGTCAAAAACATCGAACGGGAGGAAGGCCTGAAGGCCCGCGTCCTGGTGAAGCTGGAATATTTCAATCCCGCCGGGTCCGTGAAGGACCGGGTGGCCAAGGCCATGATCGACGACGCGGAGGAAAAGGGCCTGCTGAAGCCCGGCTCCGTCATCATCGAACCCACCTCTGGCAATACGGGCATCGGCCTCGCCTCCGTGGCGGCCGCCCGGGGGTATCGGATCATCATCGTCATGCCGGAGACCATGAGCGTGGAGCGCCGGCAGCTCATGAAGGCCTATGGGGCGGAGCTGGTCCTCTCCGAGGGCAGCAAGGGCATGAAGGGGGCCATCGCCAAGGCCGACGAGCTGGCGAAGGAGATCCCCGGCGCCTTCATCCCCGGCCAGTTCGTGAACCCGGCCAACCCGGCCGCCCACTACGCCGCCACCGGTCCCGAGGTCTGGGCCGACACCGACGGGCAGGTGGACGTGTTCGTGGCGGGCGTGGGCACCGGCGGCACCATCACCGGCGTGGGCCAATACCTGAAGGAACAGAACCCGGCGGTGAAGGTGGTGGCCGTGGAGCCCGCCTCCTCCCCTGTCCTCTCTGAGGGCCGGTCCGGAGCCCATATGATCCAGGGCATCGGCGCGGGCTTCGTGCCGGAGGTACTGGACACGGGCGTCTACGACGAGATCGTCCCCGTGACCAACGAGGACGCCCTCTCCACCGGCCGCCGCATGGGCCGAAGCGAAGGCGTGCTGGTGGGCATCAGCTCCGGGGCTGCCCTGTGGGCCGCCGTAGAGCTCGCAAAACGCCCTGAAAACGCCGGGAAGACCATCGTGGCCTTGCTCCCCGACACCGGGGACAGATACCTTTCTACGCCCATGTATGAAGCCTGAAATGAGCGTGTCGATGATGGAGCGCGTGGCCGAGGCAGCCCGGACCTTGGCAAGGAACGCACAGGCCGAAGAGGGGCGGAGCTTCCGGGGATTCCGGCAGAACACGGAGCAGCTGACGGATCGGCTCATATCCGCCATGTTCCCCTCCTATGCCGCCGCTTCCCTCTCCCGGGAAAGCGCGCTGCTGGAGGCGTCGGAGCTGCTGATCGAGTGCCTGGATAGGGTGTTGCCCGCAGAGCGCGACCCGGAGGCCGTGGCGGGCACCCTGTTCGCCGCCCTGCCGGAGGTCCAGCGCCAGCTGCAGACGGACCTGGCCGCCGCCTACGAGGGGGACCCGGCCGCCGCCAGCGTGGACGAGATCATCCTCTGCTATCCCGCCTTCCCCGCCATCGCCGCCTATCGGCTGGCCCACGTGCTGTACCTCGAGAAGGTGCCGCTGCTGCCCCGGATGATGACCGAATACGCCCACAGGACCACGGGCATCGACATCCACCCCGGCGCCACCATCGGCGACTCCTTCTTCATCGACCACGGTACCGGCGTGGTCATCGGCGAGACCACCACCATCGGGGAGCACGTGAAGCTGTACCAGCACGTGACGTTGGGCGCCAAGAGCTTCGAGCTGGGCCCCGACGGGAACCCGGTGAAGGGCATCAAGCGGCACCCGGACATCGGGGATAGGGTGGTCATCTACGCCGGGGCCACCATCCTGGGGGGCCGGACCCGGATCGGCAGCGACTGCGTCATCGGCGGCAGCGTGTGGCTCACCCACTCCGTGGAGGCGGGCAAGATGGTCCTTCCCAGCTCTGCCATCACCGAGGGCCACCTGACCCGGGACATCATGGGCGACGACCCCCTGGACAGCGCGCAGCTGTAGAGGAACGGATTGAAAGAATATGTACCTTTTCTTTGTAAAGAAAAGGTACCCAAAAGAAACGCAAATGGGAAATACGGCTTAGCTGTATTTCCCATTATTCTTCTTAAGCTTCTCTTTTTTGCGCCGCTTTTTTCTCTTCACCGAAGAGAAAAAAGCGGCAAAAGATAATTTGACATATCCATCCATCCTATGCTATACTGCCTGACGAAGCGAATAGACAGTCTTTGGGGCAGGGTGCAACTCCCGACCGATGGTGAAAGTCCATGAACCTCCTTTGGAGGCCGACCCGGTGCGATTCCGGGACCGACGGTACAGTCCGGATGGGAAAAGACGTTCGCGCTGTGATTTTAGATCATGACGCTCCACGGATTCCTGAGGCTGCACGGCTTCAGGAGTTTTTTTGTCGGGAGGTCCCCATGGAAAATCTATCGTTCATTTTGGTGTGTCTGGCCATCTTCGCGGGGCTGTTCCTGCTGGCCCTGGGCTTTGAAAAGCTGCTGGTGAAGAATCGGAAGAAGCTGTCCGACACCCACTATATCACCTACACGGCCCTGCTCTCCGCCATCGCCGGGGTGCTGATGCTGGTGGAAATCCCCCTGTTCTTCGCGCCGGGGTTCTATAAGCTGGATCTGTCGGAGCTGCCGGTGCTGATCTGCACGTTCTATCTCGGTCCTGTGGCGGGCGTGGTGAGCGAGCTGTTGAAGGTGATTTTGAAGCTGATCCTGAAGGGCACCAGCACCGCCTTCGTGGGGGACTTCGCCAACTTCGCCGTGGGCTGCTCCTTCGTGCTCCCGGCCAGCGTCCTCTACCACAGCCGCCCCAGCCGGAAGCGGGCCATTTGGGGCCTCGTTCTGGGCACGCTGGTCATGACCGTCTTCGGCAGCGCCTTCAACGCCATCTACCTGCTGCCCAAGTTCAGCGCCCTGTTCGGGATGCCTCTGGATGCCATCGTCGCCATGGGCACAAAGGTGAACAAGGCCATCACCAGCGTCCCCACGCTGGTCCTCTTCGCCGTGGTCCCCTTCAACCTCCTGAAGGGCGTGGTGGTGTCGCTCCTCACCATGCTCCTATATAAGCGCATCTCCCCCCTCCTCCACCTGGGCGACGATCGGAAGAAGGAACGGCATAAGCAGGAAGGGAATTGATATTTGCGCCTTTTCTTGAAAGAAAAGGCGCCCAAAAGAACTTTACTGATGGGCAACGCTCGGTCGATATTCCCTTATCCCCCTTAAGCTTCTCTTTTTTCGGTTCCTTTTTTCCTCTTCACCGAAGAGAAAAAAGGAACAAAAAAGGAACGGTTGCCCGTTCCTTTTCGCTTGTACCCTCGGATTACTCCTCTACCACCGGGGACTCGGCGGCATTCTTGCGGATGCTCTCGATGCCCTTGAGGCAGCCGGCCTTGGCCTTGTAGCTCTCGCCGGTGAGGATGATCTCGCCGTTGGCGGCCTTGAGACGGAAACGGAACTCGCCCGCCTTGTCCTTGTAGACCTCAAACTTGGGGTTCTTGCAGTTGGCGCCCTCCACCGTCTGATCCTCCAGCCCGGCGGCCACGGCGTTCTTGCGGACGCTCTCGACGCCGTTCTTGCAGGCGGATTCGGAGGAATAGGTCTCGCTGACGCCGATGATCTCCCCGTTGCCGGCCTTCAGCACGAAGCGGGAGCCCTTCTCGTTGGTTTTCATCACAAATTTACCCATAGATCATTTGCCTCCTTTATGAGCTATTTTTAGTATACCCCATTCATATATAAAATGCAACGGGTGAAAATCGACATTTTTCGGAACAAACAAAAAGCGCGGGAGTTTCCTCTCGCGCTTTCTGGTTGTTTTGGCTTAGAACTTCTGGGCGTTGACCTTGACGCCGGGGCCCATGGTGGTGGAAGCCACCAGGCTCTTGATGTAGGTGCCCTTGGCGGCGGCGGGCTTGGCCTTGATGATCGCCTCCATGAGGGTGGTCAAATTCTCGGTCAGCTTCTCGGGGCCGAAGGAAACCTTGCCGATGGGGCAGTGGCAGATGTTGGTCTTGTCCACACGATACTCCACCTTACCGGCTTTGATGTCCTTGATGGCCTTGGCCACGTCCATGGTCACGGTGCCGGACTTGGGGTTGGGCATCAAGCCCTTGGGGCCCAGGATACGGCCGATGCGGCCGACCACGCCCATCATGTCGGGGGTAGCCACGCACACGTCGAACTCGAACCAGTTCTCCTTCTGGATCTTGGCCACGGTGGCCTCGTCGCCGATGTAGTCCGCGCCGGCTTCCTCGGCCTCATGGGCCTTGTCGCCCTTGGCGAAGACCAACACGCGGACGGTCTTGCCGGTGCCGTGAGGCAGGACCACCGCGCCACGGACCTGCTGGTCAGCGTGACGGGAGTCGACGCCCAGACGGACGGAGACTTCCACGGTCTCATCGAACTTGGCCTTGGCGGTCTTGCAGACCAGCTCCATGCTCTCCATGGGATCGTACTGCTTGAGACGATCGACGAGGGCAGCGCTTTCAACGTACTTCTTTCCGTGCTTCATCGTATTGCCCTCCTCTTAGTCCACGATGGTGACGCCCATGGAACGGGCGGTGCCCTCGACCATGCTCATGGCGGCTTCCAGGGAAGCGGCGTTCAGGTCGGGCATCTTCAGCTCCGCGATCTCCTTGACCTGGGCCTTGGTCATGCTGGCGACCTTCTGCTTGTTGGGGACGCCGGAAGCATGCTCCAGGTTGCAGGCCTTCTTGATAAGGACCGCGGCGGGAGGGGTCTTGGTGATGAAGGTGAAGGAACGGTCGGCGTACACCGTGATGACCACGGGGATGACCAGACCGACCTGGTTCTTCGTGCGCTCGTTGAATTCCTTGCAGAAGCCCATGATGTTCACACCCTGGGAACCGAGGGCGGGGCCTACCGGGGGGGCCGGAGTGGCCTTGCCGGCATTGATCTGCAGTTTGACATAACCGGTGATCTTCTTTGCCATTGCTGTTTCTCCTATCTAAAGATTTTTAGTAGTCGGTGGTGCGGGGTGCCTCCCCTCCCACCTTAGGCAGGTGCTGCCCGCCTATCCAAAAAGGCTTTCGCCCGTTGGATCAGAGTTTTTGGACCTGGATGAAATCCAGCTCCACAGGGGTGTCCCGGCCGAACATGGACACGGTGAGCTTGACCTTCTGACGCTCGGGGTCCAGCTTCTCCACCCGGCCGATGAAGTTTTCCAGGGGGCCGGAGACCACGCGCACGTTCTCCCCCACCTCGATGTTGAGGATGATGGGGATGCGCTCCACGCCCATGGCCGTGACCTCTTCGTCGGAAAGGGGCACGGGCTTGCTGCCGGGGCCCACGAAGCCGGTGACGCCGCGGGTGTTGCGGATGACGTACCAGGCCCGGGGGTTCATGACCAGCTCCCGGCTGATGCCGCCGCCCCGCTCCGCCGGGCGCTCCTTCTCCACCACGTCCACCAGCATCTTCACCATGACGTAGCCGGGGAAGACCTTGCGGGTCGTGGTCTTGCGCTTGCCGGTGGGCAGGATCTCGATGGTCTCCTCCGTGGGATACTTGACCTCCAGGATGATGTCTGCGAGGCCCGCGTTCTCCACGGACTTTTCCAGGTCCTCTTTTACCTTATTCTCGTAACCGGAATAGGTATGGACCACATACCACTTGGCTTCCTGCTGGCTCATGAGCTTACTCCGCCGTCTGGCTGGTGCTGGTGCCAGCGCCGGTCAGCGTGGCAAGGCCCTTGACGCCCGCGGAAAAGCCCAGATCCAGGAGCCAGATCACGGCGGACATGGCCAGCACGACCACGAACACCATGGCGGTATGCTTCACAAGGTCGCCAACGGACAGCCAGGTCAACTTCTTGACCTCGCCCATCATCTCCTTGAGATACTGCTTCAGGTTCAGCCTGGCCTTCTTGGCGGGCTTGGCGGTATTGGCTTTCTTTTCCACTTCTTTAGCCATGGGAAACCTCTTTACTTCGCTTCCCGATGGAGGGTCTGCTTGCGGCAGAACCGGCAATACTTGTTGAACTCCAAACGATCGGGATCGTTCTTCTTGTTCTTGAAAGTATTGTAATTCCTCTGCTTGCACTCGGTGCAGGCCAACGTGATCTTAACGCGCATGGTATTTCTCCTTCTCGTGGTATTCCATCAAAAACAAGCCCCCTGTGGGGGCACCTTGCATACATTACCACAGGGGAACGGTTTTGTCAATCAAAATCTTTCGATTTTTTCGGATTTTTTGGCGCGTCGCCCGGTCCGGCGACGGAAGACAGCATACCACGTTTTTTCTCCGGTTGCAAGGGCAGGATTCACGGTTTGTTCATGGAAAATACGCGTTTATCTGGCCTTTGCGGTGTATGCTCTTCCTATCAAATCCAAGGAGCGATCCAAATGCGCGAGCTTGAAACCATCATGGAATACAACGACGCCGGCGTGACCCTCTGGTCGCTGCGATACCCCGGGGCCTTCGCCCGGGGAGAGACCGCCGACGCGGCCGCCCGAAAGCTCCCCGCCGCCTGCCGCCGCTACCGGCTGTGGGCCAAGCTCCCGACCGAGGCGTACGCTTCCGGGGAGGAGCAGGTCCGCTGCACCCGGAAGATCAAGGTGGACGCCCCCGTGGAGGAGGGCTTCACCACGGCCCTGTTCCCGGAGGAGAAGCTGGCCCTGGACATGGCCCAATACACGTCCCTCAAGACCCTGTGCCTTGTTTCCGCCCGGGATATGGAGGCCCTCTTCGCCTCCATCCCCCAGAAGGATCGGGGGCTGCTGAAATCCCGCAGGACCGTCTACGGCAAGGTGCCCGTCACCGCCCGGGAGATGCTCTCCCACGTGATCGAGGCCCAGAGGACCTGGGCGGCCCTGTTCGGCGTGGACATAGGCGAAAGCCGGGGCCTGCTGGCGGATCGGAAGCGGCTCTTCGCGGGGCTGGAGCGCCGTCCGGGGTATCTGGACGGCCGGATCGTCCCAGGCCCCGACGGGGAGCTGTGGACCCTTCGAAAGCTCCTGCGCCGCCTCCTCTGGCACGACGCCCTCCACGGCCGGGCCCTCTACCGCAAGGCCATCACCTTCTGGCAGAAGGAACGGATCAAAAACCCCTTCGGCTTCACGAAATAAGCAAAAAGATGGGCAAATACATATAGGAAATTCCGCCGAAACGTGATATTATATTTTAAATCCTGTTTCGGAGGTTTGCTATGATCATCCTGCTCGCCGCCGCCGTGCTGCC
>JAEEGI010029812.1_pt1 | contig 10291 bp, 9 predicted proteins | sample 8958751 | NCBI WGS metagenome assembly JAEEGI01 (sample SAMN16246545, study PRJNA631951) | gut metagenome | biome: gut microbiome; feature: rumen; material: KS-attached | host: Bos | place: Iran: Karaj | collected 2018-10 | reverse complement strand
TAGGATTGAGGGCTCTCTTGCGGAAAGCAGCCAGGGCCTTGGTGCTTATCATCTTCTTCAGGCCTTCTTCCGGAAGAACTTCAATCTTCTGGATTTCGTGTGAAGTACGGAATCCGTCGAAGAAATGAACGAACGGGATAGAAGACTTGATAGTGGAAAGATGAGCCACGGCGGCCATATCCATAGCCTCCTGAACACTTGCGGAAGCCAGCATTGCAAAACCGGTCTGGCGGACAGCCATAACGTCCTGCTGGTCTCCGAAGATACTCAGCGCGTGAGTTGCAAGGCTTCTTGCAGTCACGTGGAACACTGCAGGAAGCATCTCTCCCGCAATCTTGTACATGTTAGGGATCATTAGCAGCAATCCCTGTGATGCTGTAAATGTAGAAGTAAGTACACCTGCCTGAAGGGAACCGTGTACGGCTCCGGCGGCACCGGCCTCGCTCTCCATCTCAACCACTTTAACGGTCTCTCCAAAGAGATTCTTGCGTCCGAATGCAGACCATTCGTCCACGTGTTCAGCCATTGGAGAAGAAGGGGTGATAGGATAGATTGCTGCAAGCTCACTGAAAAGATAAGCTACGTGAGCAGCTGCCTGGTTTCCGTCGCAGGTCAGAAACACCTTTTCTTTACTCATGATATTAAAAGTTGTATGCTTTGTTATTGTTCTTTCAAGCGCTCAAAGATAGCAAATTAAAAGGGCTTAAGCAAGATATTTACTGAATACCGGTAATCTTTGTCTCTGCCGGAGCAAGTTTCTTTGCAAGACCCTGCAAAACAGAGCCAGGACCGAGCTCGATAAACTCGTCCGCACCGTCTGCAACCATCTTTTCAACGATATATGACCACTTGACCGGATTGGTCAGCTGGATAAGTAGGTTCTTCTTGATCTCCTCAGGATCTGTGTGAGGCATGGCGTCCACATTCTGGTAAACCGGGCAGATAGGCTTCACGATGACAGCCTTCTCTATAGCTTCGGCCAGTTCAACTCTTGCCGGATCCATCAGCGGGGAGTGGAACGCTCCACCCACCTGCAGAGGAACCACCCTTCCGCCTTTTTCCTTCAGAAGAGCGCCGGCAGCCGCAACAGCGTCGATGTCTCCGCTGATTACCACCTGGCCGTGGGAGTTGTAGTTGGCTGCTACCACCACGCCGCAATCGCCCTTGGCTGTCACCTCAGCGCAAGCCTCCTCGATAACCTTGTCCTCCAAACCAATCACGGCTGCCATCGTAGATGACTTCAGCTCGCAGGCCTTCTGCATTGCAAAAGCACGCTTGGAAACCAGCGTCAGACCTTCCTCAAAGCTCAGCGCTCCGGCAGCGGTCAATGCGGAAAACTCTCCCAGAGAGTGTCCTGCCACCATATCGGGATTAAAGCCGGAGATTCCGGCCTCAGCTGCCTTCTTCCTGAACTCGCTCTCTGGAGAGCACTCGGAAAGGCACTTTGCCAAAACTACTGAGTGTATAAAAATAGCGGGCTGGGTAACCTTTGTCTGCTTGAGATCCTCTGCGCTGCCCTCAAACATAACGTCTGAGATCCTCCATCCCAAAATATCGTTGGCTCTTTCAAACAAATCATGGGCAAGAGCCTCGTTTTCATAGAGTTCCTTACCCATTCCGGTAAACTGGGCACCCTGGCCCGGAAAAACAAATGCTTTCATTCTGTATAAGGTATTAGTATTGGGGCAAAGATAAGAATTTTATACCTTTGCACCACATCGCCCCCGTAGTTTAACGGATAAAACGATGGATTCCGGTTCCATTGATAGGCGTTCGATTCGCCTCGGGGGTACAAAATCTTTTCTGGATATCTCTTGCTTTTCTCAATTCCTCTCTATATTTTTGTACATTATAATGTACTTGAATTATGGTTGTGATTAGTTCTGCCGAGCTACGGAGCAATATGAAAAAGTACCTAGACATTGCCAAACGGGAACAGGTGCTTATTCAGCGTGGTAAAAACGAAACTTTTGTCCTTACCATGCAGAAAGATCCAATTGAGTATGACCTTGAGAGGGCCATAACTGTTGATGAAGTCATCGCAAAAGTGCGCGAAGGACTTACGGAAATGTTTGAAAGAAAAGAAACTATTAGCAGGAGAGAGGATGAGGGTGCTGTTTCTTCCAGAGGTTAGCCAGCAGTTCATTGAACTAGCAGAAATTCTCTACGATAAAGGATATGTGAATTTTCTGGATACAGCACTGGAGTATTCAGCGAGTTTATTCAAAGATATCCACGCATCTTTGCCAATGAAAGTACATCGTAAAGCGCCAACATGGTTTGACCGTTTTGGTCAGGATATGTTTTATGCGTCGTTCCCTAAGAATAAACACACCACCTGGTATGTCTTCTTCAATGTATATAACGTGAACGGGGATGTTGTTTATCTAGTTCGATATATGAGCAACAACCATGTTATTGCCCAGCATTTGGAACTTGATAGTTAAATACCGCCTTATTGGGCAAAAGGCTTGAGGTCCTTGGCGGCCTCGGCGGCGGTGATTTCCTTTCCGCCATTGTCCAGATCTATGAGCTTATAACGGTTGTTCCCCATTCCGAGCTCCTTCATATATGACAGCTGCCTCAGTCCGTGGCGGCTCTCCATACGCTCAATCATAGCGGCATGTTCCTCAGCGGTCATAGCATAGATTATGTCCACGCACGCCTGGTCTATGGCCAAGATATCCTTTGATGACAGTATTCCCACATTTGGTGTAACCACCGGCTCCGCTGCCACTCCCTCGCAGTCGCAGGACACTGACATATTCCTCATAACATTAACGTATGTCACCTTCTTCCCGAAGTGGTCTATCGTAGCCTTTGTGCTCTCGGTCATCCTCTCCATAAACTCCTCCTCGCCGATGTCCCACTGGTCCTCCGAGCCTGGAGTAGTATGTATCCACGCCTTCCCCACTCTTCCGTCTGCACACCCGATTCCGATGTTCTTGTTGCTTCCGCCGAAGCCTCCCTTGGTGTGCCCCTTAAAGTGAGTGAGCGCCACCAGGCTCTCATACTTCAAAAGATTCTTCCCCACGGACATCTTCTTAAACCACTTTCCGCCTTTAACCGGAATGGTAACGGTATCCTCGGCATCCATAATGTCCACCGGACAAAACGTCCAACCGTTCGCCTCTAGCGTCTTCCTGTGTAAATCCGTAGTGTAACGATCTCCTTCATAGTAGGTATTTGTCTCCACAATCGTAGCCCCTGGCAGATCTTTCTCCAGCAGCGCCTTCACCCACTCTCTTGGTATGATGTTCGGCCCGTTCTGCTCTCCTGTATGCAGCTTCACCGCCACCTTCCCTTCAATATCCCCACTCACCTGCTCGTATGCCTTTATCAGCCCTGCCGCTGACAGATCTCTAGTAAAATACACCACGCTCTCCTCCCCTGTCCTTTCTTCATACGGCACATACTTGTTGCCGTCAGTTCCTGCCACGGGCTGCTTCTGACCCTCTTCAGCCGAGTTCCCGCTCCCGTTTCCGCCCCCTCCGCAACCAGCAGTTGCAAAAGCGGCACAAAGCATCATTGCTCCAAAACATGTTTTCATATTCATATCAAAAAAAATACAAAAGAGGCTTGAGCCGAAACCCAAGCCTCTTACTTTTAATAGCTCTTGAACGTTGACCAATTGGTATTGCTTTCCGCCGTGGTCTGAAGATTCTCAGGCAAATTTGCGAAGAAGTCGAACCCAGTCCATTCTTCTATCTGGTTTACACTCTTTACGTATGTAGAGTTGGAGTAATCCTGCGAAGTATACTGCTTATGCTCGTACCAGAATCCGATAGCCAGAGCTCCAGTTATATTTCCTCCGCTTCTCTTGACCTTCAGCAGCACTTTCCAGTAGTAGTTTGGAACAGGGGCCTGCTTGGTATCGTGCTGAGGCTGTATATAGGAAATTGTCTTATTCTCGCCGACCTTGTTGAAACATGCTCCGGTCACAACATATACCGTATCCTTTACAGACTCTCTTACGCCATCTTCCAGCTTGCCCCAAATGTACCCGTTGAAACGGTTCTGGATCTGAGGTGTAGAGTTAGTTGCATAATAGGTTTGGCTCTGCATTGTACTATTGTTGGAACGATCTGCATTCGGGATCTGATGACCTCTTGCATATATGTCAGACGGATCTGCATTAGGCACGCTTACGCCGTAGCTTCCGTCCCATACATTAATCTGTTTTGACTTGGCGATTTGAGGATTGGCAGCCCAAGACTTGCCGCGGTCCTCAAAGCTTGCCATTTCCATAGGATTAGGATTGTATGGTCCCGGGATCGCCTCGCTGCTTCCCATCGTTGAACCATACAGCGGATAAGCCACCCAGAGACAAGTGTACATACTGTACTGGTACATATATGAATAGTTGCGGGCGTTGCCTGCATACAAGGTGCTTGTAAAGTAGTCTGAGCCGGTCTGGGAAGCCGGAAGCTCAAGCCATCCGTTGATAGTTGAAGAACCGCCCTCGCCTGGCTCCTGGCTAATAGTCAGATCAACGGAAGCCGCACCAGGGTAACTCAGAGTTATAGAGGCCCCTCTCGAATTGGCCCCATTTGCCTGTGCTGCCACATCAAACGTAATGTTATAGCCGTTAACAGTAACGTTTGTTATCCATGTAGCATTGGAAACGGCTGTCAAAGTCTGGCCCGATACAGGACTTGTAATGGTATAAGTAGCGGTCTGCGATCCGCCAGTCTTGCTTACAGACAACGGATTGGCAGAGGTAATATTGATGACAGATGTTGGAGTATCTCCCTCTGATTTATACAGCGCTATTGGCTTCTGGGTAGAAGAGTAGCAGATAAACCTAGGACTGCTCTGATTATATTGCAGAGAAAAAGTATTATCCGTGGATGGTTTAATCGTTGCGACTCCAGAACTTATGGATATATTCCAAAGGAAGCTGGAGCTTTGCTCAATTAAATTCTTCCCGCTACTGGTATTTTTGTCCCACGCCAAATATTTGCCGTTGTTAGCGTCATCGGATTTGTCGTTCTTAATTGTCCAGGAGCTGCCGCTCTTGGTTATCTTGACTGGAAGCACAGGGCTTGTATTGTTCAGAACAATAGTATTATCCGTCTTGGTAATACTCTCGCTGACATGTATGATTCCGCTCAAAGCTCCCATAGCCACATCGAACCCGGAAGCAGCAATTATATAAGTTCCGTCTGTAAGGCCAGACTGGTTCTGGACGAGCGTATAGGTAATGGTGGTGGAAACTGGAGTTGCATAGCCGCTCATGTTCATTCCGAATCGTGTCATCTTCCCGAGAGTGAAGCTGATAGTATTTGAGAAGGCGGTGGACGGCTTGGTATATGTGTGTTTATCTGTCGAAACTACCACGCTGGAGAAAGATGCGCCCTCAACAGGCATCGCGGTAAAATAGACAGGGAAAGTTCCGTCTGAAGGAACAACTGCATCATCATAAGACAGCGTGAGTTTCTTGACACCATTGGAATATGTTCCGGCATCGTCTCCCGTCAGAATGTAATAGCCGGTAACGAACTTATCAAAAGTTATCTCTACCATCTTTATCTTCTCTCCCGGAACAAGACCCTTGAGAGTCATCTTGTTGACAGTAATCGCGCGATGCAGCATAAACTCCAGAGAAGTAAGGGCTGTGGCTGAAGTAATCTCGTCTGAATACATCGCATCTGCATCCGGATCGTATGAAACAACTCCCGGACTCTGCTCCGCAGGAATCAGAATATTGCCTTTGGAGCTAAAAGACTTGGCAAAACTTGCGCGATAAACGTATTCTGAAGCAGCCTCTGTAGCAAATTCAACCGTAAGGTCGATTCTCTTCATGTCGGCGCTATAGTCAATTTCGGTTATGCTTCCCAAAGTCCCGTTCTCATATATCCTGAAGTATTCGTCATCGCCTTCAGACCAAACATATGAAGCTTTGTCGTCTCCTTCAACCAATGACGTTTTGGTGTCTGCACCCTTGGTAAAAGAAACCTTGACAGTTCTCTTGAAAACCTCTGGCTGAGGTTCAGACTTGTCCTTTGCGCATCCCAGCAGCATCGCTGAGACAGCTGCTATCAAACCTATTTTGCAAAATATTCTTTTCATGGCAGACATTTTAAAAATCACCTTCATCATCGTAATCGTCGTCCGGAATAGTATTAGTACTCTGGGCAATGCAATTTTCTGTGCAAACGGCAAAGACCCTGCACTTTGGAACGGAGTATTTCTCCCGCTCCATTTTGTTAAGGCAAATTAATTTCATCAATTAAAAAATTCTTTTTCCGACCCCAATCACTCAAAATCTGGCCCCGCAAAGTGATGCAAGTTAACAAAAAATTCTTTTGGTTCTTTCTTTTCTCAGCGACAGAAACAAAGAAGTCCGAACCTCAATGGTCCGGACTTCTTGCATTGCGTCACAATACAGGTTTATTTAGGAGCGCCAGCTCCAGCCTGGGCAATATACAGAAGAACTTCCTCTGTATTCTGCCAAACTCCGTCTACCATATTATAGCAGTAGAACAACTGCATATAGCCGCTTCTGCCAGAGCTTGAAGTATTCTGAGGAAGCGTAATAGTAAGTGTTCCCGTATTTCCAGATACTGAGTTGCTGGTAGTAAGAGGAATATTATAAGTAGAAACAGGACCCGACTGCGGCTGGATCTCTCCGTCAGCAGCTGGATACTTGATCTCGTAAGTAACGGTATAGGTACCGCCTGCTGCAGGCAGATACATTGTGTTGCCTACATAAACCATCGGCTCATATCCTGAAGGAGTGTTGACTCCTGAGGTGAAACGGAATTCAGGAACCGGATCAATAAGAGGATCGCCTTCGCCTGTGCCGTCGAGCTTGTAGATAGCCAAAGCTTCTGAAGCTATAAAGGCGTTATCCATAAAGAATTCTTTGTTATTATAACTATAACTAAGATACTTGAACCTGCTTGCTGTGTTGTATGGAGTCATGAAGGCTTCGCCGTCTTCTTCCAGATGTATTTCCCAGCTGATGCCCTTCTCGGTCTCAGTAGATGGGCAGTTGTACAGATAAGTCCACTGGCTGTAGTTGGAGCTAGGAGAAGAAGTAATCAAAGCGCCAATATACTTGTTGGCAAACTCCCCATTATTGCACTCGAACATAACTGTATTCTTGCCGCTTCCCTTCTTCAGGGTGAATACCTGAACATCATCGCCAGGATTCTCGATAGTGGCCTTGTCTGAACTCTTAACGATATCAGCATCTTTTCTCCAAGGATAAGACCACATTTCTGTTGCCATAGCCTTGTCGTAAATGGTTGAGGCAATAACGAACTCAGAACCTGCGGTAAGCTCAGAATAATCGGTGACAAGCTTGTACTGAAGAGGCTCTGGAGTGATGCCGCTCATATTGAGGTTGAAGGATGCAACCTGTCCCATCTTGAAATTACCCTTTCCAGAAGGGAAGGTAACTTCCTTGGTGAAAACTCCTGCATCGGTTTTAACCTTTACGGTGAGAGTCTTGCCTTCCAGGTTTACAGGAAGAACTGAGAACCAGAACACCTTGCTGGCGTTGCTCTCTGCAGAAAGCTTGGAAGGATTGATAGTCAGATACTTGTTCTGCTCAAATCCACCGGTGTAATACTCGTTTTCAGGATACATGGAGTTTCCTGTCAGGTACTCGGTAGAAGAAAGCTCAATGCTCTTGATGGTAACATCCTCAGGGAAGTTCTTGAGCATGAATTTTCCGTATGCTGCAATGTGAGAGAACTTGAGAGTTATCTTCTCTGGCATTGCGTTGGCAACAATAGCATGGTCAAGCGATGCAAACAGAATATGCGCTGCCTCATCGGCAGATGTCATAGTAGGAGTCTGCTCCGAAGGAACTGCAAATCCCAATCCCCATCCGCCGTTATTTCCTGTGAAAGCGGTAGCAGGACTGACAGCCCGAAGCCAAAGCTCTGTGTCATCCTGTGGAAGATTGCTGAACTGAGCGTCAAAAGAAGCGGTTTTGCCGTCTCCTGAAGGAATGACGGTTGCCTCGTCAGACCAGTTTACGTTCAAGCTGAAGATAACCTTAACTTTCTGGTCTGCAGACCATACGGTTGGATAACCCTCAGATGTCTTGGCGCCGAAGTAAGTCTTTGTAGAAGGCTCCTGGGTCTGGGCGTTGAAGCTGATTTTAACAGCCTGCCTTTCCTGCTCTTTTGCAAGAGGAGAACTATCCTTGCTGCAGCTGATGAATGAAGTTGCAACTACTGCAACTGCTGCGAATAAACTGAAACACTTTCTCATTTTAATTTCCTCCTCTGATTTTAAAGATCACCCCAGTCCTCTTCTGGTGAAGGGTCAACCTCGTCGCCTGAGCTCATTGTGGCAATAGTGCCCTCTAATTTAACGGAATACACTTTGCAAAAAGGCTTAGCATATTCCTCTCTCTTGTGTGTTATCATAATTGTTATACGTATAATAATATATTTTTCAACTAGAATTCTTCGCAGAAAATCGCGAAAAAGCGGCGCAAAGTTTAGAATAAAAGTCCAAAAAGCAAGAGCTCGGCGCAATACCGAGCTCTATTCCATTTAGAAATCTCAAAAAGAGGTAAGTTAGTTCTCGTAGGTTACATCGATATTGTAAGCCTTAACTCCACTGTAAATGTTAGTAACAATTATTGTTAAAACTTTTCCTGTTTCTACTGTCGTTGAACTAACAGTCACATCAGGCGTACCCCAAAGTGATCCGCTTCCTACAGCAGTGTCACCTACCTTCAAGGTTATTAAGCCATCCGTATCATCGTCAACTCCGCCCAATTTGATAGATAGACTCTTAATTTTTGCAGATCTCTCAAGCGTTGTGGTAAATGTTATTGAGCCGGCTGCCCAATGCTCATCGCCAATAATGCTGAAATCAGTCTCCTGATCATAATCAGGGTTCTGAGTAGTGGTAATAGTCCAAGTATTTCCCTGGCTATCATTACCCGTAACTGTAGCTGCATTAATCTTGGTGCGACCGGTTCCGCTGCCAAATTGAATCGTTGCTGTCTTTTCAACAAGAGGCATTTCGATAGTGAATGAAGCAACCCTTCCGGCCTGGAAATTACCTTTTCCTGCAGGGAAAGTGATGGACTTAACATAATCCCCTACATTGGTGTGTACAGTAACTTTCAGGTTCTTGCCCTGCAGATCAACAGGCTTAACAGCAAACCAGAAAACTTTGCTTGCATTGCTCTCGGCAGATATCGCTGAGACATTAAGGCTAATAGTCTTAGAAGCGGTTTTATCTGCATAAGTTCCAGTTGCAGGATAGAAATAAACACTTCCTGCAATATTCTCGTCTGCCTCAAGGTCAATGCCAGAGATTGTTACATCCTCAGGGAAATCTTTGAGTGTAAATCTTCCGTAAGCCGCAATGTGAGAGAAAGAAAGAGATACATTATCAGGGAAAGTAGTAAATGTTGCAGACTTGGCGGCCATAATGTGAGCAGCTTCATCTACAGTGCTCATGGTCGGAGTCTGAGTTGCAGGAAATACAACTTCAACACGACTAGATGCAGCTTCCCAGGAACTAGCGGCTACAGCTGGGCTGAGAGCATAGAACACATAGTTTCCACTGCCATCATCTGTGACCTCAGCATTGAAAGTAGCAGTCTTGCCGTCTGCAGAAGGAGTTACATCTGCCTGAACGGCATTGGCATAGTTAAGAGCAACGCTAACCTTCTGGGTTGAAGTCCAAATAGTTGGATAACCTGACGAAGTCTTGTCACCGAATTGAGTCTTGGTGGCTGGGTTATAAGATTTAGCAATGAAGGTTACCTTTTTGGCTATAGAATCTGAATGATTCTCCACATCTTCATTTTTGCTGCAACTTGCCACTGTCAATCCAGCAACGGCTGCAAGGCATATAAAACTAAAGAACTTATTCATTTTCATTCCTCCTGTATTTTTATGGTGAAGTGTCTACCTCGCCACCAGAACTCATAGCAACGCTGGCGGAAAAGTGACACAAAGTTAAAGAAGAATCAAATAAAATTGCTAATCACAGAAAAACAAAAAAACGGGCAGGTGATAATCCTGCCCGTTTCTAAAAGTATTCCTCTTTTTATAATGCGAATGTCGCGCTTTTAAACTCAAAGTATCTGTTATTATTGCCATTAACCTTCACATTGTAGGTGATTTTGTAATAACAATCACTCCAGTCTTGTCCGCTAGGCTTTGTTATCGTAACAGAAGCATTTGCAGTGAATGTAGGAGTTGCTGTGTAAACAGGATTTGAGAAGTCTGCGTTCTTAGATACAACAACGGTAATGGAATTTACCGTAATCTTACTAGCAGAGCCATGAGAAATTACAATAGAACTG
>JAEEGI010029810.1_pt1 | contig 10292 bp, 2 predicted proteins | sample 8958751 | NCBI WGS metagenome assembly JAEEGI01 (sample SAMN16246545, study PRJNA631951) | gut metagenome | biome: gut microbiome; feature: rumen; material: KS-attached | host: Bos | place: Iran: Karaj | collected 2018-10 | reverse complement strand
AATGGCGCCGCCACAGTCGTTGTAGGTCATCTTGGTAGCGCCAACCGGCCATCCCGACCAGGCACTCTTTCCGCCATCCTTGTTATCGAAGTTCGCGCCGGACAGGAGGAAGGTGCAATCGTAAGGCGTGGTCTCGGAAGCTTTCTCTACCATCTCCGCCATGAGTTGTTCTTTCGTCAGGAGCTCCCACTTTTGCAGGTTGCTGCTCGCATTGAAATTAGCGATGGTCACGGAAGCGTAATTCGGATCGTAGGGATAAGATCTCAATGAATTGGAAGCCAAAGCACGCTTCACGGCCCCTTCTTCGTAGTAGATGAAATAGGACTTTGTTTTGCCTATAGCCTGAGACACATACCACAAGTTCTGACCGCTGTCGTCCATCCAAGGATCTCCCAGCTTCAGATTGCCGATGGGACTCTGTATCGCATACTTGCCGTTAGACACATGCACCAGCTTCATCAGCGAACCGTAAGTGCCCGTCACCGCATGAGTGTCGTATTTGCCGCCCTGCTTCAGGAAATAGCCACTGGACAAATTCCTGATGTAGTATTCTCCGCTCAGACGGGGATCCGGTTGGGGGTCATCGTCAATTGCGGGATCGTAGTCATGAATGTCCAACTTCACCACGATGGGCCAATGGTCGGCCAAAGGCTCGCCTTCATCATTCTTGAAGCTGTAGTCCATCTTGTAGGAGACGAGCGACAGACGCTTGCCACTCTCCTTCGAGTTGATATAGAACACTTTGTCCACCACTTCGCCGTAGTCGTAACCATGCGCCTGACGGTTGGCGGCAATGCTGCCCTGATCCATGATGGCGTTCGCACCCACAACGGGATACAGACCGCCCAAGACCCTCTGAATGTAGGCGTCACGCACGGTGAAACGGCCGTCTGCCTCAATTCTGTCGATGAAATGGTCCTTTATGTAGTCACGGGTGTAGCGGCAGTTCGTGTCGCCCAACACCACTACTGGGCGTCCGTTGTGCGTGGCGATAATGGCATCAGCCAACTGTTTCAGCTGCACGTCGCGCGCTGCATTGTCGGCATCGGAGGTCTCCGCATCCATGTGGAGAATATAAACATCCACCTGCTCTCCTGTAGCCAGCGTAACCAAATAGTAACGGTAGCCCTTGTCAATCATACCGTCGGCACCGTCCTCGGTGAATCCGTTGTGTGCATTCCATGAGGTCCACGACTCATTCGAGGGCGTTACTCGGTTCCATCGGTAGAACAGGCACAGGCCGTCGATATCAAAAACCGGACTCTGTTGCGCTATAAATCTGGCCAATGCTTCTGCTGTAACAGAAATATTACCTCTGTGTGTGGTGGAGTTAAACGATGAAAAGCCTCCACCGTTCACTCCACCGTTCCATGCGGCATCCCAAATCTGGCTGTGGTAGTTGAAGTCTTCCGAAGCGGCCACAATATCCCAATCCTCCGTCTTGAGTTTTTGACCGATCGCTGTAGCACCTGCAGCCTCTTTCGCATCGGGATTCAAATCCACTTTGATACCCGCCACGTTAATCGAACGCGGCATTCCGTCCACATTAAAGGCGGCTACGGTAAATTCCTCGGCCTTTAACTGCGCTACACTACATATACATGCGGAAAGTGTAACGAATGCCCCAAGTCTGCGTACCCGGGCGCAAATAGTTGATGCGGTGAACATACTCAATGTGTATCAGATTAAAGATGTTGTGAATGCCTGCCACCAACTCGATATACGGACGCGACATGTCCAAAGGTTGGAAATTAGCCTTATAGGTTCCGTTCCCCTGGAAGTAACCGGGGAAATACATCAACGGGCTGCCGTCGCGGTTCACTTCGGCATAGGGGTTGTTCTTCTCCGAGAGATCGCCCCAGAAGAGACGCGCTCCGATGAATTCGTGAATTTTCAGTTTGCGAAGTCCGGGGATTCGGTTGAAGAGCTTGCCGTTCATCTCCCACGAGAGCATCAGCGTGACGTTCTTATCGGTCAGGAACTCGTAGTTGTCAATCAGCGAGAATGTGTTGTCCTGAATGACGTAAGAGAAGTTGGCCGCCGGCATCACCAGCATCGGGAAGGGCACCTGATTCCACTGGCGCTGCACCTTGGCGTAGATGTCGAAGCGGCCCCAAGAGCGCATCCAGAAACGCTTGCCCAACTCCAAAACAGTCTGGTTGGACATATAATCGCCGCCCAGGAAGTCCTTCACACCCACGATATGGGCAATGGCCATCACGGGAGAGTCGTAGTTCGTCTTGCGTCGGCGCTGCTTGGAGTTCAACCACGTGACGCCAGGCTGCCACTCCAGACGCACGTGGAACTCACTCAGCGTCATATATTGGCGGTTGAACGGAAGGTCGAAACTCATATCCTGCTCGGGCATCACCCAATCATTCCCGGTACCATGACTGTGCACTTCCTGATAGAACAAGTCGCGGGCGCCCTCCATACGCTCTCTGCGATAGCCGGTGGTAAAGCGCAAGCCGTTCTCCCATTCACGGTCGTATTGCAGATGAATTCTCTGCGTGTAGGCCTGGTGGTCCAACGAGGTCCACTTCCACGCCGTAACCACGTTATCCTTATCCGTATCAATGAAGCGGTCGGTCGGCGTCACCACATCGTAATAATACTCGGCAGATATGTTGTTGACCGGATACTCGAAAGGCAGGGCTTTCTTTTCGTTGATGGAGTAAGTCACCTTACCCATACCCTTCACCTGTTTGTCGCCGAAGCCGTAGCCCACATAACCCTCAGCGAAAAGATGGGGGTTGAGCGCCGCCGTCGTCATACCGGAAAGACGCAGCTTGAATCCCTCTACCTTGTTCCACGCGAAGGTGGTATTGATGGGACCGAAGTCAAACTTGGACGGCTTCGTCGGATCCATGTTGGTCTCCACGTAGTTATCAATAAAGGCCTTCAACACCCACAGGAGCTGCTTGAATCCCGGGATGTTCGACAGTCGCTTCACGAAGAGATCCATCGTGCTCTCCGTCTTGGTCAAAGGCACAGGCCGGACATTTTCCCAGAAGGCCTCGTCACGCATCTCGGCTGAAGACTCCACTTTGATGTTGCCGTTGAACTTGAAGACGGACTTATCGATCGGGTCAAAGCTGAAATCCGACATGCGCTCCACACGCTCCACCTGGGCCTTCTGAATCCAGTTGGCCAGCTTGAGCTGTGCAATCATCTTGGAGTCGAAGAGCACTTGGTCGCCGGTGGGCAGCGTCATGAAGTTCTGGTGCAAATCCAGCTGATCCATGTAGTTGAGGTTGGCCATCTTCGGGATGGAGATCTCCGCCCTCTTCACACGCCAGGAGGAGTCGGCCTGAATAAACAACGCGCCGGAGAAACCCACGTCGTAGCTGTTGTTGGGCGTAAAGTCCAACTGATAGCACCTCGTGCCGGCAATGTCCAGGGTGTCCACGATGAAATAGCGGTAGAACGCGATGGCATGAGTCGATGAAATGGGCGATACGAACTCATGCTGCATGAATCGGATGTTGTCCTTGTAAATGTCTATCTCACGGAAGAGGTCGCCGATGATGGTTTCCAGCATATCCATGGAGAAGAACTCGTTGACGCCGTTGTCCCGCTTACCGTCCACGATGGTTTTCTCGGTGCGGGGCTCCTTACGGTAAACCCGTCGCATCACCTGCTCCTGCACCATGAGCGGGAGTATCAGCTTACCCGTTTCCGGGCAATACTCCACGTGCTCCCTCAACTGCGGGAAGCGCTTGAAGTGGTCATCGTCAAAGACTTTCTCCGTGAACTCGTTCAGCGAGAAAGTTACCTTTTCGTATTTTCTGTAAGAGAAGAAGTTGTTGCGACGCAGGTCGTTGTCCGCCTTGGCGGCAATCACCTTCTTCATCATCTCCACCGCAGGATTGTTCTTGCGGGAGTATCTTTGTTTTTTGACTTTGACTTCCACCTCCTTCATCTGGGAGGAAGCCTCTTTCAGACGTACAGACAGGCGTTTTGAGCCCGAAATCTCTACGCTGTAGGTCTCAAACCCCATCATCGACACCTGCAGGGTGCCCTTACGGATGGGGATTTTGAAATGTCCGTTGTAGTCCGTCACCTGCATCGTGGTCTTGTCCTCCAAATAGAAGACATGAGCTCCGGGCAACGGTTCGTTGAGCGCATCGTCCAACACTACGCCTTGCACATATTGAGCCAGGACGCTGTAACTCACCAGAGTCAACAATAATAAGACGAGTGTTCTCTTCAGCACTGCACTTTTGAATGATACAAAGGGTGGGACGGCACGACCCGACGGTCGCACCGCCCCACCCTCTGATGATTAATATTCAAAGTCGTAGTCGAACACGGCACGGGAAATGGGACGACGACGTTCCATCTCCTCGCGGGTGTGCACCACAATCTTATCAAATTCGCGCAAACCGGTACCGGCAGGAATCAGGTGACCGCAGATCACATTCTCCTTCATGCCCTCGAGCGTGTCGCTCTTGCCGTTGATAGCGGCGTCGTTGAGCACCTTCGTCGTCTCCTGGAAGGATGCGGCAGACATGAAGCTGGAAGTCTGAAGGGCAGCACGTGTGATACCCTGCAGAATCTGCGTGGAGGTTGCGGGCACGGCATCACGCACCTGGACGGTGCGCAGGTCACGGCGCTTGAGCTGCGAGTTCTCGTCGCGCAGACTGCGGGCGCTGACAATCTGTCCCTTCTGGAACTTGTCACTGTCACCGGCGTCGGTCACCACTTTCTTGCCCCAGATACGGTCGTTCTCCTCGTTGAATTCGAGCTTGTCAACCATCTGCTGCTCCAGGAAGCGGGTGTCGCCGGGCTCCACAATCTGCACCTTGCGCATCATCTGACGAACAATCACCTCAAAGTGCTTGTCGTTGATCTTCACGCCCTGCAGACGATATACGTCCTGCACTTCGTTAACGATGTATTCCTGCACGGCCGTGGGACCCTTAATGGCCAGGATGTCGGCGGGAGTGACGGCACCGTCGGAGAGCGGCGTGCCGGCACGCACATAGTCGTTGTCCTGAACCAGGATCTGCTTGGACAGGGGCACCAGATATTTGTGCTGATCGCCCACCTTCGTAGTGATGGTGATTTCACGGTTGCCACGCTTGAGCTTGCCCATGGTGATTTCTCCGTCCACTTCGGCCACGATGGCGGGATTGGACGGGTTGCGGGCCTCGAAGAGCTCGGTGACACGGGGCAGACCGCCGGTGATATCACCGCCGCCTGCAACCACGCGGGGAATCTTCACCAGAATGTCGCCGGCGTTGATCTTCTGCTTGTCCTCTACGGCGATGTGACCGCCGATGGGGAGGTTGTAGGTACGCAGAACTTCCTTGTTGGCGTCCAGAATCTGGATGGCGGGCATCTTGGTCTTGTCCTTGCTCTCGATGACAATCATTTCTCTCAGACCGGTGGCTTCATCGGTCTCTACGCGATAGGTGACGTTTTCGATGACATCCAGGAACTTGACCTTACCCTGAGCCTCCGTCACGATGACGGCGTTGAAGGGATCCCACTTGGCAATGACATCGCCCTTCTTCACCATCTCCTTGTCGCCCTTGTAAAGCGTGCTGCCGTAAGGTACGTTCTGTGTCAGCAGGACGATGCCGGTCTTGGGCTCGACGAAGCGCACTTCCGTCAGACGACCGATCACGATCATTGCGGCATTGCCTTCCTCGTCCTTGACGTCTACCGTGCGGAGCTCTTCGAACTCAATGCGGCAGTCGTACTTGGCCTTAATCATAGCGTTAGCGGCAGCATTACCGGCCACACCGCCGGCGTGGAAGGTACGCAGTGTCAGCTGGGTACCGGGCTCACCGATACTCTGTGCAGCAATGACGCCGACGGCCTCACCCTTCTGCACCATGCGACGCGTGGCGAGGTTGCGTCCGTAACACTTCATGCAGACGCCCTTGCGGCTCTCACAGGTGAGCACACTGCGGATTTCCACCATCTCGATGGGGCTGTCTTCGATCTCCTGAGCGATGGACTCGGTGATTTCCTCGCCGGCAGCCACAATCAACTTACTCGTGAGCGGATTAATCACATCGTGCACACTGACACGACCAAGGATTCTGTCGTAGAGGCTGACCTTCACCTCGTCGCCGTCCTTGAGTGCCGTGCACTCCAGACCGCGCAAGGTGCCGCAGTCCTCTTCCGTGATGATCACGTCGTGCGACACATCCACCAGACGACGCGTCAGATAACCGGCGTCGGCTGTCTTCAGGGCCGTATCGGCCAAACCCTTACGGGCACCGTGAGTGGAGATGAAGTACTCCAGCACGGACAATCCTTCCTTAAAGTTGGAGAGGATGGGGTTTTCAATAATCTGACCACCTTCAGCACCAGCTTTCTGCGGCTTGGCCATCAGACCACGCATGCCAGAGAGCTGACGAATCTGTTCCTTCGAACCACGGGCACCAGAGTCAAGCATCATATAGACGCTGTTGAAGCCTTGGTTGTCGGCACTGATGGTCTTCATGAGGATGCGCGAAAGGTCGTCATTGACGTGCGTCCACACATCGATAACCTTGTTGTAACGCTCGTTATCGGTGATGAAGCCCATGTTATACTCGTTCATAATCTCCTCGACCTCCTCATTGCCCTTGGCGACGAGTTCTTCTTTCTCCTTGGGGATGATGATGTCGTTGAGGTTAAATGAAAGACCGCCCTTGAATGCCATCTCGTAACCGAGGTTCTTGATACCGTCAAGGAAGTCGCAGGCGCGAGCCATGCCAGCCTTCTTGATAACCTCGGTAATGATGTCGCGAAGAGACTTCTTTGAGATGATGGTGTTGATATAGCCAACCTCCTCAGGAACGAGTTCGTTGACGATAACACGGCCCACAGAAGTTTCGCGAAGCACCTTAACACGATTACCGTTCTCATCGTAATCCCATACCTTTACCTTGATGGGAGCGTGAACGTCAATCTTGCCTTCGTTGTAGGCAATGAGAGCTTCTTCGGGACCGTAGAAAATGAGTCCCTGACCCTTGGCACCTTCGCGCATCTTGGTGATGTAATAGAGACCAAGCACCATATCCTGTGCAGGCACCGTGATGGGTGCGCCGTTGGCAGGATTGAGGATGTTGTGGCTCTGGAGCATCAGCAGCTGCGCCTCAAGGATAGCCTCGTTGGAGAGCGGGAGGTGAACAGCCATCTGGTCACCGTCGAAGTCAGCATTGAATGCCGTACAAGCCAGTGGATGAAGCTGAATGGCCTTGCCTTCAATGAGCTTGGGCTGGAAAGCCTGGATGCCAAGACGGTGAAGCGTCGGAGCACGGTTGAGGAGCACTGGATGGCCCTTCATAACAAATTCAAGAATGTCCCAAATGACGGGATCTTTTCGGTCGACAATCTTCTTTGCCGACTTAACAGTCTTGACGATGCCGCGCTCAATGAGTTTGCGGATGATAAACGGCTTGTAGAGCTCCGCAGCCATCAGCTTAGGCAGACCGCATTCGCCCATCTTCAGCTCAGGACCGACGACGATAACCGAACGGGCCGAATAGTCAACACGCTTACCGAGCAGGTTCTGACGGAAGCGGCCCTGCTTACCCTTCAGTGAGTCGGACAGTGACTTAAGCGGGCGGTTAGCCTCACTCTTCACGGCACTGGACTTGCGGCTATTGTCGAGCAAGCTATCAACGGCCTCCTGCAGCATACGCTTTTCGTTGCGAAGGATGACTTCAGGTGCCTTAATCTCAATAAGACGTTTCAGACGATTGTTGCGAATGATGACACGACGATAGAGATCGTTAATGTCAGTGGTAGCAAAGCGTCCACCATCAAGCGGCACAAGGGGACGAAGTTCGGGAGGCGTGACAGGCACGTTCTTCAGAATCATCCACTCGGGCTTGTTCTTGTCGCGTGAGGCGCGGAACGACTCCACGACCTGCAGGCGCTTGAGGGCCTCAGTCTTGCGCTGCTGGCTGCCATCATTATTGGCACGGTCACGCAGTTCATAGGAGAGTTTGTCGAGGTCGATAGTAAGGAGAAGATCATAAATTGCCTCTGCACCCATCTTGGCAACAAACTTCTCAGGATCATCGTCGGAGAGATATTCGTTACCCTCGGGCAGCTGGTCAACAATCTGCAGGTACTCATCCTCAGAGAGGAGGTCCATACGCTGCACCTTCTCGGCGTTATCGCCGTTGACAATCTGTCCAGGACGAACAATCGATGAGGCAGCACCGGCATTGAGGACGATGTAGCGCTCGTAGTAGATAATAGCATCAAGTTGCTTGGTAGGAATACCGAGCAGATAGCCAATCTTGTTAGGCAGGGAACGGAAGTACCAGATGTGGGCGACGGGCACAACGAGTTCGATGTGACCCATGCGCTCGCGGCGTACCTTTTTCTCCGTCACCTCCACGCCGCAACGGTCGCAGACGATACCTTTGTAGCGGATGCGCTTGTACTTACCGCAGTGGCACTCATAGTCCTTGCAGGGACCGAAGATGCGCTCGCAGAACAGTCCATCGCGCTCAGGCTTGTAGGTACGGTAGTTGATAGTCTCGGGTTTCAACACTTCACCCCACGAGTTCTCCAGTATCTCCTCAGGAGAGGCCAGACCAATCGTGATTTTAGAGAAATTACTCTTTACTTTATTGTCTTTCTTGAAAGCCATGTTGTTTTTCTTTTTGATGTGAAGAGTTAAACGAGATTATTCAAGCGTAACGCGCAAGCCTAAGCCACTGAGCTCGTGGAGAAGCACATTGAGTGATTCGGGAATACCAGGTGTGGGGAGGGGATCGCCCTTGACGATAGCCTCATAGGCCTTGCTACGGCCAGTGACATCGTCAGACTTGATGGTAAGAATCTCCTGAAGGATATGGGCAGCACCAAAGGCTTCGAGAGCCCAGACCTCCATTTCACCGAAACGCTGACCACCGAATTGAGCCTTACCACCAAGCGGCTGCTGGGTGATGAGGCTGTACGGGCCAATGGAACGGGCGTGCATCTTGTCTTCGACCATGTGGCCGAGCTTCAGCATGTAGGTGACACCGACGGTAGCGGGCTGGTCGAAACGCTCACCCGTCTCGCCGTTGTAGATAGAGGTCTTACCATAGCGGGGCAGGCCAGCCTTGTCGGTCCACTCGGAGAGATCGTCGATGGTAGCACCATCGAAGATAGGTGTAGCGAACTTGACGCCCAACTTACGTCCGGCATGTCCGAGGACAGCCTCGAAAATCTGACCGATGTTCATACGCGAAGGCACACCCAGCGGGTTCAGCACGATATCGACAGGCGTACCGTCCTCGAGGAACGGCATGTCCTCCTGACGGACAACGCGGCTAACAATACCCTTGTTACCGTGACGACCTGCCATCTTGTCGCCCACGCCAATCTTACGCTTCTTAGCGATGTAAACCTTAGCCATCTGGATGATGCCCGAAGGAAGTTCGTCACCAATGGTGATAGCAAACTTCTTGCGCTTAATCTCAGCATCGAGTTCCTTGTACTTGCGCAAGTAGTTGATGATGAGCTGGCTGATGAGCTGGTTGGCATGCTCGTCGTTCGTCCATCGGCTGAGCTGGATAGAGGTGTAGTCGAGACCCTCAAGGGCACTCTTGCTGAACTTGGCACCCTTCGGCAGCACATCGACACCCACATAGTCCTTCACGCCCATAGAAGTGTGACCCTCGGTGAGCATCTGCAGCTTCTTGACGAGGATAGTCTTCAGCTCGCTGGCACGCTCATCAAACTCTTCGTCGATGCGAGGCATCAGCGCCTTGTCGGCCAGCTTGGACGAACGGGTCTTGATAGCACGCGAGTAGAGGCGCTTGTCGATGACGACACCCTTCAGCGAAGGAGAGGCCTTCAGCGAAGCATCCTTGACGTCGCCGGCCTTGTCACCGAAGATAGCACGGAGCAGTTTTTCTTCGGGAGAGGGATCAGACTCGCCCTTCGGCGTAATCTTACCAATGAGGATATCGCCCGGCTCCACACAAGCTCCGATGCGGATGATACCGTTCTCGTCGAGGTTCTTCGTAGCGTCCTCGCTGACATTGGGGATGTCGGAGGTGAGTTCCTCCAAGCCACGCTTGGTTTCGCGGACTTCGAGGCTGAGCTCTTCCACGTGGACAGAGGTAAGGATATCCTCACGTACGATGCGCTCATTGAGCACAATAGCATCTTCGTAGTTGTAACCCTTCCAAGGCATGTAGGCAACCAGCAGGTTCTTACCCAAAGCAAGTTCACCATTAGCAGTAGAATAGCCTTCGGTGAGGATTTCGCCCTTCTTGACGCGCTGACCCTTCTCGCAGATGGGACGGAGGTCAACGGTCATATTCTGGTTCGTGCGCTGGAAC
>JAEEGI010029809.1_pt1 | contig 10292 bp, 12 predicted proteins | sample 8958751 | NCBI WGS metagenome assembly JAEEGI01 (sample SAMN16246545, study PRJNA631951) | gut metagenome | biome: gut microbiome; feature: rumen; material: KS-attached | host: Bos | place: Iran: Karaj | collected 2018-10 | reverse complement strand
TGGATAAAGAGTGGCGTTCGTCGCAGAAGGAGTTGGATTCATTTGGATATAACCCAGAATAATAACCATTAAGAAAAAGGAGGTAAAAGATGCAGTTACACCGTCATGGATTCAAAGTGATACTTTGCAGTCTGCTGCTATTGATGGTAGCATTGTCGGCAAAGGCACAGACAGCGCAGGAGTCGGACTACACCAAGTATGCAGGCAAGATAGGTCCGTATGCAATCACGCTGTTTGTCAACGTGCACAGCTATGGAGAAGAGGATGCAGGATATTATTATTACAACGACCGTCCTCAGACCAAGTTCACGCTGAAGATGATAGAGAACGAACCAAATCCGAAGGGCTTCAACAAGGTGGTTCTCAACGAGTATTCACCCAAGGGCAACCATACGGGTACTTTCAAGGGAATAATCGAAGGTCGTGGCGATGGATTCTATGGAACCTTCACCAACGGTCAGGGAAAGAAATTTGAGTTTAATTTGATGCAACAATATTAATGGGAAACTTAGTAGCGATAGTAGGACGCCCCAATGTGGGTAAATCCACCTTATTTAACCGGCTCACCAACAGTCGTCGCGCCATTGTGAGCGACGAGGCAGGCACTACCCGCGACCGCCAGTATGGCAAGTGCGAGTGGAACGGTCGTGAGTTCTCTGTTGTCGATACCGGTGGATGGGTTGTCAATAGTGACGATATATTCGAGGAAGAGATACGCAAGCAGGTGATTGTTGCCACCGAGGAAGCCGATTTGGTGCTGTTTTTGGTAGATATCAAGAACGGTCTGACCGATTTGGATCAGGATGTGGCACTCATCTTGCGACGCTCTAAGTTGCCCGTAGTCCTTGTAGCCAACAAAGCCGACGACGGAAAAGACCTCTATGGACAGTATGAATTCTATAAACTCGGACTGGGTGATCCCTTCTGTGTGAGTGCTGCCACAGGTTCTGGTACAGGCGATTTGCTCGATCATATACTGACAAAGCTCAAATCCGACGAGGTTGACGATATCGAGGACGGCACCCCCCGTTTTGCCGTTGTGGGTCGCCCGAATGCCGGTAAGTCGAGCATCATCAATGCCTTCATCGGTGAAGACCGTAATATCGTGACGGAGATAGCCGGTACGACGCGTGATTCTATCTATACGAAATACGACAAGTTCGGCTTCGATTTCTATCTGGTTGATACAGCCGGTATCCGTCGTAAGAATAAGGTGACCGAGGATTTGGAGTTCTACAGCGTGATGCGCAGTATCCGTGCCATCGAGAATTCCGACGTCTGTATTCTGATGATTGATGCCACCCGAGGAATCGAGGCGCAGGACATGAATATCTTCCAGTTGATACAGAAGAACAATAAGTCGCTGGTAGTTGTCGTCAACAAGTGGGACCTCGTAGAGGACAAGTCGCAGATAGCCATCAAGACCTTCGAGACCGCCATCCGCAACCGTATGGCTCCGTTTGTTGATTTCCCCATCATCTTCGCTTCCGCTGTTACGAAGCAGCGCATTTTCAAAGTCTTGGAGACAGCCAAACAGGTATATCTCAACCGCACCATCAAGATCGGCACATCCAAGTTGAATGAAGTGATGCTGCCGTTGATAGAGGCCACACCGCCCCCTTCCATCAAGGGAAAATACATCAAGATCAAGTATGTATCGCAGGTGCCCGACACGCAGATACCCACCTTCGTGTTCTATGCCAACCTTCCCCAGTATGTGAAGGAGCCCTATCGCCGTTTCCTGGAGAATAAGTTGCGTGATAACTGGACACTGACAGGAACACCCATTAACGTGTTTATCCGACAGAAATGAAGCACAGTTTTGTCCTTCTGCTCATTGCTGCACTGATGTTCGGTGGCTGTTCAAAGGAACAGACTCCCGAAGAATTGGCAGGTCAGGCAGCCAAGACCTATTACGACCGCTTGCTGGCCGACGACTATGAGGGATTCCTGAGTGGTAAAGCCACCAGCGACTCCTTGCCCGACGACTATCGCGCGCAGTTGCTGACCTCTTACAAGCAATATAAGCAAACGCTGGACGAGATGCATGGTGGTGTAGCCTCCGTGACCATTTCAAATACGCGCAACGACAGCCTCATGCAGATGATGCAGGCATTCCTGTTGCTTCATTTCAAGGATTCTACAAAAGAAGAGATTATTGTGCCGATGGTGCTTGAGGGTGCTGAGTGGAAGATGCGTTAACCACTTCGCGCATTTCTTTCAGCAAGTCGGAGGCGAAGATGAAATCAGTCAGCCGCTTGTTGGTTGACCCCATGATTTCCGACGAAATACCCTGCCACTCCTTGTGACCTTCGTAGATAAAGACGATATTCTCACCGATGGTCGTCACCGAGTTCATGTCGTGCGTATTTATAATCGTCGTCATGTTAAACTCCTTCGTGATGCTGTGCAGCAAGTCGTCAATTACCAGCGACGTCTTCGGGTCGAGTCCAGAGTTAGGCTCGTCGCAGAACAGGTATTTGGGATTGAGTGCAATAGCGCGTGCAATAGCCACACGTTTCTGCATACCGCCCGAAATCTCACCCGGATACTTTGTTTCAGCCCCCACCAGATTCACGCGGTCCAGGCACTCCATCGCCCTCTTGGTGCGCTCACGGAGATTCATCGGGGCAAACATATCCAGGGGGAACATCACGTTTTCCAATACCGTCATTGAGTCGAAGAGGGCAGCATTCTGGAAAATCATACCCATCTCGCGTCGCATCAGAATCTTTTCCTCTTTCGACATAGCCACGAAGTCGCGCCCGTCATAGAGAATTTGTCCGCTGGTGGGTTCAAACAGTCCTACCAGATTCTTCAGCAGCACCGTTTTTCCGCTACCGCTCTGACCGATAATCAGATTCGTCTTGCCGTCTTCGAAAACGGTAGTGATGTCTTTCAGCACCTCAAGTCCGTCAAAGCTCTTGCAAAGATTCTTTACCTCTATCATGACAGCAGTTGTGTTAAGAATACGTCACTAAACAGAATCAACACGCTTGAGCAGACCACAGCGTCAGTTGAAGCCTTACCCACATTGACCGAACCGCCCTCGACGGTATAGCCGAAGAAAGAGGGTACAGCCGATATGATGAAGGCAAAGAACAGACTCTTGATGATACTCATCCATACGAACCACGACTTGAACGAGTGCTGAATACCCAGTGTCAGGTCGTCGGGCACGATGATATGTCCTAGATAGGCAGTGCCATAGGCTCCCATGATACCCATTGCCGACGAGAATATCACGAGCATGGGCATAATGGTCAGCATGGCTGTTATCTTTGGCAGAATCAGGTAGCCTGCCGAGTTGATGCCCATGATGTCCAGGGCGTCAATCTGTTGCGTCACGCGCATCGTACCCAGTTCCGAAGCAATGTTCGACCCTACCTTGCCAGCCAGAATCAGACACATGATACTGCTGGAGAACTCCAACAGCATGATTTCGCGGGTGGTGTAACCACTGACCCAGCGCGGCATCCACGGGCTCTGGATGTTCAGTTTCATCTGAATGCAGATAACTGCACCGATGAAGAATGATATCAGCAGCACAATGCCTATTGAGTTGACACCCAGTTGTGCCATCTCCTTGATATATTCCTTGGCAAACATGCGCAAGCGCTCCGGGCGCCTGAATGTGCGTCCCATCAGCATGATGAATTTGCCAAACGATGTCAGCGATTTATGCAATAGTTTTATAATCATGGGTGCAAAGATACATAATTTTATGAAAAAAATCATACCTTTGGTTGTTTTTTATCACACTTATTCGTAACTTTGCCTATCAAAGATAGCTAACTTACTCCGTCTCGGCAAAAAAAAGAATGGATTCTTTTTGTTTTGCTCTCAACTTTTCGTAACTTTGCTATCAAAGATAGCTAACTTACTCCGTCTCGGCAAAAAAAAGAATGGATTCTTTTGTTTTGCTCTCAACTTTTCGTAACTTTGCAGTCAATATGGACGAAACAACCAACAAACAGGACGAACAACTGGTGCTTCGCACGGAAGGACTGGTGAAGGTGTATGGCAAGCGCACCGTGGTAAACGATGTGAGCTTTAATGTCAGACAGGGTGAGATAGTAGGTCTGTTAGGACCTAACGGAGCAGGTAAGACCACCTCTTTCTATATGACCACCGGACTGGTGGTGCCCAATGGCGGCCACGTCTATCTGGGCGAGGAGGAAGTGACCACTTACCCCGTTTACCGTCGTGCCCGTGCCGGAATCGGCTATCTTGCACAGGAAAATTCAGTGTTCCGCAAGATGTCGGTCGAGGACAATATTCTCTCCGTACTGGAAATGACGGGTAAGCCTCGCGACTATCAGTTGGAGAAGTTGGAGAGTCTCATCCGTGAGTTCCGTCTTAACAAGGTTCGTAAGAACAAGGGCGACCAGCTGTCCGGTGGTGAGCGTCGTCGCACTGAGATAGCCCGCTGTCTGGCCATTGAGCCAAAGTTCATCATGCTCGACGAGCCTTTTGCCGGTGTCGACCCTATTGCCGTCGAGGATATCCAGCAGATTGTGTGGCAATTGAAATATCGCAATATCGGTATTCTGATTACCGACCATAACGTACACGAGACGCTGAACATTACGGATCGTGCCTACCTGTTGTTCGAGGGGCGCATCCTGTTTCAGGGCAGTCCCGACGAGTTGGCTGTCAACCCCATCGTAAAGGAGAAATATCTTGGTTCCAACTTCGTCTTGCAGAAGAAAGACTTCCAGCGCATGGCCGAAGAGAAGCGTCGCAAGGAGGAAGAGGAAGACAAACAGTCATAAAAAAGAAAGGAATCAACCTGACGTCGGCTGATTCCTTTTTTCGTTTACACCAGTTCCTTCGGCATGAGCTGCTGTGCCCTTTCGAAATCTTCCGGAGTGTCCAGTTCGTACGAGAAATAATCCGTAGTGTCCACCACTTTGAACGTATGCCCTTGTGGTATCAGCCTTTCGAAGCATCGCTCGTAGAAGACGTCGATGAGTCCTTCGTCCTCAATCATCTTGTCCAACTCCTTGTAGAGCGCCGTGCTATAGTCGGCAGTCATTTTCTCGATACCCACCGATTCACCGATGGCATCCTTGATGCTGCACACCTTGCTGATTTCAGTGATGCGCCCCTCACCGTCCACGATGACTTTGATTTCCTCTTCGCCACACTCATGGCGATTCAGAGCCAGTGCCGATTCGGGTTCCTGGGCAATGCGCACAACGGCGGCTGGGTCGCACAGGATGTCGCTGTCCATCAGCAGAAACTCCTTGCCGCGAACGTATTCGCCAGCCATCCACAGCGAGTAGATGTTGTTGTTGTGCTCGTAGTCGGCATTATGCAGGAAATGGAAGGAAGCCTCACCCCCGTCCCCATTCCTATGGGCGAGGGGAGTCAGGAAGTCAACTATTTGGTTAGCGCGATAACCGGTTACTACCACGAATTCCGATATGCCAGCTTGTTGCATGGCTCTGACGGTGCGCTCCAGCAATGTGCGTCCACCCACCTCCAACAGACACTTGGGTTTTGTGTCAGTCAGTGGGCGAAGGCGTTTTGCCATTCCGGCGGCTAAGATAACTCCAATCATTTTTTTTAATTGACAATTGAGAATTCTTTTAGTCGGCCTGTGGCCTTTGTAAAAGCGTCACAAGTGCCGAGCGGAGAATTATGATTACTACAGCGGTAGCAAATTATTGATGTTTCACTTCTTCAGCACGTTGAGTATAGTGTCCACAACGGTCTGAGTCTGCTCTTTGCGACCGAGTGTGATGCGCAGACACGACTCCAAACCTTTGTCCGACATGAACTTGATTTTGTAGTCCTGCACCTTCAGTGCCTCCATCAGCGCATCCTTGATCTCTACGGGATACTTGATGAGAATGAAGTTAGCCACCGACTTGTAAACCTTGAATCCAGGCAGCGAACCCAGTTCCTTCTTGTAAAGCTGGCGTCCCCATTCCATATCGTCAGCCACCTTGCGGTAGTGCTCGTCGCTGTCGAGCGCAGCCAGTGCAACAGCCTCCGAGAAGCGGTTGTAGCCCAGATATTTGTTGACATAGCTCTCAAACTGGTCGTGACCTTTACCGATGAATCCGAAACCGACGCGCAATCCGGGCAGTCCGTAGAACTTCGAGAGCGTGCGCGAAATAATCAGATTGCTGTATTTGTTCACCAGCGGAGCAATATAAGCGGTGTCGGTAGAGATGAAGCTGGCATAAGCCTCGTCAATCAGCACCATCGTGTCAGAAGGGATGTTCTCCATGATGCGTCCAATCTCCTCGGGCGTCAGTCCGTTGCCTGTCGGGTTGTTGGGCGAAGCCAGCAGCAACATACGGGGATGCACGCGGTTGGTGTACTCAATCACCTCGTCGATATCATAGGCGAAGGTGTCGTCTTTCTCGTGCAGGGGGTACATCTCAAACGTACCGCCACACTCAGAGGCAACGCGGTTGTAATACCACCACGAGAACTCAGGGATAAGAATCTTCTTGTTGTCACCCAGCATCAGGAAATAGTGGATGGCATTTTTCAGCATGTCTTCGCCGCCATAGGTCAGCAGCACCTGATTTTCGGGCACGCCATAGATTTCGCTGAGGCGTACGGAGATGACGCTCTTTTTTCCCTGGTCATAGATTCGGGTGTAAAAACACAGTGTTTTCGGATCAAAATTCTTAATGGCCTCCACCACTTTCTGGCTAGGCTCAAAATTAAATTCGTTTCTGTCGAGATAATTCATTTCTTATTTCTTTTATATCGTTATTTCAATTCTTCCATTTCATCAACGCCATACCGATGGCAATCCATATAATCTCCCTCACGCGGCAGATGATGCTCACGAAGATGCCCAGCGCTGCCGACAGGCCGAGGGCTGCGATGGAGAGCACGAAACCGCCCTCCTGAACACCCAACTGCATGGGCAGGAATCCGATGAGGTTGGCAAACAACGTGGTGAATGCCACTATCAGCACACTGTGCAGGAAAGTCAGCGTCAGTCCGTCCCAGCCGCCTCCGCAGTCGATACCGAACAGCAGCAGCATGAACATCACCTCCGAGCTCTGCACGACGCGCGAGAAATACTCCAGCAACAGACTCTTATAGAAAGCCCCCTTGTCCTGATGGTGCAGGGCAACAATCTGCTTGTCTATGTTCTCGATGGACTCCGCATGGCGCGCCCAGAATCTTAGCGTCCATTTCTTGCAACCGGGGATATTGGCCACAACGCCCAGCACATATTTCACCAATCCGTTCTTATAGCCTCGCGAAAAGAGGTAGAAGAAAAACAGGCAGAACACCACGATAATGGCCAGCGTGATGCCGATAGCCGTCGTGATAGGCAAATCGCCGATGGCTGCCAGAGCCAGATAGATGAAGATGCTGATAAACCAAAACCAGAAGTGGGCGAAGAAATGCATCATCGCATAGAGAATGACCGACGACGTAGCATGCTGCTTGTCGATATCCTTCGAAAGCTCCATGATGCGATATGGTTCACCGCCCAGTCCGCCAACAGGAGTGGCATAATTCAGTGCATAGCCCGTAATGGTCAGTCGGTAGAGCCGCCAGAAGCTCACGGGCATCTTTCCCCCGATATTGCCCTCGATGGTAGCCTTCCATGCCAGTGCATTCAGTGCATAGACGAAAATCCACACCCCTACGATGGGGATGAGCCAGTAACCTGCGTGACACAGATGGTCCCACAGTTCGACGAAACTCACATCGAACGTCAGCAGCATCACCACGATGGCTGCGATGCCGAGAAAGAAAAACAGGTTATTCAGCCTTTGTTTCGTCCATTTCATAAGCGCTCAATCTTCGTTCTGATGCGTTTGCAGAAGCCCTCGTGGCGGTGGTTGACATACCATGCCAGCAGTCCCATGCACACGATTTCGAACACAAAGTTCATGGCAGGCACGTCGAGCAGACAGAACAGGAACAACCATGCCGAGCGGAAATTAAACGTCAGCAGTCCGTTCCATGTAATCACGGGCAGCGAACTGTCGTGGAAGTCCTGACGGATGTCGGCAGGAATATTGTCCAGCGAACCGTATTTCTCGCGCATGGCCTTCAGCATCAGCTGAAACTCAGGAGTCTTCTGCTCCTGTTTCTTCGTGTAGTCGATATACGACTTCTGGAAATAGCGCTCAGCCCAAGGCGTCTCGGGCGTCATCTGGTCGTAAATCTCCTGTTGCTTCTGCGAATTATCCAATTCCGAACCCTTCTCGCCTTTCAGGAAGAAGAGGTGAGCCTGGATGTAATAATCTGCCAGGCGCTGCTGACCAGCCAGTCCCACAACCCCCGAGATAATGCCCAACGCATAGACCACAGCCGTGGCAATCAGTGCATTCTCAGGCGTATCCTCAATGCCCAGCCATCCGAACTCAATGTCGTGGTGCACATAGAAACGATACACCAGTCCGTGATAGATGGGTACAAACCATGCAAAACCAGCCACACCGTCGAGGATGCGCCCCAGTCGGCTTTTCTTGCCCGTCATACGAGCCAGTTGTCCGTCCGTGCAATCGAAGATATCAGCCAGGCACAGCAGCAGGATAGCGATGATGTTCATCACCAGTCCGTGCGTACCCTCATAGATAAAACTGCCATAGGCAAAGAAGAAAGTGCTGCCAGCCCCGATGAACATCGAAAGAATGGTCACCGTATTGGGATGAATGTCCAACTTGGCAAACAGCACCGCCCACCAATAGCAGAATGGGCGCACCACATGCAAGTCGAGCCAGTCTTCCGTCTCAGCCGATTTCAGTGTCTTTTGAATCTTTTCGTTCATGTTCCTATTTAATAATATTCAAATTCAGCCTGCAAAGTTACGAATAAGTGAGCAAAGAACCAAAGGAAAACTCGTTTTTCTTTGTTCTTTCGAACGTGAGTACCTTCGGCGAAGCCAAAAGTACGAAGAATTTACCACACAGCCAAATTTCCATAGTTATTTTATTTTTATATATACCAATAAACTAAATTTCTAAACATCTAAATTTGCTATTAATAAATGGGAACCGAATGGGAGGCGAGTGGGAACCGGTCCCTGCTTTAACCCTGTTTACTGATAGGCATAATTCTCGTTAAGTGGGGTGAACAACTATTTAATAAGTTTAACGAATTGACATAACTACAAAAAATAGTTGCTTGCTCTTGTTTTTTTAGTTACTTTTGCCCCAGATACTGGATTCGTTAATAATTCAACAACTTAAAAGTAACTAAGAATGAAGAAACTGACAAATAAAGAAAGAGAAGTAATGGAACTATATTGGCAGCATGGAGAAATGTTTGTCCGTGAACTTCTGGAACACTATGAAGAGCCTCGCCCGCATTTCAATACCCTGTCAACTATTGTGCGACGATTGGAGCGTGAAGGGTATCTCGGACATAAACAATATGGCACCACTTACCAATATCATGCACTGATTACAGAACAGGACTATGCGAAAAAGAATATCTTCCAAATGGTGGACGACTATATCGAAGATTCCTACAAAGGACTTGTATCCACTTTCCTGAAAGAAGAGAAACTATCTGTAGATGAGTTACGTGACCTGCTCGCCCAAGTAGAAACCTATAAAAAATCCAAACAATGACATTGTTTCTGACATACGAACTGAAAGTTGCAGTATTGATGACTGTATTCTATATCTTCTGGCGATTGCTTGTTGCGAATGAGACGTGGCACAAATTGAACCGTATTGTGCTTATATCCACAGCAATAGCCTCGTTTATATTGCCACTCTGCGTGATAACATTCCATCAAACAGTAGAAGTAATACCCGAGACGACAGAGAAGATTGAGAATATGGTGCAGGTAGAGATGTCAGACAATCTGCATCATGCGCCTGCCCTTATCAATGACCTGCCACAAGAAGCGACAACGCCATTCAATTGGCAAATGCTACTTTCCATTGTATATTTTATAGGTGTGGTGGTTGTCCTCTCAAGAATGCTACTCTCACTATGGCGACTGCATCAAATGAAACAGCAGAGTGAGATACATTCAATGGGTGAAGGGCGTGAGATTGCTGTCAGCGAACGAGTACGTCAACCTTTCAGTTGGTGGAAGACGGTCTTTCTGAATCGCAAAGATTACGAGGAGGGCACTACGGCACTCCTCACTCATGAATTAGGACACATCCGACTGCATCACTCAGCCGATGTGATCTTTGTGGAACTTCTTACGGCTTTGCAATGGTTTAACCCCACCATGTGGATGCTGCGTAATGACTTGCGCATTATCCACGAGTATGAGGCAGACCAGCAGGTGCTCTCTCACGGATTCAACGACATTCAGTCTCTACACCTCTTCATCC
>JAEEGI010029808.1_pt1 | contig 10292 bp, 9 predicted proteins | sample 8958751 | NCBI WGS metagenome assembly JAEEGI01 (sample SAMN16246545, study PRJNA631951) | gut metagenome | biome: gut microbiome; feature: rumen; material: KS-attached | host: Bos | place: Iran: Karaj | collected 2018-10 | reverse complement strand
CCCATTAAAGCGGTACGCGAGCTGGGTTCAGAACGTCGTGAGACAGTTCGGTCCCTATCCGGCGTGGGCGCAGGATATTTGAGAGGAGCTGTCCTTAGTACGAGAGGACCGGGATGGACGAACCTCTAGTGCATCGGTTGTCGCACCAGCGGCATGGCCGAGTAGCTATGTTTGGAAGGGATAAACGCTGAAGGCATCTAAGCGTGAAGCCCCCCTCAAGATTAGATATCCCATAACATAAGTTAGTAAGACCCCTTGAAGACGACAAGGTTGATAGGGCAGAGGTGTAAGTGAAGTAATTCATTCAGCTGACTGCTACTAATAGGTCGAGGGCTTGACCAAAATTAGGTTAAGACGATTGGTTCTTAAATGTTAGGTATGAAGTATGTTTTTGTTTAAATTAAAGGTTCGAAGTTGATTTTCACGGGAAAACTCGGGAGGATTAACTTTTTAACTTTATAGCATTTTGATTATCAGAATGCCGATTTTATTTAATAAAATCATTCCTCGATAGCTCAATGGTAGAGCACGCGGCTGTTAACCGCGGTGTTGCTGGTTCGAGCCCAGTTCGGGGAGCTTATTATTAATTAGATTCAATTAATGATTAAAAAAGTAATAAAAGAATTGACAAAATGCATTTTATAGTTTAAAATCATAACTGTTGATGTAGTTTGCATTTCGGCGAAGTAGCCAAGTGGTAAGGCATGGGTCTGCAACACCCTGATCATCGGTCCGAATCCGATCTTCGCCTCTTTTCAGAGCTTGAACATTAGTTCAAGTTCTTTTTTCTTGTAATGTAAAAATGAATAAGAGTTATAATTTCCGCCGGGAAATTTCTGAATAAAGAAAAATTCAGAGCACTGAATTATGTGTCGTTAGGCCTTAGAAGACACATGGTTTAGTGCTTTTTGTTTGCATTTGAAACTAACAAAAAAGTAAATCAAATTACCGAAGAAAAAAAGCAATTGATTAGAAAGGAGGCTAAATGGAAAAAATAGCGGAAAAGACCTTTTTAGAAGAAAAGAAAGCGCTTTTTTCGGAATATATGCGTTACACCTCGATGAACATAGCAGGAATGATAGGAACATCCTGTTATATCTTAGCAGACACCTATTTTATATCAAAAGCACTAGGTAAAAATGGACTAGCAGCCCTTAATATAGTTCTGCCAGTATATAGTGTGATAGATGGAATCGGACTTATGATAGGCATAGGAGCAGCAACCTGTTTCTCCATAGAACGTGAAGTAATGGCAAAGAGAGAAAATATAAGAAAAAATAGCGATCGCATATTCACAAACAGCATCCTCCTCATATCAATAGTATCACTACTTGCAATAATGATAGGCTTATTTTTTAGCAAAGGAGCAGTAAGGCTTTTAGGAGCAGATGAAGAAACCTTTGAAATGTCAAATATATATTTGAAGGTAATTATGCTATTCGCACCGGCATTTCTTCTGAACAGAGTGATATCAGCCTTTGTAAGAAATGATGGGGGACCGGGACTAGCAATGATTGCGGTGCTCTTAGGAAGTGCTTTTAATGTCCTATTTGACTACATATTTATGTTTCCGTGTCACCTTGGAATGTTAGGTGCAGTTCTTGCAACGGGTTTTGCACCGCTTGTAGGAGTATTGATATTATCTTTACATTTCATAAAAAAGAAGAACAGCTTCTCAATAATAAAGTCGAAAATAAATTTGAAAATAACAAAAAAGACTTTATCTTACGGCTTATCATCCTTTGTAAATGAACTATCAGCAGGAATAGTAATGGTGGTATTCAATCTCCTTATGCTTGAATTTGCAGGAAATACAGGCGTTGCAGCATATGGAGTCATAGCAAATATTTATCTTGTAGTAATAGCAATGTTTAATGGAATAGCGCAGGGAATACAGCCGCTAGTAAGTAAAAGCACAGGCAGAGGAGATAAAAAGGCAAAAGACTATGTAATAAAGCTTGCAGTAATTAATGCATTGTTATTAGCTGTGATAATATATGGAGGATTATATGCCTTTTCTACACCTGTAGTAAGAGTATTTAATAGTGAAGGAGATAAAGCGCTCCAGATGGTAGCCGAAGCAGGAAGTAAAATTTACTTTATCGGCATATTTTTTGCCGGAATAAATGTAATAATGTCAGCATTCTTTTCAGCAGCAAATCACCCCTTTAAAGGACAGATGGTATCACTGCTTAGAGGAATCATAGTCACTGTCCCATGTGCATACATAATGGCGCAGCTTTTTGAGATAACAGGAGTATGGTGTTCATTTCCAGTAACAGAATTAATAATACTTATTATAGCAGGGATATTACTAGCAAGAAGCAGAAATACTTGACGCAGGTTTTAATAAATTATATAATTAGTGCAGTGATGGTGCAGGAGCCTTTGGCATGAGCTTATCAGCTATGTTAAGGTCCTGCACTTTTTTAGTAAGAGAGGTGGAGAACAAAAATGAAACTTAGTGTTTTTTTTCATCATTTGGAAAGCTGGGAGAGGGAGAAGAAGGTCAGCATCGACGAAGTGCTAGAGAGCACAAAAGCCTTAGGGATAGACTATGTCGAGCTTGATATGGCAGATGTAGCAAGAATCGGCAAGGAAAAGCTAAAGGAGCTATTAGATAGACATAAAATGAAGGTATCTAGCATTTACTGCTTTTATAACTGGAATGCCGATCCAGAAGACTTTAAAGGATATGAGCAAATAGAGCAGGCAAAGGTTCTAGGAAGCAAAAAGATAATGATAATACCTGGCTTTTACTCAGACCTTAAGGATGAAGAAAAGAAAAAGATAGAGCTTACTAATATGCTAAAGGGCATGAAAAAACTTTGTGAAAGAGCGAAAAGTGAAGGAATAATTCCTACCATAGAGGACTTTGACAGTGAGGATAGCCCTATAAGAAATGTGGAAGGAATGAAAAAATTCCTTGATGAGGTGGAAGAGCTCCGTGTAGCCTTTGACACAGGAAACTTCTTATACAGCGGAGAAGAAGTAAGGCTTGCCTTTGAAGAGCTGAAAGAAAAAATCGTGCATGTCCATTTAAAGGATAGAAGACTAAAGACAGCAAAAGAAGATCTGCAGCTTACAAATGAGCAAAAGAAGATGCTAGGAGAAAGAAAGCCGGCAATGACAGGGGATGTAATGTATTCTGCGTATGTAGGAGAAGGCATGATTCCTATAAAGGAAATAGTAAATAAACTAGAAGAAAGTGGCTTTGAAGGAATATTTGTCATCGAGCATTTCGGGGTAACAGACTATCAAAAGGCAGTGGAAGCATCAGCAAGCCACTTATTAAGCTAATGTACAAGGTGAATATAATAATCTTTTTACTTAAACAGCTACTTCTTTTAGTTTGTAATTTACTTTTTGATTTTAGTGTGATATTGCTTTAGTAGTTGTATAAGCAAATAAAGAAGGCTTTATGAACTTTAAAAAGAAGGATATGCAAGGATTATCTAGAAAGAATTTATGCTTGTATAAGGAAGTATACGTAGAAAAATATAAAGTATAAAATGATGTCTACATTTTAATGCCCATATTTAACTAAATTTTGATTCTTTTTTAATTAATTATTTTCCCTAATGTGATATAATCTAATAACGGCAGAAAAAATGCTTCATAAAATTAAGCAAATTCATATGTACATAGCAGAAATTAACTAATATAGTTGAATCAGGAAATCATGATGAACTTCTTGCTAGAAAAGGTGAGTATGCAAGGCTTTATGGGTGCATGATTTCATAGTAAATATAGGGAGGAATTTATGGAATCGATACTTAAGCTTGAAAATGTATCAAAAAAATACGGCAATGAAACTGTTCTAAAAAATGTTAATCTTGAACTGAAAAGTGGTAAGATAGTCGGTCTTGTTGGACCGAACGGAGCAGGAAAAAGCACAATAATGAAGATTATCAGCGGACTTATTTCTAATTTTGAAGGTACAGCTCAAATAAATGGAGAAAATATCCGCAATTTGAAATGTAACTATAAAAAAGTCGGTTGTCTTATTGAAAATCCGGGATATTATGGTAGCGATACGGGGCTTGATAATCTTAAGTTCTGTGCTAAACTTTCAGGTGCATATTCAGAAGCACAGATAAGGGATCTTGCAAAGCGAATAGGCATAGAAAATGCACTGAAAAAGCGTGTAAGTAAGTATTCGCTGGGAATGAAACAGAAACTAGGAATATGTATGGCGATGGTCGGAAAGCCTGAGGTACTTATCCTTGATGAGCCGACTAACGGTCTTGATCCTGATACCATACCAGTTGTACGTGATCTGATAAAATATTCTGCGGAAGAAATGAACTGTGCGGTGCTTGTTTCAAGTCATATTCTTTCAGAGATAGAGGCTGTTTGTGACAGTGTATATTTCATCAAGAATGGTGAGATAATCAGCGAGAAGGGCATGGGAACAGAAGAGAGGACAGTTTATTCATTCGCTTCAGATTCTCAGCTGAAGTTGATTGAATTATTACAAAAAATGGGATATAAAGCGACTGTTTGTGGTGATAAGGTAGAGACTGAGATGGATGAAACTCAGGCATCTGAATTCCTTGTTACTGCTGTTAAGGAGAATGTCCGCATTTTCGGTATGGACAAGAAGAATGCCAACCTTGAACAGACTTATCACAAAGTTATGGAGGGTAAAGATGAGTAACTGCATAGCCATTGGATTTACGAGCTTTAAGCTTAATCTAAAAAGAAGTAGTTTTCTGGTATTTGCACTACTTCTTTCTATGATATTCGGCGTGTTTATGTACCGCAGAGGAACATCCCCCGAGTTTATTAATTCTTCGGTAATGATGCTTTCAAAATTTATGGGATACTATCTGGTATTTATGTCCGCAGAAGTGTTTTCGAAGGAATTTCAAAATGGTTTCTATAAATGCGTGCATACCTCAGGAATGTCTGAGGGCAGGATAATACTTTACAAAACTATTTCGGTATTGTTTACTGCGCTTTTATTCTTTGTAATGGTATCGGGAGTACATCTCATGGTTATAACAAAACAATCGGCTGATGCAGATATAAAGATGTTAGGCAAAGGTGCTTTAATATTCTTGATTGTAGCCCTTCATTATTCTTCTGCAGCAGCATTGCTGACAGCTCTGCTGAATAGATACAAGGCAACGCTTTTTTCTATGCTTATCTGCTATATTGCACTGCCATACGTTTATACAATGTATCGCGCATTTACAGGCAGGGAGTCTGAATTAGTACGTGCTATTCCATGTGTTTCAATGGATTATACTTTGATGACCTACGACATAAGGATGCATGAATTGGTGATTAATCTTGTATTGACAGCGGTGTTTTTTGTTATGGCAATGTATGTTGCAAAGAACAAGGACATAAAGGCAGATTCGTCAGAAGAGTAAGAAAGGGAATAGTATGACGAGAGGATTTCAGATATATATTAAGGATGTCCGCAGATCTATTTTTAATAAAGTCACTGTGGCAGTTGTAGTAAGTTCAATTATAGGAGCATTGGCAGTAAGCCAGATGTTTCCGTTTGTTGTGGAAGAGGAAGGCGGTACCGAGATTATCATTTCAAGTATTTTTAAGATGATAATGATATATTATGCGGTAAACCATTTTGGCAGTGATTACTTCACGAAAACTGCAAGGCTTATATTTTCAGTGCAGGAGGGGAGGCTTGTAATATATGCCTTCAAATTGATGGCCAATATGACAACAGCCCTGTATCTTGCCGCGATGCATATTGTGCTGAAGTTAATTGTTCCTGGTATTGCAGGTGAGCTTACATCATTTAAAGAGGTTTTGAGCATATTGTCAGTTTATCTGCTTTTTTCTATTACAGTGACAGTATTTTCAATAGCTTTGTCTATGATAGTAAAAAGCGGTGCAGCTATTCTAGTTGCAGACTATTTTCTGTTTTTTTGGACGATAGGAGATAATCTTGCGGCACTTGGCAGTAAATTAAGTGATGGTTTCTTACGCTTGGTATTCACTCATAATACATTTTATGAGCTAGGCCATTCGTTTTCATTAATGAAAATCGAACCTATCACTCTAAAAAGCTGCATACCGTTTATACTTTTCTTTGGAATTGTTGGAATGATAATGCTTAAGAAAAAGGATATTGCATAAATAACTTTACTTGCCCTTTACATTTATTCAGCTAATCGCCTTATTGAGTAATAGCAGTCTTTGGATAAGTTTATCAGCTATGTCAAAGACCTGCATCTTTTTACTTAGAATGTAGAACAAAAAAGAAAAGAGCAGAGCAGAGCCTGCTAATATACAAGATAGAATGATAAATAATTAAAAACTTACACGGAATCAAAGCAGAGAAATAAGGCAGGGGAAAGGAAGCAGAAGTATGAAAATCAGAGTAACCGTATGGAATGAATACGTTCACGAGCGTGAATATGAAGGAATAAGAAAGAATTATCCAGAAGGAATACATGGCTGCATAAAGAAGTTCCTAGAGAAAAATGCCGACATAGAGGTAAGAACAGCAACACTTGATATGCCAAATCAGGGCATAACAGAAGAGCTTCTTTCAAACACGGATGTACTTATCTGGTGGAGCCATGCAAGACAGGATGAAATAACAGACGAAAATGTAGAGCTGATAAAAAAGCACGTGCATGCAGGAATGGGCTTCATAGGACTTCACTCAGCACATTTAAGTAAGATAATGAAAGCATTGCTTGGAACCACCATGACCTTATCCTGGAGACATGGTGACAGCGAAAAGCTCTGGTGCATTGCGCCATGGCATCCAATAGCAGAGGGAGTGCCAGAATGCATAGAAATACCAGAGGAAGAAATGTATGGAGAGCCTTTTGACATACCAAAGCCAGATGACATCATATTCCTAGGCTGGTTCAAGGGAGGCTGCACCTTCAGAAGCGGCTGCACCTTTACCAGAGGACTTGGAAAAATGTTCTACTTCCAGCCAGGACATGAAGAAGCACCAGTCTATGAACAGGCGGAAATACAGAAAATCATAACCAATGCGGTACGCTGGGCAAAGCCGCAGAAAAGGCTAAAGCAGGCACCAGATAACATAGCATTATAGAAAAATAAAATATATCGGTACTTTACATCTGACTATAAGCTGATTTTTGTAATAAAATATCATCTTTGACAGAAAGGTATAAATAAAATGGCTACACCGCTTGTATTTAAAGAGGTGTAGCCGTTTTTTATTTCGCGACGACACGTGCTATTTTTTGGCTTTTTTAATTTCTTTTGATTCTTTTACAATATTACTCATTGCAACTCATTATTCTGAAAGTTTCTAAGATTTCACAACGCTGTTTATTTATACGACAAATACTCAGAGGGAATTTTTGTTGAAAGAAGGTCTGTTTTGCGGTATAATATCGGTATAGCAAAAAAAGAACAATCTTAGCTGAAAAGAGGATGCAACTTGATGGATGGGATGAATTGTTTATTGACTATTCAGGCGTTTTTATAAATCATATAATTAGGAAAGCAAAGGTGCAGGAGCCTTTGGCATAAGCTTATCAGCTGTGTCAAAGACCTGCATTTTTTTAGTAAGAGAGAGTAGGGTGATAATGAAGTACAGCCCCGGATGAAAAAGTGAAAAAAATTTGTTAAAAAGTGAGTAGTTTTGTATGTAATATTCGTGTAAATGATGAAACCGCATAAGAAGGTATTAGAAGGCATGAGAATGAAGTGCTTTCTTTTTGGAGGAAGAAAATGGATGGATAGCTGTTCGGAAGCTTACAGCCGTTTTTTAAGCGGCGATAAAGATGCAATGACGGAGATTATAATTGAATACAGGGACGGTCTGCTGTTATTCCTGAAAGGCATAGTTGGTGATATTTATATAGCAGAGGATATAATGGAGCAGACATTCATGCTTCTTGCAATAAAAAAGCCAAGGGATAAAGGCGGAAGCTCATTTAAAACCTGGCTTTATACAATCGCAAGGAATCTGGCGATAGACTATCTTAGAAGAAAACGCCGGAGCAATGAAGTAGATATAGAAGCAATCGGAGAAATATGGAATGATGAAAATCTGCTTGAAGAAAAATATATAAAGAAAGAAGAGCAGATTTTAATCCGCAGGGCAATGAATAACCTGAGAAATGAATACAGACAGGTGCTTTGGCTGAGCTACTTTGAAGAAATGAGCAACAAGGAAATTTCGAAGGTTATGAAAAAAAGCATAAGAAGCGTCGAGGCAATGTTATATAGGGCAAAGAAAGCCTTGCGTGAAGAACTGGAAAAGGAGGGGATAAACGGAGTGAATGATTGAGGTGAGGCCTGACCTGGCAGTTTTTTGGATCGGAGCGTTCCGTAGATGGAAATATAGAAACTTGTTAACCAAGTAGTCTTAATCGACTACATTATTATTATACTAGGAGGTGATTGTTATCAGAAGTTATGAAGAAACAGCTCATAACGTGTACAGACGGATTGAAGCGTATGAGCTTAAAAAGAAAAAAAGAATAAGGACGGGCATTAGAACTGCAACAGTGACTATGTGTATATTAGCAGTATATATCGTAATCGTTTCTAATACATCTTCGGTAATATTCGCAGAAAGAGAAGAATGGGATTATGCTAAATTCTATCGTATTAAAGGATGGGGATATATTGAGTTAAAGGAACAGATCGATATGATGGATGTTCCGGAGGAATATTTAATCAGTGCAGATGCAGAGGAATTGATAAAATATGTAGTGAATTATCCTCTTTTGATTGACGCCTTTGTTTATGACAATCCTGAGCAGGGCGTTGAACATATCAGGAATACCTGTAGTGCGCTTGATGTGCTGCTAAAAAGAGATGATGCACTGGAATTAATAAATAAAGCGCTTGAAGATGTATCCAGGTATATTGATGAAGATAATATTCAAGGCGAATTGGCTGAATCGGTAGCTGAGGGATTTTTAAAACTGCTGCTTCAGACAGAATTTTGATACGTTAGAGTCAGGATTAAACTGTTATAATGTGATTCAAGGAGGTGGGACTTATGCGTAAAAAGATAGCATTAGTTGCGAGTGCAGTTTGTATCGCGCTGCTTTTAGGGATAATAATTAAAATGAATGGCGATTCAAAAACAGTTTTAGCAGATGAAGGGTATTCTTTCGTGAAATATGAAGTAAATAGCGAGACAGTGGTTTCCAATGAATTTGCTGAAAACCAGATTAAATCTGCAGAAATGCATACATTGTTCTTGAAAAGCCTTCCTTATAGAGGCAGATATAAAGCCTCAGAGGCAATCGGAAAGTATACCGTAGATCTGATTGGAGCAGAACAATTTCCTGATTATTATGCGGGTTGTTATATAAATGAAGACGGAAAACTGATTGTTCAGATAAAAGAAAGTTACTATGAAAAAAAGTATCATGGCTGTGCTTGGTATAAAGAACTGGCAGAAATGATGAAAAGCAACGATTTTGCCTGTCATCCTGTTAAATACAACTATACTGAGTTGATTAACGGAATGTCAGATATTACAGAAGGATCACTCTCTAAAAAGTTAAAAAAAGAAGGTATTGAAATGGGAAGTGAAACAGAGTATGACATCGTTGGCATTGGCCTGAATGACTATCTTAATTGTATCGAAATAGAAATAAGAAGAGAAGAAATGACAGGCAAAATCAAAGAAATAGTTAATAATGAAATGTATACAATTGTTGTAGTAGGCGATGGTGTTGTATTGGATAATTAATAAGCTGGCAGATTATAACACATCTATGTATTCGGATCCTTCGCAATAGATTATGTATGAGAGGTAATATGTATATGGTGAATAAAAGTAATAGGAATATAATAAAAATTTTAGTTTTTTGTTTGGGTATACTGATGTTGGTAGGCTGCGGAAGTGGTGAAGGAATAAATACTGAACCTTCTTCATCTGTTGAACACGATGTAGATGGAAAAGAGATTACAGGAAAAATGGCTGAAAGAGGCGGAAATATAAGCTGTAAAATAGATAATCACGAGATTTACGCTGAATTTGAATATGGAAAAATAAGCGTGGAAAGCACAAATAATGAAGAAAACGGATCTGATGCATCGGTCTTTGAAATTAATACAGAAGGACATTCTTTTTATATGGATTTCATTAACGGAGGCACAGGAGTTATAGTGATATGCTTAAATGTCGCTGCCGGAAGTGAAGATCATACTTTCTATAAATCAGATGATTATGGAGTGACATGGAATAAGCTCGATATTGAGGAACCATCATACACGATGATTCGTTCTATCGAACTGTTGAATGAATCTGAAATGAAACTTGGTTATAATTCAGTAGAAGGAAATGGTGAAATTGATTA
>JAEEGI010029805.1_pt1 | contig 10293 bp, 4 predicted proteins | sample 8958751 | NCBI WGS metagenome assembly JAEEGI01 (sample SAMN16246545, study PRJNA631951) | gut metagenome | biome: gut microbiome; feature: rumen; material: KS-attached | host: Bos | place: Iran: Karaj | collected 2018-10 | reverse complement strand
GGCGGCGAAAGGGGGAGGTATCCCATGAAAAAAGCCCTGTTTATGCTCTTCAGCCTCGCGCTGTGCCTGCTTGCGGGCTGCGGCGGGACGGCGGACCCGGCCCCGACGGAGGCTCCCGCGGCGTCCCGGTACATCGCTCTGCCCTGGGAGGAGGAGGTCTGGAGCCTGGCCGTCCTGCCGGAAACGGATACGGCGGAGGTGGGCGTGAGCCTCACGGAGGCGGACGGCTTCGGCTGCAGCTTCACCCTGGATAACCGGGGAGCGGAAAGCTTTGTGCTGTATCCCGAAGAGAAAACGGGCTGCCATCCCCTGTTCCGGAAAACGGAGTCCGGGAGCTGGGAGTGGATGAAGCCTCTCCGGATGCCGGAAAACGGCTCCTGGAGCTGCGCCGCCGGGGCGTCCGCGAGCCTGGGACTGGACTGGTCCCGGGAGCTGGGACCGCTGGAGCCGGGGGAATACGCCCTCCTGCTGACCGGCGGCTTCCGGGGCCGGAAGGGCAACTGGGTGGGAGAGCCCGTGTCCCTGCCCCTGCGCTTCACCCTGGGGGAGGACGCCCTGCCGGAGGCTCCGGGTCCCCTGACCATGCTGGAAACGCCGGAGCAGCTCACCCTGGAGGTTAAGCAGCTCAGCACCCGCCGCCACATCCAGACCCTCACGGTGACGGGGGACGGGAGCTTCGTCCCGGACCGGGACTTTTTCCTGTTCCGGGCGGAGGAGGACGGGACCCTCACCTTCCTGCAGCCCCGATATCACCTGCCCTATGTGCTGAACCTGCCGGCTGCTTACGGCAGCGGCCGTCCCATGGAGCTGGAGATCGACCTGGCGGCCCAGTACGGAGCCCTGCAGCCGGGGGAATATGTGGTCCGCCGCCGTCTCTATCGCCTGGAGGAGGGAGAGAAGCTGCACGTCCAGGAATTTGACCGGAGCTGGCGGACCATCCCGGAGGACCGGATCCTCTGGGTGGACGCCCGGCTGTACGTGGGCGTCCGCGGCGTGCCCATCCCCGCCCCCGGCCGGGAGGTGGAGCCCATAGCCGCCCCTTATACCGGGGAGGAGCCCATGCTGCCCGTGATCCTGCAGAACGGCAGCTTCACCGCCGACGGCTGCCGCTTTTCCCTCCTGAACCGCTGCGAAGCGGAGCTGAGCTTCAGCGGAGACGAGTACACCCTGTATTACCTGGAGCGGAACGCCGAGTGGCTGCCCCTGGCCCGGGAACGGCACGTGGGCTCCGGCCTGATCCCCTTTACCGTGCTCCCCGGGGAAAGCAAGGAATGGGGGGATGATTTCGGCAGGAACCGGATCTACGGCACGCTCCCCAGGGGTTCCTACCGTCTGGTATTCTTCGCCCATCTGGGGGAGGACCGGAAGACGGAGTATCCCCTGGCGGTCTCCTTCTCCATCGGGCAGGACGGCTCCGGGACCTACACCGGTCTGGAGCAGGAGGTGCGGGCGGCGGTGAACGCCTACCGCGGCCGTCTGGCGGAGGCCTACGTCCTGCCGGAGCCTCCGGCGGACGCCCCCTGGTACGCCTGTCTTTACGGCTCCGCCCTGCAGACCGACTGCGCACATCAGTGGAAGGTGGACATGCACAGGGGCACGGTCCGGGTGACGGTATACCGGGACCGGGACGTGGAGCGGGCCAGGGCGGTCCTGGCGGACTTCCCCTCGGCGGAGGTGGTGCGGGGGGAAGACTTCCCCCGGCGCAGCAGCCCGGTCACGGAGGAAAAGCTGGGGACCCTGGGGGTCCTCACGGCGGAGCCGGTGCTCCAGACGGACCCGGAGCTGTACCGTGAGGGGACCTGGCTCCTGACCCTGGAGGTGACGGCGGAGGAGGCCGTATGGCGCTCCTCCGGCTGGTGCACGAACCTGTTTCCGGAGGTATGGGACCGGGAGACGGAGCAGTGGCTCGCCATCCCCATCCCCGATCTCGGGTACTCGGCGATGGGGCATGCCGCCGTGGCCATGGAGCCGGGGATGAAGCTCCGGGTCCTGGTGAGCCTGGGCGTGTTCCACACGGAGTTTTCTCCGGAGGAGGAATACCGCTTCGTTCTGGAATCGGACGCGGGACCGGGGACAGGGGCAATGCAGCCGGAGTATTACGTCTGTCCCTTCGCCGTCACCATGGAGGGGGAGGCGTAGACCGGCGGTTTTCCGCGATTTTTGCAAAAAACCTGCGAAAAACCCTTGACATTGACGCGGCGTCAAATTGTAAGGTGGCGGCGAAAGGGGGAGGTATCCCATGAAAAAAGCCCTGTTTATGCTCTTCATCCTCGCGCTGTGCCTGCTTGCGGGCTGCGGCAGCCGGGAGGCTCTGGAGCCCACTCCCGCCTGGCCGGACCGGGTGGAGGGGGAATATGACGATACCGTCCGGTTTTTCTACCGTGACGCGGAGCCGGCCCAGGCCGGCGCGGACAGCCTCACCGGTCGGATGACCGCCCTGTTCCCCACGGAGGACGGGACCCTGGCCCTGGGCTGGCGTCAGATCACCGGCGGGGAGGCGGAGCTGCTGGAGGACTTCCTGGAGGGGAACGGCGGCACGGTGGGGGTCTGGGCGGAGGACGACTCCGGCCCCGGCGCCGCGGAGAGCTATGTATACCTGCAAAACCGGTGGTACTGCCTCACCGCCTCCTGTCCGGAGCTGACGGCGGCGGAGCTGCTGCCCCTGCTGGACGGGACCGTCACCGCCCGTTCCGGGGAGGAGCGGGTCTCTCCCCGGCTCACCGGGGAGCCCTGGTACGCCGCCCTGCCCTGGGAGGAGGACTGGACCTGTCTCACCGCCGCCTGGTACGAGCTGGAGCCGGAGAGCGGCAAGCAGGCCCTTTGGGAGCTTCTCAGCTCCCGCTCCTGGTATATGGCGGTGCCCGACGCCGGGGATCTGGAATACCTGGCCGACCGCGCCAATTTCCGCTTTGCCATCCACACCGCCTCGGGCGAGGCGGCATGGTTCTCCATCGTGGGCTTCGGGGATATCTGGTGGAACGGGACCTGCTGGCACTCCGCGGAGCCGGAGGAGGACTTCCGGGCGGCCTGCCGGGCGCTGCTGGAGACGGGGGTCAATATGCGCGGCTGCCCCGCCCTCACCTACGGCGAGGGGGAGGACGCCCTGGAAGGCATCGGCGTCGGCAGCAACACCTGGAACCATACCACCCGGGCGGGGGTCAAGAGCAGCATATACGATGAAGCCGCGGCCTACGACGCCGCGGACTGGCTGGACGGGTCCCATCCCGTGCTCGCGGCGGCGGGGGACGTATCCCTCTCCTTCTCCTGCCGGGAGCCGGATTCCCTGAGCCTGAGCGTGTTCAACTCCTTCGGCTCCGCCCCTGCGGTGTCGGACGGGCTGCGCTTCACCCCCTATGCCGGGGTCAACGCCTATGTTCTGCACGCCCGCTGGGACGAGACGCCCCAGGGGGGCTGGGGCAGCGCGGACTATATCCTGCTGGTGGACGGCTCCGCCCCCGGGGACCTGCCGGAGACGGAGGCCGGAGCGAAGGCGGCGCTCTTGGCGGCGGACGCCTTCGGCTGCAGCTTCACCCTGGAAAACCCGGATGAACGGGACCTTGTCCTCTATGCCCCCGCCCTCTTCCGCATGGACCGGGGCGGCTGGGAGTGGATGAAGCCCCTGCGCCTCCCGGAGGACGAGGGCTGGGTCTGCCCCGCCGGCAAGACCGTCCGGCTGGGCTTTGACTGGTCCCGGGCCCTGGGGGCCATGGAGCCGGGGGAATACGCCCTCCTGCTCCGGGGCGCCTTCCGGGCCCGGCGGGGCCAGGGGGAGGAGACCGTGTATATTCCCCTGCGCTTCACCCTGGGGGAGAACTCTCTGCCGGAGGCCCCGGGTCCCCTGTCCCCCCTGCCGGAGCCGGAGGGGCTGACCCTGGAGCTCACCCAGCTCAGCGCCCACCGCTGGGTCCAGACCATCGCCGTGGAAACGGAGGACCGGTATGTGCCGGAGCGGGACTTCACCCTGTTCCGGGCGGAGGCGGACGGGAGCCTCAGCCCGGTGCTTCCAGCCTGCCGCCTCTCCCAGCAGCTGAATTACCCCGTCACCATCGGCGGCGAAGCCTCCCGCATCTCCCTGGACGTGGACCTGGCGGCCCAGTACGGCGTGCTGCAGCCCGGGGACTACGTGGCCCGCCGCCGTCTTTTCCGGCTGGAGGAGGGGGAGGAATGGTTCCGGCTGGACAGCCCCTTTGACCGGAGCTGGCGCACCCTGCCGGAGGACCGGATCGTTTACGCGGACAGCCGCTTCCATCTTTCCGGCTACCTGGCCGCCCCGGCCATGGAGGTCGAACCCCAGTCCCTGCCCTATACCGGAGAGGACCCGGAGCTGCCGGTCTCCTTCCGGAACGGCAGATATACCTCCACCGAGGTCCGCTTTACGGTGAAGAACCCCTGGGACGAGACCCTCAGCTTCGGGCGGGATGAATACGCCCTGTTCTATCTGGACCGGAATGGGGAATGGCTCCCTCTGGCCCAGCGGCGGCACCCCGCCTCCGGCCTGCTGGCTTGCGAGATCCCCCCGGGGGAGAGCCTCGAATGGCAGGACAGCTTCGGCGGCGAATGGTCAAAGTACGCCCCCCTGCCCCAGGGGACCTACCGTCTGGTGTTCTCCGCCCAGTTGGGAGAGGAGGGGGAAGGCGGGTTCATTGCGGCGGAATTCCGCATCCGGGAGGACGGCACCGGGATGTACCTGGGCGCGAACCGGGAGGCGGAGACGCTGGTCCGGGCATACAGCAGCCGTCTGGCAAAGCTGTATGTCTGGCCGGAGGAGGGAGAGGACCCCTCCTCCCCCACCGGCGCATCTCCCTTCACGCAGGACCCATACGTGCAGCAGTGGAAGCTGGAGCACAGCGGCGCCATGCTCACGGTGACGGTATACCGGGACCGGGACGTGGAGCGGGCCAAAGCGCTCCTGGCGGACTATTCCATGGTGAAGGTGGTGCGGGGGGAGGACGCCCTCCCGGTGATCCGGCCGGAAACGGAGGATGACCCGGGGACCCTGGGGATCCTCACGGCGGAGCTTGTGCCCCAGAGGGACCCGGAGCTGTACCGGGAGGGGACCTGGCTCCTGACCTTCACCCTCACCCGGGACGCGCTGCTCAAGCCCGACTGCATACAAGGCGTCTTCCCGGAGGTCCGGGACCGGGAGGAGGAGCAGTGGCGGGGGCTGGGGGCAAGCATCAGCTCCCTGGAGGTCTACTATCCCCCGGAGCCGGTGGAGAAGGGCACAGCGATCCGGGTGAACGTCTGTCTGGGGACCTTCCACGCGGAATTTGCCCCGGAGGAGGAATACCGCTTCGTCCTGGCCATGGACGTGGGGGACCGGGAGCATGAGCTCCGATACTTCACCGCCCCCTTTGCCGTCACCGCGGAGGGGGAGGCGTAAACCGGCGGATATTTCCGCGTTTTTCAGAAAATTTTGCAAAAACCCCTTGACATTGACGCGGCGTCAAATTGTACGCTGGGGGCGAAAGGGGGAGGCGTCCCATGAAAAAAGCCCTGTTTACGTTCCTCATCCTCGCGCTGTGCCTGCTGGCGGGCTGCGGCAGCCGGGAGGCTCTGGAGCCCGCCCCCGCCTGGCCGGACCGGGTGGAGGGGGAATATGACGATACCGTCCGGTTTTTCTACCGTGACGCGGAGCCGGCCCAGGCCGGCGCGGACATCCTCACCGGGCGGATGACCGCCCTGTTCCCCACGGAGGACGGGACCCTGGCCCTGGGCTGGCGGCGGGTCGTAGGCGCAGAGGCGGAGCTGCTGGAGGAATTCCTCACGGAGACCGGCGGCGCGCCGGGGATCTGGGAGAGGGATACCGGCGCTCCCAACGCCCTGGAGAGCTACGTCCGCCTGGGGCGGAGCTGGTACTGTCTCAGCGCCGCCTGCGACGGCCTGGAGGAGGCCGCGCTGCTCCGTCTGGTGGACGGGACCGTGGCCGTCCGCGCCGGAGAGGAGAGCGTCCTGCCCAGGGCGCTCTCCTCCTGGCTGGAGGAGCTGCCCTGGGAGGCGGACTGGGTCTGCCTGACCCTGGGCGGATGGGAGCTGGACCCGGAGACGGGGAAAGCCGCCCTCCATACCCTATTGTATTCCTATGACTGGCTGATCACGGACCCCCAGGCCCAGGAGAAGGTGTACGACCCGGACGTGGGCATGCACAGGGTCCCTTCCACCTGGGAGACGAATCTGACCCTGCCGGATAAGCAAAGGCTGCGCTTCCATCTGCGGGAAAACGGGGAGCTGTACTGGAACGGCGCCCTGTACCGTCCCCTGGGCAAGGGGGGCGGCCCGGGCCTGATCGAAGCGTACGAAGCCCTGGAGACGCAGGGAGAGTACATCACCGACGCCCCCGCCCTCACCCTCACCGGCGGGGAGACGGCATACGAGGCCATCCGCCGGACCGGGCTCTGGACCCACATTTTCCGGGACGGGCGCAAGGTGACCTATGGGGGCTTCGACCTGGCGATCCCCTATCAGGAGGTGGACTGGCTGGCCGCCGGCGAGCCCGTCCTGGAGACCCGGGGGGAGCTGACGCTGTGCTTCGCCGGGCGGGAGCCGGACAGTCTGCGTCTTTACGCTTTTACGGACCCGAGTCTGACGGTCTACGCCCCCATGGAGGTCCGGGAGGGAAGATTCACCCCCTTCGCCGGGGTGAACCGCTATGTGCTCCACTGTACCTGGGCCCAGGTCGGGCAGGGGGGCTTCGGCAGCAGGGCCTATATCCTTCTCATCGACGGAGGGGCGGCCTGCGGACCGGAGGTCCGCGAGAACGGGGAAGCCGTTCTCGACTTCACCGAGACGGACAGCTATGGCTGCTCCTTCATCCTGATAAACCGGGGGGAGCGGCTCCTGAACGTCTGCGACGTTTACGAATCCGGCCGCGTGTACACCCTCCTGCGCCGGACAGGGGCCGGGGGCTGGGAGTGGGTGAAGCCCATCCGTCTGACCCGGGAGCGCATCCCGGATACCATTCCGGCGGGGGAAAGCCGGGACTGGGCCTGGGACTGGTCCTATGCCTACGGCCCCCTGGAGCCCGGGGAATACTGTCTCTCCCTCCTCTGCGGCCTGTCGGGAAACCGGCAGGCGGAGACCTTTATCCTCCGCCGGCGCTTCACCGTCTCCCGGACAGCGCCCCCGGACCTGGGGGACGAAGCCAGGCACGAGCTTCCCCCGGGAGACTACCGGCTCCTCATCCCCTGCACCGCCTCCGCATACGGGGCGGTGACGGCGGGATACGCGGCGGCGGACTTCACCGTACCCTGAGATCTCTTTGCACTGCATACGTCAGACTTACCGTTGGATCAAAGGAGGGATACCCCATGAAAAGAGCGCTGATCCTGCTGGTTCTCCCGGTCCTGCTGCTGTTTGCGGGCTGCGGGGCGGACAAGACCCCGGCGGAGACCCCCGCGCCCCCCGAGACCGCCGCTCCGGCGGAGACCCATGCCGAATGGCTGGAGGAGCTGCCCTGGGAGGAGGCCTGGTCCGGCCTGATGCTGGGACACTGGGAGCTGGACCCGAAGACGGGCAAGGAAGCCCTCCGCGCCCTTCTGGATTCCCGCGTCTGGACGCTGGAGGACCCGGAGGCAAAGGAGGAGGAGTATATTGACCGGATCGACAGATGGGTGATCCCGAAAAACCGGGAGACGGACATCTATATCGGGGATCGGGAGCCGGTGCGGTTCCTGCTCCGGGAAAACGGGGACCTGTACTGGAACGGGGCCCTGTACCGTCCCCAGGGGGACGGAGACGGGTTCCTGAGTGCCTGGAACGAGCTGAAGGAGACCGGGGTGAACACCGCCGGGCCTCCCCTGCTCACCCTCAGCTGCGGGGAGGAGAGCGTCGCCGCCGTCACCAACGGCACCTATTCCTGGACCCACGTCACCCGCATGGGCTGGAGCACGGGGGCGGAGAGCGACGCCGCCGCGGTGACGGACACGGACTGGTTCTCCCTGGACTATCCCGTGCTCCGCGCGAAGGGGGAGGTCACCCTGAGCTTCGCTTCCCGGGAGCCGGAACGCATCAACTCGCTTACCGTGTTCACGGCTGTATCCAAGGATGTGGGCAGCGCGCCGGTGGAGCTGAAGGACTGGCGCTTTACCCCCTTTGCCGGGCTCAACACCTATCTGCTCACCTGCACCTGGGAGCCGAAAAGCCTCGGGGGCAGGGGCACCGCCTCCTATATCCTTCTGATCGAAGGGGCGGAGACCAACGCCCCGGCGGAGGCGGATACCGGGGAGCTCAGTCTCGCCGTCACCCGGGCGGACGCCTATGGCTGCGCCTATACCCTGGAGGATACGGGGGACCGCAGCTTCACCTATTACGGGGAGTGCTCCCTGCTCCGCCGGACCGCCGCCGGGGGCCTGGAATGGGTGCGGCCCCTGCGCCCGTCCATGGACGGCCATTCCATCCAGATGGAGGGAGGCGAAGTCCGCCGGGAAAACTGGGACTGGTCCCATACCTACGGCGTTCTGGAGCCCGGGGAATACTGCCTCCGGCTCCGGGGGACCCTGGGCCGGGGCGTGCAGAAGGAGGAGGCATATATCTCGCAGAGCTTCACCGTTGCGGAGGAGCCCCCGGCGGGGTCCGGACCCCTGACCCTCTGCGCCCTGCCGGAGGGGATCGCCGGAGGGATGAACAAGCTCAGTCCCCACCGCTGGGTGCAGACCCTGACCACCGGGGATGCGGGCTGGAGCGTGAGCAAGGACTTTTCCCTCTACCGCGTCGGGGCGGACGGGACCCTGGGGTACGTCCCTCCGGAATACCGTCTCCCCAATGAGCTGGACAGACCCGCCTGGCTGATGGCGGACACGGCGAACACCTTCTCCGTGGAGCTGGCCGCCCGGTATGGGTACCTTCCCCAGGGGGACTACGTCCTGCGCCGGGCCTTCTTCCGGCTGGACCGGGCGGACCCGGAGTATTCCCATCAGTCCCAGTATGCCCGGCAGGTCCCGGAGGAGCTGGTGCGGTACGGGGATACGCCCTTCACCCTCACCGTGCCCCTGTCGGACGTGCCCCAGGGCGTGGATCCCTTCGACGAACGGAAGGGCTATACCGGGGAAGGCTCCACGGTGCTGGTCTCCGCCCAGGGGAGCTTCTTCAACTCCGCGGGCTGCCTGCTGCATCTGGAGCTGAGCGCCGCGGACCACTGGTACGACGTGGAGTATGAGTCCGATTACTTCTATCTCTATTTCCAGGACGGGGGAGAGTGGTACCCCGTGGAGCATATCCGGTATTCCTCCCACGGGCTCATGTCCCGGATCCTGAAGCCCGGGGAGCCGGACGAGGTGCTTTTCCAGTTTGCCTACAGCCATGGCGATCTGCCCGCCGGGCTGTACCGCATCGTCGTCTCCTGCACCGTCCTGCCCTACGGGGAGGGGGCGGAAAAGCAGGGGGGCTTCATTGCGGCGGAGTTCCGCATCCGGGAGGACGGCACCGGCGTCTGGCAGGGTCTCGGGGAGGCGAAGCACATGATCCGGCTTTACGACCTCGCCCTGGCGGAGCGGTATCAGCCCGTGCCGGAGGAGGTCAGCGCCTATTTCCATCGGCGCCTGCCCCGAAGCTACTCCTGCGTGATCTTCTGGGACGTGGAGCAGACCGGCGGCATGCTCCGGGTGACGGTATACCGGGACCGGGAGCTGGAGCGGGCCGGGGCGCTGCTGGGAGGATACGGCCTTGTGAAGGTGATCCGGGGGGAGGCGGCGGAATACGGCCCGGGCTCCCCCGCCGACGAGGCCCCGGGCAGCCGGGGATATCTGGAGGTCGTCACCCTGGAGCAGCCGGACCCGGACCTGTACCGGGAGGGCTCCCGGCTCCTGCGCTTCACCTGGACCGGGGAGAAAACGACGGACTGGGGCTGGGAAAGCGTCTGGTACAAAGCCCCCTCTCTGGAGGTATACGACGAAGCCTCGGCTTCCTGGCGCACCGCCGCGGACGGGGACACCCCCGGCTTCGCCTGGGGCCGGGGACAGACCGCGCCTCTTGCGCCGGGGGACACGGCCCTGGAGCTCATGCTGGATCTGGGGGCTGTCCGGGAGGAATTCGATCCGGAGAAGGAATACCGCGTCGTCCTGCCCGTATACACGGCCCCCGGAACGAGCCGGGACCTGGAATACTATACCTGCCCCCTGCCCGTCACGGAGAAGGGACAGGCGTGAAAAGGATACAAAGAGCCGGACGCCTTTTCGGCGTCCGGCCCAGACTGTCGAAGAACTATGCTTTTGCTGAGCGACTAAGCAGCGGGGGAGCTCGAGGGGGCCGCCGAGGCCCGCCTCGAATGAGATCCAAGGCCGGCGGATTGCCCCTTCG
>JAEEGI010029802.1_pt1 | contig 10293 bp, 6 predicted proteins | sample 8958751 | NCBI WGS metagenome assembly JAEEGI01 (sample SAMN16246545, study PRJNA631951) | gut metagenome | biome: gut microbiome; feature: rumen; material: KS-attached | host: Bos | place: Iran: Karaj | collected 2018-10 | reverse complement strand
ATCCGTTGGCAGCACTACTACAAGATGCTCACCCAGTACCGTCTGCTTGAGTATAACTACAACAACATGAACGAGACCGAGAAACCCGCCAACGAGATCTTCTATCTCCTGGGTCGCACCCTGGTAGAGGCTCAGTTGCACGAGGTGCTCTCCATCTGGGGTGATGTGCCCTATAAGGGAGCCGGTACTCTGTGGATGACGGGTGACTATGACGCCGCCAAGCAGGCTGTTGCCTATGACGACGACGTCGAGCTCTACAAGATGATTCTCGCCGACCTCAAGGAAGTGGGTGACTACTTCGCTAGCGGCAACGTGAACGCTGCCGGTCTGAGCTCGCTGGCCCGTCAGGACATCTCCTGCGCCAAGGGTTCGGCCGACATGTGGCAGAGGTATGTCAACTCACTACGCCTGCGCATTGCCCTGCACCTGGCCACCAATGGTGACCTCACTAGTGATGCCCGCAATGCCATCGCCGAGATTCTGAACAACCCCAGCAAGTATCCCTTGATCGAGAACAATAATCAGAACATGGGTGTCGACGGCGAGACCTCGACCGACGACTACAACTATGGTAAGGGTATCGCCCAAGCTCTCGCTGGCCGCAGCGAAGGCTCTGGTTCACAGGCCATGCTCGACGCTATGAACGTTCCTGCCAACGGTATCCCCGATGCCAACACCGACCCCAGGATTGCTGCCATCTATGACTGCAACCCCGACGGTGAGTATGTTGCCTATGACAACTCACTGACCGATGCTCAGATCAGTGATATCGCCACTGCCAAGGACGCCGAGTACAAGGCACGTGGTATCCCCTACTGCAACTACTACTGCTACATCGACTCCATCGCTATGGCTGGTTGGGCAACCTATCAGGGTAATGCCAACCTGAACGGTATCTGGATCAGCGCAGCCGAGGTTGCTCTGAGCAAGGCCGAGGCCTATCTGATGGGCTATGGTGTAGGCGCCGATGCTGCAAAGGCTAAGCAGTGCTTCATCGACGGTGTAGCCCTCTCTAACGAGTACTACTGGGACATGAAGATTGGTTCATCGCTGGCCAAGGACGGCAACGACAGCTACAACGGCTATCGTCGTCTGGATGTTCCCGTCTTCGATGATTTCATCGCCTATGCCAACAAAATCTGGCAGCCTACCCAGGAGTGTATTGCTACCCAGCTGTGGCTCAACTTCGGTTTCATGAATGAGCTCGAGGCTTGGAACGTTACTCGCCGCACCGGTTATCCCAACGTGAAGTTCATGAGGGACAACCAGCAGAGTGACTATCCCACTCCTCCCCATCGTCTGCCTTATCCCAGCGATGAGCTGAACTTCAACTCGACCAACGTCCAGAACGCTATCCAGACCAACTATAGCGAGTCTACTGGTTACTACACCAAGCTCTTCTGGGCCAAGGAGAACTACTATTCACTCTACCAATGAGGAATGAAGGTCAGTCCTGGTGACTGATTGAGATAAAATCCCCGGCAGGCAACAGCTTGCCGGGGATTTTTCTTGTTCCCGTGATGATGGCAACAGCCATCATCACATATCTAAGAAATCATTAGGGTGTTATGGGAAACATCGAAGATGTTAGCGGTTCGAGGAACCGATTTCAATGAGAAAGACCATGCAAGAACCTCGGAGAGGTTCGCAGCTTGGCCCATGAGCTGAATATAGCAATTGCCTCGAAGAGGAACTTTGTGATTGACAGGCTTTTGGCGACTGTTGAAGTTCGTCTACGACGCACTTTCCACTTGATGTGGCAGCCACCAAGCTGCGCTCATCGAAGATGAGCTTGCATGGTGTTTTCCATAAAAGTCGAGTCTTCGACCCGACTTGCCTCTACGAGGCAAAAGTCAAGCCCATGATACAGCAGAAAGGCTCATTCTGCTCATATTTACTGGCAGTGTGCGGTGGGGTGAAGGACGTAGCCGCGCAGGAAGGCGTCGGTGTCCATGCGTTTCTTGCCTGACTGCTGCAAGGAGAGGATTTCCAGCCAGCCGTCACCACATGCTACATGCATTCTTTTGCGGTCGGCACGGATTGTGCCTGGCTCAGGTTTTGCATCGGCAGCAAACGGCTCAGGCTCACCCGTAGCATATACTTTCAGCGTGGTAGGCTCCTGGCCCTCCTCGTTGAGCAGGGTAGTCCAGGCGGCAGGGTAGGGCGACAGGCCGCGGATGTGGTTATACAGCACTTCGGCGGGACGGCTCCAATCGATGCGGCAGGTATCCTTGAAGATCTTGGGAGCGGGCGTTGCCTGTTGCCCGGCGGTGAGCATTTGGTCTTGAGGGATGGGCTTGACTGTACCGGCAATGATGGCATCCACGGTCTCGAGCACCATGTTGGCACCCATGACCATCAGGCGGTCATGGATGACTTCTACGTTGTCCTGGCGACCGATGGGGCACGAGCGCTGCTGTATGACGTCGCCCGTGTCAATCTCATGCTTGAGGAAGAAGGTGGTCACACCCGTCTCGGTATCACCGTTCATCACTGCCCAGTTGATGGGCGCGGCACCACGGTAGCGCGGCAGCAGCGACGCATGCAGGTTGAAGGTGCCCAGCGGCGGCATCTGCCACACCGCTTCGGGCAGCATCCTGAAGGCGATGACGATAAACAATTGTGCTTGATAGGACTGCAACTCCTCGATAAAGGCCTCATCCTTGAGGCTCACGGGCTGCAGTACGGGCAGACCTTGCTCCACAGCATAGCGCTTCATGTCGCTCTGCTGTAGCTGGCGCCCGCGTCCGGCAGGCTTATCGGGCATGGTCACTACGGCGACGACGTTATAGCCGCCGTCCACCAGACGTTTCAGGCTCTCGACAGCAAAGTCAGGCGTCCCGAAAAAAACGATCTTCAAATCCTCTTTACTCATAATTGCAATTCAGTTAACTCCTAACTTCTAACTCCTAACTTCTAACTTCTAACTCCTCACTAAAATGAGATACAGAGAGAGCCGCCCAGTACCCATTGGTTCAGCTTCTTGCATGCGCTGCTTTTGAATTCCTGCGCGGGATCCCAGTTGAAAACCTCAATGAGGTCTTGGCGTACTCTTGGACAGAATTCTTCAATGTACATAAACGGGGCATAGGTGGCTGTATAGGTTTTGTGGGAATAATCATAGTCACAGAATACCCTCCATGAGAAGGAATTCTTGTAAGCGTAGGTGAGTGAGAGGCCTGTACCAAATTTTATTGAGTTGGAGGCATGGACATTAATGTAGTCCCATTCTCTGTAGGCAACCACATCACCGTCTTTAAAGAAATGACCATCTTCATCATAGTCAACCTTGTCTCCAAGGAATTTGCCTTGCACGTCAATATCGTCCATGATGCTTTCGCCAATCAGTAACTTGGTGCCGATGGCAAAACGGGAGGATAGAGGCAGGCTGAAGTATAGACCGGCATCGGCAGCAAATTCGGTAATGTGGTCACTTTCAATTTCAAGGTCAAAGTAAGTGATGGCCTCCTGGAAATCGGGATCTTCGGCAATCTCTTTCAGACTCTTTCTCTCAATATCGGTAAATTGTGACCAACCATTAATGGGCGTACTCTTGACGCGAAGGCGTCCGCCAATGCCGATATACGGGTTGAAAAAGTAGGCACCCTCAACGCCCACAGCGGTCGCAGAGCGGAATTTGAGCTCGAGAGGTTCAGTATCGGGAGAGTCATTAGGATCACCAGGATCATCCATGCCGAAGCTGAAACCGGGCAATGTCAAATGCTTGTTGCCAAGGCCGATGCCCATCGAGATGGAGAAGAATGACGGATTCACGCTCAGGTCAGGATGATATGCCAGGTCGTTCATCAGCAGGCCTTTGTCCTTGAAAAGCAGGTCGCAGATGCCGTAGGCCAACTCGGTCGAGAGAATACCGATGCCGGCACCCGAGAGCACGTCGCTGATCCAATGCCTATTGTTCAGCACGCGCATCACACCCGTGGCGGTAGCGACTGTATAGCCGCCGATGGAGTACCACGGTGAGCGCGTCAGGCCGTACTCTTTGTGCAGGATGGTAGCACCGACAAAGGCAGTCGCCGTGTGCCCCGAGGGCCACGAGTTGCGCGTCGAGCCGTCGGGACGCAATTCGCTGGCGGTGTATTTGATACCATTGACAAAACCCGCCATCACACCGTAGGAAGCCAATGACGAGGCAAACAGTCGCGGCCAGGATGAGCGGCCCTCGACCCCCGCCATTTTAAGGCCTGCAGTCAGTGCGATGCCTGAGAACTGGGTGTAGTTGTCAATCTCGCTATGGAAGTTGTACTTGACGAGGCGGATTTTGGTGTTCGGGTTATTGTAGTTTTGACGGAAGGCTTCTTTCTCGCCCTTGGCTATCATGCCGGCTACAAACAGCGGGATGCCCACCCACGTCTGGTCCTGCAAGAAGGTATAGGGCTTGACGGCCGGGTTGGTGGTGTTCTTCAAGAATTTGAAATCCGCACCGCGATATTTGCGGAAGGTGTCAAGATCATAATCATCCAAACCTAAGGATGCAAGTTGATCGGCTTTGACTGTTGATGATACTGTGTCAATGTCATTGGCAGACTCACTATCGGTAGCAATGGCGTCTTGAACGGGCTCGTCGACAATCGTTGCAACCGAGTCATTGATAATCGGTTCATTGATACTAGTTTCATCCGTTGCTCCTGCCTTGAATGACAGCAGCGCGACGGCCATTAGGAATAAGATGTAAACTTTCTTCATAATGCTAGAATGATTTAATCGTATGTGTAGTGTTTCAGTACTTGACGGTAGCTGTTGAATATCTTGCTCTTGGAAACGAAGCCAACGTAGTTGCCCTCCTCATCTACGACAGGCAGGTTCCACGCCCCCGTGTCATCAAAGGTCTTCATCACCTTCTCCATCGGAGTGCCCACGACAACTTTGGCGGGCGGAATGGCCATGAAACGGTTGACGTACATACGGCGGTACAGGTCGGGGCGGAACATGATGTTGCGGATGTCGTCGAGCTGTACCACGCCCACCAGTTTGCCGTTATCGTCGGTCACTGGGAATAGGTTGCGACGGCTCTGGGCAATGATGTCAACCATGTCCTTGAGGCTCATGTCGGGGTGGACTACCGAAAAGTCCTTTTCGATTACACTGTCCATCTTCAACAGGGTGAGCACCGAACGGTCCTTCTGGTGGGTGAGCAGTTCGCCGCGCTTGGCAAGACGGCGGGCATAGATGCCGTAGGGTGTGAAGATGTGGCTGATGGCGTAGCTGCTGGCCGACACGATGAGCAACGGCAGGAACAAGTCATAGCCACCGGTCATCTCGGCAGTAAGGAAGATAGCCATCAGCGGAGCATGCATTACACCGGCCATCACGCCTGCCATGCCCATGAGGGCAAAGTTCTTGATGCTCAACGGAGTGGCAGGGTCGATAAAGCCGAGGTTATTGAACAGGTAGGCGAAGAAGACGCCAGCCATGCAACCCACAAACAGTGAGGGGGCAAAGGTTCCTCCCACACCGCCTCCTCCATTGGTAGCCGCCGTGGCAAATACCTTGAAGGCGCCCAGGGCAAACAGGAACAGCAGCACCGCCACTGTATTGTTGCGGAAACTGTAGAAGGGGCTGTTGTTAAAGATGGCGGTGACGTCACCGTTGATAAGACGGGTGATGCTCTCGAAACCTTCACCGTACAGCGGGGGCATCAGGAAGATGAGCACGCTCAGGGTGAGACCGCCGACGGCGAAGCGCACCCAGCGGTTACGCAACCGCTTGAAACGGCCCTCGATGCGGTCGATAAGGTTGATGAAATAGAGTGATACGAAGCCGCAGAAGATGCCCAGCAGTACGACATACGGGATGCGTGAGGCAAAGAACGGCTCACTCTGTGAGAAGAAGAATTCCACATTGTAGCCTGTAAAAACGTAGGCCACTGTAGCGCCAGCCACCGATGCCACAATCAGTGGGATGGCAGCACCGGCCGTGAGGTCCATCATCAACACTTCGATGGTGAAAAGCAGGCCGGCGATGGGTGCCTTAAAGATGCCGGCGATACCGGCAGCGGCACCACAGGCTACGAGCATTGCCAGCGTCTGGGGGGTAAGCCTGAAGGCCTGCCCCAGGTTGCTGCCGATGGCTGCACCCGTGAACACGATTGGCCCCTCGGCTCCGACCGAACCACCGAAACCGATGGTCACTGAGGAGGCGATGAGCGACGAGTACATGTTGTGGATCTTGAGGCGGCTCTTCTTCAGTGCCAGGGCATAAAGCACTCGTGTCACACCATGCGAGATAGGCTCGCGGGCAATGTAATAGACATAAAGCGTCGCCAGCAGGATGCCGACGGCGGGAAATATCAGATAGGGCAGGTTTCCCTGCTCAATGATGAAACGACGTGTCAGGAAATCGGCAATCAGTGAGATGAGTGTCTTGAGTAACACGGCAGCCAGACCTGCTGCAATGCCCACGATGAGCGCCAACATCACAACAAAAGTCTTGTCGGGAATATGCTTCTCTCGCCAAATGAGTATCCTCAGCCAGCCGTTCGTCTTTTCACTGGCAGGAACCGTGTCTCGTTTTGTCACTGATTGCTGTGCCATCACATTCCGCGACCGGTAAAGACGATTTTGATGGTATAGATGAGAATTCTCAGGTCGTTGAGCAACGACATGTTGTCAAGGTACATCAGGTCGTGACCGACGCGTTCGACCATCTCGTCGACATTCTTGGCATAGCCGAACTTGACCATACCCATCGAGGTGATGCCGGGGCGCACCTGGTGAAGCAGGGCGTAGGCAGGCACGCGTTGCAGAATCTGGTCAACATAGTACTTGCGCTCGGGACGGGGGCCAACAATCGACATCTCGCCCTTGAGTACGTTCCAGAACTGGGGCAGTTCGTCGATGCGGTATTTGCGCATGAAACGGCCGAAGGGGGTGATGCGAGGATCGTCATCCGACGATAACTGGGGCTTACCGGCTGCTTCGGCATTCTGAATCATCGAGCGGAACTTGATGATATTGAATGGCTTATTGTGAAGGCCTACGCGCTCTTGCAAGTAGAAAACGGGTCCTGGACTGGTAAACTTGATGATTGCCGCCACAATGATGTAAAGCGGTGTGAGCGCCAGCAGTGCCAATATTGACACGACGACATCGATGGCGCGCTTGATGTTCTTGCCACTGTCGCTCATGCTGCTACGCGAGATGTTAACGAGCGGTTCTCCGTAGATGTCCGAGATACGCACTTGACTCTGCATCATGTTGAACCGTTCAGGTGAAATCATGATGGGCAGGTCAAGGCTGAACAACTTGTTGATGGCTTTCATGTTCTGGTGATTGTCATCACGGCTGGGGACTACAATGAGTTCCCAGATTCCTTCTTTTTCACACACTTCCTTGAGTTCGTCGAGTTCATAACAGGGAAGCGGGTTGCCCTTGACGGGATTCTCACCAGGGATATTGACGAAGCCGCGGATATCATAGCCCGAGAACTTGCGCTGGCTGTTAAGCTTGTTGAAAAACAGCAACGCTGCCGAACCGCTACCGATGATCAGCGTGGGGAAGGTCCACTTGCGGGACATGACCTGTCGAGTGGCGATATTGGTAATGATAGCGCGCACCAGATAGACAAAGCCGAAGAGCATGACCCACAGGATCAGGATCATTTCATAGTCGTTGCCACGAACGCCCACAACGTCGTTGATCAGGGCGATGAAGAAGATGAGCAACGTGTTGATTCCTGAACTGGCCGCGGTCGTGAGCAGTTCTTGCACTCGTGATTTGCGGCACACATTATTATAATATCCACTGAAGATGTAGGTCACCATCATCAGCAGTGGGAAAAAGATCTGCCCGAGTACTACCATGTTGCTGGTGAGGTAACTGGAGAGGGTCGCGTGACCCACGACGGCTCCCATCTTCCAGCGTACACAGTTATAGGCAAGCCAGGCTAGATTGGACATCACGAAGTCGCCCAAAACGTACTTGATGCGTTGCAGGTGAGCCTTGTTCTTGATGTCTAGCCTGATTCTCATGTGCGGTAGTCTTGATTAACGGATGATTTTAAACGTGCCGTCGCGGCTCAGCAGGATGATGTTGGACGGTTGGTGGGACTGTTGGTCGTCACGGCGATACTGCACGGCATAGTCAACGCCCTTTACGATGGACGGGTCAATGTCGGCAAAGGTCTTAGCCGTCGGCTGGCCGCTCACGTTGGCCGAGGTTGAAACGATGGGCTTGCCGTAGCGTTCACACAAGCGGTGACAGAACTCGTCATTGGGAATCCTGATGCCCACACTGTCCTCATCGCCCAATACGTTAGGGGCTAGATTGTAAGCACCCTCATAGATGATGGTCAGCGGCTTTACCGCGACATCGATCAATTCGAGGGCGATGGGGGGCACGTCCACCACATAGTGGTCCAGGTGTTCGGCACTGTCGATGAGCACGATGAGTGCCTTGCTGTCATCGCGTTGTTTCAGCTGATAGATTTTTTTTACAGCCTCGGCATTGGTGGCGTCACAGCCGATGCCCCATACGGTGTCGGTAGGGTAGAGGATCAGTCCTCCGCTACTTAAAACTTTGAGGCATTGTGTGATATCAGCATCCTGCTGCGCTCTGGCTTTCTGTATTTGTTCCTTGTTTAAACTCATTTCCGATGGTTTACAATCTGCAAAGATACTGTAAAATTCCAATAAAACGAACACTTTGTAGTTTTATTATTACGGTTATTAAATGAGGATAAGTAAAAATCATGTAATTAGCCATTGGAAACAAGAAAAATGACTAATTTTGTGGAGTGAAATGAAATCTGGAATAGAGATGCCTTATTTTTCAGTAATAGTGCCGGTATATAACCGGCGTGATGAGGTGGAGGACCTGCTGAGGAGCCTTACCCGACAGACCGACAAAGATTTTGAGATTATCCTGGTAGAGGACGGTTCTACTGAGCGTTGCGAGGACATCGCGTTGCGCTACAGCAGGGAATTGGACCTGCGCTATTTCTATAAAACTAATGAGGGCCGTTCCATTGCTCGCAACTACGGCCTGGAACATGCCACGGGCCAATACTTCGTGTTCTTTGACAGTGATTGTGTCATTCCGCCCGATTATTTCAAGACATTGGGTAGGGAATTGGCCAATAATTATGTGCCGTGTTTCGGTGGCCCCGATGCGGCGAGCGATGACTTTACCGATGTGCAGAAGGCCATTTCTTTCTCCATGACTTCCTTCCTGACCACCGGTGGCATCCGTGGCGGCAAGGTGCAGATGGAGAAATTCGTGCCGCGCTCGTTCAATATGGGCTATTCGCGTGAGGTGTACGAGAAGGTGGGTGGTTTCCGCGAGATGTTCAGCGAGGACATTGATATGAGTACCCGTGTACGTCAGGCAGGCTTTGACATCCGCTTGATTCGTCCCGCTTTTGTCTATCACAAGCGCCGCACCAGCATTAGCAAGTTCGCGCGCCAGACCTACGTCTTCGGCATGTCGCGCATTACCCTCAAGCTGTTGTATCCTGACAGCCTCAAGGCTGTACATTGTCTGCCCGCCGTGTTCCTCATCGGTTGCGTAATGCTGTTGCTGCTTTCGTTGTGGAAATGGTGGTTCATCCTTCCCATTCTGCTCTATGCCGCTATGCTGTGGTGTGCCGCCCTCATCGAGACACGCCGCTTCAAGATTGCCACCCTTGCTGTGGCCACGAGTTTCACACAACTGTGTAGCTACGGCTGGGGCTTCATCAAGGCCTACGTCTGGAAAATCCTCTTGAAACACGGCCGTGACATCAACGAGGAAATTAATATGAGAAAAGGAAAGTAGTTCTCCGTTTCATCCATAGTAACCATGCAGGAGGAAAAAGACAGCACTAAAGTGGCGAGCCGCAACATCAAGGAGACTGTCCCCGAGGAAGATCGCCCACGCGAGAAAGCCAAGAAGCATGGCTTCGGTAGTCTATCGACTGCTGAGTTGCTCGCTATCCTGTTGCGTGTGGGCACGCCTGGTGAGTCGGTCGTTGACCTGTGCCAGCGCATCTTGCGTGACAATGACGGCAAGCTGTATCTCATTGCCCGTAAAGGCATTAATAACCTGGTCAAGAACTACCACGGCATCGGTGAGGTCAAAGCCATTGAGATTCTCGCTGCTCTGGAATTGGCCCGTCGTTATCAGCAGGAGGAATTTGAGGAACGCTTCAAAATCACCAGCAGCGACGAGGCTTACCAGTATCTGCGTACCCGCATGGAGCACCTTGACCATGAGGAAATGATGGTTGTCTTGCTCAACCATGCCAAGCAGGTCGAGGAGTGTGTGCGCATTAGCAGTGGAGGCACGGCAATGACTGTTG
>JAEEGI010029799.1_pt1 | contig 10293 bp, 4 predicted proteins | sample 8958751 | NCBI WGS metagenome assembly JAEEGI01 (sample SAMN16246545, study PRJNA631951) | gut metagenome | biome: gut microbiome; feature: rumen; material: KS-attached | host: Bos | place: Iran: Karaj | collected 2018-10 | reverse complement strand
GGCCAAAAGCCTGAAAGCGGCTGCCTCCGGCGTGGAGGTGAGACGAGGAATTAGACTAATTACACATTATTTATATATTTAATAACCAAAGAGAGAGATTTTATGAAAGAAAGACTAACAATGTTTATGATCAGCCTCTTCCTTTTCGCAGGAAGTGCGCTGGCACAGACAAAGATTTCCGGTACAGTGCTCTCACAGGACGACGGTCAGCCGATCATCGGCGCCGCCGTGAAAGTAGACGGCACAAGCACCGGTATGTTGACGGATGTAAACGGTCGCTTCTCGTTGACCATGCCTGAGGGCAAGAACCAGATTACGGTTTCGTATCTGGGTTATGAGAGTCAGACCCTGAAAGTCAAGAATGGTATGCGCGTGTTCCTGAAGAGCGACGCTGCTGCCCTCGACGAGGTGATCGTCGTGGCTTTCGGTACAGCCAAGAAATCAGCTTTTACGGGTTCAGCCAAGGCTGTGGGTTCTGAGGATATTAAGTTGACCCAGACCACCAGTGTAACTGGCGCTCTGGCTGGTAATGTTGCAGGTGTGCAGCTGACCCAGTCGACGGGTAGCCCTTCTGGTTCACCAACTATTCGTATTCGTGGATTTGGTTCGCTGAATGCTGGTAACGACCCGCTGATCATTGTTGATGGCGCTCCTTATAGTGGTGATATGGCTAATATCAACCCTAACGACGTTGAGACGATGACCGTGCTGAAGGATGCTGCCTCAAATGCCCTGTATGGTGCTCGTGGTGCCAACGGTGTTGTGATGATTACCACCAAGAAGGCTAAGTCTGGTGACGCTGTCGTTACTTTCGACGCCAAGTATGGTTGGAACACAAAGGCTTTGAAGCAGTATGACATCATTTCTGATCCTGCAGCCTACTACGAGAAGCATTACGATGCTGTCTACAATTACTACATTGACAAGGGTATGGATGCCAATTCTGCATGGCAGGCAGCCAACGCAGGTCTGTTCGGTGAGCAGGCTGGTGGTGGTGTCGGCTACAATATTTGGTCTTATCCCGAGGGTCAGATGCTGATTGGTCAGAATGGTAAACTGAATCCTCTGGCTACCATCGGCCGTGTTGAGGGTGACTATCTGATTAAGCCCGATGATTGGGAAGATGTTGGTATCCGTACAGGTAACCGTCAGGAGTACAATGTTTCGATTGCCGGATCTACAGACAAGTCGAATACCTATATTTCTTTGGGTTACCTGAAGAACGAGGGTATCACCGAAAAGAGTGATATGCAGCGTTTCACCGCTCGTCTGAAGGCTGACTATCAGGCCAAGAAGTGGCTGAAAGTTGGTGCAAACATGAGTTATGCTCGTTTCGACCACAACCAACTGGGTAACAACGGTAGCGAGACCTCTACTGGTAACATCTTCGCTTTCACCCAGCAGATGGCTCCTATCTATCCTGCCTACGTGTACAATGCAGACGGCAGCATCAAGATCGATTCTAACGGTATCCAGATGATGGACTACGGTAACGGCATGAACGCTGGTCACGACCGTCCTTTCATCCAGGATGCTAACCCCATCCAGGATGTTCGCCTGAACACCCGTAATTTCGAGGGTAATGCCTTAGCAGGTCACGCATTTGCCGACTTCACTTTCTATCCCGGACTTGTGCTGACCCTGAACGGTACTGTAAACCTTGACGAGACCCGTGGTACTTATGTTTACAACCCCTACTACGGACAGTTTGACTCTACTGGTGGTACCGTTGAGAAGTATCACAGCCGTGATTTCGACTACAACTTCCAGCAGCTCCTGAACTATACTACGACTATTGCTGAGCATCATAACCTGAACGTCATGCTCGGTCACGAGTATTTCGATCGTCGTTACTATGAGGTAGGTGCCGAGAAGAACAAGATGTTCTCTCAGGAAAACAAGGAACTGAGCGGTGCCGCCGTTGACGGACAGGGTGCATGGTCATTGAAGGCTCGTTACAACAACGAAGGTTACTTCGGACGCGTACAGTACGACTACGATACCAAGTACTTCCTCTCTGGTTCTCTGCGTCGCGATGCTTCATCACGTTTCCATCCTGACTACCGTTGGGGTACATTCTGGTCTGTTGGTGCTGCATGGCTGATCAACAAGGAGAAGTTCATGGAGAACGTTTCTTGGGTCAACGAACTGAAGGCTAAGTTCTCTATCGGTTCTCAGGGTAACGATAATATCGTGGCTTCTGGCGACTATCTGAACTCATATCGTTATACCGATGTGTTCCGTATCATCAACTCGGGTGGTAACGTCAGTACTTCATTCAATCAGAAGGGTACGAAGGATATCACTTGGGAGACCAATACCAATATCAATGCCGGTATCGAGTTCCAGCTCTTCAAGAAACTGAGCGGTAGCTTGGAGTTCTTCTATCGTAAGACAACCGATATGCTCTACTCATTCGCAGTTGCTCCGTCAAACGGTTATGCAAGCTACTACGACAACGTAGGTGACCTGTATAATACTGGTTTCGAACTTGAACTGAACTATAACATCATCAGAACGAAGAACATCAACTGGGATGTACGTCTGAATGTTTCTACGCTGAAGAACCGTATCAGCAAACTTGACGACGATAAGAAGACCAACGTCGTATACGGTACCGACTTTAAGCCTTACGAAGGTTACAACAGCGGCAGCTTCTACATTTCAGAGGGCACTTCCATGTACTCTTGGTATATGAAGGACTACGCCGGTGTTGACCCGGAGACAGGTAAGTCTCTCTGGTACTATAACGTTTATGAGCAGCATCAGGTGGTCATCGACGGTGTTCCTCAGGTTGACGCTGACGGCAACCCCATTAAGGAGGACAGCTGGTTTGACCGCGATGGTAACCTGCTGGAAAACCAGAACGCTGACGACTTCTCTCGCCGTAAGGTGATTGACCGTAAGACCACAGACGTGTATGCCGATGCCGACTACTATGTGATTGACAAGACCACTATTGCTCCTGTCTTCGGTGGATTCGGTACAAGCGTTCAGGCATACGGATTCGACTTTGCCATCAACTTCACCTATCAGATTGGTGGTAAGCAGTACGACTCTACTTATGCAAGCTTCATGTCGCCTCCCACCAGCAGCACAGCAGGACGTAATATCCACGTGGATGCTTTGGAGTCTTGGACAGCATCAAATCCGAGCGCTTCAATTCCTCGCTGGCAGTTTGATGATCTCTACACAGGTAACATGTCTACTCGCTTCCTGACTGACGCCAGCTACCTGAATATTCAGAACATCAATCTTGGTTATACCTTCCCTGTTAAGTGGACAAAGGCTGCCCTGATTAACAACCTCCGTCTCTATGTATCTGCCGAGAACGTGTTCTACTGGTCAAAGCGTAAGGGATTCGATCCACGCCAGACTGTTGGTCTTGCCAGCGACGGTAATATAGGTATCAACGCTACACGTTATTCTCCTATCCGCACTATCTCTGCAGGTATTTCGGCTACATTCTAATAATACGCAAAAGGATTGAAAGTTATGAAAACATTGAATAAAATATATGCTGTGATGGCTCTGTCGGCCGCATTCTCGCTGACAAGCTGTATTGAGGAAACCTTCCCCGAGGGCTCTACGGCTACTGCCGAGCAGGTGGGAGCATCAGCTGCCGCTCTGGAAGGCTCTCTGAATGGTATTCCTGCTCAGATGTCACTGGGTTACTATGTATATGAGCGTCAGGAACATGAGACTGATATGGCTTATCCTCAGTTCTGTATTGCACAGACTGAGATGCTTGGTGATATGTATCCCCTTGGCTCTAACTCTGGTTACGACTGGTATCGTAACTATAATACATTTGCTGCCAACGTAGGTGAGACCAGCTATTTCGCTTATCTGCCTTGGTTTACTCTCTATCGTTTCGTGAAGGCCGCTAACGACGTGATTTCTACTATCGACTTTGAGAGCGATGCTGTCAACGATGCTATTAAGGGAATGGGTGGTGCTGCTTATGCTATGCGTGCATTCGACTACTATATGCTGACCGTACTGTTCGAGCCGGTAGAGAACATCTATACTGACGTTTCGAAGGTGAAGGGTCTCACTGTGCCCATCGTCAGCGAAAATACAACGACTGAGCAGGCTAAGTCAAATCCTCGTGTTTCTCACGAAGAGATGATGAAGTTCATCCACTCTGACCTCGACAAGGCCGAGCAGTATCTGTCTAAGTGGAGTCCAAAGGACGGCCATCTGCCCAACCTGGCTGTTGTCTATGGTATCCGTGCTAAGGTTTACCTTTGGGATGAGGACTATGCTAATGCTGCCAAGTATGCCCGTATGGCTATCGACGCCAGCAAGGCTACTCCTGTGACTGCCTCACAGTGGGAGGATCCTACCTCTGGTTTCTGCGTGGCTAACCAGGCTTGGATGTGGTACATCAGCTACGATGCTGAGAATATGCGTAACCTGGCCAACTTCACAGGTTGGATCAGCGGTGAGGCCGATTGGGGTTATTCTTCACTCACTCGTCCTTCTATCGATAAGTCGCTTTTCGATAAGATCGGTGATACTGACTTCCGTAAGACGACCTTCCTGCATCCTGACAAGTATGATTACTATGATTATAAGACCTGCCGCGATCGTCAGTATATTGAGGAAGCTCCTGCATGTCTGTCTCTGAAGTTCCGTTGCAAGGGTGGCGACTGGGAGAACTACGCTACCGGTGGTGCCGTTGATGTGCCCATCATGCGTGTTGAGGAGATGATGCTTATTGAGGCTGAGGCTAAGGCTGCCGCAGGTGATCTTGCTGGTGGTGTTGCCCTGCTGAATAGCTTCATGCAGAACTATCGTGATCCTAACTACAACTGTAAGGCTACCGATAATCTGCGCGACTTCCAGCTTGAGGTTCTTACTCAGATGCGAATCGAGTTCTGGGGCGAGGGTAATGCCTTCCCGTCAGCTAAGCGTCTGAAGCCCGGCGTGATGCAGAACTATGATGGAACCAATGCTCCTGCCAATATCTTCAAGATTAACTGCGCTGGTATCAAGCCCAACTGGAACCTCGTTATTCCTATCTCTGAGCTTAACAACAACAAGGCCCTGCAGGGATGGAACAATCCTAACCCCTCACAGACGGTTACTGGTCCGTCACCTGTTGGTCAGTATGCCCCTGGTAACAATTAATTCAGAAGTATATTCATCCAATAAACAGATTATAATATGAAGTTAAATAAGATATTTCTCGGACTTATCGGCATGGCAGCCCTCACGATGGCTTCCTGTTCTGATAACGACAAATATGAGTGGGCTACCGTATCAGGTCCTCAGGTGTACTTCAGCGATGCGCTGCCATCACAGTATGAGATCGATCCCGCAGGAACGACCTTCAATGTGCCCATCAGCCGTGCTGATGCCTCTAATTCGCTGACTGTCAATCTGACATCGACAACGGCTAATCCCATGTATTCTGTTCCTTCCAGCGTTACTTTCGATGCTGGACAGACAGAAGCCAATATTCCTGTAGCATACGACGCTACGAAGATTGAATATGGCCGTTACGACGATATCACCATCACTGTGGCTGATGACTCTCAGGCTACTCCTTGGGGTATTAAGGAATTCACCTTCAAGGCTGGTGTTACCGACTGGGGACCCTGGCAGAAGTGGAACGCTACAGGTACAGCTGACTATACCTATTCAGTGTATTGGGCAGGTGAGGATCCTGATCTAAAGTTCGTATATCGCCACAACATGATTAAGACTAACCTCTATCAGTTCAAGCTTAGTAACTGGGGTAGTGGTGTTGATGTTGTTTGGGATTACGATGATGCGACTGGCATAGTATCAGTTGCACGTCAGTTCGCAGTAAACAATAGTAACTATGGTGCTGTGACTGTTATCGACTATGTAGCTTATCAGGCTCTTCTTGGTAATACAGTAGCAGGTCCTACTGGATATTTTGATAAGGATCAAGGTATCTTGGCTTGTCCAGTAAGTTATATTATTGAGGATCTTCGTGGATTCGGTTCCGACTGGGAATATATCTATATCGATGGCTATGTACGTGCAGACTACTCACTCTCTATGAGTTGGGGTGGTATCTACACCGATGCAACTGGAGCCGCCTTTGCTGTAGGTATGACCGAGGCTGGTGCTGATGTCGCTGAGATTTCTTCAGTGGTTATCGAGGCCGATGCTGATGCCGCTGCTGTGGCTGACGCTATTGCTGCTGGTGACCTGACTGCAACGGTTAGTGCTCCTGGTATGATTTATGTTCCTATTCCTGAGGGCATGACTGGCAAGCTCCAGATTGTAAGTGCCGTTGTGGTAAAGGGCGAGTTGAAGTCATACGCTGCTGACGGATTCGAGTACTATGGTGGAGCTCCTTCTCCCTGGAAGTCTTTGGGTATAGGTTACTATACTGACGATTTCGTAGTTCCCCTCTATACTGAGGCTGGCAAGTCATATACCTACCAAGTGGAAATCGAACAGAATACCGACACTCCGGGTCTCTATCGTATGGTAAATGCTTATGCTCCCGTAGCTGAGGGCTTTGGAGAGAAAGGTGGTAAAAAGAGCATCGAGATCAATGCTGAGGATCCGGAAGGTGTTTACATCCTGCTTCAAGATACAGGTCTTGACTTTGGCGATGGCGCAATTGGTATCATGAGCTGGGGTGCATATTATCTCGGTACCTATGATGTGGCTACCGTTAAGAAGAACGGTTTACTTGGTAAATTAGAGAAAGGTGTATTCTCCCTCCCCGTAATTGAGCGTGAGAAGAGTGATGGAAGCAAAGCTTACTATCAGGGCCTGACAACCATCGGTGATGGTTCATATTATGGCTGCCCCAATGGTGAGTTCAAAGTCGTTCTTCCTACAGCTTCAACTGCTACCAGAGCTGCTGCCAGAAGCGCTGCCAAGGCTACTGATTTCGCTATCCGTCTGAATGGTGCTTCTCTGCCTGCTCACAAGCTGCAGAAGCACGTTCGTGCCATCGATGTGATCAGCAATAGCATTGCGAAGTAATCATGACTGCCTCTTATAGAGTGCAGTATCCATATTAACCGATAGAGGCGTCAAACCATTTCCAGAATGGTTGAGCCTCTACGGTTGTTTATAAACTATATTTCTTCTATTCTTATCAGATGAATATCAAATTTTTACTTGCGAGTGTCACGCTCCTGCTGCTGACGATGACGGCCAATGCCGTTCCTGCCAAACCCGTGAAGAAGACAGTCCGTCAGGCAGACGGCACACTCATTGAATTGACGCTGCGCGGTGATGAGCACTATTCTTTCTATACCGCAGAAGACGGTACTCCCTATCAGTTGAAAGCTGACGGTCAGCTTCTGAAGATGAATCCGGAGGAAGTCTCTGCACGATGGACAGAGCTGCGCAATAAGCGCTTGGCTGCAGACCCCCGACGTGCCAATGCCCGTATGATGTCACGCGGGGTTGGAAATCCCGGCCAGACAATAGGCAAGCATCGTGGACTGGTCATTTTGGTGCAATTCTCAGACGTGAAGTTCGCATCCACCGACCCGCTAGCCACCTACAAACGCTTCTTCAACGAAGAGAGCTATCATGATTATGGTAATGCAGGTTCTGTGAGAGACTATTTCCTGAAGCAGAGCTATGGTCAGTTGGAAATCAACTTCGATGTTGTAGGCCCTTATACCACAGGCGGTTCATTGGCTTCTTATGGTGCTCCCGAAGGGAATGATCATGATGTCAACCCCACAGCGATGGTGATGGAAGCTATAGATCAGGCTGCCAAGGAGGTGGACTTCTCGAACTATGATTGGGACAATGATGGCGAGGTTGATCAGATTTTCCTGATTTGTGCTGGCTATAGCCAGGCCGAGGGCGCTGATCCTGATTATATCTGGCCGCATGAGTGGACACTGAGCGCACAAGGCATCCAACGCAATTATAATGGCAAAAAGCTCAATACCTATGGCGTTTCTACGGAACTCTGGGGCAATGGTAAAACCACGAATCAGGAGAAGGAGATTGACGGCATCGGTACAGCTTGCCACGAGTTCAGCCACTGTCTTGGCTTGCCTGACTTCTATGACACACAGTATAATGGCGGTTTTGGTCTGAGTTCTTGGTCTGTGATGGACTATGGCGGTTATCTGGATGGTGGTCATACACCTGCGGGTTATACCTCTTATGAAAGGATGTTTGCAGGATGGTTTGAACCAACGGAACTCAAAGAGATGACAACCATCTCCAACATGAAACCGCTGGCAACCACACCTGAAGCCTATATTCTCTACAATGAAGGCAACAAGAACGAATTCTACCTGTTGGAGAATCGTCAGCCTATTGATTTTGATGCAAAATTATATGGACATGGTATGCTTGTGTTACACGTTAACTATATCCAGGGCACGTGGGGATCGAATTCAGTGAATACTGATCCAAAGCATCAGGGCTTGACCATCATTCCTGCTGATGGCGAACTGTCTTCCTCGATAACATCTTTGCGGGGTGATCCTTTCCCCGGTAGCAGAGGGAATACGGCTTTGACGAGCTATACAACCCCTGCTTCTACATTGTATAATGCGAATGTGGATGGTGGCTATCTGATGAACAAGGACATAGACTGCATCACTGAGAGCGAGGATGGCCTCATCTCGTTCGTGGCATGTCGTCCTCAGTTAGGTATCCCCCAGCCGGAAGATGGCAAGGAGGTAGAGGGCGAAGCTGCCTTCACCGTTTCCTGGCCCGCTGTGAAGGATGCTGCAGGCTATCAGTTTGAACTGACGGAGATAGGTTCTGCTGCCACTAATCCTACGGAGGCGCTGGAGCGAGAATTTACTTTCGATAAGTTCATTAGCAAGACTGCTGGTTTTACTGACGTGTCTTCAAAGATGGCTGAATATGGATTACCTGGTTGGAGTGGTAGTAAGATTTATACTACCCCCAACAAAATGAGAATCGGAACCTCAAAGGAATCAGGTAATGTAAGGACAGCTACTTGGAATGTCCCTAATTCTTCTGAATTGACTGTCGTTATAGGAGCTGGTCTGGTTAAGGAAGGTACGACTGTCAAGGGTTCTGTAGAATTGGCATATGGCAATGAGGGAGAGTCTGCCCAATTCGAATCACAACAGTTCGAATTAACGGAGGATGGGATGATGGTGTTTAACTTCTCAACCCGCAAGAACCTATTCTGGATTAATATTAAGCCAGAATCTCAAATGTATCTTAATTACTTTGCTATCTATGACGGCACGTGGGATGCAAGCCAGTTAGGAATTGCAGGTTCTCGTCAGCTTGCCGCTACCAGAGGTACCACGGTGACTGTCTTTGATGTAGATAAAAACAGCATCAAGCTGGAGAATCTGAATACCAGCAACCGCTTTATCTATCGTGTCCGTTCTGTGGGCGAAGCTAAGAACTACTCTGGATGGAGTGAGGAAAAGAACTTCAAATTCAGCGCCAGTGGCATGGATACGATGACTGTTAGCCAGGAGCAGGAGACGATCTATGACCTCCAGGGCCGCAGTTATGGTACCGATGCCAATGCCCTTGGAAAGGGTCTCTACATCATTGGTGGAAAGAAGCAGGTCGTGAAATAAGCGTCGTTCTTCTGCGTTCCTGATTCATAAGTCTCTGATAGATTTCCCCTTTGGTGAGGTCTATCGGAGACTTTGCAAAATCAGGGGTGTTGAACGAGTTCACGCGCTCCACATCATACTCCTTTGGATTTTTCAGAGGCAGACGGAAGGGCTTTGAGGCTTTTCCGTCTTGGTCGATATGGGCAAAGTACAGTTGGGTGTAAAGCCCGTCGTCGCGCCTGCTGGTAAAGAGTATCCAGCGGGAGTTCAGACTCCAGTTGTGGAAGCTTTCGGCATCCCCGCTGTTGGCTTCATCCAAGGGGTAGATCTCGCCCGTTTCCATATTCATCATCCAAAGGTCGGCCTCCGGGTGCCAGATGGGGAAACAACCGTAATCGCTGATGGTATAGAGCATGAAACGGCCATCGTATGACAGACGGGGCATATTGGCGCTTTTCCCAAGCTTGCGTGCATGGATGATGGTATCGACTTGTGTTCCTAACTGACCGGATCCAGGATCGAAACTGATGCGGCAGATGTTGTACTTGACATCTTTGTATTGCTTCCAGATGGTGTCTACACGGTTGGCTGAACAGAAATAGAGCCATTTGCCGTCAGGCGAGAATACAGGATAGTTTTCCAAATGTTCCTGAGTGGCAACAATACTGTCAAGCAGGATCTGCTGCGAAACAGGGTTGTAGATGATGATGTCCGACTTGTCGTCATAGACCTCTACTCTGCGATCCTTGAGTTGATGGAAATTCTGATG
>JAEEGI010029794.1_pt1 | contig 10295 bp, 9 predicted proteins | sample 8958751 | NCBI WGS metagenome assembly JAEEGI01 (sample SAMN16246545, study PRJNA631951) | gut metagenome | biome: gut microbiome; feature: rumen; material: KS-attached | host: Bos | place: Iran: Karaj | collected 2018-10 | reverse complement strand
GCACTTTGGGAGAAGGCGTTGCGAAGTCATCAACGAGTTCGAATCCCTCCTTCTCCGCCAAAGTCCCGTACGAAAAAGTACGGGACTTTTCATTTTTCGGAGATTAGCGACCACTTTTTGCACTAAAAAGTTCGGATTTTCGAAGCTCGGTTTCTTTTGACCACTTAACTGACCACTTATACAGCCAGAACAGAGGAAAACCAGCCTGTAAGCCAGGCATTTTCACTGCTGAGCGGACACCGTCTGAATGAAGCTGTTCATACGCTCTGCTGACTGCCGCCGCATATTCTGGGACACATGACCGTAAACGTCAAGAGTAAAGCTTGAGGTGGCGTGGCCTAAATTGGTCTGTACGGTTTTGATGTCATCGCCGCTTTCCAGGGAGACCACGGCGAAGCTGTGGCGCAAATCATGGAAACGCTCTTTCGGCAGCCCGATCTCCTTGACGACTTCTTTGAAGCGCCTGTACACGGTGAAATGACAAAGATGGCCGCCGATCTCATTCGTGAAAACCAAATTCCATTCATTCTGCCAGACCGATCCTGCAATTTCCCGATTGTGGTCCTGCCACTCCTTTTCCTCGCGCAGCATATCCATAACGGCTTTCGCAACGGTCACAACCCGTCCCCGGCTGTTCTTGGTGGGGACAAGCGCATAGGTTCCGCCTACCTTGCGCGTTTTCTGAAGCTGCTTGTTCACATAGAGCGTACAGTGTTCGAAATCCACGCAATCCCAGGTAAGACCCAGAACCTCCCCCTGCCGCATCCCGGTGAACAAAGTGACCTTATAGAGCCGGGCGTACTTTTCCTTCTCCAGAGCCTTCAGGAACGCGGCGATGTCTCCCTCCTCCATGGGCTGGATCTCCTTTCGGACAATGCGGGGCAGATCACACATCTCCGAGGGATTGGTTTTGATCATCTGGAGCTTTACCGCCTGCTGCAGCGCATTGTGGAGTACTCCATGAATGTTCTTGATGGTCTTCGGGTTGAGCTTGTTATCCGATAAAAGGGCGTTGTACATCTGCTGGATCTGAAATGCGTTGAGCTGAGAGATCGGCAGGCGTCCGAGATGCTTGATCAGATGGTGTTTGCAAATGTTCGTATACGAGTCTACCGTATAAGGCTTTTTCGAGGGAACAACATAGGTTTCCAACCACTGCTCCAGCCATGTGCCGACCTTCATGTTGCTCAATTCCCGGTAAGTGCCTTCATCCACCTCGGAGGCGATCTGCGTCAGCTTCTGGCGCACTTCCTTTTGGGTTTTGCCGTATACATATTTCTGCTGCTGTTTTCCGGTTTTCGGATCGAAACCCAGAGTGAATCGACCTTCCCACCGCCCATCGGTGCGCTTTCGGATCATGCCGGCCCCTCTGGGGTTTCGTTTTGATTGATTAGACAAGGTTACCTCTCTTTCCTCAGAATAGAACTCATATCGTCAATCCAAGTTCTATGCTGATTATATCACTTTAATAATTTAAATCAAGATATTTCTATGACGTTTTGATTAGAATTTGCAGCCCCCTTTGCCTGAGTGACAAAGGGGGCTGCGGGAACGATGGGCGCTTATTCGCCGATCTGCGCGTTCAGCCAGGCCAGCAGCTTGTCTTTCGGCACGATCATGCGGCTGCCGACACGCAGCGTGGGGAATCCTTCGCTACGCATCAGGTTGTAAGCGCCGGCGCGGGAGATACCCAACACAGACGCAACCTGAATGGCATTCAGCGCTACGGGAAGCTGGTCATAAGAGAAAACCGCTTCCTTGTGCTTTCTGCTGATGGCAGTTTCCGGGTGTTCCTCCGTACGGGAGATTGCGGGATCGGGGATGATAATGCTTTTCATTTTTTGTCCTCACTTTCGTTATTATAGTTATTAAACTGATTCTTACTGTTTCCGAACGGAGTCATCTGCTCCGTTCTCTGTTCCGCGCCAGCTGGAGCGCATGGGCTTCCATCTGACGCTCGGTTTCCAATTGCTTCACGAACTCCGGATACCGCCTGGAAATCCGTTCGGCTGCTTTCAAATCCTTGCGCATCGGCTTCAAGCGGGTTGAAATGTCATGGATGCGCTGCTTAAGCTCCGCTTCCATTTCCGGGGATTTCGGGCGGCGGAGCTGATTGCGGCAGTGCTGCCGTTCCTCCTCCAGTGCCCTGATTCGGGCCGTTTTCGTCTCCTTGAACATGGAGAGATCATCGACGGTGCGGATGTCCTGTTCCGTCAGAAGCGCATAATCGGCCTTGATTTCCTCCAGATTTCGCATCTCCGCTCGAAGGGCCGGGGAAAGCAGCCGGCCCAGCGCCCGGGCGTCCCGTTCCTCCTGCGCCAATTGCAAAAGGGTGATAATGATCAGGAAGACCAGGTCGATCATAACCTCCGGCAAGCTGTCTGACCGTTCTATCTGCTTTACGATCTGCTTCTCCAGCTCCAGCAGAGGAAACCGCCTGGGTGTGCGGAGATGGAATTCATTCCAATCAGCCACGCTTCCCGGTGCAAAGAAATTGCGATCAAGCCTTGCTTCGATGATCTCGACGCTGTAACCGAGCCGTTCCAGGCGAATCGACCGCTCCCAGCCCGGCGCTTTGATGCTCCCGCGCTCTCCGTCATAGACATAGCCCATGGCCGTTAATTCATGAATCAGGTCTCTGTAGGTCATCGCATAGCGGAGGCATTCCTCGATGTCCTGTTTCAACATATCCCGGTGGGTCGTTATGCCACGGCGGTGCGCCCAATACTCGCCCCGGCTCTCTGTTTTGTAGAACGGCGCGTCCTCCAGCACGGACAGGCCGCGTTCCCGGCAGAGCTGATCCGACACCTCCCGCAGCCGGATATGGTCGCGGATATGGTTCTGAAACTTCCTGCCGTCTTTGAAGGACACGGCGTTCAAGACCAGGTGGTTGTGCACCGAAGTCGTGTTCAGATGGGTCGTGACCACGACCTGGTACTTGTCGCCCCACATGCGCTTTGCCGTTTCAATGCCGATCTGATGGGCTTGCTCCGGCGTGACTTCATCGGGAAGGAAACTCTGATACCCATGGTAGGCCACGTTGGTGCCCCGCATCCCGAAGCGCACCTGCACAGCCTTCATCTCCTCATAGGCCCGCTCCGGCGTACAGTTCACGCCGGAGACAAACAGCTTCTGATCGGTCTTGTCGTCCCGCTCCGCATAGCGAAGTACCTGGGCGAGATCGTCGTCCAGGTACTTCGGGTTGGTGGTCTTGTCGGGGTTGTCGGCGTAGTCGATGACCGCCTTGAGGGAGCCCTTCACGGGCCAGAATGCGGTGGTTGCCATCAGCCGTCCCTCCCCGGCAGGATCAGTTCTTTCCGCATCACGTCCATCAGGTCGAGGATCGCGTCGCCGCTGCCGAGCCTGCGGGCTTCGTCCAGCTTCCGGCAGAGTTCATAATAGGCATCCGGCGGCACTTCTCGCGGCGCATAGCCAAGGCATCGCTGGCGGACATATTCGGAGACCGACAACCCGCACTTCCTGGCCTTGCGTTCGATCTGCTGCTTTTCAGCCGGTGTGGTGCGGGTATAGATGCTTTGGGTTCGTTCTTTCATGATGATTCACTTCCTTTCTCAGGGGGATTGGGGTGCTCCCCAAAGATGAACGCCGCCGTGGGGCGGCGGTGACGGAGCTTGTGCCATACAAGCTCCCTGCTTGCTACTGCGTCAGACACCGCTTCATATCGTTCGCTTCCGCGTGTCTTCCTTTTCCACCCGAACCCGCTTCGCTGGGCTTCGGGTGGAATCCGGACACGGCCTCCGAAGGACGGTTACAAAGGGCCTGGCCGTGTCTTACTCGGCTTTTCTGAGCTTTCAGGCGGCATGGCTGGCGTTCCGGCAAAAATGCCGGTGATTTTGCCGCACACAAAAGCATCCCGGCAAAAACGCTTGTTTTTACCGGGACGATTATTGAAGGCTGTCAAGGAAGGCATCCATAACATCCTCATTGGTATTCGCAGCCTGCGCTTCGATCTGAGCCGGAAGCGGACCGGCAGCCATCACACTGCCGCGCAGTTCCGTGCGGATCGCCTCAATTACACGATCACAGAAGGCGTCCTGCCTCGCTTGTTCGTCCTGCGCCTCCGCGTAGGCATTCAACGCCGCAATGATGAGCCTGCTACGGGAGAGCGCGGACGATTGCAGGAACTCCCATGCCCGGCGATCCGCTTCCTGTTCCAGGTCAAAGCGGGCCTCCGCTCGCGGACGCCTCATACCAGACCGCCGCGCCTGCGGACGCGGGACTCTGCCATGAACTCATAGCCCTTGGCTGTGGCGCACAGATCGTCGATCACCGTCATGCGGGAGGCGTCGTAAGCGCCGAAGTTGCGGAGGATGCAGCCTCCGCCGCCTACCACATAGAGCCGCATCTGTTTTGGGTCGTAGCCGCGCTCCGCAAGGCGCTTGAGCACGCCGTCGGCATACTGCTTCGCTTCCGCCGTGATGACCGCGAGATAATCTTCGTCAATGTCCGCCATGCCGGTGCGGTAAACCTCGGTGATGACCGACTCGTCCACCTTGGCCTGATACTTCCGCATCAGCGCCTCCCGGATCGCCAGGGAGCATTCCTTTGTGCCGTATTCCTCCGTGAACATCCGCGTGGCGTCGGGTCTGCCGTCCTTGATGTGCAGGATGTTCATGGTGCCGTTGCCGATGTCGCAGAGCATGTGGTGGCCGGGGAAATCCCTGAGCCGGTCGGCCACAGCGGCGAAGCCCTGCGGGAACACCTCGCAGCCCGCGAACTCAACATGGTATTCGATGTCCCGGTAGGTGAAGTCCGCGCTGTCGTATTTCAGCAGATAGTCCCGAAAGGCCGCGCTCTGCGTCGTGACCCAGGAGAGCGGCAGCCCCACCGCGAGATAGACCCTGGCGTCGGTCAGTTCTGCCTGCCGCAGCTCCCGCGCGACGGCGGCCAGCGTGAGGATATAATAGTCCTCGTCGATGACCTTGACGCCGCAGTAGGTTTTGTGCAGGGCTCCGATCAGGTAATACCTGCCGTCGTAGCGGAGCAGGTCGTAGCCAACGGGCGGCTTCTCATCGAAGGCCGCCACACCGCTGAGAAAGCAGCAGGAAGCCGTCTTGATGTTCCCGTAGCCGTGGTCCACGCCGATGATTTTGATGCCGTTCATGTCTTTCATATTGATTTCCTCCTTTGATTTTTCTTGCGCCCATGAAAGTGTGGGAGCAGTGTTCGTAAAACAAAGTGGACATTTTGCCCACTTTGTTTTTGGGCATATCTCAATGCTCCCCTCCAAACGATGTGGACAAAATGTCCACATCGTTTCGTGATGCACCAGATATGCGCTGTGAAAACGAGGTATTCATTTTGACTACCTCGTTTTAAGGTTTGTGAGGTTCCAAGTGGACACTTCCTCGTTTTCAAGTGGACATTTTGTCCACTTGATTGCCTGCGCTTTTGCTGTCCAGTGATTCATGACGTGGGCAAAAACAATGTTGACTGCCTGTCCACATTGTTTTGCAGTGTTTGGTGTTGTACATTTGGCAAGTGGTCAAAATGGCCACTTGCCACCAAAGCCGCATATCCCGTGACGATAATGACGATAATGACAATGTTTTCTTCACGGAGATTTTTCGTCATTATCGTCATTTACGTCATTTGCGTCATCACGGGCCAGACAGATCAGCCTGCTTTGCCCGGTGCGATGGGCGTGGAAGCGGATGCCTCTCGATTCAAGGAACTCACAATAAAAACGGCTGAGACAGCGGACCACACCCTTCGGCTTGATCTCCGTCTCAGCCACCGCTTCCACCAGCTCCGTCGCCGTGCCTTCCCACCGCTTCCGGCTCTGCATGAAGTCCGCCAGCGCATAGAGAAATGGCGGGTACAGGTCGGGTGGTGGGGCTTCTTCAGCTCCAATCTCCGGCTCTGCCAGCTCCCAAATGCAGTCATGGAACGCAAGCGGAATCGTCTGATCCTCCACATCCCGACCCGTGACCCGGAGCGTGCCGCTCTCTGCGCCGCGGTATTCCCGTTTCAGCAGCAGAACGGTATCCAAGCCGCCCATGACGCCGTTGGATCCCAGGATCTCGTTGAAGGGGTCACCGCTGTCTTTGGTTTTCCGGATGTGATGAACCAGCAGAATGCCGATGCCATGTTCGTCTGCGATGCGCTTCAGACTGACCATGGCGTCGTAGTCACAGGCGTACATGTTGCCGCTGTCTGTGTCATGCGGGTCTCTGATTTTCTGGAGCGTGTCGATGATGATCAGCCCCGTGTTCGGATAGCTGCGAAGTTGCTCTGTGATCTGCTCCTCCAGTCCGCCGTGGAGTTTGTCGCACATCACGGCGAAGCGCAGCTCCGGCATTGGTTCTTCGTTCAGCCGGTACATCCTCCGCTGGATGCGGGGGAACGTGTCCTCCAGGCAGAGGTACAGTACCTCGCACTGCCGCGTGGCTCGCTCCCACACGGGCAGCCCTTGCGAAACGCGCATGGCCAGCCAAAGCACCAGCCAGCTCTTGCCGGTCTTGCTCGCCCCGGCCAGAACGCTCAGACCGTGGGGGATCAAGTCCTTCACGATGAAGGCGGGCGGCGGGAACGGGAGCTCGGAGAGCTCCTCCGCGTTCATGGTTTTCAGCGGTCGCATCTCAGTTCACCTCTCTCATTTTGATTTTGGATTTCTTTGTACAGGTCTTTTTCGCCCGGCAATACCGCTTCCCGGAAATAGCGGCAGTAGACGCCGGTGACGCACAGCAGCTGGATGCAGGGGCTGTCTCTGCCGCCGCCGAGCAGCAGACAGCGATCCTTTATACAGTTGCAGCATGCGGAACGGATCAGAGCGTTGACCCGTTCCGCCTGCGCCGGGGTAATTCTGAGCTTCATTCTGGGCCTCCTTTGCGGAAAGATATGCTGCCCCCTCGCCAAAGCGTGGGAGCAGTGTTCTTTATATTGATTTAATCCGGAATCTGCGATACAATCTGCACAGGCAGGTGATGCACTTGAAAATATGCTACAAGATCCGCGAGCTGTCCGCCCGCGCCGTCATGCGCAGCGCGCAGCTGGGTGCGGACGGCATTTATACGTACAACCTCAGCGAAGAAGCCACGCTGAACTGCGTCTCCCCCTCCGCGCCGGAGACGCAGGACGACTGCGCTCTGTTCTATCAGATCATGTGCGAGCTGCGCGGTGAGGATTTCGTTCCCCACGGGATCATGCCCGACCTGGCGGACATCCTGATCTTTCTGGACTTCTCCCGCATCTTTGACCGGAAGCCGACACAGAAGAAATATCGGGATATGCAGAAGCAGGCGGAGGACATGTTCCGCCCGGCGGGGATCACTCTGGATTTCGGGCGGGGCGGCTATCGCTACGTCGCCTTTGAGCGTTCCGCCAGCATGGGGCGAAACTCCCGACTCTCCTTCATCCGCGAGGACTTCTGTGCGCCGGTGAAAGAGCGCATCCAGCTCGGCATGCAGATCGGCCTCTGCCAGCTCTCCAAGCTCTACGCCTACAATGGCCTCATGCTCACCAGCGGGACGCGCATCGAGGACAGGAGCATCTGGGACGCGGCGCGGGTCGTCGTAGTGGACAATCCCGTTTCCATTGTGCACAACGCGGATATCGTCACCGTGGAGGACGACGGTACGGAGAACCCCATGCGGCGCTACCATCGGGTAAAGACGTTGGCCGACGTGGAAGTGACGGAGTTCGACGGCGAGGGGCTCATTTCAAGAGAATACGCCGATTTCATCGACCGCTTCTACTGCGGGAAGCACCTTCATTCCTCTTTTCAGATCCGCATGCCCTACATCAAGGGCGTGGTGCATGAGGTGGACTACAAGGCGTTTTTCCGGGAGCTGGGCGTCGGAGAAATCACGGACATCTGGGGCACCGGCCACCCTATTGACCGGGTAGATCTCATACTGACCAAAAGCATGTTCAAGGGCTTTGGATGGATGCGGGACAACGGCCTGAGCTGGCCGGAATACATGGACCGCTGCCGTAAGTATCGGCACGCCCTGTATATTTCCGGGGTTGGGCAGGTGCGCCCGACCAAGTATACGGAGCTGAACTATCAGTTCCTGACCACCGCCGCCATCCGCCCGGAGGAGTTCCGGCCCGCTGACCTGCCCCTGGGCTGGGACCACACACCGGAGGATGATCCGCGGGAGTGGATCACGAAGGCGACGGAATCGGAGTATTATCACACGGCAGCGGATAAGAATTACCGCCTCTGGCACTTTACCTCTGCGCTGGAACGGGAGAGCGCCGGGAGCAAGGATATCCTCTGGGCCAAGGTGCTGACGAAGAATCCGTTGTTTCTGAATGAGCCGGTGTTCACGAAAGAACTGGACGCCCAGGCGGAAAAGGTGTTGAAGCAATATGCGGTGGGGCGGCTCATCACGCTGGGCGACGTCCGCTACCTCTCCGGCGATCTGCTGCGCCTCCTGCATCTGCTGGCGAGAGATCGGATCGACAGCGGTCTGTCCGTCCATCTCACACGGGAATGCCTGGGAGAAGGCGAGGTCTACGCTCCCGGCGCGGCCTATCCGGAGAGCGACCGCTATACGCTCCTGCGCAATCCCCACATTGCCAGGAATGAGGAGGCCGTTGCAGAGAAGCCCCGGGAGATCGGCTACTTCCGGCAGAAATACCTGTCCCACCTCAACTATGTGGTGATGGTAGATTCCCGTACCCTGATCCCGGAGCGGCTGGGCGGCGCTGACTTCGACGGTGACCCGGTCCGCACCGTGGCCGACCCGCTGATGAACGCCTGCGTTGCGCGGAACTACGCCGGGAGCAGCTACGATTTCATATCCGCACAGATCCCCGTGCTGAAAATCCCCGCTGCCGAACCGCTGATCCGGGACGCGGAGGATTGGCAGGCCCGCTTTGAGACCGTCCGCAGCACCTTCGATACCCGCATCGGACAGATCTGCAACGCCGCCTTTGACCGCAGCATCGTGGCCTACGACGAGAGCCTGGATGCCGGGGAGCGGATGCAGCTGGAGGAAGAAACGGAAGTGCTGGAGATTCTTACCGGCCTGGAGATCGACTCTGCAAAAAGCGGCGTAAAGCCGGAGCTGTCGGAGTACCTGAGCCGGAGAGTGGTCAGCCGCAGCCCCTTCCTGAAATACAAAAACATCGTGAGCGACAAGGAAGGCCGGGAGTGGTACGAGCCCTCACAGAAGGAGAAGCTGGACAAGTTCTTTGCAAGCGTGGATTGGGAGCGCGTCAGCTCCAACGTGGAGAAGCTGCCCTGGTTCGCCAGGATGCTGAAGGAAAACACGCCGAAACTGAAGGTGAAACCCGCAGCGGATGAGGAACTCTTTGCCTTTGCCCGGAAAAAGGGCTGGAAGGATCGGCTCGATCCCGCTGCGATGGCGTTCACGGCCTCCCTGATCGACGATTATGAAAATGCTCTGCGGCGCATCCGGGTCAGCCGGCTGGAGGGCGTGGATATGCGCCGCCGCAGAGATATCGAGCGCATCCTGTTCATGCGCGGACAGGAGAACGCCTACACGGCGGATGAACTGTACGGCGTGCTGCAGGACCTGAGCGCCGAGCATGTGGCCCGCATTCGGCGGGACATGACGGCACTGAAATGGCAGCTCATGCAGCGGTCGGAGCGGGAGCGTTTCCTGCTGGGCGTGATCCCCTATGCCATGCAGGCGGACTATCTGGACGTTTTCGCTGACTTCCGCAAGGGCGGCTACCGGGTGCTGGGGGACATCATCTGCGATATGGACGACCGTTACCGGCGGGAGGAAATGAAAAAGGGCGCCATCCATCGCACGACGGACAGCGCCTTGATGAAGCTGATCATGAGCGGCTATGAGAAAAGCATGAGCTGGGATTACCGGGACCTGGCCGCCTCCCGAGTGCGGGAGTATCTGAACCGCAGCGGCGTCAGCCCGGACACGGCGCTCAAGTGTGCCGTTGCCTTGGGCAAGCGGGGCTTCGTCTTTGACGTGCTGCTGGATCGGGTCGAGGCCAATGCGATCAAGGTAAAAAGGCGGTGAACGGGATGCTGAATGAGATCGAAGAATTCAAAACATATACCACCTTCCCGGCGTATGCGGCAAAGAACAAATACGACAGCGGCTACCTTGGCCGCTTCACCTTTGATACGCTGGTGAAATGCGAAGGGCTGAACCGGGTGCTGACGATTCTGGCGCGGGGGTATCTGTGGAGAGACGGAGAGCCGGACACCGACCGGGCTTATGATGCGCTGCGGGCCTGGTGTAGCATCCCGGACAGGAAAAATGCCGCCCCCAAACGGGACGGGCAGAGCGAGACGGATTACCAGGCGCTGCATGAGGCTTTCCCGGAGCTGGTGG
>JAEEGI010029789.1_pt1 | contig 10296 bp, 3 predicted proteins | sample 8958751 | NCBI WGS metagenome assembly JAEEGI01 (sample SAMN16246545, study PRJNA631951) | gut metagenome | biome: gut microbiome; feature: rumen; material: KS-attached | host: Bos | place: Iran: Karaj | collected 2018-10 | reverse complement strand
TGTTCTGGCGCCCGGAGGCGGCCAGCCGCACGTACTTCTCGATCATCGCCCAGTGCGCCTCGCTCCACGACTCCAATCCGTGGCTCGCCGCCATGCTGTGCAGATCCATGTGATTCGTGTACTTGAAGCTCGCCTTCCCCACGGGCGGAAGCGACACGCCGTGCACGTTGACCTTGAGCGCCAGCTCCTTCGTCTCCGCGCCCTGCTTCACGCGGAAGCGGATGTCGCGCGTCTTCGCGCCCGCCGGCGGGCGGTCCATGCGGAAGTATAACGCCTCCGTCTCCTTCGGCGCCTGCACCTTTCCTTCCGCAAGCGGCTCCAGCGCGTCGAACACCTCGAACGGCGCGCGGCGCGCCACGAACTTGTTGTCGCCGGGCGTGCGCTCCAGGAATCCGCCGGGCCCCGTGTTGCGCTTCACCGGCACGGCCACCATCCGGCACCACGTTCCGGCTTTTTCGGAGGCGGAGATCTCAAGAGCTTCCCCGGCCTTCAGGCCGTTCAGCAGGATGTTCACGTCCACCACGCCATTGCGCGGAACGTCCACCTCGCCGGTCTTCTCTACGGAGGCGACCTTGGAATCGGTGTAGAGCCAGGCGAGGGGGTCCGCCAGGGCGGCCTCGAACGCGGCAGCGGCAACAGCGCACAGCGCGGCGCCGGCGGCAATCGCAAATTTCGGGAACGTGGCTTTCGTGTACTTGTTCATCATGCTTCCTTTCGTATTCTACCCGTGGCGACAATTATACCACAAACCCCGCCACTATGCGAAACGAAATGCCAGAGGGCAAAGATTCCGCAAAAAAGCTGAAAAAACGGCTCTTCTGGGCGATCACGCCCGCAGCGCGCCCGCCCCGGTGTTGACGGGCTGGATTCGCCCGCTAGCCATCTCGACAAATCAGAGGGCTGGAATCTCTGCAGCGGGCAACAGCGGACGGGAAACATTCAAAATAAGCCTACAGCTTCACCTCGCCGATGAGATGCTTGGACTTGGGCTTTTCGAGGCGGAGCGTTAGCACCTGGCGCTTTTCCTGCGCCGTGCCCCAGTCGGTATAAACCGTGGCGGTGACGGTTGTCGCGCCGGTGAGCTTCGTCTGATGGGAGGCGAAGTAGTTGGAGAGCACCTTGTACGTGCCGGACTCCAGTTCCTTCTTTAGATACTCCTCAGGACCATACCCAGTGGTGACGTCTTCTGAGACGAAACCTCCTTCGCTCGTACGGCGATGGCCGTAGAAAGCCTCTTCGCCATTCGGCTCGAGAACGTGCAGGTCGATGTCCGTCTCGTCGGCATCCCAGCTCATCACGATCCTGAGCTTCACGGGAAGGTCGCGCCTGTACGCCGCGTCGAACTCCGGAATCGCGGGCTTCTTGCCATCCGGCCACTTCACGTCGTTCACCCACGAGATGAGTCCGTTCAGCTCCTCAAGCGAAATGATAGACACCTGGAAGTCGTTGCCTCGGCGTCCGCTTCTGCGCGCGCTCGTCTTGAACGCCGCGTCCGCAAAGAGCTTCATCGACTCCTCGAGTTCCCTGCGGGCGACTTCAAGCCTCGCCTTCAGGCGGCTTTCGGGCGTGTCGGCTGGATCGTTGCAATTGCGCATCGCAATCAGCTGCTCGTCCGCCTTTTTCACACGCTCCCAGTCGCCGTCGCAGACATGCGCCTTGCCGCTCTCCATCAGGACGAGAGCGAGGTCGCGGCGGCTCTGCGCCTCCTCGCCGCGCATCTTCAGCACCTTGCGGAATGCAAGCACGGCGATGTCGTAGCTTCCGGCCTCACGGGCGCGCCAGCCCATCGTACGCCAGAGCGCGGCGTCCTCAAGCTTGAACTCTGCAAGGTTGGAGAGGATGCGATCGGCCATGTTCTTTATCCCGGCCTTGTAGAACCAGCCCGCGCAGTCGAGATAGAATGCGGGCGAATCGGCATACTTCTCGCGTTCCTTTAGATAGACCTTGTAGGCTTCATCGGCACCACCCTTGGAAACGGCCTTGAGAGCGTCGATGTACGGCGTCTTCGGGTCCCACGCCTTGAGCGTAACCGTGGGCGCAGTGCCAGAACCCGCCGCACCGCGCGGAACAGACGCCTTCGCGCCACTCACCGCACGTTCACTTGTTGAAAGATAGCGCATTCCGGACGGGGCCATGGCTGGCATCGCGCGTGCCTCGAAAACACGATCTTCTACCGCCTCTTCCGTGTCTGCGACCATGGCGGCATTCGCCATTGCGGCACCAGCCGCTCCTCTTTCGGAGCGCCTGCCGCCGAACGCGCGGGCGATGCCGTCAAATAGGCCGCTCTTGGGCGTCTCGCGCTTCGGCTTCGGATCATTCCACCATTTGACGCGCTCTTCCCAGTACCGGAGAAGCATCTGCTCGTGTTCGGCCTTGGCCTTCTTCTCTGCAATCGGATCGTCCTCCGCGGCGCGGCGCTTCACCCATTCAGCGTGAATGCTCAGCGACTCCGGCGGCTCAATCTTGTACTGAAGCCACTGGTCGAGGCGTTCAAGGACAATGAGCGAAAGTCCTGGCCCTGCCACGCCGTACTTGCGTCCGAGCTCGATGAACTCTTTCTTGCGCGCACCTGCCTGAGGGGCGAGGTCCTGCATGCGCCGTGCGGCCCACACCGTCGCGAGCAGGCGTCCCTCCACGGGCGTGAGGTTCATGGTCTTTTCCTGTCCCTTGGCGAGCTTCTTCACCTCCACGGCACGCGCGGCGGCATCGTCGCGAGAGGCAACGATGAGGTCCTGCATCTCCTCGTACTTCGGCTCTTCAAGCCCGAGCGTATCAATCTCGTCCGTAAAGAGGAGCGCCGGTCTCGGGAAGTCGGCCGCGTTTGAAAGGTATTCCAGCGCAGCAGCGATGTCCGTTCCGCCGTCGTACACGATTTCGTCTATCTTCTTCAGCAGCGACTCCTTCGTGAAACCGTATGTCTTTGCATAGCTATGCACATCGTTGCGGAAGATGACAAGCGCCCACTCTCCCTTCTCGGGCAGAGCCTCGAGCTTCTTGCGCCACGCGGCGGCGAAGGGCTTCGCGCTCAAGCTCGTATCCCAGATGATCGTTCCCTTCGTGAAGTTCGCGATTCTCTCGCGTACCGTCGCAGGCGCGCCTGACGCGGAAGCAGAGGCCATGAAATAGTCGTCGCCATCCTTCTCGAAGACGGGCGCGGCGGTGGCGGCGTCCGGCTTGGGGGCGATGTACTCGACCTCGGCCTTGCGCGGCGTCTTGGGGTTAAGCGGGAAGATGCGCGTTTTCCAGACGTTGCCCTTCACCTGCTCGACGATGCCCGGATCGACGCCCTTCTTGATCTCGTTCTCGAACGCGACGCGCGCCTTCTCCTTCTCGCAGACGACGCCGGAGATCATCTCGCCGTTCACCTCGAGCGCGTACCCGCATACGAATGCGCCCTCCGGAATCGGGAACTCAAGCTCGCCCGCCATTATGCGCGGGTTCGGATTTGTGAACACGAAGCTCGTCTTCACGCGCTTGAAGAAGGCGTTCTCCGCTACAACGCTCTCCTTCTTCTCGACGTCCACGGGCTTTTCATCCGCGCGGATGTTCTCTATGCGGATCACCGGCGGCGGCAGAGGAATGGGACGAGGACGAGGAACAATGCTCTTTGACTGCGCATTCATGGCTATTGGAAGGATTGCAAGGGCTGTTAGGATAATCGTTTTCATGCCCTTATTATACCGCATCGCAACGCCGCGCGCAACCGCTTTCCTGCATTTCGCCGATGAGAATCTGGGGATGGGCCTCGACGATGCGCACGGGGACAAGCGTTCCGGGCGCGATCTGTCCCTTCGGCTCGAAGGCGACAATGCGGTTGCCCGAGTCGCGTCCGCTCCAGCGCGCGGCGTTGCGCAGCGAGGGACCCTCCACCAGCACTTCGCGCACCGTTCCCACGAGACGCGCGTTGCGTTCAAGGCCGCGGCGCTGCTGGTCGGCAAGCAGCACCTGGTCGCGCCGCTCCTTCTCCTCGGTCGGCACGTCGTCGGGGAGCGCCGCCGCGCGCGTTCCGGGGCGCGGCGAATACTTGAAGACGAACGCGTTGTCGAAGCCCGCCTCCTCCATAAGCGAACGCGTGGCCTCGAAATCCTCCTCCGTCTCGCCTGGATAGCCCACTATCACGTCGGTCGTAACGGCGAACTCCGGATCGAACGCGCGAAGTTTCGCGACCGCCGCTAGATACTCGGCGCGCGTGTAGTGGCGGCCCATCTCCTTCAGCACGCGGTCGCTGCCGCTCTGCACGGGCAGATGGAGATGGCGGCACACCTTGGGTAGCGTGCGGTACGCGCGAACAAGCTCGTCCGTGCAGCCACCCGGATGTGCGCTTGTGAAGCGGATGCGCTCAAGGCCGGGAATCGCGTTCAGCGCCTCGAGAAGGCGCGGGAAAGGCTCCGTAAAGCCGCCCGGCGAAGGCGCGTCGCATTCGCTCCACGCGGGGTTGCGCCGCCCGTAGCGCAGCACGCTCTGGCCGAGCAGGCACACCTCCTTCACGCCGCGCGCGGCGAGGCTCGCCACTTCGGCGACCACCTCTCGCGCGGGACGCGAATACTCGTGGCCACGCACGTCTGGGACGATGCAGTAGCTGCAGCGGTTGTCGCAGCCAAGTAGCACGGTGACGTAGCTCTGGAAGCACGCAAAGCCGTTCGCGCCGCGCCGCACGTCGGGATGCGCGTCGAGCCCGGCGGGCACCTCGTCGTCGTCCGGCAGCTCGAGGATCCGCCTCTCTCCTGCAAGCGCGCGCTCGACGAGGCGAGGAATCATTCCGAAGCGGCGCGGACCCACCGCGAAGTCAAGCCCGGGGAGGCTCTTGAAGACGTCTGCGCCCATTCTCTTCACGGCGCAGCCCATCAGACCCACAACCTTCACGCACCCTTCGGCTGCGCTTCTCGCGCTGCGCGACTTGCCGCGCCCCTCCTTCGCTGCGATCAGATTGCCGCACTTGCCCACGGCCTTGCGCTCCGCCATGTCGCGCACGGTGCACGAATTCACCACCACGAGCTCCGCATCCTGCTCGGCGGCCACGCGCTCATGCCCGGCCGCCTCCAGCAGGGCCGCCACGGCCTCGCTGTCGCGCACGTTCATCTGACATCCGTATGTGTGTATGAAGAATTTCATTTCGCGCCTTCTGTCACCTTGACCTTCGGCAGACTCTTCGCGCCTGGCCAGGGCGCAAGCGAATGCGTCACCTTGCCGTCGGCCGAGCGCGTTGCGGAGATGCGGTGGCCGCCCGGCACGCGCAGGTTGCGGAACGACACCTCCCTGCCGTCCCACTCCTTCGGAAGTGCGGGGAAGAGCGTGGCAGTGTTGGCGTGCGGATCGTACGCGAGCAGCATCTCCTGGATGCCGCGCGCATAGCCGAAGTTCGCCTCGAGGGTGAAAGGATCGTACGTTGCGCGGGAGAGTCCGCACTTCAGCTGGTCGCCGTTCAGGTTGAATCCGCAGCGCGACGTAAACGCGCGCTGAAAGTCCTTGAGATACCGGTACGCGCGGTCGCCGCGGCCAAGGCGCGCCTCGAAGCATCCCGCCCACGGGAACGAGAAGCCCACCCACCAGTCGGTGCCAAGCTTCTCCCACTGATCCACCGAGCGAGTGAAGTCAACGCCCTTCTCAAGGGGAACATTGGTGAGCGGAAACACCTGAAGGAGATGCGAGGGATGGCGATGAGTCCCCTTGAGCAGATTGCCTGCGGAGAGCTCTATCGTTCCGTCCGCCGCCGCGTTCGGCGGGCCGAACGTGCCCACGTACGCTTTCCACTTTTCCGCATCCGCCTTGTCGCCGCACGCCTCGGCGAGGCGCGAGAGGTAGATGTAGAAGCTTGTAAGGATTGCGCGATCGTAGGATGAGTTGGGATTGAGGAAGCACGCGTTGCCGTTGCTGCCGACCTCCGGAGAGCACGAGAGGTCAAGCCGGCGCACGCCATCGACCATCTTCCAGGCGTGTTCGATCCCGGCGGCGAGTTCGCGTCCAAAGGCGAGATACTTCGCGGCCTTTTCCGGCGTGGGATCGTAGTCCCAGGCGTCGCAGAGCGTGTCGAACACCCAGATGCCGTGGACGGGAAGCACGGTGTAAGCGGTCCAGCCGCCGATCACGTGCGCGCCGAAGCCCATCGTGGGGGGAATCACCGCACCTTCGGCGCTGTCGCCGAAGAGCTTCTTGCAGAAGGCTCGGCACTCAGGAAGACGCTCGATGAAGAATTCTGCGAAACCCTCAAGCGCCTCGATGCGCCCGGCGGGACCTGCCGCCCAGTAGGTCATCTCGGTGTTGAGGTCGTTGTGGTAGTCGCCGTGCCAGGGAGGCAGCGCGCCGTTGTCGGCAGTCCAGATTCCCTGCAGCGCGAGCGGAGGATGCCCTGCGCGCGCGCCAGCGCCGTAGAGGTAGATCACGAAGTCATATAGGCGCTGCAGATCTGCATCGGGGATGGAAACGGAGCTTTCGGAGTTGAACTTCGGCCAGAATGAAGACGCGGGCGCGTCGGATGCAGCACGGAAGCGCACGCCGGCCTCGAAGTCGATGTCGAAGCGGTTGTCGGCACCTGCGCGGCGGGCGCGGCGGTATGTGGCCTCGCGCGCGCCGATTGAGACCATTGCTGCGGGATAGCCGCCGAGCCGGTCGAAGGAGCTGTTGTTCAGAAACTCACTCTTGGCGAATTTGACGTCTTCGGGAATCCGCATGGAAAGGAGCTTGTCGCCGTCGTCGAACCACGCGAGGATGTTCCGTTCGCCGAGAGGCGTCTCCACGGTGACGGTGGCGGCTGCGGTGGAGGCGTCTAGCGTGAAGCGCTTTACTCGCTGGCCGGACGCGAGCGTCATCACGAAGCGCACGCCGGGGAGCTTGGTGGCGTTAACCCGTTCGTAGTCGCCGAACACGGCGGAGCGGCGCGCGCCGTCCTTCCTGCGCACGACGTCCACAAGCGTGGCCCACGAAAACTCCGGGCGGAGATAGCATGGCATGTGGATGTTGTGCCAGAAGTCGGCGCGGTCGAGCGTGACGTTCAGCGTGTCGCCGCCGCCCCACAGAAGCGCGCCCGCGCCGCCGTTGCCTAGCGGCACGCCGTCGTGCCATTTGCTCACCGGCGCCTCAAGCGACACGAGCGGCGCGCGCGCGCCAAAGCAGCACGAGCAGGCCGTGACAATGCTCAGCAGACATACTCTTGCAATCTGAATTACATACATCTTCATGGCCGCAGTATATCAAATCTCCAGCGACGCCACAAGAGCATCAAGCGCTGAAATATGATATAATCATCTGCGACATGGGAACGGGCAACGGGGCATCAGATGCTAAGCACCAGACACTAGGCACTAAACGACATGCCGAAGAAATCAGACAACGGCCGAAAGGCAGCGGACGGCGACGCCCGGCTTGAGCTTTTCGAAGCGGCCTTCAAAACGGTGGCGGAAAATCCGTCACCGACGCTCGCGCTTTCTTCGTTTACGGGGTCATCCGCCGCGTTCGCCGCGGCCGCGCTTGCGAGAAAGCCCCTTGAAGACGCGCCTGGAATGGTGCTTGCGGTGACTCCGGGGCTAATCGAGGCGGACGATCTTGTGGCCGACCTCACAGCGCTGGAACGCTTCGGCGCGGTGCGCGTTCTCGAGTTTCCTCCTCCGATCGAAGACGACCGCTCCACAACGGCAGCGCGCCTCAAGACAGCAGCAGCCCTTGGCGCGTACCATCTGCGTCCGCATCCGCTCGTGATCGTGGCCCCCGCCGCCGCCCTCGCAACGCCAGTTCCCGCCGCCGCTGCCGTGGCCGCGGCGACAATCCATCTCGCCCTTCCAAAAGCAGCAGAAAATGCGCCGACATTTACCGACCTTCAGGCGCGCCTTCTTGCCGCGGGGTACGAACGTGCGCCGGAGGTTGAGGCGCCGGGACAGTTCGCCGTGCGCGGCGGAGTGCTTGACGCATGGTCGCCAGACGACGCAGCACCAGTGCGCGCCGAGTTCTTCGGCGACGACCTCGAGTCGCTGCGCTCGTTCGACCCCGCCCTGCAGACGAGTACCGGCCCCATAGAGCGCGCCGAGCTCGTCCCCGTGGAGATTGGCGGCGCCGGCGATGAAGGCGCGCCCACAATCGTCGGCTCGCTTCCTCCCCGCGCCACACTGCTCTTCCTCGAGCACAACGAATACTCATCCCTCGTGCCGCCGCCCGAGAGACGCGCCGCCTTCTCGCGCGTTCTCTTCACCGGCGATCCTGCCCCGAAGGGCGTTCCTTCCGCCGACTTCCAGACATCCCCCCTTCCAGGATTCGCAGAGCTCGGCGTGGAGGCCGCCCGCAATCCGGAGCTCCTCGAAGCCGCCCGCTCGCGGCTGCAGGCCCACATCGACGCCGCCAGGAAACGCGGCTCGCTCGTGTGCGAGGACGAAAATCTCGGCGGAGGCTTCGAAGTGCCTGGACTCGTGGTGGTAGCGAAGAGCGACCGCGTGTTCGCCCACCGCCGCGCCGCGCCGCGCCGCTCCTCCGCCTCGTACACCGGAGAGCGCTTCACAAACACTATAGACCTCGATCCCGGCGAGCTCGTGGTGCATGTGGACTACGGCATCGGCATCTTCCAAGGTTCCACCGAGATAGAGGTGGGCGGACAGCGCAGCGAGGTATTCACGATCGAGTATGCCGACGGCGCGCTCCTGCACGTGCCAACCGCCCACGCCCACCTCCTCTCGCGCTATGTGGGCGTGAAAGGCGAGCAGGTGAAGCTGCACCGCCTGGACGGCAAGCGCTGGACGAAGGAGAAGGAGGGCGCGAAGCGTGCTGTGCAGGATCTCGCTGCGTCGCTTCTCGAGACGCAGGCGCGCCGTGCCGTCATACCCGGCTTCGCGTACGACGTGGAGGCCGAAGGAGTGGCCGAGTTCGAGGCGGCGTTCCCGTACGAAGAGACGGAAGACCAGGCGCGCGCCATCGCCGACGTGAAGCGCGACATGTCCCAGCCGCGCCCCATGGACCGCCTCGTGTGCGGCGACGCCGGATATGGCAAAACAGAGGTGGCCATGCGCGCCGCCTTCATCGCCGCAATGAACGGCAAGCAGACAGCGCTGCTCGCCCCCACCACGGTCCTCGCCGAACAGCATTTCGAGACGTTCCTCGCGCGCTTCGACGGCACGCCAATACGCATAGAGGCGATGAGCCGCTTCCAGAGCGCAGAGGCGAAGCGCGGCACGCGCGCGCGCCTTCTCTCCGGCGCAACCGACATAGTGATCGGCACACACGCGATTCTCTCCGAGAAGGTGAACTTCCACGACCTCGGCCTCATCGTCATCGACGAGGAACAGCGCTTCGGCGTGAAGCACAAGGAGCATCTGAAGCGCCTGCGCGCCACGGCGGACGTCCTCACGATGAGCGCCACGCCCATCCCGCGCACGCTATACCTCTCCATGACAGGCGCGCGCGACCTCTCGCTGCTGCGCACCCCCCCACGCGAACGAGTGGCCACGATCACCAACATCACGCGCGACTCCAACTCAGTCATCCACGCCGCCATCGAGCGCGAGCTCGCCCGCGGCGGACTCGTCTATTTTCTGCACAACCGCGTGCTGACCATCGAAAGGATGGCCGCCCGCCTCCGAGCCCTCGTGCCGCAGGCCAAGATAGACGTGGCCCACGGTCAGATGCCCGCCGCCACTCTCGCCGAGAAGATGCAGCGCTTCGCGCGCGGCGAGACGAACGTGCTGCTCTGCACCACCATCGTCGAGAGCGGGCTGGACATCCCGCGCGCCAACACAATTCTGGTGGACCGAGCCGACACCTTCGGCATCGCCGAGCTCTATCAGCTGCGCGGCCGCGTGGGACGCTCGTCGCGCCAGGGCTACGCATACTTCCTTCTGCCCGCATCCGGCAACGTGGACTCCGAGGCGCGCGAGCGCCTCGACGCCCTCAAGAAGCATGCCGGCCTCGGCGCTGGCTTCAACATCGCCATGCGCGACCTCGAGCTGCGCGGCGCTGGGAACCTGCTCGGCAGCGCCCAGAGCGGCCACATCGCCGCCGTCGGCTTCCAGCTCTACTGCCAGCTTCTGCAGCGCACAATAGCCCGTCTCAAGGGCGACGACGTGCCCGACATCGTGAACGTGACGTTGAACATCGACTTCCTCGACTACTCCCCGGGTTCGGCCGACCTCGACGACACCGGTGCATGCCTGCCGTACGACTACGTGGAAGAAGAGGCTCAACGCATGGACTTCCACCGCCGTCTCGCCGAGACCGCCACCATTCCCTCTGTGCGGAAGCTTCGCGACGAACTGGCCGATCGCTACGGCAAGCTGCCCAAGGCCGCAAGCCGCCTCGTGAAGCTCGCCGAATTCCGCGTCC
>JAEEGI010029785.1_pt1 | contig 10297 bp, 4 predicted proteins | sample 8958751 | NCBI WGS metagenome assembly JAEEGI01 (sample SAMN16246545, study PRJNA631951) | gut metagenome | biome: gut microbiome; feature: rumen; material: KS-attached | host: Bos | place: Iran: Karaj | collected 2018-10 | reverse complement strand
TTGCTGTTCCAGTCGGGCGCACTGGCCGGGCGAGAGTTTGACCTCGCGGCCTTCACGGAAGCCACCAGCGAACACATGGATGATGATGTCAGCTCAGAGAGCTTCACGGCAACGACGGACATGTACCGTATCATCATGGTAGCCGACGGCTCGACGCTGATTCCCAACAACGACGTTCTGATTCCATCGGCAGGCGACAAGGTGACACCGCTCAACGTGAAGTTTGATAACACCTACAAGCAGATGGCACAGGCCGAACTGCTGGAGCGTGCCATGAGCGTTATTCCCATGTACCATACGCAGAAGGCCTCGGGATTCCAGGCACAGCGCTCATGGGCCGACTTCCTGACGGGAGGCAGCACAACACCCGACATTGGCGACCCCTACGGCAACGTCGGCGATGACAGTCAGGCGGGCTACATAGTAACGTCGGTGGTGACCGACCTCATGACGGAAGCCGCCAGCATCACCTACGGCACCTTCAAGCGCAAGGGCCTGCTCAGTTCGATGGCCGACAAGATAGACAGCGTACAGCTGAGCGGAGGACAGGCCACCGTCGGACAGGTGGACGATGTCGTGCGCCATACCGCCCCGATGGGAATAGACCAGTATAACGCCCTGCGGAGTGCTGGAGGTGCGCTTGGCATGAAGGCCGTGAACCGCCGCATAACCGAGCTAAGTGAGGACTTGGAGAGCTACGGCAGCGACGTTGATGCCGTGAAGGAGCAGGCCGACAAGAGGTTTGACATCTACTTCGGCAGCGGCACGCCAACGGCATCCAACTACCCGGCCTCTGACTGGACTACGGATGCCGACAAGGAAGAGCACCTTCAGGACATCTACTACGACACCAACCGTCAGCCTGCCTCTACGGGTGGCCGTGCTTGGCGGTGGGTGAAGGTCAGCAACGCCTATCTCTGGCAGGAGATAACCGATGCCGACACCATAGCCTCGTTGGAGAAGATTGCCGACGTGGCCAGCGACGGCATACTCTCGGCAGGCATGGAGAAGGTTCGCATACTCGGAGAGTGGACGGAAGCCCTGAACGAGTACACGGAGTGCCTGGCAGCGGAGTCTATCTATGGTACCAGCACAGCGTTCACCCAGATGAAGGCCGCATTCGTCGCTCTCGGCACCATGCTCAACGGCAACGAGGCCCTGACAACACTGAACGGCATACCTACCGAGACCCCGGAGTTCATTGCCGACCTGACGGAGCGGACACGGCTTGCCGACTATAGCTACACGGACGGCGAAGACGTGGAGCACAGCATGGATGCCGACTACTACCGCAGCAAGTGGGATGCGTGGTACGAGAAGCTGGCCGCTCTGAAATTCGCCATTACGGGGCAGGTGAACACCGAGGCAAGGTCGAAGATGCAGTTCTTCGTCGGCTCAACGCTGCCCTCTAACTATAAGGTGGGCGACATGTGGCGCAAGGATGGCACGAACTACATCTGCATTTCCATCGCCGGGCAGAGCATGGCCGACTGGCAGGAAGTGGGAGCCAGTGAAGATGTGTTCGCCAGCATCACCAACCTGCTTTCGGAGCTGACTATTCTGCTTGAAGAGACGGTGACAGCGGCACTCGGCTACTACGGAACCGACGGCAGGGCCTACCGCGACATCAGGCTATACCTCGCCCAGAGCATGCCCCTCGATGCCGTGACGAAGGAACTGTGGTTCGACGGCACCGACCTCTGCCAGTACGACGGCACGGACTGGAACGAGCTAACCGACCAGCAAGGCTCAACCGTCTTTGCCGATGCCGTGGAGCTGCTGACCCGCATAGCCTCCGTGATAGGACTGGATGAGACCATCACCTTCCGCAGGCAGCTGGCCGAGGGAAATGCCACGCGCAACCTCTACGACGTGTACTTCAAGCGGGCGACGTTCACCGACAAGTTCACCAATGAGGTGATGAAGGGCGGCTTGGGCATCTGGATTTACGGACGTCACGGCTGGGAGCACATCATCGACGATACTACGGGCCTGCTGGAGAACTACGGCGACCACATCGTTTCGGCAGTGTTCGGAAACGAGACGCTGCAGAACCTGCACGTCAACAGCTTCGCAAGCGCAATGATGACCTCAAAGAACGCCCTCCAGCTGTTCTCGCAGATGACCAACGACGGAAAGACGCTGGCAGAAGCCCTGTTCGCCCTCGGTGTAGACGTGAAGTACTACTACAAGAACTCCAACAATCAAGCCATCGAGGTAGTGAGGGACGGCAACGGCTGGAAGGAGGCTGTCAGCGGAAACGCCTACTCGGGCGACGTCCGCGACATCTATGCCGTCGGGGAGTCGAATGCCAAGCTGAGTGCGGACAATATCGACTTCAACGGCAAGAAGATTGTATTCCGCTCGAATGACTACAGCGCAACCTCTGGAGCATTGAAATTAGGTATCGAAAGCTACAACTGGACTGATTCTGAGGACGTACAGCACCCAGGAGAGAGGTGTGAACTCATAATGAGTATCAACAACTCTGAATATTTCCTTGTTACACTATCAAAGGAGGACGGCAACGTTCGCGCCTACTTCTTATTCAATGGTGACGCAACGTTCGGTGGCCAGGTTGGAGCACTTGAGATACTTGCAACAACCCACAAAGTGAATGTTGGCGGCAACATTACCGTGTGGGACGCCTACAACTCGCAGTATGTAAACGGCATCACGGGTGACTTCGACGTAAGGGACGCTAACGATGCCCTGCTGAGACTGAGAATCATTAACGGTGTTGTAGTACAACTATCAAGTCCGATATGAGCAACATCAATTTCAGCGTAAGGGAGCGTGAGGTAAGCGCAGGCGGTGTCCGCGTGACCATCGGCATGCCGACAAGCGACCGTGAGCCTGTTCACAACAATGAGCTGCTGAATATCCTGCACACGCTGAAACGGACGCACTACCTCGACCCGACGGCACAGGTGGGATTCGACTACACGCTGGACTTCGCCTTCGACACGCCCGACCGCTTCCCCTACGCCCTCGACATGACATTAGCATAACAGAACAGAACTATGGCAGTACAGAAGATTAACTACCCGGCAAAGAGCCGAGGCGACCTGTGGCAGGCCAGTGAGGCCAATGAGCTGAAGCAGGTCATCAACAACAACGCCGACGAACTCTCGGGCGTAAAGCAGAGCGTCGCCGATTGGTTCGGCCAGCCACCGCTGACCCCAAAGGAGGCAGAGACCGCCACGACGAAGCTCATCACCCCGAACGTCCTGCACGTATGGGCCGACCCCGTTGCGTCTCTTGCCATCACCTTTGATGACGAGGTGGCAGGCATGATGAACGAGTACATGATGGAGTTCACCGTCGGCAGCGCGTCGTTCACACTGGGCCTGCCCAACGGCGTGATATGGGGAGAGGAACCCGACTGGCAGCAGGGCTACCGCTATTGGGTGTCAATATCCGACAACCTGGCCATTGCCTACGGATGGGAATTGCCCGCAGCACAAGTGACAAACGAATAATATTACTACTATGGGAGAATGTGAAGCAAGGACAATAAGAATCGGCAACCCCGTGACCGTCACATGGCCGATTCTCACCAACGGCGAGGCGTTGCCTCTGACGGGCAGGAACCTCGCGCTGTACCTGACCGACCCGTTGCGGAACATGCGGCAGATACATGACTACAGCATCGGTGGAAACATCATCCAGTGGACGTTCTGGTCGAACGAGCAGAAGGAGGCGGGCTTCTACAGCCTCACGCTATTTGAGAACAAGGGCGACGCGGAGCAGTACGTCGTAGACTTCATCCGTGCTTTCAGGCTGGTGCCGCACTCCAATGAGGTGCCCGGCGACGCGAACATAGAGGAAGTCCACCTCTCAGCGTCGGACATCAGCGTGGGCATCAAGGGGCTGTCGGCTTACGAGATAGCCGTGCAGCATGGCTACGAAGGCTCGGAGCAGCAGTGGGCACAGCAGTTTAATACCATACTCACGTCCGCTGAGACCATCGAGGCAGGCGCACAGGCGGCGCAGCAGATACTCGACCGCAACGAGCAGTTGGCAGGCGACCTCGCAGACAAGGTGATTCACCAGCCCTTCGTGCAGGACAACTACGTGTACCAATGGGACTCGGAGCGGCAGGAATACGTCAAGACCGACACATACGTCAAGGGTGACAAGGGCGACACCTTCACTTTCGATGACCTCACGCCCGAACAGGTGGCCGCCCTCAAAGGCGAGCCGGGCGACATGCCCCAGCTGGTGCGCCTCGCAGACGGCATCTACTCAACTACCGACAACGGCCAGACCTACCACTTAGCCTGCTACTTCTCGGACATCAGCACCGCACAGATGGTACGGCAGACGAACACCAACATGGCCATCCTGCCTAACGTGCTCAACGTGTGGGGCGAGGTGCAGGCCCTCACTATCCGTTTCAACCCAGGAGCCGTCCAGAATGCCTTGGAGGAATACAAGCTACGGTTCACCTGCCCTCCCGACATGCCCACCGTCCTGACCCTCCCCGACGGCATCATCTGGAATGAGCCGTTGGAGCCAGAGCCCGGCAAGACCTACGAGCTCAGCATTGAAGACAACTTCGGCCTGTGGGTCAGCTTTGGAGGCGAAGAATGAAAATAGTACATAGTACATAATCAAATAGTACATACAAAGATGAGCATGTTTAGAAGAAGGCTTCTGATGATGGCCCGCAATATCATCAATTCCTGCTTTGGCAGCGGCAGATGGATAGGCTTTAAGCCGTGGATTGGCACCGACCGCTGGCGTGGCACACCCTGAAAACAGTTTTAACCCACAAATAACAGAAAAATTATGGCAAAAAAGACAAGAGAAGAGGCCGTTGAGTTTGACATCCTTAGCGAGTACTGGGATGACCACGACGGCTTTGACATCGAGAAGTCGATGAAGAAGAAACTGGCGGCGGCATACGGATACATCCGCACGTCGAACACGGTAGACCAGAACAGCTTCTACCATATCGAGTGCTTCAACACCGCTGCCGACGCCGAGACGTATGACGAAGACCCGGTAGCCAATGCGGCACTGAGGCTCAACGACATGGTAATCCCCATATCAACCGTGCAGGGTGACAGCTACGCCACCTACCTGTACACGAACGCTCCGCAGAACGCGAATATCGTTGTGGCCGAGCCTTCATTGGAGGTAGGATTCAGGTTCCACGCTGTACGCATCAGCAGCGGCGAGCGCCTGAACATGGGCACAAAAGGCACACTGACCATCCAGCGAAGCCTTGACGACGGACGCACATGGACTACGGTTGCCACGTTGGAGGGTGCCATCAACTCTACCGACTACAGCAACACCACTGCCTACACAACGATTGACCTGGGCGGTTACTTGCAAAAGGGAAGCCGTCAGCTTATCCGTGTTCGTGGATCGTTCACCTACACCGACGACAGCGATGTTGAGCGTACAGGCTATTCCACATGGGCAATCGTTGGCAACAGCGTAACATACACAGAACTGTCGCTGGAGTGTCTGCAGGGATGGAACAATGCCTTGCAGGCCAGCGTCATCAGACCTGTAGGATTTCCTGTTTCGTATCTTGTGAACGGTGCCGTCCAGAAGACACTCCATATTCAGATTGAGGGCACAAGCGGCACGCTGGAGGTCAGCTATTCGCTCGACAGTACACAGAACGGTGTCACCTTCAGCCGGGACATCCCGGATGCTGCCAACACGTACAAGATTTTCAACCACGGCGTACATGCCGTGACCGCATGGATGACGTGCAGCGACGGCATGGGCAGGACGCTGACGAGTAACGTACTGACCAACCGCTTCATGGTCATCGACCCCGACACGGCTGGTGATACGCTGATGACGCCGCGTCTGCTGTTGCAGGATGTGGCGACGCGGATTCAGAGCTACGTCCAGACAAAAATATGCGACTACGCCGTGTTCGTGCCGGAGTCCGACGGCGAGGGCGGTGTCATAGCAGGCAGCACGCCCGTCGATATAACGTTCTACCTGACCAGCTATTCGGCAACATTCCCCAACGACCCCAATGTGACGGAATATTACGCCTACGAGGTTAGCGCGACCCCAGGCGTGAAGAACACGCTCACCACAGGCGTAGAGGTGGAGAGTGACAGCGACGGTGACATACAGGCCTACTTCCGCGTATGGCGAAACGACGGCGGTACGATGAAGAACTTTATGCAGGAGTCGATAAACCTGACCAATATCAACATTGTGGTCGATAACTCCGACTCCTTCGCACCGACGCTCGGCGCATCGTTCGTGCTGAACCCGAAGGTACGCAACAACACCGAGGCCAATCCGGCCCGCATCCTGAACGTTCAGAACGGCAACAGTGAGATAGAGAGCACATGGGAGGGCTTTGACTTCGTGAACGACGGATGGGTGACGGCGGAGGACGGCGTAAAGGTGCTCCGCGTCCGTGCAGGACAGAGGCTCAATTTCAGGTTCAATCCGTTTGCGCAGTTCGTCACCGCCCCCGACTCGGCCATGACGCTTGACATCGACTGCAAGATGCGCAACGTGACCAACGAGGATGATGCCATCATCAGCATACTGGAGCAGATAGGTGTCAACTACCGTGGCCTACTCATACGCCCGATGGAGGGCAACATCTACACCAGGTCGAACGTCATCGGCAGTGAGACCAACTTCCGCTTCTGCGAGGAACGGCGCACGCACATCTCGCTGAACATCCACAACGCCGTGGTGCCGAACGTCAACGGCGACGGACTCTACGACCCGTCAATGTACAACCCCGCGTCGAGCGTGGCGCTGGTGCGCGTGCTGATAAACGGGAACATCGAGCGCGAAATGAAGTTCAACATCTCGGCGCACGACGAATTTTGCACCGCAGCCATGTCGAATGGCGGCATCACCATCGGACAGGATGGCGCCGACATCGACATCTACTCCATCCGATGCTACTCCAACCGCCAGCTGACGGCACAGGACATCGTGAAGAACTGGATCGCCTCGCTGCCTACCGCCGAAGAGAAGCTGGCCGCACGCGCTGCCAACGACATCATGACGGGCGGCCATGTGGATGCGGAGAAAGTGAAGGCTCTCGGCAAGCGCGTGCTCATCCTGCACGGCAGCGAGCCTTATTTCTACAACACCTCGGTGGCAAGCTGCTGGTGGGAGATATTCCAGTATGACGACAACAAGGAGCTCATCAAGGAGCTTTCTGGAACCATCTGCCGCGAGACGGGAATGAGTCCGAAGCGTCAGGGTTCGACGGCAAACACCTACTATTACTCGAATATCCAGACAAAGATTGATGATGCGGGCTCGATCACCATCCCGGTATCGTCCATCCACTCGTCCATCACCGTCAGCGATCCTTACGTGAAGGACGGGGACACCGTGGTCGATATCTACGGCGGCAACCTCGGCAAGAACGACCCCGTAGACAACACGCCAAAACAGTATGCCTACGACAATGGCATGGTGACGGTGCCTGACGGATGGATTGACGGCAACGGCAAGTACCGTGGAAAGGGCTATATGGTGGCAGAGGGTACGCCACTGGCCATCAAGCTCGTGCTGAAGGTGAACTACGCCTCGTCCATGCAGAGCCACCTCTGCGGCGGCACGCGGCTGTACAACGACCTGCACACGGCTGTCGTGGGACGCAACTCGCTGCAACAGGCAGTCCAGTCGGCCCGTGTGGCAAAATACACCGAACCCGTGTTCTTCTTCACGCAGGACGGCGACAACGCCCCTGTGTTCCGTGGCGGCGGCAACTTCGGTGCGGGTAAGATGGACAAGCCGACGTGGGGCTATGTCAAGAGCCTGCATCCGCAGTTCCTGATGCTGGAAGGCTCGGACAACAACTACCCGCTGACGGACTTCCGCGTGCCGTTCATCTCTGACACCGACTGTTCGGAGTATGTCAGCTACGACGCGGGAGAAGAGGGCTACTTCTACAACGGGCTCCAGTGTTTTGACTTCGACGCAGGAAAGACGGATGGCAACGACGTGCCCGTAACCGCCCTGCGCGAGAGCATTGAGGGCTGGGCGAACTTCATCTATATGCACTCCACGATGCTGCGCTACTACGTGGGCACGTTTGCGCAGTTCCTGGCATCGGACGAAGCGGCGAACACCAACTTCAAGTACTGGTGTACCGACGGTACGGATGCCATGAAGCTGAAGCGTTTCAACTTCGTGGACGGCACATGGGTGGATGCCGGACTCTGGGACAGCACGAACAAGCAGTTCAACGTCGTCAACCTGACCACGCACGAGTTCACGGCAGCAGCCTACACGGCATCGCCGCACAAGAACGACTATGAGGTGCTGAACAAGGAGCTGATAGCTGCCATCGCCGCCCATGCGAAGAAGTATATCGGCTGGTACTTCAACGTGGACTCGCTGAAGTTCCACTATGCGTTCCAGAATCACTTCATGGCCGGAACCGACAACTGCTCGAAGAATACCTACTACGTCATCGACCCGGTGGCAAAGAGCGTGACCATCGACGGCGTGACGAAGCAGTGCTACCTCTTTGAGCTGCACCAGGATGACGTGGACACAATCTCGCTGACCGACAACAACGGACGTTCGACGAAGCCGTACTACATCGACCGCATGCACCCCTACGACGATAAAGACCCGCAGCACACTACATCGTGCTACGAGGGTATGTATAATGCCCTGTTCAATCTCGTGGAGGAAATGTATGAGGAAACGCGGGAGCTTCAGTCGATGCTCAACGCCATCTTCACGGCAATGGTAGGGCTGGTGAACAGTGCGGACAATACCAAGGGCTATACAAACTCCATCTGGGGATGCCTGCAGAAGTACCTGTTCAGCATACAGCGGTACTACCCGGCAATGGCCTACAACGAGCAGGCACGCATTCGTTACGAATGGCCCGCCCTGCTGGGATTCGTCTCACAGGGTGCAGGTGCCCGAAGCATCCAGCCCATCACGCAGTCGATGGGAAGCCAGCTGGAGGCCGAGGAGCAGTTTATGACGCGCCGCGTCATCTACATGGCAAGCTATGCTGCATGGGGCAACTTTCACGATGCCGGTAAAACCTACAACATCGGTATTGCCGACGCCTCCGATGCCTTCTCGCTACAGGCGTTCCACCTTCCCAACGAGGCAACGTCGAACAACCGCTATGCCTTCAACGTGAAGCCGCACCAGTACATCTATCCGACGGGTATGCTCGGACAGACAGCTGTTGACCCGCATGTTCGCGTGGCACCCGGCGAATCCTATCTGCTCGACCTCGGAAACACGGAGTCAAACGACACGGGTCTCTCCATCCTCGGCATCAACTACTACCGCTCCGTGGGCAACGTGGGCGATATCAGTGTGTCGCCGAACGTGACGTTCGAGGTCAAGGGAAAGCGACTGGTGGAGTTCATCGCAGAGCCTACCGTCACATACGTTGACTCCGGCACAGGAAAGACAACGGGAGCATTCCGCCCGAACCAGCTCAACATATCAGCCGTGCAGGTGAAGAAATTCTCAATGAAGGGCTCTGGTATTTCCGGGTCGTTGAACCTCGACCACCTGACACGTCTCTCTGAAATCGACGTCAGGGGGACGTACATCTACGACATAGAGCTGCCTAAGACGGACAACGTGAGGATTATACGGCTGCCCGAGACGCTGACCATGCTGCGCATAGAGACGGCACACGCCGGAGCCATCGAGGAACTGACTATCGACGGCGTGACCAACCTGATAAGCGTCCGATTGACGAATCTCGGCAACTTCGGTCGCGTGGTGGCCGAGCGTTGCTATACAGACGGCGCACCACTGACCGAGCTGGTGCTGACAAACATTTCCTGGCAGTCGGTGTCACGCGACCTGCTGATGTGGCTTGCAGGATTGCCAGCATGCACCCTCAGCGGCAGCATCGCCATGCTGTCGGCTGCCCGTCTCTCGCTGAACGATGTGCTCTACCTCTACGGTAAGTACGGAAACATTCAGTCGCAGCAGAATACGCTCTACATCGACTACACGAAGGTCGTCATCGACGTGATGGGCATCACGGGGCAGAAGTACTTCGGCGCGCTCGGTGCCACGCAGTTCGGCGTGACGGCCAGCGGCAATAACGTGAAGTTCGTCAACAACAAGCCCGCCCTGGAGTGGAAGTTCGTCAAGGAGGTTGACAACGTGGAAGTGACCGACAACGATGCCTACGAGTTCATACGCTTCACGGACAGCGTGACGGGTGCCGCCGAGGTCATAAAGCTGAACACGGCGGGCGACGAGACGCGCTTCAAGCTGAAGGTGACGGCTACACTGGAGAACAACGACACCGTGAGCGCAACGTGGCTCGTAGGTGCCT
>JAEEGI010029783.1_pt1 | contig 10297 bp, 10 predicted proteins | sample 8958751 | NCBI WGS metagenome assembly JAEEGI01 (sample SAMN16246545, study PRJNA631951) | gut metagenome | biome: gut microbiome; feature: rumen; material: KS-attached | host: Bos | place: Iran: Karaj | collected 2018-10 | reverse complement strand
AGTCATTGATTTTGCCGAAAAATACGGCAGAGCAGTCGGAGTTGCGACAGATATAGGCACAACAACTGTTGTTTCGGTATTTTATGATCTGATTTCAGGCGAAAAGCTGTTTGAAACATCCGCTATAAACGCTCAGAAAACGTTCGGCGGCGACGTAATGTCCCGTATCGGGTTTGCGATAGAGTCGGATAACGGAGACGAAACGCTTCAGAATGCAATAATCGGGCAGATCAACGGAATGATCAAACAATCAGGAATCAACACCGATGAAATATGCAGAATATTCATATGCGGCAATACAACGATGCAGCTCACAGCATCAAGACTTTCGATAAAATCGCTTGGCGCTGTTCCTTTTGAACCTCTCTCGTATTTCGGTTGTTTTTTCAATGCCGAAAGCCTCGGTTACAACGCAAAGAATGCAGACATTTATTTTATGCCGTGCTGCGGAGGATTTTTCGGCGGAGATGCCGTCGCTTGCATGCTTCCGTGCGGATACGGTGACGGAAAGACAAAATTCATTGCGGATATAGGAACGAACGGTGAGCTTTCGCTTGAAGACGGAGATAATATATACGGGTGCTCCACAGCTGCAGGACCCGCCTTTGAAGGCGCATGCATAAGATTTGGAACGGGAAGCGTTGAAGGAGCGATAAACGGAGTAAAAGCAAGCGACAGTAATCCTGACGGATTTGAACTGAAAACTATCGGAAATAAAGCGCCTGTGGGTATCTGCGGTTCAGGGCTTATAGATATAATCAATGTGTGTCTCAAAAAGGAATTGATCGACGAATCAGGACATATAGATGATGACTGTCCCGAATTTGAAGGCGACTGCGCGATCAAAATAACGGACGGAATTTATCTGACGCAAAAAGACGTTCGCGAAATACAGCTTGCAAAATCGGCTATCTGCGCAGGGACGATCGTGCTGGACGGAATGATACAAACAAAAGAAACACCTCAGGTAAGTATTGCAGGCGGTTTCGGAACAGCGATAAATCTTGAAAGCGCGAAGGGAATAGGACTTTTGCCTGAAAATTACTGTGAAAAGGCAAAGGCTGTCGGAAATGCCGCACTTGCGGGAACAACAATGGCGCTGCTTTCCGAAAACAGCAGAAAAAAAGCCGAAACGCTCGCAAAAAAAGTCTGCATTCTCGATCTGTCAACCAATCCTGTATTTCAGGATGAATATGTTGAGAATATGATTTTCGATATATGAATAATCTCGATAAAACATCAGAAATGGACTTTAACGCTAATTTTTACAAAAAGATCAGACAATACGGTGAAGATAACACTATACACCGTTTTCATATGCCCGGGCACAAAGGAAATGAAAAGTTTTTCGGAACCGATATTGCCGCATACGACGTTACAGAAACAGAAAAAACCGACAATCTGTTTTTTCCGAAAAATGAGCTCATCGAAGCGGAACAAAGGGCGGCACGGCTTTTCGGCGTAAAAAGGACTGTTTTTCTTGCCGGCGGCGCAACACTTGGGAATCAGACGGCGTTATCGTTTTTTCAGGGAAGAAAAATTCTTTTTGAAAGAAATATACATATATCTGCATTGAATGCCGCGATGCTGCTTGATATTGAACCTGTTTTTGCGTATAACGGCTTTGACAGCCATACAGGCGTTGTTTTACCGATAAGCCCCGATGATATCCAACAGAAGCTTGATAAAGAAAAGGATATTTCCGCCGTTTTTTTAACGTCTCCGAATTATTACGGACTTTGCGCGGATATACGCTCAATAAAGAAGATATGCGACAAGCACGCCGTAAAGCTTATTGTTGATAATTCGCACGGAACACACCTTGTTTTTTCCGAAAACTGTTCCGGCGCTCCGGATTACTGCTCTCATATGGCGGATATAACAGTCGATTCTGCGCATAAAACTCTTCCGTCTCTTACGGGAGCGGCAATGATCCATTTCAATTTTGAAATATCGCGTGAAGAAATATGTTCACATATGCTTGCTTTTTCGTCAACCAGTCCTTCATTTTTAATTCTGACATCTCTTGACTATGCGTGCAGCTGGTGTGAAAAAAACAAAGTCAGATTTCAGGAAACAAACAATAAAGTTGACAGATTAAAGAAAAAGCTGAAATCTGCAGGCATACATGTGATCGAATCTGATCTGTACGATCCGATGAGGCTATGCATTGCTGCAAAAAACGCATCAGAGATCGATTTGCATCTCAGGGGCCAAGGCATCATTTCCGAAATGCAGACAGGAAACCTCATAGTATTTATGTTCTCTCCGTTCAACAGCGACGAAGACTTTTCGGCAATCGAAAATGCGCTTTCAAAAGAACATTTTGAACGCCCCGACCACAACATCAAACCTTTTCCCGAAACAACGATGGCTATTCCCTCAAAAACGGCGTTTTTCGGGAGAAATACGGAGACAGACGTAAAAAAAGCTGTCGGAAAGATTGCGGCAAGAGCCGTCATTCCCTACCCTCCCGGAGTGCCGATACTTATACCGGGGGAGCTGGTCACAAAGGAGAATGCTGACTTTCTTATGATCAATAATACAAAAAAGGTGACAGTCTGTGAAATTTGACGGTCTGATTGGCAACAACGGCGTTAAAAAAACTCTTGAAAAGCCGTTTCACGCATATATAATACACGGTCCAAAAGGGTCGGGCAAGCACACGCTTGAAAAAATACTTACTGCATCTTTCGTATGTGAAAGCGATGAAAAACCGTGCGGGAAATGCAGCCAGTGCAAAAAATATCTGTCGGGAAACCATGTTGATGTAATGTATATTCCAACAGATATAAAGGTAGGCATACTCAGAGAAAAGCTGAAAGACGCCTCATATCTGCCAAATGAGGCAGAGCACAGGGTTTTTGTTTTTTACGAAGCGGAAAAGCTCACTTCTGCCTGTCAGAATGCTCTTCTTAAAATAGTTGAAGAACCGCCTTCCCACGCAGTATTCATTTTTCTGACCGAGAATACAGGTGCGATCCTTTCGACCCTCCGTTCGCGCTGCGAAATGATCGCTATGGAGCCCGTGGACGACAGGGAAATATATAAATATCTTCTCAGGTCCGAATTCTCAAAGATCTCCGATGAACAAAAAAAAGCTGCTGTGGCTTTTTCTGGCGGATATATAGGCGCCGCATGTTCATTTTTATCAAGCGAAAAATCGGAACTTCTCGTAAAATGCGACAGATTTGCCAGGGCGATCATTAACAATCGTATGGATGAAGCCTTACGGATTGCGTCGTTCAAAGACAGAAACGAACTGGCGTTATTTACCGACGAGCTTTACTCATATTTTACCGTTCACTTGCGTTCGCTGAAAAGCGGAAATGTTGACGGACTCAACAGTGAAATACAATCTCTGGGGCAGGACAGGCTTGCGTTGTTATGCATTAAACTCGCGTCGCTCAAAGACAAAATGAAATTCAACGTAAACGTGTCGCTTTTTTCAACGGCACTCATTGCGGAATGCCAAAGCATATGCCAAAATGATCAGATATCATGAGTATCAAATATTACAATAAAGCATTATAAAGAAAGAAGATCATAAATGGAATTAGTGGAAATTGTTGGAGTAAGATTTAAAAGCGTAGGAAAAATTTATTATTTTGACCCTTGCGGTAATCTGTTCAAAAACGGAGACAAAGTTATCGTTGAAACGGTTCGCGGTCTTGAAATAGGAACAGTTGTAGTAGAAAACAGACAGACGGAAAAACTGGAAAAATTCACTCCACTATCCCCCGTTATTCGTCTTGCAACGCAGGAAGATATAGAAACAGACATACAGAACCGTGAAAAAGAGAAGGCAGCCTTTGCGATTTTTGAAGAAAAAACAGCAAAGCACGGACTTGAAATGAATCTTGTTGACGTGGAGTATTCTTTTGATAACAACAAAATCATTTTCTTTTTTGTGGCAGACGGAAGAGTTGATTTCCGGGAACTTGTAAAAGACCTTGCATCCGTATTCAAAACGAGGATAGAACTGCGCCAGATAGGCGTAAGAGACGAAACAAGAATGATCGGAGGGCTCGGTATATGCGGCAGAAAAGTATGCTGCGCAAGTTTTCTGAGCGAATTTACCCCCGTTTCCGTAAAAATGGCGAAGGACCAGTCTCTTTCCACTAATCCGCAAAAGATATCCGGCACATGCGGCAAACTTATATGCTGCCTGAATTTTGAAGAGGCTGTATATGAAGAGGCATACCAAACAATGCCAAGAGTGGGCTATACCGTAAAAACACCAGACGGTCAGGGTACAGTAGTTGAAGTAAACGTTCTCACTTCCACTGTTCGTGTAAATATAGGAACGGATCATGAGGCGGATATACGTTCATATAACTCTGCGGATGTTAAAACCATAAGAATGACTGCAGACGAAGAGAACAATTCCGAACTTGAAGCAATTGCGGACGCGGAATAAGCACAAACTTTAAAAATTATGTAAAAACTATTGCAAAACCAGCAAAAATATGCTATTATGTATTTTGAAATTATGACCAAGGAGGTATTTCTTTTATGGCACATGTAATTACCGATGAATGCCTGTCCTGCGGCGCATGCCAGGCTGAATGTCCCGTTGACGCTATCTCTGAAGGAGACGGCAAATTTGTTATCGATCCCGAGCTCTGCATTGACTGCGGTGCTTGCGAATCAGTATGCCCGGTCGGAGCTCCGAAAGAAGCCGAATGATCGAGCGATAAAACAAATAAAAGCGGTTATCCAAAACCGCTTGAAATAAGAATACGATTTTTTTGTATTTTTATTTCAGGCGGCTGAGTAACCGCTTTTTAAATAAAAACTATTATAATGAAAGGCGCGGCAATGGCGATTCGACTTGACGATCTTTGCATTAACGGGTATAAAATATATCAGGACGACGCCGGTTTTCGTTTCGGGACCGATGCCGTGCTTCTTGCGTGGTTTGCAGGCACAAAAAAATTCACGAAAGCAGCGGATCTGTGTTCGGGCAACGGCGTTATACCGATCATTTTGTCAACACACTCATGCTGCAAAGAAACAAGAGGATATGAAATCGACTTCAACCAGGTCGAGCTTGCAAAAATGTCTGCAAAATACAATAAAATAGAAGACAGAGTGTCTTTTTTTCAGCGTGATATAAGAAAAACAGACGCAGACGGTTGTTTTATGCACGGATATTTCGACCTTGTAACTGCAAATCCACCTTATATGACAAAAGATTCAGGGCTTGTGAGCGACAGTCTGGGGTCAGCGAGAACAGAGCTTACATGCGATCTTGCGGACGTTGTTTCGGCGGCTAAATTGCTGCTCAAACACGGCGGAAGGTTTTGCATGGTAAATAAACCGGAAAGACTGACGGATGCCGTCTGTATTATGCGCAGCTGTAAAATCGAGCCTAAAAGGCTGTTGTTTACTGCCGCGAAACACGGAAAAAAACCGGAGCTTTTTCTGATAGAAGGAATAAAGGGCGGAAAACCGGGACTTCATTGCGAGCCGTTGATGGAAATATACGGTCCCAACGGAAAATATACTGAAAAACTTGAAGAGATTTACGGAAGAAAATAATATGGAAGGTAAAAAACCTGTTTCTTTATACCTTGTTGCAACACCGATAGGAAACATGAACGATATTTCGCCGAGAGCACTTGAAACGCTCGAAAAAGCGGACTTTATCGCCGCTGAAGACACAAGGGTAACAGGCAAGCTCCTCGCAAGATACGGCATAAAAAAGCCTCTGATAAGTTACTATGAACACAATATGATGCAACGCGGAGAAGTGATCCTTGAACGGCTAAGGCAGGGTGAGGTTTGCGCGCTTGTTTCGGATGCCGGTATGCCTGCGATATCCGATCCCGGCGAAATGATCGTAAGGCAGTGTGTGGAAGAAGGGTTTAAGGTCAGCGCGATCCCCGGTCCGTGCGCAATGGTATGCGCCCTTGCAATGAGCGGTCTTTCAACGAAGCGGTTCACATTTGAGGGTTTTCTTTCTACAGCAAAAAACAGCAGAAGAGAACATCTTCTTTCGCTCAAAGACGATACGCATACGCTTGTTTTTTACGAAGCGCCTCATAAACTGCTCGGAACTCTTGAAGATATGCTTGAATATCTCGGAGACAGAAAAATCGCGCTTGTGCGCGAGATTTCCAAAATATATGAAGAAGCGATACAGACTTCTCTTTCACAGGCAGTTGAAGATTATAAAGATAAAAATATTCTCGGAGAATTTGTAATTATAGTTGAAGGCGCAAAAAAGAAGGAACAGCCTGCAATTTCAGAAAATGAGCTTGAAAAGGAGTTCCTGTCACTTACAGAAAGCGGAAAATCGAAAACTGAGGCGGCAAAAGAGCTTGCCGCAAAATACGGAATGCATAAAAGAGATATTTACGAATTGTTCAAATAAAAAAACAGCGGTCTTACGACCGCTGCGAAAAAATAAAATTGTCTGTTATTTGAGGAATTTCAGATTGCTTATAATAGCGGGTTCTTTTGCTTTGCCTCCACAAACCTGGAAGAAAGCGATGATCTTAAGAACAGTTATAATCGCAAGGCATATGCCTCCGGCTATCGGAACGATGAAAGTCCAAATGAGAAGGGCTGATATAATGCCTATCAGCGTCGAAACAACATTGAGCTTAAGAGCCTGTCTTACATGGAATGAAACATACGCGGAATCTTTTGCAATCAAAGCTGCTATAACAATTCCGATGAAATCTGACAGGTAAGGCAGCATAGCAACGACCTTGTTATCGGATATATCCTTCGGATCAAATTCGGCGGTATGATCGGTTTCATTTATTACGGTTGCGGCAGCAGGCGCAGCAGCCGCTCCGGTCGGAGTTCCGCAGTTAGGACAGAATGTAAGGTTATCATCCATCTGGGTGCCGCATTTTGCACAGTATTTCATTGTTTTTTCTCCTTTATATATAATTTTTTTGGTTTTTTACAGTATATAACAAAAATCGTAAAATGTCAAGACTTTTTTTACAATTGAAAGCGTTGTTGACATAAAAATAATACAGTGTGAGGCATAATTTGAGTTTTTTTGAGCTGTTGTTACTCGGCGTTGCGCTTGCGATGGACGCATTTGCGGTATCTGTTTGCAAAGGTATGGTCATAAAAAAACCTAAAATCGGCGACGCCGCGCTGATCGGACTGTTTTTCGGCGGATTTCAGGCTTTTATGCCGTTTATAGGGTGGTTGCTCGGAAAGCAGTTTGAAGGCGTGATAAAGGCATATGACCATTGGATCGCCTTTGTTCTTCTCTCTTTTCTGGGCGGAAAGATGATATATGATGTTATAAGACAAAAAGGTGAAGCTGAAAGTTATAAAAACAATATTGATATAAAAGAGCTGTTTTTACTCGCGATAGCAACAAGTATAGACGCTTTGGCGGTAGGAGTGACGCTTGCTTTTCTGAATGTTTCGCTTGCTGAAGCGGTAAGCATTATAGGGGTCACAACATTTATTATAACATTTGGCGGTATTTATATCGGAGCAAAAACAGGCGAACTGCTGAAGGACAAGTCGCAGATAGCAGGAGGAGTTGTTCTTATTATAATAGGCATCAAAATTTTAGTTGACCATCTTATCAGCTCGGTATGATGGCAAAACGAAGATAAAGAATAAGAAAATGAAGGGGTTCGGGAACAATGAAGCTTGATCTTGACATTGAACAATTCTGGAAAGACGAGGAAACCGCAAGGGAAGAAAACTGCTTTTCAAAAAAGGCAAAGCAGGCGGCGCTCGGTATTCGCATGAGCGACGAATGTGTTTTTGCCGAACTGGGGGAAGACGGACAGCCATGGGGATATACCGACCCGCAAAGAAGATATGATCTTAACTGCAGATATAACGAAAAGGCGATAAAGATCGTAGGAAGACCGCTGCTTTCAGAAAGAAAACCGGATCCGAAACAGGATCTGCTGCCGAAGCTGCCCGAAAGAAAGCAAATAGGAGAAGTTTTCGGAGGCAAGTATGTGTTTGACGGCAACACAACCTGGCTGAGAGGAACGCTGAATGATGCGGAAGACCTGAAAAAGAAGCTTGATGAAATAGATTTTTTACTTGCCGATAAAGAGCGTTTCCGTTCTTTTGTTCTTCCCCCTGACTGGGACGAAAAATGCAGGATCGTTTTTGAAGCAACGGGAAGACGTCCCGGTCTTGCAAACGGAATAAGAGGACCCGTAACTCTTGCGACAAGCGTTTACGGCACCGAAAACCTGCTTTTTCTTTACTATGACGACGAAGGACTGTTCAAACGGTTCGGAGATACGATAACAAGGGTGCTTGAAGCGTTTGCAGACTTATTTATAGTTGAGGCAGGATATACTCCGGATAACTTTCCGCACGGATACTGGTTCAATGATGACGACAGCAATCTGCTGACGCCGGAAATGTATAAACTGCTCGGTTATCCCACACTTAAAGCGATGTTTGAGAAGTATGCGCCGAACCCTGAAGATCAAAGGTATCAGCACTCGGATTCCGCTATGGGGCACCTTATTCCCCTGCTCGCGGATTTTGATCTTACAGGCTGTAATTTTGGTCCTACCGTAATGGTCAGAGACATACGTAAATACATGAAAAAAACACGAATAGACGGTCAGATCGCGCCTTTCACGTTTATGCGAAACAATGAAGACGATATAATAGCTGAAGTAAAGCGTGACTGCGAAGCTGCAAAAGAAGGAGACATAAGAGGTCTTCTGGTGTCTACCGCCGGCAGCATCAACAATGGAAGCCTGCTGACTAGCATGAGAGTAGTAATGGCTGCAATTCAGACATACGGAAGATATTGACTGTAATAAATGAGTATTTTAACAAAAGACAGATCGTTTTATAAAACGATGTTTACGATCGCATTGCCCGTAGCGCTTCAGCAGCTGATCTCGCTTGCAGTTCTAATGCTGGACAATGTTATGGTAGGTTCTCTTGGAGATATTTCTCTTTCTGCCGTATCTCAGGCAAATCAAGTCACTGTATTTTTTACTTTTTTTGTCCGTGGAATATCGGGCGGCGCAGCATTGCTCATATCGCAATACTGGGGCAAAAAGGATACCGGAAGGATAAAACAGATTTTTGCGATGACTTTTATCACAACCGTGATACTTGCAGGATCCGTAACGCTTTCAGTGTTCTTTTTTCCGGATCTGGTCGTAAAATTTTTCTCGAACAATACCGATATTCTCTCAGAAGCAACATCATACATAAAGATCGCATGTTTTTCATATATTCTTTTTGCCGTTTCAGATACTTTTATTGCGATGCTCAGATGTGTTGAGATAGTAAAAATAACATTTATAGTTTCTATAATCTCATTCTTTACAAATCTCGGTGGAAACTACATTCTTATTTTCGGAAAGCTCGGCCTGCCTGCAATGGGTGTTCGCGGAGCTGCTCTGGCAACGGTAATTGCGAGAGGAACAGAGCTGATAATCGTAATGCTGTTCTTCTTTAAGGGACAGAAAAAGCTTTCCGTTCGCGTAAAAGATCTTTTTTATGCCGAAAAACCAATGTGGAAGGATTTTTTCAGATACGGTATTCCTGTTATAGTCGGTGACGTGCAATGGGGTCTTGTGGGAGTTGTAAAGGCAGTGATCATAGGACGTCTTACCGTTGAAATGATGGCTGCAGTTTCAATTACCGATGTTGTTATGCAGCTGGGGCTTATTTTTGCAAACGGACTTGCCGCAGGCGCCTGCGTAATAATAGGCAAAACCGTTGGTGTAAACGATTTTGCAAAAACGAAAGAATATTCGCGCAGCATTGAAATCATTTTTGCCGCAGTAGGTATTATTATGGGGCTGCTCGTGTTTACATTGAGAGCGTTCCCCGTTTCGCTTTACTCTAATATTTCACAGCAAACAAAGGACCTTGCAATGCAGCTTCTTGCAATTGGCGCTGTATCTCTTATAGGAACAAGTTACCATATGGCGTGTTTTACAGGCATCAATCGCGGAGCGGGAGACAGCCGATTTGTTTTTCTTGTGGATATGATATGCGGGTGGCTTGTTGTCGTTCCTCTTTCCGCACTTGCCGCAGCAGGGTACCTGAACGAATGGCATCCCCTATTTACCCTGCCGCTTGTTTATCTCTGCACACGAATAGACCAGTGCTTCAAGTGGATAATAGCACTTATTCGCCTTCGCGGGAACAGATGGATACGAAATGTGACGAGAGACTGAAACGACACTATACGCAGAAAAATCCGGATTGTAAAAAACAATCCGGATTTTGAATTATGGTGACCCGTAGCAGAATCGAACTGCTGCCCCAGCCGTGAAAGGGCCGTGTCTTAACCGCTTGACTAACGGGCCGA
>JAEEGI010029779.1_pt1 | contig 10297 bp, 8 predicted proteins | sample 8958751 | NCBI WGS metagenome assembly JAEEGI01 (sample SAMN16246545, study PRJNA631951) | gut metagenome | biome: gut microbiome; feature: rumen; material: KS-attached | host: Bos | place: Iran: Karaj | collected 2018-10 | reverse complement strand
CCTCTCTGGCTGGAATGTTCTATGTGTTCGTGATGGTACTGCCCTATACGAAGGGAAATGTGGTGAAGACGCTGATCGTCGGTATCGTCACCGTTGGCATCGGCTTGTGGTTTGTCACCGATATGGCACCAGCCTTCACTCAGGCTGCCCAGACGGTCTATGCCCAGACCAATGATCCTGCAGCCCATATCCCTGAGGGATTCCAGGCTGGTGCGCTCGATTTCGCCTCCAGTCTCTTCGGTTGGGTGATCTATAAGTGCGTGGACAGTCTGGCGTATGTAGGTGCGGGCATCCTGACGCTGATCACCATCGGTATGGTGTTGTGGAACCGCAAACTCATCGTGGCTGATGAGAAGGCTTCGAAGTAAATGATAAACTTAAAACAAATAAAGAAATGAAGAAAACAATTCTGATGATTGCTGGGGCATTTGCCCTCTCGCTATCTGCTGCTCATGCACAGGAGGCTGACAGATTCGTTGGTGCTCAGCATGTGAAGTTCCAGACGGCTTGCCATCCTGAGGACGTGAAACATTACGACACGAAACTGCTTCGTGAGCGTTTTGTGATGGAGAAGGTGATGGCTGCAGATTCTATTCTGCTCACTTACTCCCATTACGACCGTTTCATCTTCGGTGGTGCCATGCCTGTGAACACCACGTTGAAACTGGAGAACTTCTGGGAGTTAGGACTTGATGTGGACAATACCATCAAGGACAAGTATTTCCTTTATAACCGCGAGATCGGCATTGTGAACTGCGGTCTTGGCGACGGTGTGGTGATCGTTGATGGTAAAGAGTATGCTCTCTCTCCGAAGGAGGCCCTTTACATCGGACGTGGCCATATCGCTAAGGACAAGGATGTGAACAAGGAAGTGCTTTTCCGTTCGAAGGATCCCAAGAACCCCGCAAAGTTCTATCTGAACTCCGCCACGGCTCATCAGCACTACAAGACCCAGTGGATCACCCTCGATGGCCGTAAGGGTTCGCTGAAGGCTGCCGTATGGGGACCTGTGGGTACTGTGGAGGAAGCCAACAACCGCACGGTGTATAAACTCATTGTGAACGATGTATTGGAGGAAGGTCCCTGTCAGTTGCAGTTAGGTCTGACTCAGTTGAATCCGGGTGCCGTATGGAACACCATGCCGCCTCATACCCATGGCCGTCGTATCGAGGCTTACTACTACTTCAATCTGCCCGAGGGCCAGACGATCTCTCACGTGATGGGTCAGCCTCAGGAGAGCCGTAACGTATGGCTCCACAATGAGCAGGCCATCATGAGCCCCGAGTGGTCGATGCACGCCGCTGCAGGTACTTATTACTATACTTTCATCTGGGGTATGGCTGGTGAGAACCTTTTCTATAACGATAAAGACAATATTCCCGTAATTGATATCCGATAAACTATGACACCTGTACAAACTACCAAAATGTCCAATTTCCGTTGGGTCATTTGTGCGTTGCTCTTCCTGGCAACCACCGTCAACTATATGGACCGTCAGGTCTTGTCACTCACCTGGAAGGACTTCATTGCCGCTGACTTCCACTGGACTGATGCCGACTATGGCTTCATTACCGGTATGTTCTCGCTATTCTATGCCATCGCCAACATCTTCGCTGGTAAGTTCATCGATTGGATGGGTACCAAGAAGGGCTATCTCATTGCGATCTTCGTGTGGTCAACGGGTGCTGTCCTGCATGCCGGCTGTGGCTGGGTGACGATGAACATCGAGGGGTATCCTAATATCGAGGCACTGCGAATGGTACAGGCTGGCTCCGACGCTGCCGTGGCCATCGCCACCATCTCTGTATGGCTCTTCCTCTCTTGCCGTCTGATTCTTGCCATCGGTGAGGCAGGTAACTTCCCTGCTGCCATCAAGGCTACGGCGGAGTATTTCCCTGCCAAGGATCGTGCGTTCTCCACCTCTATCTTCAACAGTGGCGCATCTGTGGGTGCACTCGCTGCACCTGCCACGATTCCCCTGCTGGCTCGTGCGTGGGGCTGGGAGATGGCTTTCATCATCATCGGTGTGCTGGGTTATGTGTGGATGGGCCTGTGGCTCTGGCTGTATGACAAACCTCGCAAGAACAAGCGTGTGAACCAGGCTGAGCTCAACTATATTGAGCAGGATGTGGATCTGGCAGAGTGTCAGGACCGTGAAGCAGAGAAGCAGGAGGAGAAGGCGATCCCGTTCTTCAAGTGTCTCACCTATAGACAGACCTGGTCGTTCATCGTGGGTAAGTTCATGACGGATGGTGTGTGGTGGTTCTTCCTCTTCTGGGCGCCTGCCTACTTCTCTGACCAGTATGGTTACACCTCAGACTCTGGTATGGGTATCGCCCTTATCTTTACGCTCTATGCCATCGTTACTATCCTCTCTATCGGTGGTGGCTATCTGCCCAAGTTCTTCGTTGAGAAGCGTGGTATGAATCCCTATCTGGGTCGTATGCGTGCGATGTTCATCTTCGCTTGCTTCCCCGTGCTCGGACTGCTGGCTCAGCCGCTCGGTGCCTACAGTGCTTGGTGGCCTGCTATCCTCATCGGACTGCTCGGTGCTGGTCATCAGGCTTGGAGTGCCAACCTGTTCTCAACCGTCGGTGATATGTTCCCCAAGAGTACCATCGGTACACTCGTAGGTTTGGGTACGGCTGTCGGCGGTATCGGTTCGATGGCAATCAACATGGGCTCTGGTTACTTCTTTACCTGGGCGCTTGAGCAGGGTAGTGCTTTCCAGTTCTTCGGATTTGAAGGTAAGCCCGCTGCTTACATGGTGGTGTTCTGTGGCTGTGCTGTTGCCTACCTCATCGGTTGGTGCATCATGAAGACCTTGGTGCCGAAGTACAAGCCTGTGGTGTTAGAAGAAGATTAATCTGATCATACGCGGTTATCGCAACTGCGTTAAGATATTTCGCTGCCCAGCGGTTGACCTCCCGTCACTGCTGGGTAGGTTCTTTAATGGAAAAATCTGCTACTATTAATGCGCGCAATTTCTACTATTAATTCCCGCAATTTTTAGCCTTAATATGCCGCCCATGCACTACTTCCACCCGACAGTGCAAAGGTACTAAATTTTCATTGCGGTTCCAAATTTTGATGCCGCTGCAGTGTGAAATTCTGTTAATAGATGTGCGAATCGAGAACGTCACGCGTCCCTTCGTCCCATCGTCCCATTAAGCAGGTTGCAGAAAATGGATAAGTAGGTTATTAAATATTATTATATTATAATATAATAATATTCTATATACTATCAGGTTTTACCGCCAACACTTCGCATCGACCTTAATGGGACGATGGGACGTGTGACGGTGTGACGTTTACAGGAATCCCTGATGCTTCAGCGCTTCGATCAGACCTGCTGACATTGCCTCATTGTCTTTCTTCGTGTAACGGATGTCAGTGAAGATCTGCGCCAGCGTCTCCTTCTGGTTGATCTCGCAGAAGTGGCGGTTCTCGGGCAGTTGCTCCTTGGCGGTATAATAGGTGTCGATGTCGGCAGGCGTGTAGTCCTGATAAGTCTCGCTGTGCACAAACGAGGCGTTGGACAGACGATCGGAGAGGGGAGGCTCTTCCGCAGGCCAGCCAACGGTGAGCGTGGCAACAGGCATCACGAGCTTCGGCAACTGCAACGTGTCGATGATCATCTGAGGCATATAGACGGTGGTGCCGAGATAGCAGTAGCCCAGTCCTTCCTCATCCATCAGGTTGCAGAGCGTCTGGGTGAACAACAGCGCATCGGTAGCGGCGTTGATGAACGACAGGAAATTGTCGTAACCAGGTGTCGCCTTGCGGTTGAGCGCCCATACGCTGGTGCGGTTGAAGTCGGCACAGATGGTCAGCACAATGGGCGCCTCTTTCACCATCGGTTGATTGAAATGTGCAGGCGAGAGCTTTGCTTTCATCTCTTCTGAACGGGTGACAACCACGCTGTAAAGTTGCAGATTACCCATTGTCTGCGTACGTGCAGCCTCCGAAAATAAACGGTTTAGCAGCGTTTCGCTGACTTCGCGGTCGGCATATTTGCGGATCGTCCTTCTTGTGAGTATCGTTTTCATCTTTGAATCATTTCTTGGCTGCAAAGATACAAAAAGTTTTCCAAAACGGGTAACTTTTAACATTTTAAGTGAGGTGAAATTTGCTCATTCGGATTATTTTTTGTATCTTTGCATCGGAAAAATCAATCAAGTGATGGAAGAAAATATTCGTAAAGAGACATTGAAGCGTGTGGCGCATGAGTTGGCTGTGGCTGGTCAGAAGCAGAACGCCCCGCTGAGTGAGGAACAGATTATAGCACTGCTGGAGCAGCGGCTGATGACCGTGATTCCCGAGGTGACCGAGGTGCGCCCGCAGGTTTTGGAGTGCGATGTGGTGCGTTTCCAGAATAATAAGGAGAAGTGGGTGGCCCTCGTAGGCTTGTTGGATGGCTATCCTTATGAGATATTTACTGGTCTTCAGGACGATGAGGAGGGGATCATGCTGCCCAAGACGGTGACTCACGGCAAGATCATCAAGCAGGTGAATCCCGACGGATCGAAGCGTTATGACTTCCAGTTTGAGAACAAACGCGGTTATAAGACCACCGTGGAGGGACTCTCGGAGAAGTTTAACCCAGAATACTGGAACTATGCGAAGCTGATCTCAGGGGTGCTGCGCTACCGTATGCCGCTCGAGCATGTGATCAAGCTCGTGGCATCGCTCTCTTTGAAGGATGAGAGTATCAACACCTGGAAGACTGGTGTCGAGCGTGCCCTGAAGAAGTATATCCCTGGTAGTGAGGAGGAAGTGAAAAACGAGGAGTGAGAAGTGAAACTGACTGAAGGATATGTCATTTTGAAGGATGTGCGCTTCCATGCCTTCCATGGGGTGATGCCTCAGGAGACGAAGGTGGGAGCCGACTTCATCGTCAACCTGCGTATCGGCTATCCGCTGGAACAGGCGATGGAGAGCGACGAGGTGGGCGATACGCTCAACTATGCAGAAGTTTATGACCTTGTGAAGCAGGAGATGAAACAGCCGTCGAAGTTGCTCGAGCACGTGGCGGGGCGCATCGTGCAGACCATCGGCCAGCACTTTCCTTCAGTGACATCCATAGACTTAACGCTGATGAAGCAGAATCCCCCGATGGGAGCCGATATTGAAGGGGCTGGCGCGGAAATACACTTAATAAATGATAAAAGTGTATAATAAACGTTGGATTTCTGAAAGATAATACGTAATTTTGCACCGCTTTTATAATAAGGTATGCGTAAGAAAATTGTATTATTCCTGATAACCATATGTTGCTTTGTAGTGTCGGCCGATGCTGCAAACCCCAAATTCACCCTTGTCATCGATGCGGGTCATGGTGGTCATGATGCAGGAGCCGTAGGTGCCATCTCGAAAGAGAAGAACCTCACGCTGAAGTTTGCCTTGGCCTTCGGACGCATGGTGGAGCGCAACTGCCCGGATGTACGGGTGATCTATACCCGTAAGACCGATGTCTTTGTGGAACTCTATAAGCGTGCCGAGATTGCCAACCGCAACAAGGCCGACCTCTTTATCTCCCTGCATATCAACGCCTTGCCGAAGGGTAGGGTGGCACGCGGTTTCCAGACCTATACGCTGGGCTCCAGCAAGCGCACGGGAAAGAATACGGGTGTGACCCAGAACCTTGAGGTGGCCAAGCGTGAGAACTCGGTGATCTTCCTTGAGAAAGACTATAAGCAGACCTATCACGGCTACGACCCCAATTCGCCTGAGAGCAACATCATGTTTGAGTTCATTCAGGATAAGAACATGGAGAACAGTGTGGAGTTGGCGAAATATATGCAGCGCTATGTCTGTAGGGCTACGGGGCGTCAGGATATGGGTGCCCAGCAGGATAACCTGGCAGTGCTGCGCCTCTCGTCGATGCCCGGCTGTCTGATAGAACTCGGCTTCATCTCTACGCGCGACGAAGAGCAGTACATGAACTCAAAGGCTGCCGAAGAAGAATACGCCCGTGGTATCTTCAATGCCTTCCTGGCCTATCGGAAGAAGCATGGAGGCAATATCACCATTCCTTTCCAGGTAGAGCCTGAGGATAAGGAGATCGTCATTCCGCAGATCGTGCCTCAGAATGAGGTGAAGGAAGAGCCCGTGAAGGCGAAGAAAGGTAAAGAGAAGAAGGATGAGCCCGCGAAGGTAGAGACCATCGTCGTGCCTGAGGTGCCTGAGGGTTTGGATCAGATAGACCTGAGTCCTGTGAAGGAGATTTCGCAGCCTGTTCAGCCAGTACAGCCAGTTCAACCTGTTCAGCCTGTTCAGCCAGTACAGCCCGAACCTGCGCCAAAACCTGCGCCTACACCAGTGCCCGAGGCAGCGCCTCAGCCTCAACCTCAGTCTCAACTCCCTGCAGGCCCCGTCTTCAAAGTGCAGATTTTCGCCAGTTCGGTGAAGTTGAAGCCCACAGATGCCCGTTTCAAGAAGCACAAGGATGCCGTATTCTATCAGGAGAACGGCATGTATAAGTACACGATAGGTGCATCAGAGGACTATAATGCCATCAACCGCCTCCGTAAGGAGTTGCTTGCCGACTTCCCAGAGGCATTCGTCATCGCCTTCAAGGATGGCAGCAGAATGAACGTCGTGGAGGCTATCAAGGAGTTTAAGTCGAAGAAATAAAGAAAAAGATATGATTAAGTTCAGCAAGGAAATCCAGATAGGTCTTGTGGCCGTAGTGGGAGTTGTCGTGTTGTATTTCGGCCTTCAGTTCCTTAAGGGTCTGACCATGTTTTCATCAGACAGCAAATATTTTGTGAAGTTTGATAACATCACAGGCTTGTCGGCATCAAGTCCCGTCTATGCCAACGGTTTCAGGGTAGGTGTCGTGGAGAATATCATCTATGACTACGAGCATCAGGATCATATCGTGGCCGTGGTAGGCTTGAATAAGGAGATGCGTCTCCCCAAGGGCAGTACGGCAGAGATTGTCAGTGATCTGCTGGGTAACATCAAACTCGAACTGGTGTTGGGTCCGAATGCCTATGATTTGGTTGAGCCTGGTGATACGATTACTGGTGGCTTGCAAAGTGGTGTGATGGGGATGGCTGCCGGTATGGTGCCTCAGATCCAGAAGATGTTGCCGAAACTCGACTCTATCCTGGCTAACGTTAATATGCTCCTGTCTGACCCAGCCCTGAAGAACTCCCTGCATAATATTGATGATATCACAGCGAATCTGAAAAAGACGTCGAATGAGTTGAATACCATGACAGCCAGTCTGAATAATCAGATGCCGTCGATGCTGAAAAACGCCGATGGGATGCTCGCCAATGCCAATGACCTGACTCGTAATCTGAACGAACTCGATCTGGCTGCAACGATGGCGAAAGTCAACCAGACCCTTCAGAATGTGGAGGAGATGACGGCTAAGTTGAACAGCAACGAAGGTACCCTCGGACTGCTTATGCGCGACCCGCAATTGTATAACAACTTGAATTCTACGATGATGCATGCCGACTCGCTGGTGATTGACCTGAAACAGCATCCGAAACGCTATGTTCACTTCTCTGTTTTCGGCAAAAAAGATAAGTAATTTAGATTTTGTCCAAATAGTAGAATTGGCTTGATATGTAAAAGCCTCGTCTGCAATTGCCTTATTTTAGGGTGTTTGAATTATGCAAGGGGGGTAACATTAGTGATACCCCGTGAAACATTATAACTGCCACAAAAATAGGAGGTTGGTGTTAATTGTACACACGACACCGTTTTTTTTACATTTGCAGGAATCAAAAAAAACACCTACCTTTGCACTCACAATTATCAACTCTACCTAAAGAGAAAAATAACAACTGAATAATAATAGCCGCCGAATGGAGAATAGTCATCAGGCGCTTTGGGACAAATGCCTTCATCTGATTGAGGCAAATGTTACTGAGCAGCAGTTTAAAACGTGGTTTGCGCCAATTGTCTTCGAGTCGTACTCTGAGGCAGAGCATACGCTTCTGGTGCAGGTTCCAAGTATGTACGTGTACGAGTACTTGGAGCAGTACTACGTTGGACTATTAAGTAAGGTACTCGCGCGGGTGTTTGATGCTAATGTGACCCTCCGCTATCGGATTGTCACCGACAAGGGTCATGGTATTGTTCAGGATGTAGATAGTGAGTGTCCTGCAGAGATTGCGGCTCCACAGCCCTTACATGGCGGCAACAAGGCGCCTTCCACATTGGATGCAGCCGTACCGCAGGATTTGAATCCCCAGTTGGATCCCAAGAAGACTTTCAATAATTATATAGAAGGTGACAGCAATAAGTTGCCTCGCACCGTCGGACTCTCGATTGCCGAACATCCGGGTAAGACCACTTTCAATCCCTTCTATATCTATGGCCCCTCCGGTTGCGGAAAGACGCATCTGATCAATGCCATCGGTGTGCGCTGCAAGGAGACCTATCCTCAGAAGCGTGTGTTGTATGTCTCTGCACGTCTGTTTCAGGTGCAGTTCACGGATTCAGTCCGTCATAACACCACCAATGACTTCATCACCTTCTATCAGTCGATTGACGTGTTGATCGTCGATGATATCCAGGAGTGGATGAACTCTCCGAAGACGCTTGACACCTTCTTCCATATCTTTAATCATCTTTTCCGTTGCGGCAAGCAGATCATTCTTGCCAGCGATCGTCCCCCAGTGGATCTGCAGGGTATGAAGGATCGTCTGCTGACACGTTTCTCCTGCGGTCTCATTGCCGAACTTGAAAAGCCCAATGTGCAGTTGTGTGTGGATATCCTGAATGCGAAGTGCCGTCGTGACGGTCTGAAGATTCCTGCAGAGGTGATCCAGTATATTGCAGAAACGGCCAATGGTAGCGTGCGTGATCTGGAAGGTGTGGTGAACTCGCTGATGGCTTATTCGATTGTCTACAACTCGAATGTGGATATGCGTCTGGCTGAGCGTGTCATCAAGCGTGCCGTCAAGGTGGACAACCATCCGCTGACCATCGATGATATCCTCGAGAAGGTTTGCAACCATTATGGTGTGAGTCAGCAAAACGTGTTCAGTAAGAGCCGTAAGCGCAATTTCGTACAGGTGCGACAGGTGTCGATGTATCTGGCTCAGAAATACACGAAGATGCCTGCAGGTCGTATCGGACAGTTGATCGGTGGGCGCGACCACTCCACGGTGATCCACAGTTGTAACACCATCGAACAGCGTCTGAAAGTGGATCATGCCTTCTCTGCCGAACTGAGCAGTATTGAGAATTCGTTTATGCTGAAGAAATAAGATAATAGCCCGCCAACTGGCGAGCTATTATTGTTATAGATGGATACTGACACCTGCAATCAGCCATCTGCCTGGTTCTTCTACCAAACCATAGTCGTGATAACTGATATCGAACAGGTTGTTGGCTTCCACATAGAGTTTCCATCTGCCTTGATGCCAGGAGAGTCGGGCATCCGTCAGACAATAAGGCTGATAATCGTTGACATGTCCGTCAAAATCGGTATAAGAGCCAACGCGATCCTGCCATCTGACAGTCAGACTGAGGTCGAGCCGACGATACAACTGTAACAAGACATGTCCCACCAGTTTATGCCGCAGGTACTCCAATGCGTATTGCGACACAATGTTTTCTTCTTGTTGCTTATCCTGATCGATATAACTGTAGTTGAGGGTGAAGGTGCGCAGGAACTGCTGGGAGGGCAGCAACTGGGTGAAGTCGAATTTGGTCGTTAGTTCCACACCGATGCTATTGATCGTCGTGTGGTTGACACTTTCCCAGATGGCATCGCTACCTTTGGAAGTATCCATGATCCAATCGATCATGTTTTTGCCGTGGTGGTGCCAGATGACTGCTGAGCCATAGAATCCTTTGTGCTGATAGTTGATGCCCAGCTCAACGGCTTGCATCTCTTCAGGTTTCAAATGGGGATCGGCACTGTAGCCCTGAACCTTATAGTACATCTCCGTGAATGAAGGCATCCGCAGTGAGGTGTTAAACGAGGCATGCAGTTTCCAGTCCTGGTGGGGGCGATAACTGACATCAACACCGGGATAGACGGTAAAGTGCTTGTTGTTCCAAGTGTTCTTGACGGCTACCAGTCCTGCGGAGAGGGTAAAATCCTTGAACAACAGGTTATGTTCCAGATAACCACTGATGTTCGTACGGTTCACACCTAACGTATAGTCACCTTCGGGCTGTGAGAGTGGCTCGCCTAAGTTTCCACTTACCAGATCTTCATTACGCAATTCTGCACCGAAGGCTGTGCGTCCGGCAATCCAGTCAAAGTAACTGCTGAGATTCACACCATAGACATCTGTCCGGTTGCGGTTGAATTTCATCC
>JAEEGI010029777.1_pt1 | contig 10297 bp, 8 predicted proteins | sample 8958751 | NCBI WGS metagenome assembly JAEEGI01 (sample SAMN16246545, study PRJNA631951) | gut metagenome | biome: gut microbiome; feature: rumen; material: KS-attached | host: Bos | place: Iran: Karaj | collected 2018-10 | reverse complement strand
GTGTCCGCAAGATGTTCGAATTCGCGAACATGGAGGTGAAATGAATGTTTAAACTTATTCTGCAGTTACATGCACATAAAAAAGGTACCGGTTCTTCCCACAACGGTCGTGACTCCAACGCCCAGCGGCTGGGCACCAAAGCACACGACGGCCAGGTAGTAACTGCCGGCAGCATCATCGTGCGCCAGCATGGTACCCGGTTCCATACGGGCAAAAACGTTGGCATCGGTCGTGACTACACCATCTATGCCAAGGTTGCCGGTACGGTTCGTTTCGGTCGTCGTGGCCGTACCGAACGTATTATCAGCGTAGAGCCCCTGGAAGCTAAAGAAGCGTAATACTGAAATAAGAAAACCCCGTTCCGTGATGGAGCGGGGTTTTTTGTATCCAATCATTGCTTATTATATTACCGGCCCGGCTTACAATTATTTTGGTTGTCTTCCAAGGAGCGCCAGCCCCACGGGTCTGCAGTTCTTTGAAAATCTATGAATCAGCATTCCGGTCAGAAGCGAAGTCAGTAAAACTAAAACGTAAAACACCAATACCGGTACCTGCGCAATGGAAAATCCAAGCAACTCGAACCACTGTAGCCAGTAGTACAGGAACAGGGGATGGATCAGGTAGATGATCATGGAGTACTCAGAGAGGACGTCCAATGCCCTGCCGGGTAGAGTGCGTTTGGCTTCCGGGCTGCTTTCCGCTGTTCCTGCTGAATCAGTACAGCGTGTTTCCATGTCCGGAGTACAATCCTCCAGCTTTTCCAGGGCGGCGCTGAAGAACAGCAGCCAGCATACGGTGTAAAGCAAACCTTCCGGGGTGAGCTGGGTCATGTATTTGGCGGGAATGTCTTCCAGCGGGATGCCTGCCAGTACATACTCCCTGAATTTCCATACCAGTACGGCACAGGAGAGCAGAAAAATGCCCAGACCGGAAGTGAAGTGGCACTGTAGCCAGCTGCGGATCTTTTTTTCGTGGATGGCGCAAATCCCGCCCAGCACGAAAATGAAACCGTAAAACAGGGGCAGGTAGTTTATACGCTCGTTTAAAAGACGGATGATCATGGCGTGACCCTGGGTCCAGGGGGGATAGTTCCAGTATGTAGCGCTCCAGTTATATAGCGCAATCTGCAACCCGGCCAATACAACAAGGCTGAACGCAATGCCGGAAGCAGACTTTTCACTGATCCGGCCTACCAGCCAGCGCCAGAACGGCATGGAAAAATAAAAATACAGTAAAATCACCATAAAATAAATGTGGTAACAGCCTTCGCCCAGCAAAAATTTTACGATGAGAACAGAAACAGAAAAGCTCCTGTCCGGACGGTACATATCCTCCCACTGCCACATGGCGATGTAAAAGAACGACCAGACGAAATAGGGCAGGCCTACCGTGACCAGGTGTTTTTTTATGAAGCTGAAATAATGAAAGGGCTTGTGCAGCGCGTCATTACAGAACAGCCCGAATCCCGAAATGAAAAAGAAGCTGGGGACGGCAAAGCGGGTAAAAACCTGGAACAGGAGAAACAGGTCCAGGCGCGGCGTGGAGGAAGCAAACACAAAAGGTCCGATGTGAATGCCGATCACTCCCAGCATGGCCAGCGCCCGCAGCCGGTCAACGACGATGTTGCGGTTTGACATAAAGATCCTCGTTAATCAAAAACTACATGAGTTATTACTACAACTTATGACATACAATAGATTGTCCCATATTATTGAAGATACGTTCATTGAAAATCAACGACTACTATTATATCAGACTTTGTAAAGCAATACAAAAAAATCCGGCTGTGAATACGTCACAGCCGGATTAAATGATTTAAGGGGAACTAAAAAAAGTGGTACTTTATCCTTCGATTGCGATATACTTCTTGCCCTCCACAGCCTTGGGATCCTTTTTGGGGATGTTCAGCCGCAGGGTGCCGTCCTCGAATTTCGCTTTGATATCCTCCACCGTGATGGCCGGACCTACGTAGAAGCTACGGGAGCAGGTGCCGCTGTACCGTTCCTGGCGGATATACTTGCCGGCCTCATCCTTTTCATCCTTGTCCAGGGACTTGGCGGCGGTGATGGTCATGTAACCGTCCTCCAGCTGAACCTGGATGCCTTCTTTCTTGAAGCCCGGCAGGTCTACGATCACATCATAGCTGTCTTTGTTTTCCCGGATGTCCGTTTTCATAATGTTGGCCGCATGCTTGCCGTACAGCGGGGATTGGCTCTTGCCAAAGAAAGCGGGATTCATCAGGCCGCTGTCATTCATCCAGTCATCAAATAAGTTTTCTCCAAAAATGCTCGGTAACATCATAACTCATTCCTCCGTTCGTTGTGGAAACGGCTTCGCGCCGCAACCACGATATAATAATTTAAAATTTTGATAAAGTTTGGAAGCAACTCAACAGGTATTGACCTTTTGACTTTTGCCCCTAAGCATACTATAGCACTACTTGTTAGCACTGTCAAGAGTTGAGTGCTAATTTTTTTTAAAATTTATCTTCCCCCTGTAATTTGATTACCGGGGCACGCCCTTAAAACATGAAAATAATTATGATTCATGTGAAAAGAGTATGGATTTTGTACAAAAATAGTATATAATATAATGTTGAACAGTATTGGTTCCATTTGCCGATCTGTTCACCAGTGGAGGAGGGAAACTCTCATTAGGCGGAACTCCTGTTTATACGCATTCTGAAGATTGCAGAAGAAGCTCTCATCTGGCAGGCGCTGTTATATTTTCGGAATTGGGCAACGTAACTTTCATCAGGTTGCGGGCTGTCTTTATTATATATATTGAGGTGCTCTATGACTGACAAATTCAAACCGCAGGTAACGGTCGGCGCAGCCGGGCTGCAAAGCGGCGCTGTGCCGGTTGAAAGTTCTGCGTCCTGCAAAGTGGGCATTGATATCGGATCCACGACCATTAAAGTGGTCGTGCTGGATGCCAATGAAAAACTAGTTTACAAAAAATATGCCCGCCATTTCTCCGACATTCCCACAGCACTGGTGACCAATCTTACGGAACTGCGTAATGTGCTGGTTTCACTGAACGGCGCGGCGACCGGAACGGAGGAAGACATACTCTCCAACATGCGTTTCCGCTTCGCCCTCACCGGTTCTGCCGGCATGGGCATCGCCCAGCGCCTGCAGCTTCCTTTCGTACAGGAAGTTATCGCGGCGGCCACGGCGGTGAAAAAACTGATCCCCCAGACTGACACCATGGTGGAACTGGGGGGCGAAGACGCCAAGATCATGTACTTCGGCAGCGCGCCGGAAGAACGCATGAACGGCGTGTGCGCCGGAGGGACCGGCGCCTTCATCGACCACATGGCGGCCCTTCTGAATACGGATGCCAAAGGCCTTAACGATCTGGCGGCCAATGCGAAACGAATCTATACCATCGCTTCCCGCTGCGGCGTGTTTGCAAAAACGGACATCCAGGCGCTGATGAATGACGGCGCTTCCAAAGAAGACATCGCCAAATCCATTTTCCAGGCCGTGGTGAACCAGACCATCGGCAACCTGGCCCAGGGCCGGGAAATCACAGGCAACGTAGCTTTTCTGGGCGGCCCCCTGTATTTCCTTCCGGAACTGAAGAAACGTTTCGTCGAAACGTTGAAGATGGCCCCGGAAAAAGTGGTCAACGTGGAAGACGGCGCTTACTTTGTGGCTGTGGGCGCAGCCCTTTCCGAAGAGACCAAAGAATTGGGATTCAAAGACCTGACCGCCAATCTGGACAAGGCGGAAGCCGGTCACGGCATCACCCGGGATGAAAGGCTGGCCCTGTTCCGCAGCGCGGAGGAATATGACGCTTTCATAGAACGTCACAACAAGGATAAAGTAAAACGCGGTGACCTGGCCGCGTACGAGGGCCCCGTTTACGTGGGCATCGATGCCGGTTCCACCACTACCAAAATCGTGGCCATCGGCAGCGACAAAGAAATTTTATACACGGATTACGGCAGCAACCAGGGTTCGCCCCTGAAGATTGTCATCAAGGAACTGACGGGCCTTTATAAAGCCATGCCGGAGAAGGCATACATTGCCGGCTGCCTCACCACCGGCTACGGGGAGAAAATCGTAAAAGCGGCCCTCCATGCTGACGCGGGGGAAGTGGAGACTTTTGCCCACTACCGCGCCGCTTATGAATTCTGCCCGGAAGTAACCTGCGTGCTGGATATCGGCGGGCAGGACATGAAATGCTTCCAGATACATAACGGGAGCATCGGAAAAATCATCCTGAACGAAGCCTGTTCCGCAGGCTGCGGCTCTTTCATTGAAAACTTTGCCCAGGGCCTGGGCATGACCGCTGCGGAATTCGCGGACAGGGCCATGGACAGCAAGACCCCCGTGGATTTGGGCACCCGCTGCACTGTATTCATGAACTCGCGGGTAAAGCAGGCCCAGAAGGAAGGGGCGCCCCTGGCGGATATTTCCGCGGGCATCGGCCTTTCCGTCATCAAGAACGCCCTGTTCAAGGTTATGCAGTTAAAAGACACCCGGGAATTGGGCGACCACATTGTGGTGCAGGGCGGCACCTTCTATAACAATGCTGTGCTGCGCAATATGGAAAAACTGCTGGAAAGGGACGTCATCCGTCCGGATATCGCCGGCCTGATGGGCGCTTACGGCGCTGCCATCCTGTCCCTGGAACAGCACGAAGCGGAGCCGGATCACCGTTCCACGCTGCTTAAAGCCAAAGACCTGGAAAACTTCACCGTCACCACCAAGTCCTACCGCTGCAACGGCTGCGGCAACCACTGCCTGGTGACCATGCAGACATTCCCCGACGGGGGCCGTTACTTTACCGGCAACCGCTGCGAGCGGGGTGAGGGCAAACCGAAAAATACCAACAAGGCGCCTAATATTTACGAATACAAATACCAGCGGCTGTTCAATTATCCTAACGTAATCGACCCGGCTGCCCAGGGCGCCGCTGCGGCCAGAAACAGCCAGCGTAACCAGAAAGCGGCCCCGCCCCGGGGACGTATCGGCATCCCGCGGGTGCTGAATATGTACGAGGATTTCCCGTTCTGGGCCACTTTCTTCAATAAATTAGGGTATGAAGTGGTGCTTTCGGGCAAATCCACACCCATGATTTACTACAAAGGCATGTCCACCATTCCTTCTGATTCCCTGTGCTATCCGGCCAAGCTGGTGCACGGCCATATTATGGACCTGGTGGAAAAGGGTGTAAAGAAAATCTTCTACCCCTGCATGCCCTATAACATGGAAGACGAGGTAAACCACACCGGCAACCATTACAATTGCCCGGTGGTGGCTTCCTACGCGGAAAATATCCGCAACAACATGGACGTGCTGCGGAACGAGAACATCAAGTTCATGGAGCCCTTCCTGCCTATCAACGACCCCGGCAAGATGCTGCTGCGCCTCACCGAAGCCTTCAAAGACGAGAACATTAAACAGAGTGAACTGAAAGAGGCCATGGAAGCGGGCTACAAAGAACTGGAGCAGTACCGGGAGGACGTGCGCAAAAAAGGCGCGGAGATCCTTAAGGAAGCCCGGGAAAAGAACCTGCCCGTCATCCTGCTGGTAGGCCGGCCGTACCATTTGGATCCGGAAATCAACCACGGCATTCCGGAGATGATCCAGTCCTATAATCTGGCTATCGTATCGGAAGATTCCGTGTACCATATGGACACGCCCAAAGATGAACTGTCCATCGTGAACCAGTGGAGCTATCACGCAAGGCTGTACCATGCGGCCAGCTTCGCTGCGTCCCACCCTGAGATCAACCTGATCCAGCTCAGCTCCTTTGGCTGTGGGCTGGACGCCATCACTACCAATCAGGTACGGGAGATTATGGAAGGTCATCAGCGCCTCTACACCATGATCAAACTGGACGAAGTAAGCAACCTGGGGGCGGCGCGAATCCGTCTGCGTTCCCTCCTGGCGGTGCTCAGCCGGCGGCACGTGCCCGGCTACCAGCCCATCGTCATGCCGGAACGGCCGTATTTCACCCACGACTGCAAGGAGACCCACACCATCCTGGTGCCCCAGATGGCTCCCATCCATTTCGAACTCATCACCCATGTGCTGGGCCGCTACGGCTACCGGGTCATGATCCCGGAGACCCCCAAAGAGGATTCCATCAACATGGGTCTGCAATATGTGCAGAACGATATGTGTTATCCTGCCATCGTGGTCATCGGCCAGATGCTGCAGGCTATCAAAAGCGGCCAATGTGATCCGGACCACACCAGTATCATGATGTTCCAGACCTGCGGCGCCTGCCGGGCCACCAACTATATGAACCTGCTGCGGCGGGCCCTGCGGAACGCGGGCTATCCCCAGGTACCGGTGTTTGCCTGCTGGGGCCTGGAACAGGATGCCTTCCGTCTGAATGTATCGGGCTTTAAGGACGTGGCAAAAGCGGTAGTCTACGGGGACCTGCTGCAGAACGTTACCAACCGGATGCGGCCTTATGAGCTGGTTCCCGGTTCTACAGACAAACTCTTTGCCAAATGGATGAAAATCGTAAAAGACGAACTGGACCATGGCAACTTCCTGAAATACCGCCAGACCATCCAGGAACTGGTGAAAGATTTTGACGCCATCCCCCTGGTGCCCAACCTGTGGAAACCGAAGGTGGGTGTGGTTGGCGAGATTTTAGTAGAATACCACCCGGTAGCCAATAACCATCTGGAAGAAGTGCTGGCCCGGGAAGGGGCGGAAGTGGTTATGCCGGAACTGGCAAACTTCCTTCTCTACATGGCTTTTGACGGTATTACCCGGCACGACATCCTGGACGGCAGCTGGCTGAACAAGGTGGGGGCCCAGATGTTCATCAAGGTGGCGGATTTCTTCATGAGCCCCATGCGGAAGGCCCTTGAGAAATCGGAACATTTTACAGCCCCGGTGTCTATTTACAAAGTGGCGGAACTTGCGGCGCAGCACGTGTCCCTGGGCAATATGGCCGGGGAAGGCTGGCTGTTGCCCGGCGAAATGACCAAGCTGATGGAAGAGGGTGTGCGGAACGTGGTCTGCCTGCAGCCCTGGGCCTGCCTGCCCAACCATATTCTGGGCAAAGGCGTGTTCCGGGAAATCCGCCGCAGCTACGAAGATGCCAATCTGGTAGCCATGGACTGCGATCCCGGGGCCAGCGAGGTAAATCAGCTTAACCGGCTGAAACTGATGCTGAGCGTGGCCAAGGAAAAATGCCCGGAAGGGATGATAATGGAAGCGTAAAGTAAAAGCAGAACGCATGACAGCGTTCTGCTTTTTTGTTAATGATAACCATAGTAATTTTAGCAGGATGTGTTCATTTCCCGAGATGTATAAGCCTTACAAACGTATACCGATGTGTACCGACGGGCGGGCATAGTAACGCCCATAATAAACCCCATAGGGATAACCGTAATAAGCTATGGGATGTCCCCACCATACAGGGCTGTAACCGTAGCGGTAGCGGTAGCGGTGGAATGGCGGCGGAGGCGGCAACGGCCGGTAGTAGTGGCGCAGCGGCAGGGACGGCCGGACATAAACTCTTGCGTGGGAGGGCCGGACATACACATGGGCTGACGATGGCCTGTCGTGATGATAGGCGGCAGGCGTGGAAGACATGCGCCCGCCAACAGGTCCAGGCTGGCCGTGGGCAGGTGTCATGCGCACCCGGTTGTGTATGGGCGTGTGCATCCGTTGGGAAGGAGACACGTGTATCCGCTGGCTGCTGCAGGTTCCGGGAGGAGGGGCAGCGAAGGCAAAAGAGCAAAACGTTAATAATGCTGCGGTGGCAGCAAGAGTTTTTTTCATGGCGTCCTCCTTTCGAAAGGCGTGTTTTCAGATAGTTGAAACTGGTAAACGTGATTTCAGGCTATGAAAGACGGGTTAATTCCTGTTTTAATTAATTATAACAGGTAATTGTGACTTTCCCGTGTCAGTTTTTAACTTGCATTTTTATATGAACAATGTATAATTTGAGAAAAAGCATGGAATTTTACTAGTGGGGCAGGGTAAGATATGGATATCACGACATTTATGAAGCATTTACATACATACCGCGCGCCCCGGGTGTTCAATCCCTGGCGGGAATATGAACCGGGGCTGGATATAGGACCGGAAGCGCCGGAGGTCCGTTATCATAACCTGCAGCGGTACCTGGAGCTTCGTCTGAAAGCCAGCTATCTGTTTATTGCGGAAGGCCTGGGCTATCAGGGGGGGCGTTTTTCCGGCATGGCTATGACCAGTGAGCGGATCCTGCTGGGACATCATCCGGAAGTCCGTCCGGAGGAAGTGCTTGGAGTGTGGAAGTATCAGCGCACCAGCAATCCTGATTCGCCATTACTGAAGGGAACGCAAAAGACCATGGGCTTTAACGAACCCACAGCTACAGTTATGTGGGGGAGCCTCCACCGTCATAATCTGGGAACCTTTGATGCGGTGCTGTGGAATATTTTCCCCTTCCATCCCCACAAAGAGGAAGGATTGCTCACCAACCGTACCCCGGACGGCAACGAGTTAAATGTTGGGATCGTATATGCAAAGCAGTTATTGGAACTGTTGCCCCATGCCCGCGTAGTGGCCATCGGACAGAAGTCCGCAATGACCCTGCAAAAGTCCGGTGTTCCCTGCAGCTGCGTTCCACACCCGTCCATGGGCGGCGCCAACAAGTTTAAGGCGGCTATTGCGGAGCTGTTTGGAAGAGGATAAGGGCCTGATGCGGTCCGAATGCCTATAGGAGCATATATGCCGGAAGAAAAAAAGTTAAGCGGTACAAAACAGAATATGACGTCGTTCTCTCCTCTTGCAGACCTTGCCCCTATGACCAAGAACCAGGTGATGGACCTGGCTATGGATCTGGGGAAGATACTGCTGAAAAGCGGGGCGGAAACCAGCCGGGTGGAAGATACCATGATGCGTTTCTGCCGCAGCTACGGATACTATGACCTGAATGTGTTCTGCACGCCTACGGTCATCATCCTGGGGGACGAAAGTCCCCGGGGCAAGAGCCGCGTTTTCCGGGTGCGCTGGCGCGCCACAGATCTGGGACTGATCCGGGACGTAAATCAGTTTTCCTATAATTTCCGTCGCTGGAAGCTGGACTATGCGGGAGCCAAACGCTGGCTGCAGAGCCGGCTGGCCCGCTCCCATCCCTACGGCAATGCGGTGATCTGCGTGGCCGCGGGGCTGGGCAGCGCCTGTTTTGCCATGCTTCTGGGTTCTGCCAGTATCTATAATTTTATTGCGGCGTTCCTGACCGGTTTTATCGCCATGACGTTGCTTAAGATGGTGAACAATTTCCATCCCACGCCTTTCTGGGAAAATTTCCTGGCCGGGTTTTCCATCGGCATTGTGGCCCAGACCTGCTGTCTGCTGTACCCCTACTGTACCATGGAAAACATAACGGTAGGCGCCCTGATGCCCTTTTTGCCGGGACTGGCTTTTACTAACGGAGTCCGGGACTACATGGCGGGGGACCTGCTCAGCGGCAACAGCCGCATTGCGGAAGCTGCCCTGTTTGCCATGTCTGTGGCCATCGGACTGGTTTTTGCGTTGAAGGTATGGACCTGGGGAGGTCTGCCATGATGCATTATTTGCAGGCCTTTGTGTTTGCTTTTCTGGCCACGGTAGCCTTTGGCGTTTTGTTCCAGGGACCGAAGCGGATCCTGTGGCGCAGCGGTCTCATCGGCGGTCTGGGCTGGGTGGTATTTATCGGTCTGAAAGAATCATTCTCCGTCCATTCCTTTTCCGCCAACTTTCTGGCTACGGTGACGATTGCCCTGGCCAGTGAAATATTTGCCCGTATCTGGAGAGAGCCGACCACGGTCTTTGAGGTTCCGGCAATCATCCCCCTGGTTCCGGGGCTGGGTATGTACAAAGGTATGAACTACATTTTGCAGGATTATGCAGGCTACGGCAGCGAAGTGCTGCTGGTGGCAGCTCTGGATGCCTGCGCCATCGCATTGGGCATCATGATGGTATCCGGCGTCTTCCGGGCCCTGAAGACGGGCAGCGATATGGCCCGCCAACGGCAGCAGGACCTGCTGGGAACGGCGATATCACCGGAACTGTACGTGACGGATCCGGAAGAAGAAGAGTAAAGTATTATTACAGGTTTTTTAAAAGTAAGCAACCGGTGACGTGGTTGCTTACTTTTTCGGGGAAAGCTGTTATCCGTGCATAAAAAACTCCGGCAGAAGCCGGAGTTTTTGTTTTATGATTTGTAATTTTATTTTCCTGTCTTCAGTTCGGTCCAGCAACGGTCATACAACTCGATGGCGTCGCCTACATCCGCCGTCCACTCGGAGTTCCCGATGTAATCTTTGGCAGTTTTCAGGATAGGGTCG
>JAEEGI010029776.1_pt1 | contig 10298 bp, 7 predicted proteins | sample 8958751 | NCBI WGS metagenome assembly JAEEGI01 (sample SAMN16246545, study PRJNA631951) | gut metagenome | biome: gut microbiome; feature: rumen; material: KS-attached | host: Bos | place: Iran: Karaj | collected 2018-10 | reverse complement strand
GAATATGGTTTTATAAAGGGCCTAAAAAAGACTGATACACCAGAGGCACGCTTTCATTTTATAAGAGATGAGCTTCTGGAATATTACGTAGGTTATGAAGTGTGGAACAAGCTTTACCTGGCATCCATAATAAGGGATAATAGGATTACTTTTGATGAGGAGTGCCACCTTGGCGAGGATTTGGAATTTAATATTTGTTACAGCTTTTATGCAACATCAATTAATTGCATAGAAGACAGGCTTTATTATTACTTGGTTAGATCAAATTCAGCAATGGAAAATGCTAAGTCATTATCCTATAATTTTAAAGAACATCTGTCATTATCAAAAGGTATTGAATCCCGTTTTAGAGAAGTCTTTAATGGAGAAATAAAGAATAAATATTATCAGCTGTTTTACAAGCTAATGCTTCACGCCTGCTTTAGGCATACTGCGGTAGAAGCCTTTCAGGTGGCAAAGGAATATGACGATGATTTTTACAAAAAAAACCTTGATGAAGCATTAAAACATAAAGAGGAATTTAGCCAGCTGTTTCATCCAGAAATGGCCATGCTTTTTTATAGATACGGTCTCTACATAAATACGTATTTACGTAGAGATTTAAAAGGGAAAATATATTTTAAGTTTTACAATTTGTATCGCAAATTGCGAAAGAGGGAGACCATTGAGGAGTGGATTCCTTCCTAGAGGAGATTTTGTTGTGGAAAAGAAACATGCATATCTCATCATGGCTCACAATGAATTAGAGTCTCTTAAGTATTTGCTTGAGGCAATAGATGATGAGAGAAACGACATTTTCTTGCATATAGATAAGAAAACCAGTTACGTGGACTTTGATGAAATAAGGACATGGGTTAAGAAGGCTGGTTTGTTTTTTGTACCTAGAATTAATGTCCGCTGGGGCCATTCCAGCTTCGTTAAATGTGAGCTGATTCTTTTGGAAAGTGCCACAAAGCAGGGACATTATCATTACTATCATTTCCTTTCTGGAATAGATTATCCACTTAAATCTCAGGACGAAATCCACGCTCTGTTACAGGACAAGAATCTGGAATACATCAATTACCATTTTGATGGTGAATGTGATGACGAGTATGCATATAAGATACGTTACTATTACCCACTAATGCGTTGGATGGGTAGAGGCTATCACGATGGTCCAGGAAAGAAAAAGGCTATCTTAAGATATATCACTAAAAAACAGTGGGCCCATATGTACAAGCAGCAGCAAAAAGGCGTAGATAGAAGGGCAAAGTATCCGGAAATCCAGTTTGTAAAGGGTGACAATTGGGTCTCTATAACCGATGATTTTGCCAGATTCGTTATATCAAAAAAGAATAAAATAATGCGTCTTTCCACATTTGCCAATACACCTGATGAATTCTTTATGGCCACATTGGCATACAATTCTTCCTTCAGGGACAGGATTGCTAATGATGTTTTAAGATTAATCGACTGGCACAGAGGTAATCCTTACGAATTCGTATATACGGATTTACAGGAGTTAAAGCATTCAGATAAATTGTTTGCCAGAAAGATTTCCTATGTGAAGGAACCAGAATTGGTTAGAGCTTTGGCAGAACATATAGGTGTCAGGCCAATATCAAAACCAGCCACTAATCCACTGGTTAGCATAGTAGTTCCTATTTACAACGTTGAAAAATACCTAGAGGAATGCCTTGAATCAATAGCAGCTCAGACCTATTCAAACATACAGGTGCTACTTGTAGACGATGGTTCAAAGGATGGCTCCACAAAGCTAGCTACAGATTTTGCTGCTAGGGATGATAGATTTATCTACATCCATCAGGAAAACAAGGGTCTGTCCGGAGCCAGAAATACAGGCATCGAAAATGCCACCGGAGAGTATATAGCCTTTGTGGATTCTGATGATTGGCTGGAGCCAGATTACATCAGTGCAATGCTTTCAGTAGCTCTTGAAAAAGATGCAGACATTACTATCAGCGGCCTTATCAAAGAAAATGGCAGCAAAAAGCAAATAGTCTATGACTCTAGTTTCGGTTATTCAAGAACTGCTGCTATGAATGTTCTTGATTACATCTTTAATGAAAAATATTTAATGATGATTCTTGCCTGGAACAAACTGTATAAAAGAAAGCTTTTTGATAATGTGAGATATCCTCTTGGAAAGATTCATGAGGACGAGTACACAATTCACAGATTAATAGATAAATCGAATCTGATATATACAGTTCCAAAATGCCTGTATCACTACAGAATCCGAGAGGACAGCATCACAGGCAACAGCCTAAATGATGATATGAGGCATTTTCATTTGGTGGATGCCCATAGGGATAGAGTACAGTGCTGCAGGAATCAAATATATGGCGATTTTTATGGCAACATTGTTTACTCCATGTTCGAGGAAGTAATCGATTTGATCCGCAGATATAGTGATGATGCTTACAAAAAGTTTCATCTTAATAGAAAATTCAGAATGATTATGCTTCGAGAATGTATTAGAAATTACTCTTGCCTTAATAATCGTCAAAAGAAAGATTACCTACAGGTGCTTGTATCACCTAAGGGATATAAGTACAAATTGCAACGCATAGACGCGCAGGCTAAGAAGGACTAACACAGCATATTGCAGGGATTGGAGAATAGTTTTGGGAAAATGTAAGAATAAAATTTTATCCTACAAAGAGGGAATAATCGGAAGATTATATCGTGACCTTAGATGGATATATGGTTTGTTTAGAAATTTCTTAGGAAGAATAGCAGCCTATATAGCCATCGAGATGATTCATATGGTAGTAGAGTTTTTCATTACCTATAAAATCGGTTCAATCGTAGATTATGCTCTTGTAAATGATATAAATAAGGTCATTACAATGGCACTTATATATATTGGCTTATTTATTTTAAATGCAGCTATTAGTATTACTTCAAACAGATTCGCTGCTTGGAACTACAATTCAATGCAGTCTTATCTGGTTAAAAAGATGTACTACAAAATCGTAAAAGCGGATTGGGAATCACTTACAAGCTATCATTCGGGAGACCTTATCACTCGTCTTACAAATGATGCAAAGGTTATTTCCGGAAATGCCAACGGATTTTTGACAACCATTATTTCCAGCACAGCTATGATTGTTGTTTCAATAATCGTAATTGTAATGAAGGATGCAAGTATGATTGGTGTTGTAGTAATAGTTGCACCGATTATTATGTTCTCCTCTAAAATCTTTATGAACAAGATTTATGAGTGCCAGTCAGCTATTAAGGTTATAGAAAGTAAGGAAAACTCTTACCACAAGGAGTCCTTCCACAATATTCAGGCTGTAAAGGCTTTTGGTCTTGCTGACGAGTTCTACAGAAGAATAGAGATATTAGAGAACCAGCGTTACAAGGCTGATATGAAGTCCAACTTCTTTTCACTTATGTCCTGGGCTGTTACATACTTAGGCGGTATTTTCTCAGGAATAGTTTGTATCGCCTGGGCATTTTACAGAGTAAACACAGGAGCCATGACTCTTGGTACCCTTACAGTTGTAATTATGATGGCATACAGAATTGCCACATCAGGAAAGACACTTTTGAATCTGATTCCTGTATCTTTACAGATTGCTGTTTCAACAGAACGTGTTAAGGAGATTATGGATATCCCTGATGAGGAATATTTCCAGTCTCCAGAATATAATGATTTAGTTTCAAAGGGGGAGGAAAGCGGTATTGCTGTTCAGGTTAAGGATATGACCTTTGCCTACAAGACCAGTCGCAATATTTTTGAAAACGTATCACTGGAAGCACACCCTGGTGAAATTATCGCTCTTGTTGGTCCATCCGGTGAAGGAAAGACTACCATGCTTCGTATTCTCCTTGGCATTCTTAATGTTAAAAAGGGTGATGTTTTTGCTAACGTTGAGGGTGATGAGAACACAGCCCTTGCCTTATCAACAGAGACCAGACCTCTTATAGCATATGTTCCACAGGGCAACACCATGCTTTCCGGCACTATAAAGGAAAATATGCAGCTCATTGCACCAGATGCCACTGATGAAGAAATTATCGATGCTCTTAAGCAGTCTTGTGCATACGATTTTGTTAAGAAGCTGCCAGAGGGTATTTATCACAATATAGGAGAAAGCGGCGTAGGCTTCTCTGAGGGCCAGAATCAGCGTCTTGCCATTGCTAGAGCTATCCTTAGAAAGACACCTATCCTTCTTATGGATGAGGCTACATCTGCACTTGATGTTGCCACCGAACGCCAGGTTTTATCTAACATTATGAAAAAGGATGCTAAACGCACCTGCATTTTAACAACACATCGTCCTAGCGTTTTATCTGCCTGCGATAGGGTATATCGCATAAGCGGAGGACAGGTTAACGTTATCGGCGAAGCTGAGATACAGCAGCTTATGAATGATTTTTAAAGGGAAATAATGAATTATGAGTCAGGAAATTTTTGTTACAAAACCGGTACTTCCACCATTTGAGGAGTATGTAGAATACCTTAAGGATATTTGGGATACACATAATCTCACAAATATGGGTAAATACAATAGACAGTTTATCTACCAGCTAAAGGGTTATTTAGGGGTGGACTATTGTATGACACTTTGCAATGGTCATATGGCTTTAGAGATGCTTCTTCAGGCTATGAATTTATCTGGGGAGGTTATCACAACACCATTTACCTTTGCATCTACCACTCATGCTATCGTGAGAAATGGATTGACACCGGTCTTTTGCGATATACGCGAAAGTGATTTTACAATGGATCCTGATAAAATCGAATCCCTTATAACTGATAAAACAACAGCTATTGTGCCGGTGCATGTGTATGGTATGCCTTGCGATATAGATGCCATCCAGGCCATCGCAGACAAGCACAATCTAAAGGTTATTTACGATGCAGCCCACGCATTTGGCGAAAAGGTAAATGGCCAGAGCATCGCCACAGCAGGAGATGCATCTATGTTCAGCTTCCACGCCACAAAGGCCTTTAATACTATTGAGGGTGGCTGCGTTGTAACTGATGATTTAGATGTTTTAACCAGAGTTTACCAGCTACATAATTTTGGAATTATGGATGAAGAAACAGTGGAGTTTGTTGGAGCCAATGCAAAGATGAACGAGTTTGAGGCTATTATGGGCCTTTGCAATCTTTCGCACTTTGATGAAAACCGAATGAAGCGAAAAGCTTTGTTTGATTACTATAGAGAGAGACTTTCAAAAATAAAAGGAATCAAGCTTCCTCAGTATGATGAGGCTAATGTGGAATTAAACTATACCTACTGCCCAATAGTTGTTGATGAAAAAGAGTATGGTATGGATAGAAATCAGCTTCATATGACTTTAGATATGAACGGCATTCACGCCAGAAAATATTTCTACCCTATTACAAACGAATTCAATTGCTATAAGGATGCTGGATTTAAGGCGGATGTTCCTGTGGCCACTGGCATTTCACGTCAGGTTCTTACTCTTCCTCTTTACACAGATTTAGAGTTAGAACAGGTTAAACGTATTTGCGATATCATTGAGGGGGCGAAATAATGGCAACTAACATAGTAGCATTAGGATTGCTTCCTGTTTTAGTGTTGCTTTCCTTTGCACATACCTATAAGGGCGTGGATTTTGAAAAGGAATTCTTTTCAAAAAGACAGACACAGACTCTAAAGGGCATAATGATTTTTGTAGTGTTTTTCCATCACTTTGGTTTGATGAATGAGCACACAGAACAGATGATGAAGGTATATATGCCAGCCCAGTTTAGCTTAGCTGTTTTTATTTTGCTTTTAGGCTACACCACAGCCCTTGGTCACTCAAAATCGGAGAAGATAGATTTTAAAAAGGTGTGGATTAATCGTGCCTGGAGATTATATTTACCAGTTGTAATATTCTCCATTACTTTTAACAATTTTTTAGGCGCTATGTTATTCTTCTTCATTTTGACGGATATCGTATATACGTTTATTAAAACAGACAGAAATAGATTGATTGCTATTTTTGTAGGAAATATGCTTTTCCCACTATTTCTTAAGCTGATAGGAATGGGAGAATGGTGGTACGACGATATTTTCACCTACTTTATAGGTGTTGCGCTGTTTATGTACAAGAAACCTATAATAGATTTCCTTAGAGGAAAAATCTATTGGCCAATATTAGGCTTATATGTGTTGCTTGCAGTTCCATTTGCAGTTTACACAATTAAAAACTGGCCTTTTGATTTATCGACAATTGTGCATTCAACTGTATTATCAATATTGATTTTATTGTTGATGTTTAGATTAAATATTAAGTCAAAAATCTTCTACTTTGTAGGACAGTATACCTGGGAAATATTTATTTTCCACCAGACTTTTATCGGTCTTGCAAAAATGATTTTTGGTAGAAATATTTTGATATTAAGTTTTTCTATGGTTTTGACCATTATCACTTCAGTGGCTGTTCAGAATGGAGTGAAAATGTTAAGAAATAAGATAAACACGAGGGAGAAATAATGAAGTTAGGTATTAATCAGCCATATTTTTTTCCATATATTGGATTTTGGCAGCTTATGAATGCGGTGGATGAATATGTTATCGCGGACAATTTACATTTCATCAAACAGGGCTACATTCAAAGAAACAGAATTTTGGTTAACAAGGAACCACAGTATTTTAAGGTCCCTTTACACAAGCCATCACAGAACAAGCTTATCAATGAAACAGAGCTTTCACTTGACGAGGCTGAGGTGGAGAAAATGCTTCACACATTAAAGTGCGCTTACGCAAAGGCTCCAAATTTTGAAAGAGTTTACAATCTGGTAAAAGAGGTTTTAGAGTTTGGCCTTACAGAAGAGGGGAAGAATCTTGCACTGTTTCTGGAAAACGAAATAAGGCTTGTTGCTAAGGAATTAGGAATCACCACAAAAATATATATGGCATCAAGAGACGTTATTCTTGATGATGATTATAAGAGAGAGCACTACGTAGTACAGACCTGCAAGAATCGTGGGGCTACAGAGTACTACAATGCAATTGGTGGTATGAAATTATACTATCAGGAGTTCTTTAGGGAGAATGGTCTTGGCCTAAAATTCGTAAATACGAATTCTGATATAGAGTACCAGCAGTTAGACAATGAATTTGTACCTAACTTATCAATTATAGATGTAATGATGTTCTGCTCAAAGGAACAGATTGCAGATTTACTTCAAAGATTTGATTTAGAAGAAGGTTATGAAAAACCAGAAGAGGCGGTAGAGGAATAAGTTATGAATAATAAAAAAGTTTGTATTGTAGTAGCTACCTACAATCAGGAAAAATATATCAGACATACACTAGATAGTATAGTAGGCCAGAAAACTAATTTTGAATATGAGGCCCTCGTAGGGGATGATTGTTCTACTGATGGTACAGCAGCCATCATAAGAGAGTATGCTGAAAAGTATCCTGATATTATCGTTCCTATTATTCGAGAGAAGAATCTTGGAATGGTGGCAAACACAATGGATTTAACTCTTCGTGCAACAGGAGATTATGTTGCATTTATTGAGGGTGATGATTACTGGATAGACGAGAATAAATTACAGAAGCAGGTGGATTTTTTAGATTCACATCCTGATTATGTGGCTTGCTTTGGGTTGTGTCAGATAGTTGATGAAAACGAAGTAAGACAGGAAGGTTTGGAGCAGTGGAGCGGCTTTATGAAGGAAGGCGGCGAATATACTCTTCAGATGTTCCAGGATTATGTTCTTCCAGGCCAGACAGCTACTTCTTTATACAGACGAATCGCTTATGGTCAGCTTCAGCAAAAGCTTGTTGATGCAAAAATTGATATGAGCAAAATGATCGACCGTTCTCAGGTACTTTGTATGCTTGCTGTTGGAAAAATGTACCATCTTGGCGAGTATGTATCAGCTTACAGATATGTTATGACACAGGGCAGCGGTTCCTGGTCTTCTCAGAACGATTTCTACAACAAGGACAATCTCATCAAATATTTAGATGGTATGAAAAATATGGAGGAGATTGCCCACGCACTAGAGCTTGATTTGAATTTTGATGCAAGAAGAAAATATGAGCATAATAAATTAGAGGATTCAGCGGACAAGTTCTCTAAGGAGGATTACAAGGCTCTTTATAACAGACTGGTACAGGATTCCTACGATAAAAATGAACTGAAAACAATTCATAGAAAGCGCCAAATTAAAAATGTTATTCAGAAAATCAAAGGCAAAGGAATTGCTTAAGTAATAGGGAGAAATAAACAAAATGCATAAGATTCTGTTTTTAGGAAATAATTTACACGTAGATACCATGATTAATATTGCAAAAGAAAAGGGTATTTACACAATCGTTACTGACAATCTTTCAGTGGAGGATTCTCCTGTAAAGAAGCTGGCTGATGAGGCGTGGGACATCAGCGTTACTGATCTTGATGAGCTGGAAGCTGCTGCCAGAAAAGCAGAAGTAACAGCAGTTCTTTGCGGTGCCAGTGAAGTATGTATGGAGGCCAATCGTGACCTTTGCAAGCGACTTGATTTACCATTCTACGTGTCTGATAAGGCTTGGGATATAGTTAATGATAAATTACGTTTCAAAGAGGAATGTGAGAAGTTTGGAGTTCCTGTGTCAAAGAATTTCAAGCTAGATATCAATTTTGCCAAGGATGATTTGGCAGCGGTGGAATATCCGGTGGTTGTTAAGCCTGCTGATGGATGCAGCAGTATTGGTATGCACATCTGCTACAACGAAGAAGAGCTTATTGCAGGCTACAAGGACGCATATGAAAAGTCAGATGCTAAAAAGGTAGTTCTGGAAAAGTATTATTCAGGTGAAGAGACTTCATTACTTTTCTGCTATGTTGATGGTGAGCCAGTATGCATCGAAACAGGTGATGTTTTAGGTGACAAAAAGAACGGAAAGCCTTTCCTGTTTGGCGGAAATTATACAAAGCATCAGGAACTATTTGAAGATAAATTTATGAATAATCTAAAGAACCTCTTCAAGGATCTTGGCTGTGATGCAGGAACTGGAAGTGTACAGTTTATCTTTGAAGGTGATGATTTTGCTGCACTTGAAATGAACTATCGTCTTCCAGGCGCAAAGACTATGAGCAGTGATTTTATGTGCAGAAGAATGATTGAGTATGCAACGGGTGTGAAGGTAAAAAAAGAGGATGTTATTGATTCCATTCCTTCTGTTCAAAAAACAAATGCATATTGTATCTGGGCAAATCCAGGGGTTATAGCTGAGATAAAGGGAATAGAGACTATTACTGAAAATCTTCATATGGTTTCTATGGCACCTAATCACAAAGTAGGTGACGAAATCGTAGAAAATTCTGGTATAAGACAGCTATTTGTTTATGCACTTATGGATGCAGAACAGGAAAAGGATCTGGCAAAGGCTGTTGATTTTATCAACGAAAATCTTCAGGTTTTAGACGACAAGGGCAATGATATGCTTTGCAAGTACAGCTATGATAATAAGGGCTTTGCGGTGAAGCTTTAATAAATGTTTTTGCTACAGTGTGGCGTAAAGGACAGGTAAAATGGAGTGGTGTGTCAAATCACTATTATGCCACATAAAATGTACGTATTTTTATGCACATTTTTTGACAAAAAGATAGTATTATATATACACTTGTGAAAAAACTGTGAACTTTACAACTATGACGAGGCAAAACAAAAAAGGGAGAAAGAGATATATGACAAAAGAAAAAGCAATTGAGATTTTAGAAAAGGCTGGTCAGGGCCACGTAATGAAGGGATTCGACAATCTTCCAGAGGAAAAGAAATCAGCTTTCCTTGCACAGATTGAAAACATTAATTGGTCTGATTTCAAGCTTATCGGAGACGATTCAAACGATTCTAGAGGAGAGTTTTCAGTTCCACCTGCTATTGAGCTTCCAGAAATCCAGGCTAGAAAGGCTGAGTTCGAGGCTGCAGGATTAGAGGCTATCAAGAAGGGTGAGGTTGGTGCTGTTCTTCTTGCAGGCGGTATGGGTACACGTCTTGGTTTCGATTTACCAAAGGGTTGCTACAATGTTGGCCAGACTAAGGAATTATACATTTTCCAGTGCCTCATTAATAACCTTATGGAGGTTGTAAATAAAGCAGGAGCATTCGTTCCTCTTTACATTATGACTAGCGAGAAAAATGACGAGGCTACACAGAGCTTCTTCAAGGAGCACGATTACTTCGGATACAATCCTGAATATATCAAGTTCTTCATTCAGGATATGGCTTGCGCAGTTGATTACGACGGAAAGCTTCTCTTAGAGGAGGAAGGACGTCTTGCTACATCACCAAACGGAAACGGTGGTTGGTATGCATCTCTTGT
>JAEEGI010029775.1_pt1 | contig 10298 bp, 4 predicted proteins | sample 8958751 | NCBI WGS metagenome assembly JAEEGI01 (sample SAMN16246545, study PRJNA631951) | gut metagenome | biome: gut microbiome; feature: rumen; material: KS-attached | host: Bos | place: Iran: Karaj | collected 2018-10 | reverse complement strand
CCTGCCTTCAGTACATGCATAGAGAGGGAACGGCCTTCAGGTAGAGAAAGGAACCTTACGAACTGAAGCAGCGACAGCAAATCCATTGATCTCCCATCCAGCGGATATGTTTCCTGGACAGGATCGGCAGACGGCCGGACAAAAAGGGAAGTGATGGTCTTCTCGCGTCTGTCGTAGATACATTCGAATTTGCCGGTTTTCCCGCCCTTTTTGATGGGATTCATATAATAAACCGGTTCCTTCGCATCAGGAAGAAGATAGGCGTCTGCCAGATACTCCGCATTGAGGAACAGACGGAAAACGGAAGCAGCGCGGATAATCGCATGGGAATGCAGGACCCGCTGTTCATTCCAGGTGGAATTTTCCAATGAAATCGTAGCATCCGCCACCTTCGTGTCGATGCCTTTCAACTGGTAACGAACTTCATAACTGACAGTTCCGAACGCATCGGGCGAGACCTGTGCATGGATAGGAGATACGAAAGCACAGCAGGCCAGCAAGGGTATCAAGATATGTTTTTTCATAGAACTCAATGAACTTCAATCAGCCGCATACCGGATCCGACCGGATCCAGGACCAGATAACGGCCCGTCACATCACGGGAGGTAATGACCGGTTTGCCGTCAAGACTCACGATGGCTTTCTTGTCTTTCGGCCAGGGAATCAAAACGCAAGACTGCGTATTGGATGGGAGGTTGAGCAGAAGGCGGCAGCCGGTCCCGTCTTGCTCCAGACTTAGGGAGACCGGTCCCTTGACGGTCGGGATCGTGCCGGCGACCTTCGTCAGGGATGCGACCTGCGGACGGATCCGGATGCGGTCCCAACCGGGCTCCAGCGGCTCTACGCCCAGCAGTTTATGGGGAAGCAGGTCAGCCGGAGCTGCCCCCCAGGCATGGTTCCAGTCCTGGTTTCCCTTGTATTTGTCATCCCAAGCCTCGAACGTGATCGTCGATCCTGCGCGGATGGCATTGTACCAGCTGCGGTCATGCGTGGCATTGAGCAACGCGAGAGCCGCATCCGCCTCCCCCGCCTCATACAAGGCATCCAAGAGGAATTTGGCATTCGCAATGCTGCACGCCATGCCTTTGCCGATGATGTAACCCGCAACGGAGGGGACACGCCTCTCCGGCACAAGGCCGAAAGCCAGCGGGAAGAGGTTGCTGTGAAGCGCAGAATGGTCGGAGCCGATGCCGTCACGATAGGTGCCGGCCCGACGGTCCAGGAAAAAACGGTTGTAACGGTCCTTGAAGGCGACGGCATCCGCAGTCCAGCGGTCATACTCCTCGTCACGGCCCAAAGCACCGGCGATGCGGGCCATCGCGCACAGGGTTGCGAAATGATACGCGTTCACGACGGCGTTGTAGTCCGTGAATTCGAAGAAATCCGCCTCGCCCGGATTGCTGTCTGGGAGACCGAAAGAGCCCCGGCCCTGAGGCCAGTCCACGATGTCACGGATGGGCTGGGTGCGGTTGAGGCCTTTGAGAAAGACTTCGTCCTGCGGACGCAAACGAGTGCTTATCAGGCCGTTGGGCTGACGCAAGTCGGAAAGGGTATGATTCCGGAGGATCTCATAACGCGCCTCCAGGATCCGGTTGTCGCCCGTATAAAGAAAGTCGTACCAGGCCATCAGGACCGTCTGGAGTATCCATTCCGTCGGCCAGGTGGGATGGTCCAGCAAGTAATCGACCGTCCTGCGGGACAGCGTATAGCTGCCCTCCACGCCATACCAGCCCAGTTGGTTGATCAAGGCGTCGCACTCATAGGGAATCCGCTCGCGGTCGCCGTCAATATGATAGCCGATGAAGCTGGTAGCCACCATGGAGTAGCGGCACAAGTCCCAAACTTCATTGAGGATCCGGTCAGAAGAGGAGAAGGAACCGTCGTGATTGGAAGCCGGATGCGTGACCGTCATCCGGACGATGTCTTCAGCCCGGATGGGATCTTCATGATGCGGGACGCCGTCTTCTCCCGTCACGACGGGATAAGGCAAGCCTTCGATTTCCAGATAACGGAAAGGCATCACTTCCCCGATATAATCCGGCATCAGGACGGCGTCCCCGTGGGTATTGCGCCAGTCGGGAAGGATTTCCGGGGTATAAGTCTGCGGCCCGGGAAGCAGGGTCAACTCGATGCGGCGGTAACGGCAAGTGCCGAAAGGTTCGCGGTCTACACGGCCGTCTTTCAGCCGCTCTCCCAGATGGAGAACGACGTTGACCTTATTGTAAGTTGCGCCACGCATTTTCAGGCGCAGCTGACCGAATGCCGCTTTGCCGAAATCAGCCAACACATTCCCTCCCGAAAGCTTTTTCACCAGAACGGGATGCTCGTCTGTCTTGACGAGAGGCTCGGTCGAGACGGCATCATCGTGGAGTTCGCGCGCAGTCCTGAACAGTATCAAATCGGACCAGTCGCTTTCGAAAGGATTAGAACGTCCCGCTACGACCCAAGTCTTTACCTCCCAGCCATAAATCGTATCCGGCTCCAGGGGATCACCCCCATAAGGGACGGCAGTCGACTGCCCGCTCACGACCCGGCCGGAATCCCAGACCAGGCTCTTTTCCTCCTCAGGCATCGGATAGTCATACTGTTTCGCTCCTTTTGCGGGTGCCTTCGCCTGCAAAGGGGCGAAACGGTAAAGACGGATCTGATAGGCGGACTGCATCACATCCCTGTCTATCATCCTCACCTGGGTCTCATCCGAATCCGGAGATTTGGCCGCGGGGACCACCCAACTGAAGCGCGGCCGCGGCGTCGCGATGGCCGCATACTGGAACTCTCCTTTCGACAACCCGGCCTGCAACAGCGTCAGCCCGGTAGGATAGCCTCCGGAATATACCACATCGGTTCTTTCGATCAGATCGGTCCGCAGTCCGGTCGGCACCGTCTGCGCCATCAAAGAAAAAGAAAAGAAAAGAGTAAGAATCAGGGATGTAACAGTTTTCATCGTATCCTCAATTTCCAGTGAAGATACAAAAAAGAAAGGTGGAACACAAATTCCACCTTCCCATTATGAAACAAGTACGGTCGTTCTAGTTGACCTGCTGGCCCAGCACCTCGAAGTAAGCCTTGCCGTCGATGGCGACGGTGCGGTAGATGGTGTTGTCCACCTTGTAATATTCCTGACCGCCGAGCACGATGGTCTCATAGTCGTCCGGGAGCTCGGAGATGATGGCACCTGCCGGAGGGATAATGGTCTGATACTGACCATCCTTACCTTCGATGAAGAAAACGCCGTCGTCATAGTAGTACTTCACATTCACGTCCGCGTAACTCTGCACGAGGCCGAGGGTCGCTGCGAGGTTGTAGGACTCGTCCGCGAGGCGGGTCCGGCCGGAGACGGCGGCGTTCTGCTGCGCGATGACGGCATTGTTCTCGGCGATGATGCGGTTCTGCTCTTCGATCGTACGATAGTTGTCATTGATCGCACTGTAGGTGCGGTAAACGGTATTGTAGTACGCGAAGTCGATCAGGACGAGATCCAGGTCGTAAAGCACCCGGTCGAAGTAGACCCCGAACGGAGGCCGGCAGACGAAGTAGTATCCGTTGTACCATCTGTAATAGATGCCGCTATGGTAGTAGTAGTCCCATCCCCAGTAAATATGGTGATGATAGTGAGGCGGCAGGGCGTGGACCCTCCAGCCGTAGTAGTGCGGATGATGGTGTCCGTAGAAGCAGCCGATGCGGTCGTGCTCGATGAAACCGCGGTCACGGGGATGGACGCGGGGTCCGCCATTCAGGCGATGGTCCCTGGGCGCATTCATGGAGTGCGCTCCGACGCCATGCACGTCACGGCTGACAGCAGCGGCGCTGCGGCGCGAAACCGGCGCAGAAGCGGGACGGTTGCCCAGGGATCCGGCGACGGGACGGCCGGGAGTGGCCGCGCTGCGACGGCTGGAAGTCTGGGCGGAGGCGGAACTGCGGCTCTGCGGAGAAGCGGCGCCGGAACGGCTCTGGGGAGCAGTGGCGACGCGACCGTCAGCGCTGCGGCGGCTGGAAGTCTGGGCAGAAGCGGAACTGCGGCTCGAAGACGCAGCCGAAGGACGCGAAGGCGTTACGCTGCGGCTTCCGGAAGAAGAGCGGGTTGCCGCCGATCCGGAAGGATGAGAGGTCGAATAACCGCCGCCATAGCTCTGACGGGACTGCGCTGAGCCCTGACGGCTGGCGCCGGAAGCAGAGGAACGGCTCTGGCTGCCGTAGCTCGAAGAGCGGTTCTGGCTGCCGTAGCTGGAAGAGCGGTTCTGGCTTCCATAGCTGCTGCCGGAAGAACGGGAGGCGCTGCTTCCGTACGAGCTGCGGGAGCTGGGCGAAGAACTCCTGGAAGGAGAACTGTAGCTGCTGCGGGAGCTGCCGGAGGAGCGGCTGACCGAGCCCGAAGAACGGCTCGAAGACCCGGACGAACGGCTGTACGATCCGGATGAATGACTGGAAGACGAGTGGCTGGAGCCACCGCTATAGGAAGAAGAGGAACGGGATCCGGAAGAGGACCCGGCGCTCCTGCGGGACTGGGCATACAATGATGCCGGCATGAGAGCCAGGGCTGCCGCAAGTGCTGCGACGGAAGCCAATTTAATGACGTTTTTCATATCGCTTTGCATTTGTTGGGTTAATATCCTTTTTTTGAGTCGATATACAAACACTGTTCCAAGTATTCGTAAGAGGGACGTAAAAGCAAGAAAATTGTTAACTTTGCGTCGAACACCTATTCTAAAGCAATGTCCGAAGAACTGAGTCTCGTAACCGAACTGGCCATCATCCTGATCGCTGCCGGTATCTTCACCGTCATCTCCAAAGCGCTCAAACAGCCGCTGATCCTGGGATATATCGTCGCCGGTTTCCTGGTCGGGCCCCACCTCGGCCTTTTCCCCCAGTTCTCCCCCGAATCGGTTCACCAATGGTCCGAAATCGGCATCATCTTCATGCTTTTCTCCTTGGGATTGGAATTCAGTTTCAAGAAATTGCTCCAGATCGGCAGCAGCGCCCTGATCACTGCAGGCACCATCTGCGTCGGCATGTTCCTGACCGGCACCCTGGTGGGCACGGCGATGCACTGGACGATGATGGAGAGCATCTTCCTCGGCGGACTGCTCTCGATGAGTTCGACGACCATCATCCTGAAAGCCTACGACGACATGGGGCTGAAAGACAAGCCCTACGCCAGCCTGATCTTCGGCAGCCTGGTCTTCGAAGACCTGATCGCCGTGCTCATGATGGTCCTCCTCTCGACGATGGCGGTCTCCAACCAGTTCGCCGGAGGCGAGATGCTGCTGGCCCTGGGCAAACTCGGATTTTTCCTGATCCTGTGGTTCCTGGTGGGCATTTTCGTCATCCCGACGCTGCTGAAGAAAGTCCGGAATTACATCACCGACGAGATCCTGTTGCTGGTCAGCATCGGCCTCTGTTTCGGCATGGTGGTCTTCGCCAACGCCGTCGGGTTCTCATCGGCGCTCGGCGCCTTCGTGATGGGTTCCATCCTGGCTGAGACCACCGAAGGTGAGCACATCCACAAGGTCACGACGGGCATCAAGGACCTCTTCGGTGCCATCTTTTTCGTCTCCGTCGGCATGATGGTCGATCCTGCCGTCATCGCGGAGCATTGGTCCACGATCCTGATCATCACTCTCGTCGCCATGGCCGGCATCCTGTGCTTCGCCGGCACGGGCGCCCTACTCGCCGGCAAGGGGCTGGATACGGCCGTCCATACCGGATTCACGATGGCGCAGCTCGGCGAGTTCGGATTCATCATCGCCAGCGTGGGCTGCAGCCTGGGGGTCATGCGCGGATTCATCTATCCCGTCATCATCGCCGTGTCGGTCATCACCGCTTTCACGACGCCGTATATGATCAAAGCCGCGGATCCCGCGCTGGCCTGGCTGCGGCGCAAACTCCCGGCCAGGGTCCTGGCACGCATCGACGCGCCCCAGGAGGAGGCCGGCAAGCGCTCCCGAGCCGAGCAGAGCGAATGGAAGCATTTGCTGACCAGCTACTTCCTGCGCATCTGCCTCTATAGCGTGCTGCTGATCGCAATCCTTTTCGGCTCCCGCATGTACCTGAACAAGCTGGCGGAAAACTGGCTGGGCGGCTGGAGCGAATTTGCCCGCAAACTGACGGTCACCCTGGTCACCCTGGCGGCGATGGCGCCCTTCCTTTACGGACTGGCGGTCACCAACGGGACCATCCGCAAACCGGCGCAGAAACTGCTGAAGGAGAAGCCGGCCAACAAGTGGCCGATCCTCTTCCTGATGCTGCTGCGCATCTTTATCGGCATCGCCTTCGTGCTGATCGCCATCGTGGATCATTTCGACCTGGCGGGCTGGACGACGCTGCTGATCATCGCCGCAGCCTTTGTCTTTTTCTGGATTGCAAAGACCTCCGTCCATCGTTTCGGCGGCCTGGAAGAGCGTTTCTTCGCCAACTTCAACGAACGCGAGGAGATGATGCGCCGGCGCAATCCTGTCAGTTCGAAGGTCTCGGAGACAATGGCCGGCTATGACGTCCATCTGGAGCAGATCACCATTTCGCCGGATTATGAGCATATCGGCAAGACGCTGCGCGAACTGCCGTTCCGCCACGCGGCGGGGATCAACATCCTGAAGATTTCCCGCGGCACCCAAAGCATTCTGATCCCGTCGGGAGACGTGCGCATCTATCCCGGCGACCGCCTGCTGGCCGTCGGCACGACGAAGCAGATCGACGCTTTTGTCTCCAGCATCCAGGAAGGGATCCATACGCACGGGCAGGAGAATGAGGAGTTTGCGATCGAGCGCATTGAGCTGGGGCCGGAGTCTTACCTGACCGGGAAGACGCTCCGGGAGGCAAATCTGCGGAAGTCGGGGTGCATGCTGATCAGCTACATGCGCGATGGCGTTCTGGTGACGAATCCGAAGCCGGACGAGCCGCTGCTGGCCGGCGACAGCGTCTGGCTGGCCGGTGAAAAATCCTCCGTCGACTGGTATAAGTAGGGCGCTGACGCGCCGAGGGGCAGAGGGGTGTGCGGGGGCGTGAGCTCCCGCGCTCACGGGAAGCGGGAGGGGCCCGCCGGAGACAAGTGGTCGTCAGACCACGCAGGAAACGGTGGGAGGGTCCGGAGCGAACGTAGTGAGCGGAGTTCCCCGCACACCCCTCTGCCCTCGGCGATCCAGGTTACCGGTTCAAATGGCGGCTGAAAAAGCGGAGATACTGCGCCCAGTCGAAGGCATTGATGCTGTGCTTCCCGTCATGCATATGATACGCCACCGTACCATCTGAGACCGGGCAATCCGGATCCGGCCACAGGGCGGTATCGAAACGGTCCGACGCCAGACCGGGCTTCCGGTAAAGACGGTACACCGGAGCAACCGCCACCGCACACGCCCACTCCCCCTTCGGATCTGCCCATCCATCCTTCGACGCACTCACGATATAAAGCGGACGGGGTGCGGCAAGGGCCGCCAGCCAATGCTGGTCAGCCGGAAAATCCGCCTCACGTCCCGCATACTTGTCAAATTCCCGCGTAAACCAGTGCGGGAAAACGGTATCGATGGACGCGAAATTCTCGCCGAAGACGCGACGGCTGATCGCAGCGCCGCAACAGCCCGAACAATTGGAGATGACCCCCGCGAAACGCGCATCGTTCGCCCCGGCCCAAAGCGCCGTCTTTCCCAGGCGGGAATGCCCCATCACGACCACCCGGGAAGCGTCAGCATCGGGCTCGGTCTCCAGATAGTCCAGCATCCGGCTCAAACCCCAGGCCCAAGCCGAGATCGCACCCCAGTCGCCGCCAAGATTATACCAGGTCCGCACGCCGCCGTCTCCACAGATTACGCCTTCTTCCGTCGGCGGCACAAATGCATTCCCATCCGGCTCCACGCTGTCGCGCCAGGCGGTGATCACGCCCCATCCGGCGCCCAGGATCATCTCATAGGGCCAGGCGGCGGAAGAACGCTCATCCAGCGTCGCATCATTCCCCTTGAAATTGAGGCCAGCAAAGAAAGGAACCGGTCCCTCGAAACCGCGCGGAACGTGGACCAAGGCGTCGAACCAATGCTCCCCGGCGGCATCCAGATAGATCCGGACCACCTTGCGCAAGCCCAGACCCGCATAGACCGTATCCACGGAACGGGTCTCGAAATGCAAGCCCTCCGGACGGGCCGGGACATGGCCGTACATCTCCTGCGAAAGCACCTCCAGGACCTCGGCACGGCGCTTCTTCTCCCACACACGCCGGTTGCGGACCTTCCGGCCGTTCTCCAGTCTCAGCACTTCGGGCAGCGAATAGGCCGGGACGTTCTCCTCGACGAAGTTGGTCTTGATTTCCTGCGCCGACACTGCAGCAGGAAGAAGCAGGAAAATGGCAATCGAGGCACTGAGGCCCCATTTCAAAAGGATATTCATCTTATTCGGTTCTATCTGCAATGATATGGATGTCCCGCTGCGGGAACGGGATTCCGATGCCGGCCTCGTTGAGCGCAGCGTAGATCTTCTCCCGGGCGTCGGCCAGGTAAGCGGCCCGGTGCGAGACCAGGACGTAGACCTTGACGGTCAGGTCGACGGAACTGTCTCCAAAGCCGTCCAGAACGACGGTAATGCCCTTGGAAGCATCCACGACGGGACGTCCGTACTTATCCCGTTTGCGACCTTCTTTCAAGGCCTGGACGATCGCCTCACGGGCTTTCTCCACATCCGTACCGTACGCCACACCGACATTGATCTTGATCAGTTCATACGGGTTGTTGCGCGTCAGGTTTTTGAAATTCTTGTTGAAGAGCGCCGTATTGAGGAAGGACATGACCGCCCCGTCGATCGTTTCGATCTGGGTGCTCTGGTAAGAGATGGAGCTGACCCGGCCGCGGACGCCGTCGCATTCCACCCAATCCCCCACCCGGACCCGACCGGACATCAGCTGGATGCCATAGATGAGGTTGTTGAGGATGTCCTTCATGGCAAGACCGAGACCCGTCGCCAAGCCGGCGGCGACGATGGACAGGGCCCCGATCGGGATGTTGAGCAGGATGATGCAGGTGATGATGTATGTGCCCCAGACCAGGATGGCGATCACATTGTTGGAGAGAGTGAAATTGATCTGGTTGGGATTGGCTTCATACTCGCCGCTCTTGGCCGCCAGCACCGCCAGGCGGTAGTCGTTGTAGAGCGAGCGGATCAAGTAGTTGAGGTACTTGAACAGGAAGAAGAGACACACCACCGTCAGGACATTGCGGAGCGTGAATTTCAGGATCTCGCTGCCCGCCTTGTCCGTCAGGTTGAAGAATGAGTGGTTCAAGACCATATTATAGATGCCAGTCAGGTCGAAGACATCCAAGGCAAGCTGCAGGGCAAGCGGGATGGTCAGGACCGCAAGGATCGGGAAGAGCGCGATCTCAATGAAATCGCGGAACCAGGTGATTCGGATGTACTTGCCGTTCTTGACACCGGTACCCGAGTCGGAAAGCTCCGCCGGATCCAGGCCGATACGGCGGCTGATGCGCTTCCGCTCATACATCGTCAGCGCCTTGTGCAGGGCTGTCACGGCACCGATGCCACCCAGCTGGAAGACCCACCAGATCATCACCTGCATGCCCAGGAAGACATAACCCAGCCAGGAAAGGACCGTGACGATGAAGAGGACGCCGAGGGTGATGCCGTTGGCAATCTTGTCGCTCAACTGGACCTGCTTGAGGAAACGCTTGTAAGCGAAAGAATGCCAGATGAAAAAGCCCAGGAAGAGCGGCGGGACCAGCAGGTTCATCATCCGGTTGGGGATGAAGACGATGCGCATGATCACCACGATCAGGCCCAGGACGAGGATGGGACAATACAGTTTCAGCGCCGAGTTGACCGCATCGGCATTCAGCCGGATCAGGACGGACAGCAAGATGACCGCAGCAAGCGAGGCATACAGCGCCAGCAGTCCGGATGACACCTTGAAGAAGTTGTGATTCAGCACCGTAGGAGCCAGCCCGATGGTGATGGCAAAGATCAGGAAACCGCAAAGGATCGTCAGGCAGGGCATTCTCTTCGCAAAGTCGTCCGTCTGCATCGCCGGGATGAAACGACGCAACAGACGGATGACACCGACGCTGAGCAGCGAGGCAACGGCGATATACAGCAAGACGAAAAGCAGGAAACCGGCCACGATCGGGCCACGCCATTCACTGTAGTAAAGCTGCCCGTCCGGTGTCCCGATGCGGGCGTATTTCTCCTTGGCATCCTGGAAGGCACGTTTCACATAGGCAGGCAGGTTGAGCAGGACCTTGAAGAAATTGTCCTGACTCTGCATGAACATGCGCTTCTGCAGCACCTTGTAGCGGTCCTGTGCGTAGTCA
>JAEEGI010029771.1_pt1 | contig 10299 bp, 8 predicted proteins | sample 8958751 | NCBI WGS metagenome assembly JAEEGI01 (sample SAMN16246545, study PRJNA631951) | gut metagenome | biome: gut microbiome; feature: rumen; material: KS-attached | host: Bos | place: Iran: Karaj | collected 2018-10 | reverse complement strand
CTGAAATATTGGAAGAGGAAGGTTTTCGTCGGACGGGCGGCGGGGCCGTCGGTGCATACGCCCCGCCGGGCCACACCTTCGCCCGAAACGGCTGGGGTCAGCCGTGCTACCGGTCAAACTCCCAGATAAACTGCAATTTGAATCCGAAATCACTGCTATCACTGCAATTACTGCTTTTTTCGCACATACCGTCATTTATTATTTTGCTGTTTTGAATTCCGTAATATTATACAGAATATCAAAAAAAGTAGTGATAGTAGTGATTGCAGTGATTATATATACGGGAAGGGACGGAATCGGGAAGCGGAAACCGTGTTCTAACTCTTACGACGCGGCAAAGCCGCCACCGGCATTCCTCATTTCTCATTCCTCATTGATGATACCTGCGCACAAAAAAAGAGCCGCTCGGGCTCTTTTTTAATCCCATATAAAATCGGTAAACTCCAGCTTATGCAGCACGGTGCCGTGGGCTTCCACGGCGCTCATAAAGAACAGCGCTTTGCCGAGGCTGATATCCACCCTTACCACGTTGCGCTGGCTCAGCGAAAGAATGCGCCCGGTCTCCCGGTCCAGAATGCAGGTGATCTCGTTATCCCGGTAGTTGAAATCGAACAGATACTGCCCCAGATCGAGCTTTTGCAGCAGTGAAGAGATGCTGCCCGCCACGCTCTGCCGCTCGATGGGCGTCATGATCTTGCAGAACTCGCCGCTGTCCGGCGCGGGGTTGATCGTCTGGTGTACCGTGATCACGAGCTTGTAAACCTTGCCGTCCGTATAGCAGACGGCGGAATCGATCAGGTCGAGGTTGGTGAGGGCGCAGCCGTAATCCCTGCCGCACACGGGGAATACCTCGAGCACGCGGATATCGCTGTGGGGCGCAAGGGTCTCGGTCACCGCGCCGCCCTCGGCGTTCAGGAATTCGGAAACCACAAGGTTCATCACGCGCTGCGCGAGCTGCATGCCGCCCTCGCCCGCCGTAACGTTTTCTGTATCGAGCGTAACGCTTTTGGTAAAGCCGGGGCAGCGACGCTTGACGTCGTTCACCGTTTCGGTATACAGCGCCAGCACGCCCGCCTTATCCATGGCCGCCTCGCGGAAGCTGTTGTCTTCTATGATGCCCGCCGCGGCAACCGGGTCCTCGGTGGTGGGCTCCTCGGTCGTTGGTTCGGTGGTGGGCGCGGCGGTCGTTTCCGGCGCGGCGGTGCTCTCCTCCGCCGGCACGAAGGCCAGCTTATATTTGCAGCCCGCAAACCCGGCCCAAAGCAGGGCAAGGATCAGGATGCAGGCCATCAGTTTAGAGTATTTCAATAAAGGAAACCCTCCGTGTAAATTAAGAATTCGGAATGAGGAATGAGGAATGAGGAATCAGCGCCAGTAGGCGCATCGCGGCAAGTGCCGCGCCGTGCGGGCCCCACAGAGCAAAACGGCACGTTTTGCGATGAGGGATGCACGAATATAATGCAAACTGCTGACTGCTGACTACTGACCACTGACTACTGCCTCTTGGCGTGATTGCCGTCGCGGTAATACTGGGTATGGGTAATAGGGTGCTTGGTGGTGCGCCAGATCTCGTCCGCCACGCCCGCCCACTCCAGCGCGAACTCGTCGCACCGGCCGCAGAGGGTGTCCACGTCCTCTTCCATGATCAGGTTCGTGCTCTTCGCGCCGGTCTCGTGGACCATGGCCCGGAGCTTATCGGGGTTTTCGAGCATGGGGCAGGGGCGCAGGTGGTTATCGTTGAAGGGCTGGCCCTTGTGGTAGGCCATAAACAGCGGGTTCTGCAGCGCCTGAAGCACCGTATGGGTGCGGATGTTGGCGTCCGAATAATGGATGAACACGCAGGGCTCCATATCGCCCGCGGAATTCACGTGGAAGTAGTTGCGCCCGCCTGCGATGCAGCCGCCCACGTATTCGCCGTCGTCCTGGAAATCGATGACCATCAAGGGCTTGCCGGTGGCGGAATTGCGCATTTTGCGCAGCCAGAAATACATGGTTTTGCGCTGATCGGGGCGCGGGATCAGATCTTCATCGGCCCCGTGGCCCACGGGCATATAGTTGAAATACCAGGCGTATTTCACGCCCGCGTCCACCATCAGGTCCACAAATTCATCCGAGATCACGTAATCGAGGTTCTGGCGGGTATAGCACACCGAGATGCCGAACAGGCAGCGGTGCTTTTTCAGGGTTTCCATCGCCTGCATGGTGCGGGCATAGGCCCCTTCGCCCCGGCGGAAATCGTTGCTCTCTTCGGTGCCCTCAATGCTCAGGGCAAAGGCAAGGTTGCCCACGCGCAGCACCTCCTCGCAGAAGGCGTCGTCGATGAGGGTGCCGTTGGTGTAGGCCATAAAGGCGCAGTCGGGGTTTTCCTCGCACAGGCGGATGATATCGTTTTTGCGGATCAGCGGCTCGCCGCCGGTGAACATATAGAAATGCGTGCCCAGCGCCTTGGCCTGGGTGATCACGCTCTGCATCTCGTCATAGGTCAGGTTCTGCCGGTGGCCGTATTCCGCCGCCCAGCAGCCCTTGCACTTCAGGTTGCAGGCGCTGGTGGGGTCGATGAGGATCTGCCACGGGATGTTGCAGCCGTATTTTTCGCGGTTGGCGCGCACCTCTTTGGTGCCGAAATACCCGGCCTCGATGCCCAGCGAGAGCAGCATATGCTTGAGCAGCCCCCGGTCGATATCCGAGAGCATCCCCTTGGCAAGGCGGGTGTATATGTTGTTGGGGTCCGCGGCGCCGCGCTTCATTTTTTCAAAATTCTCGGCGGGGAACATCTTATCCCCGAAGATCTTCTGCGCCCCCTCGAGCAGCTTTACGAGGTTCTTTTCGGGGTCCTTATCCACGTATTTGAAGATCCCGTCCAGCGATACGGACGCGAACGCTTTCACCGCACTTTTTTTAACCGACATTTTTGCCTCCGACAAAACGAAACGTTATCCAATATATAGTATCACTTTTTTAACGCTTTGTAAACACGCAGATTTTAGCACGCCCGCCGGTTTTGCGAATAAAAATGTAAAAAATGGGCTTGTTTATGTAATTTTTATATGGTAGTATAATTGGGAAGTATTATGCGGAACTGCAGGCTGAAATCAATTCGGAATTCGGAATGCGGAATTGAATTCCCGCTTTTTCGCAAGACGGAGTATTATAAGATGAAAAGACGTGTATTGAAACTGATTGCGATCGCGCTGGCGGCGCTGCTGGCCATCGGGAGCGGCGTGTGCGCTCTGGCGGCGGCTTCTCCCGACCTCAGCGACGCGGGCGGCGGCATTGTGGGCATTGCCCACCGGGGCGACTGGACGAACGCGCCCGAAAACTCCCTGCCCGCCCTGCTGGCCGCGGCGGAGGACGGCATTTCCTACGTGCTGGCCGACGTGAGCGTAACGAAGGACGGCGTTCCCGTGCTGCTGGAGAGCGCCTCCGCCAAACGGATGCTGGGCGCGGACAAAGAAAACGCAGCCGAGCTGACCTACGCGGAAATTTCCGCCCTGCCCCTGCGCAACCGCATGGGCGGCAAAGGCAGCAAGGCCACGGAATATACCGTGCCCACGCTGGCCGAAGCGCTGGCCGCCTGCGAAAACGCCGGGATCACCCTCGTGCTGCAATTCGACGCCGCACAGGCAGAAGCGGTGCTTGCCGTACCGGGCACGGAGAACTGCGTACTCTACCCCACCGGGGAGAACGCCGCGGTGCTGGCGATGGCACAGGAAACAGGCGAAAAACAGCCCGTGATCGCCGGGCGGCGCTCGAACATCATATTTTCGGTGCTGTCCTTTTTCAAGCAGCTGCGGCAGGCGCATGCCGCGGGCGCGGTGCTGAAAACCACCAACCGCTTCGGCGTGATCTATTACCCGAGCACGCTGAAGAAATGCGAGGGCTTAAGGGCTGTCGCCGACCTGAGCGACCCGCATACCGCCGGGGCGCGGCAGGACACCGAAAAGTGGTGGGACGACCTGATCGGCCGCGGCTACGGAGCCGTGATTACGGACGACCCGGCAGCCTTTGCCGAATATACGCAGCGCAACGCCGACGCGCGGGCGCGGCTGCAGGGGCTGTTTGACGAGATAAAAACCATGGACCTGCCCGACCTTTCAAAGCTGAAACTGAGCGACTATAAAAAGAGCTACACGGACGCGCTGGCCGACGCCGAGGCGCTGCTGGCGGATAACACCGCCGCCACGGTTTCGCTGCGGGACGCCTATACCGCGCTGAAAAACGCCGTGACCGCGCTGGAAACGAACTACGAGGCCATTGCGGCGGGCACCGCGGAGCGCACCGTTACCCTGCCCCGCGTACTGCTCTGCATCGGCTCGGCCGTGGCCGTATTCTTCGCGCAGCTCTACTTCTTCAAACGGAGGAAAAAAGCATGATCTTTCTCAAAATCCTGTTCGTTCTCGTATTCATCGCGGTGAACGTGATCAACGTATTCTTCGTGAACGCCCAGCGCGGCGGTCCCACGAAAAAGAGCCTCGCCCTGAAAATGGCGGGCGCCACCGGGTATATGATCACCGGTATACTGGCCATGTGCATCGGGCACAACTTTACGCGCTTCGCGTGGCTCGTGTTCACTGCGCTGGCGCTGTGCTGGATCGGCGACCTGTTTTTGCACCTGTGGCAAAACAAGATATTCCCCGTCATCGGCTTTTTGGGCTTTTTATCGGGGCACTTTGTGTTCATCGCCGCCTTTCTGAACAAAATTGAGCAGATCACCCCCGGGCGCGGCTTTTTCTCGCTGGGAGAAATGCTGTTCGTGCTGTGCTTCTGCCTGGGCTTTTTGCTCTTCTCGTGGGCGATCGGCACCAAACTCAAGGGCTGGATCAAGCTCCCCATTTTATTATACGCGGCGGTGATCACCACCATGCTCTGCAAAGCCGTGATTATGGGCCTGCTGTATAAAAACACGGGCGGCAGCCCCTTTGCGGCCGCCGTTGCCATATGCGGCGCGGCGCTGTTCGTGGCGTCCGATTTCTCGATCGCCGTATTAATGTTTAATGAAAAGTATAAAAAGAATTACCCGCTGAAAATGTTCAATATGGTCACCTATTTCCTGGCTGTGCTGCTGCTCTCGGCGCTGCCGGCGGTGGTTATTTAAGCCGTTTGCCGTTCGCCGTTCGCCGTTCGCGTTTGATTCTTCGGCAAAGGTACGAATCGATTTTTATTGCTGTTTGACAGTTATTTTTGTTGGTTATTCAATGAAAAGCTCGTTTACAGATTGATTTCGCTTTTTCGCATAAAGGCAGTGTTTCGATGCGAACGGCAAACGGCGAACGGCGAACGGCAAATATCAGTTTGTTGCTGCGCGACAAACTGATATTTATTCACATTCCGTTCACATTTAAACGAACATTCGGAAATGTTTCACAAAGGCTCTATACAAATTTGGTGAAAACTGCCCATTTTTTATGTGAATATTTTATGAATCGCACAATTGACAAATTTACCCGTATTTATTAAAATATAGGGTAGATAAAATATATTTATCAATATTTTTTAAGGAGATCGATACCCATGTGCAAACTGAACAAAGTCCTCGCGGTCGTTCTGGCCGTGATCCTTTCCCTCTCCGTGTGCACCGTGGCTGCTTTCGCCGCCGACGTGCCCGCCGCCTACGACGCTTATGTAGTCGACACCCTGCTTGACAACAGCAACTACACCAGCTGGAACTACGTTAACATCAACGAGAACAAGATGAACCAGACCATGGACGTTCTCACCGCCTTCGCGCTGTACGACCAGGCGTGGAAAAACTACGCCACCAAGGAAGTAAACGTTGCGGACGCGGAAGCGATCCTGCTCGGCCTTATTGAAAAAGCCGAATACAGCTTCGACGACGGTTACGTGGATGAGATCATCAAGGTCCTTGAAACTGCCGAAGACGTAAACGACTTCATTCAGAAGGTCAACCAGTACGCCAACATCGAGCTGTTCGCCAGCGAAGGCTGGGGCACCGCCTTCGACGTGATCAACGGCGTGATCAAGGTGGGCAACGCCTATCAGGATTACAGAGATAAGTTCGTTAAGGCTTACGCCGAGGTTCTCTCCGTTCAGATGGCCAACGCTTACTACATCGACATGCTGCAGTACGTAGCCGACAACACCGCTTACAGCGTGCTTGCCACCGCCGCCAGAAACCTGATCGCGAAGATGGAAGCCAGCGTTGAGAGCGTGCTTGCCGAGATCGCTGCCCAGGCTGCCGGCGACGGCGCCAATATGGCCTTTGAGTATCTTGCAAAGCTTGCCCTTGACACCAACGTTTACACCGCCACCGCGCTTAAGGTTTATCAGATCGGCACCAGCATCGCCGACGTGCTTTGGAACACCGGCGACCTGTATACCCTGATCGATACCGTGAAGACCACCTATTACTTCCAGAGCGATCTGGCTAATTACACCGCCGCCGCCCTCGCCGGTGACAACGCCGACAAGAAGGCCATTTCCGTGGATATGATGCTCACCACCAGAGCCATTTCCGAGCAGGCCCTTTACAACTACAAACTTGCCGAGAACAAGGGCATTATCACCGCCATCAAGAACAAGCTCTACAAAACCGTTTACAACGACACCGAAATGATGATCGCTGCCGTTGATGCGATGCGTGCCGTTCTTGCCGGTGACTTTGCTCCCGTTGTTGGCGCTCTGTACGTATACGGCCCCGCGACTGTGAACGGCGCTGTAGCCGCTCAGAAGAGCGTTGTTTCCGAGTACTCCGGCGAGACTCTGACCGCTGCGTTCCTTACCGACGCTGCCGCCACCGTAGTAGCCAATGCCGAAGGTAAAGTTACTGTTGGCGTTCTGGGCGATGCTCTGAAGTATGCCAACAACGTTGCCGTTACCGCCGGTACCGTGATCGCTGTGACCGCCACCACCTACACCGTAGGCGGCGAGACCAAGGCTCTTGAAGATACGCAGACTGAAGAGACCGTGACCGTTACCCCCGGCGACGTGGTTGACGCCACCACCGAGGTTGTGAAAGAAACCGTGAAGAAGAGCTCCTTCGCAAAGGCCATCTCTGATTTCTTTGCCAAGATCGCCGCTTTCTTCGCCAAGCTGTTCGGCAGATAATCTCCCAAAACAATAACGGAGCGTACCGCGAAAGCGGTACGCTTTTTTATAGGTTCTTATTATAAGTGAATGGTAAATTTCAGTTTGTCGCGCTGATGGCGCGACAAATTTAATGACGAAAGAATAAAGACGAAAGACAAAAGTCGGTGGCGGCTAAAGCCGCTTTTTTAATGGGCAAGGGCGAAGCCCTTCCTTCTTTCGTCTTTCGTCTTTTGTCTTTTGTATTTTATCATTTTGCAGCTTGTAGCTTGCAGCTTGCAGCTATCCTTTCAACACAGCCTTTCCAGCGCGCTGAAGATCCCGTCATAATACCCGAACAGGTCCGCTTCGTTCTCGCCGATGCCCACCCAGCTCATGTGGTGTTTGTTTTCCACCGGCATATTGTACCAGAGGCCGGGGCGGAATACGGTTTCACCGTCCGCACCGTCCGCTTGCGGGGCGCCGAAGGGGGCGGAAACGCCCACCACGTTCACGATGCCGTCCGAGGGCAGCCAGCCGTCGTTGAAGCCGTAGGGCCGCAGGCGTTCGGGACGGTAGCGGCCGATCACGGTGCTCCACAGCTTTAAGATCTTGCGCATTTCCTTATCGGGCACCTGCAAGCCCCTGCCGTTGTCGTGGGTGCGGCAGCCGCGGCGGGCGAAATAATAGGTATCGGGCGCGGGAACGTGGCGCAGGTTATGGTAAGCGCGCACGGCGACCTGCATTTCGTGCCCCACGTGGTCGAAATAGTTGCGGTTATAGGCCGCGATGCGTTTGCACTTTTCAACGGGATTCGCGCGTTTTCCGGAAGGCTCACGCGGATCGCGCATGATGCCCCACTGGTCGGTATCGAAATCAAACAGCCGCATAAGCGGCGTATCGCCCACCAGCGCGTTTGCGCCGTAAACCGCGCCCGCCAGCACCCGCATACCGCGGTTGCCGAAGAAATCGGCAAAGGTGGTGCCGTTGTTTACGCCCGAAAGCGTGGTCACGCTGCGGATGCGCCCGGGATGCCCCAGAAACAGAGGGGAAAGCTCTTCCGGCAGGGTGGCGGCGCGCTCTTCCTCGCTGCCCCGGGCAACGAGATCCGAAAACACGATGGCTGCCGCGCCGCCGAGGGAATGGCCGAAGATATCAATTTTTTCATGCGGACCCTTTTCGCACCAATCGGGGAGGAGACCGGGGTAAACCCGCCCGTAACGGGCATGCTGATACCGCTCGGCGTGAACCTTGCCGTAATCCACACGGCCGCCAACGAGTATGGCCCAAAGCTCACAGGCGCGATCCCACGCGCTCGATACCGGCCCGCAGGCGGGCGCGTACACCTCGTACCCCTGCCCGCGCAGATGGGCGAGCAGATCGCGCTTTTCTCCGCCGAAGCCCCAGTAGTGGTAACGCTTTTCCAGATCGGCGCCCTCGCCCCAACCGAAAAGGCCGTGAATAAACACGGCCGGATATCGATGCAAATGCTGCTCTGTATTCATAACAACACCCCGTATGCAAATTCGCAATGCGGAATTCGGAATTAAACGGAAAGGAGACCCGCATCCAGCACGAACTGGCTGCCGGTGGCGTAGCGGGCTTTATCGCTTGCCAGATACAGCACAAGGTTCGCCGTATCCTCCGGCTCAATCCACGGCACGGGCAGCAGATTGCCCGCGCTGGCCTCGGCGATCTCCTCCGGGGTCTTCCCTTCCATGGCGGCCAGGCCGTCGTTCATGGGGGTGTTGACGCCGGTGGGGTGGATGCTGACCACGCGGATGTTGTAGGGCGCCAGCTCGATGGCCCACGCCTTGGTAAGGCCCGTCAGGCCCCATTTGCTGGCGGTGTAGTGGCTCAGGCGGTTGCCGCCCCGCAGCCCCATCACAGAGGAATTGTTGATGATCACGCCGCTTTTGCGCTCCATCATATAGGGAACCACCCTGCGGGTGACGTTGAACGGCCCTTTGAGGTTGATATCGATCATGGCGTTCCATTCGTCGTCGGTCATTTCGTGCACCTTCGCGTAGGCGCAGATGCCCGCGTTATTGAAGAGAATATCGATCTTGCCGAAGGCCTTTATCGTTCCCTCCACGGCGGCGGTCACGTCCGCATCGCTGCGTACGTCGCCCGCAAAGATCTCGCACCGGCCGCCCATCGCCTCGATCCCGGCCTTTAAGGATTTCAGTTCTTCGGAAGTTCCGAATTCGTATTTCGGGTATTCGATCTGCTTTGCCACGTCGAACGCCGCGATCGCAGCGCCCTCTTTTGCCAGCGCAAGAGCCGTGGCTCTTCCCTGCCCGTGGGCCGCGCCCGTGATAAAAGCAACCCTGTTTTCAAAATCAGCCATCGCCGTTCTCCTTTTTATGCATGATGTTATAGTCGTACAGCACCTCGTCCAGGTCCACCTTGCACACCGTGTTGAAGAGGTTGGTTGCGTACATGATCCCGGCGAAGGCGAAAATCGTTACAATCACTTCGTCCGAAAAGCGCGCCTTGAGCCCGTCGTATACGTAATCCGGCACGTCGTGGGGATCGATCGAAATGGCCGTGCCGAGCGTATAGAGCAGTTCCTCGGTCTCGTCCAGGCGAAGGTCGTCCGGGTCGTCGCCCGCGTCTTTCAGGATCTTATTGAAAAACGAGCCGCAGATCTCGCAGTCGTTGCCGTTGGAAATGGCGTAGGAGAGAATGTTGAGCGCGCGGGCGCCCAGCACGGGTTTCAGTTCGTCGTAGAGCGTGTACCACTCCATATACGCCTTAAAAGAAGGCAGGTTGTGCAGAAGCGTGCGCTTCATGTTCGTGATGCGCCCGTGCTTTGCGATCTGGTCGTCGTATTCGCGCCGGACCTCGGGCGAGGCGGAATCGTATTCCGTCATTTTGATATAACTCAATGAGATCACCTCTTTGTTATAAATGTACCGTGAGGCGCCGGAGGTACCCGACGCCTCGTTTTTTTGTTTATCGCGGAAGAATCAGTTTGCCAGCGCCTCGCGCAGCACCGCGTGCAGAGCGGCGCAGGCGGCGTCGAACGCCGCGCGGTTGGTGGGATATTCGAATTCCTCTTTCACGCTCTCGGCGCCGCCGGTAAGTTCTAGGTTCTCGAGCCCGGCAAACACTTTGAGATGGGGCTCCAGCGTAAGGAAGCGGTCGCCCTCTTTCTGCGAGAAGCGGCGCAGCAGTTCGGCGATGCAGCCGTCGCCCTTGCCGCAGGGCACCACGAAACCGTCCGCCATACGGCAGTCCTTTACGTGCATGTATTCAATGTAACCCTTCAGT